>Ga0268266_10003776_pt1 | contig 14839 bp, 18 predicted proteins | sample KBSS13metaG_FD_190356 | JGI IMG/M metagenome (GOLD analysis project Ga0268266, IMG submission 190356) | Switchgrass rhizosphere microbial communities from Kellogg Biological Station, Michigan, USA - KBS S1-3 metaG (SPAdes) (version 2) | ecosystem: Host-associated > Plants > Roots > Rhizosphere...
TAGGGGCGGTCGTCGAAGGTGCCGACGTAGGTGCGGTCGCCGCGCTCGATCAGCTGCAGCTGGGCGTCCTCGGCGACCTCCTGGCTGAAACGCACGCAGCGGTAGCAGAGGATGCAGCGCTCGCGGTCGATCGCGACCAGCGGCGAGAGCTCGATCGGCTTCTCGAAGTGGCGCTTTTCGTCGATCACCCGGCTGCGCCCGGGGCCCCAGCCGTAGGAGATGTCCTGTAGCGGGCATTCGCCGCCTTTGTCGCAGACGGGGCAGTCGAGCGGGTGGTTGACGAGGAGGAACTCGACGACCGAGCTCTGCGCCTCCTTGACCTGCTCGGTGCGGGTGTGGACGACCATCCCCTCGCGCACCGGGGTCGAGCAGGAGGTCTGCAGTTTCGGGATCCCCTCGATCTCGACCAGGCACATCCGGCAGGCGCCGACCGGGTCGCCGAGTTTCGGTTCGTAACAGAAGAACGGGATCTCGACGTCGCCCTTGCGGGCGGCGTCGTGGAGCATCTCGCCCTCGACCGCGGCGACCTCGCGGCCGTCGATCGTGATCGTCACCTCGCGCCCAGCGGGGCTCACGTCGAGGCTCCCAGCGTCTCGGGCGCGCCGCGGACGACGGCGTGGGGGTCGAGGACCAGCTCCGGGTTGGCCATCACCTGCTCGAACTCGTCCCGGAACTTGCGGACCATCGCCCCGACCGGCATCGCCATCGAGTCGCCGAGCACGCAGAGGCAGTGGCCGATGATGTTCTGCTGGACCGAGCTGACGATGTCGAGGTCCATCGGCGTCGCCTCTCCGCGCACCATCCGCTCCAGCATCTTCACCGTCCAGTTGGTGCCCTCGCGGCAGGGGACGCACTTGCCGCAGGACTCGTGGTGGTAGAAGCGCGCCGTGCGCAGCGCCAGGTGCGGGATCGAGACGCGGTCGTCGGCGACGATGATCGAGCCGGAGCCGAGCATCGAGCCCGCCTCGGCCATCGCCTCGAAGCTGTAGGGAAGGTCGAGGCCCTCCTCGGCGGTCAGCACCGGCGAGGACGAGCCGCCGGGGAAGAAGGCCTTCACCTCGTGGCCCTCCTCGGGGCCCCCGGCGAGGCCGTAGACCAACTCCCGGGTGGAGATACCGAGCTCGACCTCGTAGTTGCCGGGGCGGCGGACGCCGCCGGAGATCGAGACGACCTTGGTCCCCGGCGACTGCTCGGTCCCGAAGCCTTTGAACCACTCGGCGCCGTGGCGGACGATGTGGGGGACGTTGGACAGCGTCTCGACGTTGTTGATCAGCGTCGGCCCGCCGTAGAGGCCCTGCACCGCCGGGAACGGCGGCTTCAGGCGCGGGTTGCCGCGCTTGCCCTCGAGCGCATCGAGCAGCGCCGTCTCCTCGCCGCAGATGTAGGCGCCGGCGCCGCGGTGGACGACCAGCTCGAGGTCGCGGTGGCAGCCGAGAATGTTCGTCCCCAGGTAGCCCGCCTCGTATGCCTCGGCGACGGCGGCGTCGAGGATGTCGGCCTGCTCGTCGTACTCGCCGCGGATGAAGATGAAGGCGTGGCCGGCGTCGGCGGCGAGGGCGGCGATCGCGATCCCCTCGATCAGCTGGTGCGGGTTGCGCTGCATCAGCTCGCGGTCCTTGAAGGCGCCGGGCTCGGACTCGTCGGCGTTGCAGCAGAGGTACTTGGCCATCTCGCCGCGGGGCAGGAAGGAGGCCTTTTTGCCCATCGAGAAGCCGGCGCCGCCGCGGCCCCGCAGGCCCGAGTCTTCGAGCTCCTGGAGGACCTCGTCCTGCTCCATCTCGCGGTAGGCGCGCTCCATCGTCGCGTAGCCGCCGGCCAGCCGTTTGTAGCCGTCGAGGGTGCGCAGCGCCGGGTCCTCGGCGTGCTCGAGCAGGACGCGCTTCTCCAGCTGGTGGGCCATCAGGCGTCCCCCGCCAGTCCGCGCCTGGCCAGCGCCTTGGCCGGCAGGACCTCGTCGCCGGCCCGCAGCTGCTCGATCGCGACCCCCGCCTCGGCCGCCTCCAGCGGTCCGTAGTAGCGCTGGTCGATCGAGGCCATCGGGGCGATGTCGCAGGCGCCGAGGCACTCGAACCCGGTGACGAAGAAGTTCGCGTTGTCGTCCCCGGCAGCCTCCTTGAAGGCGTCGAGCAGACGGTCGCCGCCGCGCATCCAGCAGCTGATGTTGGTGCAGACCTCGATCCGGTGGGTCCCGACCGGCGAGGTGTGCAGCAGGTCGTAGAAGCTCGCCACCGACTCCAGGTAGGCGGGGGTGACCCGCATCACCGCGGCGGCCTGGCGGATCCCCTCCGGCGTGCACCAGCCGTAGCGCTCCTGCACCGCCCACAGCGCCGGGATCGAGGCCGAGCGGCGGTCGGGGTAGCGGCCCATCAGCGTCTCGATCCGTTCCGCCAGCTCGGGCGGGCAGCCGACTTCGTGCAGCTCGGGGATCTGCTCCTCGGCGCGGGCCGGGACGCGGCCCTCGCGGACCGCCGGGTCGACCGGGAGGTTCGGGTTGCTGCGGCCGGCGCCGTCGACGGGGGTCATCGGTCGACGCCTCCGAGGATCGGGTCGAGCATCCCGAGGCTGGCGATCATGTCGGCGACGTAGCCGCCGACCGCCATGTCGCGGAAGGCCTGCAGGCCGACGAAGGAGGGATCGCGGAAGTGCACGCGCGCCGGCTTCGCCGAGCCGTCGGCGAGGACGAAGCAGCCGAGCTCCCCGCGCGGGTGCTCGATCGAGTAGTAGACCTCGCCGGGCGCGACGCGGTAGCCCTCGGTGACGAGCTTGAAGTGGTGGATCAGGCTCTCCATCGAGGTCGAGAGCTCCGAGCGCGGCGGCAGCACGTACTTGCGGTCGTCGGCGATGAACGGCCCCTCGGGCAGCGCGTCGAGGCACTGCCCGACGATCCGCGCCGACTCAACCATCTCCGCCACCCGAACCCGGTAGCGGTCGTAGTTGTCGCCGACGGTGCCGACCGGGATCTTGAAGTCCATCTCGGGATAGGCGAGGTAGTCGAAGGCCTTGCGCAGGTCCCAGGGCTCGCCCGCGGCGCGCAGCAGCGGCCCGGTGACGCCGAGCTCCAGCAGCCGCTCGCGGGAGACGATCCCGGTCCCTTTGGTCCGCGAGAGGAAGACCTCGTTGCGGTCGAGCAGCGCTTCGTACTGGCCGACGCGGATCGGCATTTCCTCGGCGAAGGCGCGGCATTTGGCCTCGAAGCCGAGCGGGATGTCCTCGATCACGCCGCCGACCTGGAAGTAGCGGGTGTGCATCCGCTGCCCGGTCGCCATCTCGAAGAGGTCGAGGATCTTGTCGCGCTCGCGGAAGCAGTACCAGAGCATCGAGATCGCGCCGAGGTCGAGCGCCGTCGTCCCGAGCCAGACGAGGTGCGAGTGGATCCGGTTGAGCTCGAGGAAGAGGGTCCGCAGGTACTTGGCGCGGGGCGGGATCTCGAGATCGATCAGCCGCTCGACCGCGCCGCAGAAGGCCTCCATCTGGAAGAAGTAGGAGACGTAGTCCATCCGCTCGACGAAGGGGATGACCTTCCAGTAGCTCTTGTCCTCGCAGGACTTTTCGATCCCGGTGTGGACGTAGCCGATCACCGGCCGCACCTCGCGCACCATCTCGCCTTCGAGGTCGACGACGAGGCGCAGGACGCCATGGGTCGCCGGGTGGTGCGGCCCGATGTTGATCGTCATGATCTCGCGGTCGCGGTCGACCGTCTCCTCGATCGTGGCGAGGGGCTCAGTCATAGCGCTGCTCCGAGTAGGTGAAGGTGACCGGCTCGCCACCGACCGGGAAGTCGCGCCGCTGCGGCCAGCCGACGTAGTCGTCGGGCATCAGGATCCGGGTCAGGTTCGGGTGGCCGCGGAAGACGATCCCGAAGAAGTCGTAGACCTCGCGCTCCTGCGCGTCGGCGGTGGGGAAGAGCTCGACGCAGGAGTCGATCTCCGGCAGCTCCTCGCTGCCCGGGTCGGCCAGCATCGCTTTGACCCGGACGCGCTCGACCCGGTCGCGGTTGATCAGCTCGTAGTGGACGGCGAAGCGCGGCTCGGCCGGCAGGTAGTCGGCTGCGTGCAGGCTGGAGAGGAAGTCGTAGCGCTGGCCCGGCTGCTGCTTCAGCCAGCGCAGCACGTCGAGCACCCGGGCGGGGTCGACGATCAGCGCCGCCTGGGCGCGGTCGAAGGAGGTGGCGAGGACGGCAGCGGGGCAGTCGCGCTCGATTTCCCCCCGGATCAGCTCCAGTCCGGGGGCGTCAGGCAAGGGTCAGCTCCCGCGCTTCCCGGTAGGCCTCGGCGGCCTCCGGGGTCGGTTCGCTGCGCGGCCCGCCGCGCGCCCACTCCTCGGTCCCGTAGGCGTCGTAGCGCTGGCGCCAGCTCTGGTCCGGGTTGCCCTGGATCTTGCGCTGCAGCTTGGTGAAGCCGTAGAGGACCGCCTCCGGCCGCGGCGGGCAGCCAGGCACGTACATGTCGACCGGCATGAACTTGTCGGCGCCCTGGACGACGGCGTAGTTGGCGAACATCCCCGCCGAGGAGGAGCAGGCGCCCATCGCCATCACCCACTTCGGCTCCAGCATCTGGTCGTAGAGGCGGCGGACGACCGGCGCCATTTTGATCGAGACCCGGCCCGAGAGGATGATCAGGTCGGCCTGGCGCGGCGACGCGCGCAGCGCCTCGGCGCCGAAGCGGGCGAGGTCGTAGCGGGCGGTGACGATCGAGATCGGCGCCTCGATCGCGCAGCAGGCGAGGCCGAAGGTGAGCGGGAAGATCGAGTTCGAGCGGGCCCAGTTCTGGACTTTCTCGAAGGTCGTGGTGACGACGCGCTCTTCGACGTAGCGCTCGAGGTCCTCGCCCTCGAGGTCGCCGCGGAGCATCGCCCGGGCGTCGACCTGCTTCTCGCGCAGGCTGCGGCGTTCTACCTCCAATCCAGGGCCCCCTTGCGCCAGACGTAGACGAAGGCGACGAGCAGCAGGACGACGAAGGTGATCAGCTCGCCGAGGACGAAGACGCTGTCGGCGTCCTTGAGGATCGCCCCGATCGGATAGAGGAAGACGACCTCGATGTCGAAGAGGATGAAGAGCATCGCGACGAGGTAGAAGGTGACGCCGAAGCGCAGCCCCTTGGTCGGCTCGACCGGGATCCCGGACTCGTACGGCTCGCCCTGGCGGCGACTCGCCGCGGTCGGCCGCGCCGGCTTCTTCGGCCCGAGCAGGTGGTTCAGCATCGCGAAGACGCTGCCGACGGTGAGGCCGAGGAAGGCGAAGACGAGGATCGGGAGGTAGGTCTTGAGCACGGGGAGGTGGGTGTTTCTCTGTGGCCGGCGGCGTCCTCGGTGCAGGTACCCGGGTTTGACGCCTGTAGCCCCTGTTATATACCGACTTTGTGACAACTTGCTACATAGTGCTTTTCCGCATCAGCAAGCCGAATCCCGACCCCTTTAGGCGGATATAGGCGATGGTCGGCCTCCATATAGCCGTCGGCGTCCTGCTGATCACCCTCAACGCCGCCGCCGGCCTCGTTGGCGGCATCGCCTGGTATCGCAACCGGCCCTCGATTCCCTTCTGGTACCTGCTCCGCGCGGCCCAGGCCTCGGTCTTCCTCCAGGCCCTGATCGGCGGCCTCCTCGTCGTCACCAACCACGAGCCCGAGGACGGCCTCCACTACCTCTACGGGATCCTCCCCCTGCTCGTCTCCTTCATCGCCGAGGGCGCCCGCCTCGACGCCGCCCAGCGCGAGGTCGGGGACCTGGACCCCGAGTCCCTCACCGCCGACGAGCAGGAGTCCCTCGCCCTGGCGATCGTCCGCCGCGAGATGGGGATCATGGCCGTCAGCTGCGGCGTGATCTTCTTCTTGGGCCTCCGAGCGGCCGGGACCAGCGGGCTCTAGGCTCATCCGGGTGAACGGGCTCCGGCAGGGACGGATGCGGCTCTTCGCCCTGATCGCTGTGCTTTCGGCGATAGCGGGACTGTCGCTCAGTGCGATCGCGGGTGCCGGAACCTCCGGGCGGTTCGTGCTCGCTGACAGTGGATCGTTCGCTGGCACCGATTGGCAGTTGGCGATGGCGCGCGTCCACCGCGAACGCTGTTACGCGTTTTTCACCGCCGACGAGCTCTGGGCAGGCGAATCGAGAGTCTGCGGCAACGAGCCACCGCCGAAGGGTTGGACTCACCCGTTCGGCGAAACCGGGGAAGACGGCGAGCCGTCGTTCGACGTGGAGTTGACCTCGCCGCGAATTCACGAGCTCAACCTCCTGCTCGGCTATCCAGGCAGCGATCGGGAACCGAGTTGGCACCGGCTTCGCACCCACGTCCTCAACGTCAGACAGGCGCGGAAGTCCCATATGCCCCGCGACTTTCGCTTCGCAGTCATGGAGGAACGGCAGCCGTTCTGCGTCGAAGCGGTGGAAGGGCTGGACCGCTGGGGCCACGTTCTCGTGAACGAAACAGTCCCCTGCGAGTACTAGCGGGCCAGAGGCCGGGCCTGGTCAGTGCGGTCCCGTGCCAGCTGGATCGCGGCGACGATCGAGAAGAGGACCGCGGTGGCGAGGTGGAAGATCGCGTCGTTGACGTTGCTCGGGAAGGTGAAGACGTAGGCCGGCTGTTCCTCGAACAGCGCCCAGACACCCGTGATGTAGAGGGCGGCGGCGATGTAGAGCACGTAGTAGAGCGCCCAGTCGGGACGGCGGCAGAAGTAGAGGGCGGGGCCGAAGAGGAGCAGGCCGGAGAGGGCGTGGATGCCGTTGAAGTCGACCCAGAGCACCTTCTCGGTCGGCGCGTCGGCGCCGATCTGGAAGCTCGGCTCGGCGACGAAGCCGGCCAGCGCCCAGAGGAGCTCCAGGCTGGCGAGGATCAGCAGCGCCTTCTGGGCAAAGGTCCATTCGCTCATCGAGGTTTCAGTTTGCCACCGATGAGAGGACAGAGGAGGTCGTATTCCCGTGGCCCCGGTGGCGGAACCCGCCGGTGCAGTGGTGCCGTGACGATCCCAAGGTCGCCGGCACCGACCGCGTCGCGTACGTTGCCGACGATCCGTTCGTATCCCAGGCTAGTACCAATTGCTTACCGTGTAGGATCTCGGCCGTGACCGATGGCCCGACCGAGCTTTCTGTGCGCAGCGAAAGCGTCCAGCGTCTCTACAGCTTGTATCTGGAGGATCACTTCCGTGTCAATCGGAGATACCAGCGCAAGCTTGTGTGGACCGTCGAGGAGAAGCAGCGACTAATTGACTCGCTAGCGAAGGACCTTCCGATCCCACTTTTCCTGGTCGCAGAGGGGGCGTCTGGAGACAGCTCTTATGAATTAATCGATGGCATGCAGCGCCTCGATGCAATCTTCTCGTTTCTGGAGAATGATTTTGCCTACAACGGTCACTACTTTGATCTAGATGCTCTAGCCGACACCAAACTGAGGCATGACGTTGGAGAGCTGGAGCAGCATCACCCAAAACTGGAGCGAGCCGATTCTGTTGCGCTCGCCAATTACTCGGTCGCACTTTCCGTTTTCCGTGCTACGAGTAGCCCCAGCGTGGATGAGGTCTTTCGTCGCATCAATTCAGGGGGTAGGCGATTGTCTCGACAGGCCCTGCGTCAGGCAGGAACTACCTCAACGCTAGCGGATCTGGTTCGGGTCATCTCCTCCCGAATCAGGGGCGATACGTCGCCGGGTGATTTAGTCCCACTGCGGGCCATGGGGAAGCTCAGCATTTCTAATAGGGACTTGGATTACGGGGTGCAAGTTGACGATATTTTTTGGGTGAAGGAGGGAATTCTTCGCCGCGAGGATGTTCGGGAGTCCTATGACGAGCAAGTTGTGCTTGACCTTCTCGCAGATTGTCTGGTTGATCCTCTGCCAAATACCGGTTCTCGCCTGAGGGACGAGTACTACAGTTACACCGAGCTCGGAGACGATGATGAAGCCACTGAGGCAGCGACCCAGATCAATATCGCTATCGATACCTATGGGCGGGAGCAGCTAGAGGCAGACTTCTTTCGGGTATATGACGAGATTCGGTCTGCCCTCAGGCAGCGCGACCTTCGCTTCTCGGGTCTTATTGGCCTAACGGGAGGCGGTCGCGCACCTCGCTACTTCCACGTAGTGTTCATGGCTATCTACGACCTCATTCACAGCAATCGAATGCGGGTCAAGGACTATCCACTGCTTGCGGCCCGACTGGAAGGCATGGCTCAAGGCCCTCTGCAAATTCCGGGGGGTGGAGGTGACTGGCGAAAAGACGCCAAGCGCCAATCGATCGATGCCGTAAAAGGAGTGTTGCGCGAGGCATTTGAAGATGCCCCTGAGGGAGAGGATCTTGGAAGGTACGGAAGAGCCAGCCTTTTAGAGACCCTTCTTGGAAACGCAATTGTGGAGCAGCAATCGTTTGACTGCAAGCAAGGGTTTCTCGCCCTGCATGACGAGCGGGAGTTTGATGAGCAGAGTTTCATCAAGATCTGCCGAACGCTGACCGCGATGGCGAACGCCGGTCCAGGGCAGGTGGGGTACATCGCTATAGGGATCGCCGACGATGCTGAGGATGCCGATCGGGTGAATGAACTCGACGGAGTGAGAGCCTTGACCTATCGCGGCTTCTTCATTGTTGGTGTCGAACGGGAGGCATCCCTTGCGAGCCAATCCCTAAATGACTACTGGGCATCGTTAGTACAAAAGTTGAAAAACGCCTTACCAGAGGAGGTTAGGTCTTCAGTAGCGTCCGAGTCGCGCTTCGTGAACTACAACAGCCTCGCAGTTGCTCTTCTGAAGGTTGAAGGCGGGCAGAAACCGGTGTTCTTTCAAGGTGACTTATGGATCCGTGAAGGCTCCGACACGGTTCGAGTCGAGCAAGAGCGTTATCACGAGGTGTTTGCGCGGTTCCCCGCCCCTACTGCTGGTGGCTGACGTTGAACTCAAAGCGGCCGGTACTCGCCGCCGTGGAAGACGAGCGGGTCGCCCTCGCGGGCCTCGGCCGCCCGGACTTCGCCGGTGACGATCACGTGGTCGCCGGCGGAGATCACGTCGCGCAGGCCGCAGGCGATCCAGATCAGGGCGTCGTCGATCGCCGGGATGTCGTCGCGCTCGCTCCAGGCGACGCCGGACCACTTCTCGGCCACCGGCGCCTTGGTGGCGAAGGCGCGGGCGATCGGCTCCTGGCCGGCGTGCAGGACGCTGACGCCGAAGCAGTCCGCCGCCTGGACGGCGAGCAGGGTGCGGGAGCCGCGGTCGAGGCAGGCGAGCATCATCATCGGCTCGATCGAGAGCGAGCAGACCGCATTGGCGGTGGCTCCGGCGGGTCCGTCGGGCCCGTTGGCGGTGACGATCGTGACCCCCGTCGGGAGCCCGGACATGGCGGCGCGGAAGGCGTCTGGATCGGGCGGAGGCATCGTCAGGAAGGCTGGATCGGCTCCAGACAATATGATGCCCGCCGCATGCGTCCTGTGCTGATCATCGGAATCGTCCTCGCCGCCGTCCTCGGCCTCTCGGCCTGTGGTTTCGGCGAAGAGAAGATCTCGGTCTCCGAAGACGACCCCAACTACAACGGGGCCGTTCTCTTCGCGACCCACTGCTCCGGCTGCCACACGCTCAGCGCCGCCGGCACCCAGGGCAGCGGCAACCGCGGCGAGCGGACCCAGGGCCCGAACCTGAACCAGCGCACCGAGACCGTCGACGACGCTCTCTACGCGATCCAGAACGGCGGCTTCTCCGGGGCGATCATGCCCCAGAACATCGTCGTCGGCGACGAGGCCGAAGAGGTCGCCAAGTTCGTCGCCAAGTACGCGGGCTCAGAAGCCGAAGAGTCGCCGCGTCCCGGCCAAAGCGCCACTCCCTAACCGGAGCCTCCGATGTTGGACCTGAAAGCGATCCGCTCCGAACCCGAGCGGTTCAAACAGGCGTTGGCGCGGCGCGGCGCCGCCGAGAAGGTCGACGAGCTGCTCGCGCTCGACGCCCGCCGCCGCGAGCTGCTGCCTGCGGTCGAGAGCGCGCAGGCCGAGCGCAAGACCCTCTCGAAGCAGATCGGCGAGCGCAAAGGGGCTGGCGAAGAGGCCGAGGCGGAGAAGCTGATGGCGACGGTCGCCGGCCTGAAGGAGAAGATCGAGTCGGGCAAAGCTGAGCTGGAGGAGGTCGACGCCAAGCTCGGTGAGCTGGCCCGCTCGCTCCCCAACGTCCCCGACCCCGACGCGCCGGAAGGGATGACCGAGGAGGACGCGGTCGTCGTCCGCGAGGTCGGCCAGCCGCCGAAGTTCGACTTCGAGCCGCGCGACCACCTCGAGATCGGCGCCGAGCTCGGCCTGATCGACATGGAGGCGGGGGCGAAGCTCTCCGGCTCGCGCTTCGCCTACCTGAAGGGCGACCTGGTCCTGCTCGAGCTGGCCCTGGTCCGCTTCGCGATCGAGACCGCCCGCGGCGAGGGCCACGAGCCGGTCGTGCCGCCGGTCCTGGTCCGCGAAGAGGCGCTGGAGGGAACCGGCTTCCTGCCCGGCGACCGCGACCAGATCTACGAGATCCCCAAGGACGACCTCTTCCTTACCGGCACCTCCGAGGTCGCGCTCGCCGGCCTGCACGCCGACGAGATCCTCGCCGCGGACTCCCTGCCGCTGCGCTACTGCGCCTTCTCGACCTGCTTCCGCCGCGAGGCCGGCGCCGCCGGCCGCGACACCCGCGGCATCTTCCGCGTGCACCAGTTCGACAAGGTCGAGATGTTCTCGTTCGTCGAGCCCGGCGCCTCCAGCGCCGAGCACGAGCGGCTGCTGGCGATCGAGGAGCGGATCCTCGGCGAGCTGGAGATCCCCTACCGCGTCGTCAACGTCGCCGTCGGCGACCTCGGCGACCCGGCGGCGAAGAAGTACGACTGCGAGGCGTGGATCCCGAGCCAGGGCCGCTTCCGGGAGCTGACCTCCTGCTCGAACACCACCGATTACCAGGCCCGCCGCCTCGGGGCGCGCTACCGGCCGGCTGAGGGGGAGGCGGCGCGTCCCGTCCACACCCTCAACGGCACCGCCTGCGCCGTCGGCCGCACGATCATCGCCCTGATCGAGAATCGCCAGGAAAGCGACGGGAGTTTCACGCTACCCAAAACTTTGCATCCGTACGGGGCGCCTGAAAGAATCGGCGCCTCATGAGCACGAGCGTCCGCGAGGCCAAGCGGGTGGTTCTCTGTGACGATCACGAGATCGTCCGCGAGGCCATCAAGGCGCGCATGGCCAATTCCCCCATTGTCGAAATCGTCGGCGAGGCCGGCGACGGCCGCGACGTGGTCAACGTCGTCAAGGAGCTCGAACCCGACGTCCTGATCATCGACGTCGAGCTGCCCAAGCGCGACGGGATCGAGGCGACGAAGGAGGTCCTCAAAGTCCGGCCGCGGACGAAAGTGATCATCTTCACGGCCCATGCCCAGCCCGACCTGCTCGCCCTGGCGCTGCGGGCCGGCGCCTCCGGTTACGTGCTCAAGTCGGCCCCGGCGGAGGACATCGCCAAAGCGGTGAAAGCGGTGACCGGGGGAGGGACCTTCCTCGGCGGCGACTTCGCCGGCGGCAAGCCCTCCGAGGTCGAGAAGCTGCTCGAGCTCTCGCCGCGCGAGCGCCAGATCCTCGAGCTGCTCGCCGAGGGGCTGCGGGTGAAAGAAATCGCCGACCGGCTGCAGCTGAGCCCGGCCACGGTCCACACCCACGTGCGCAACGCGATCGCCAAGCTCGAGGTCGACACCCGCACCGAGGCGGTCGCCCTCGCGGTCCGCTTCAGCTACCTCGGCGCCGGCGGCGGCGCGCTCTAGCGCGCCACCCGCCCCACGCGTCCCGTCAGTCCTTCTTCTCCAGCGTCAGCGCGCAGCCGTTGATGCAGAAGCGCTGGCCGCCCTTGTCCGCCGGGCCGTCGTCGAAGACGTGGCCGAGGTGGGCGTCGCAGGCCTTGCAGACGACCTCGGTGCGGCGCATGAAGAGGCTGTTGTCGGGTCGCAGCTCGACGTGCTCGAGGTTCGCCGGCTCGGTGAAGCTGGGCCAGCCGGTGCCCGAGTCGAACTTGGTGTCGGAGGAGAAAAGCTCGGTGCCGCAGCAGACGCAGCGGTACATCCCCTCGCTCTTCTCGTCGACGTAGGGACCGGTGAAGGCGCGCTCGGTGCCAGCCTTGCGGGTCACCTGGAACTGCTCCGGGGACAGCTGCTCGCGCCACTCCTGCTCGCTCTTCTGAACTTTCGTCGCCATCTTTCTCCTTTCGCGTCTGTGAAAAAGAGTACGCCCCGGGTATTACGAGCCTGTGACGCGCAGGGGAAAGATCGCGGTCCTGGCTCCGCTTGCCGTGGCACTGGCCCTGGCGCTTCCCGGCGCTTCTGAGGCCCGACCCGCCTGTGCCGGGCAGGGGGATGCCGGCGCCTCGGCCGCCGCCCAGGAGAAGGCGATGCTCTGCCTCGTCAACCGCGCCCGCAACGGCCGCGGCCTGGCGCCGGTCTCCGCGCCGTCCATGCTCGCCAGGGCCGCCGACCGCAAGTCCGCCGACATCCTCCGCTGCGACGATTTCAGCCACGAGGCCTGCGGCCGCGAGTTCACCTACTGGTTCGACCAGGTCGGCTACCGGGGCTGCCGCGAGGGCGAGAACATCGCCTACGCGAGCGGCAGCTACGCGACCCCGCGAACGATCTTCCACCTTTGGATGAACTCCGCCGGGCACCGGCGCAACATCCTCGGCCCCTACCGGGAGATCGGCATCGGCCTCCGCGTCGGCGCGCTCGGCAATGTCGACGGCGCCCACGTCTGGACCCAGGAGTTCGGCAGCCGCGATTGCTAAGGCCGCCTAGGATGCGGGCGTGTTCGACGCCTTCTACGAGCGCGACAGCGACCTCTTCCGGGCGACCGAGCTGACCCGCGGGCCCTGGGACCCCGGCGCCCAGCACGCCGGCCCGCCCTCGGCCCTGCTCGGCTGGGCGATCGAGCAGCTGCCCGAGACCGACGAGTTCCAGGTCGGCCGCCTCACCTTCGAGATCCTCCGCTCGGTGCCGATCGCGCCGCTGCGGGTCCAGGCCCGCGTCGCCCGCCCCGGCCGGCGGGTTCAGATGGTCGAGGCGGAGCTGAGCGACGCCGGCGGCGAGGTCCTGATGCGGGCGCGCGGCTGGCGGATCCGCACCGCCAGGCTCGACCTGCCGGCCGAGGCGCTCCTCGCCAGCCAACCGCCGGCGCCGCCCGAGGACGGCACCGACGCCGGGTTCTTCCCGACCGAGCAGGAGCACGGGTACCACTCGGCGATGGAGATCCGCTTCGTCGCCGGTGGCTTCCTCGAGCCGGGCCCGGCGACCGCCTGGCTGCGGATGCGCCAGCCGCTGGTGGTGGGGGAGGAGCCGACGCCGCTGCAGCGCACCCTCGTCGCCGCCGACGTCGGCAACGGGATCAGCGCCGCGCTCGACTTCCGCCGCTTCCTCTTCATCAACGTCGACCTCACCGTTCAGCTCGAGCGGATGCCGAAGGGCGAGTGGATCGGGGTCGACGCGGCGACGCTGCCGCGCCCGAAGGGGGTGGGGACCGCCGAGTCGACGCTGTTCGACGGCGAGGGGCGGATCGGCCGCGCCCTGCAGACCCTGCTGATCAGCGAACGATAGGAGCGGCGGCTAGCGCCCCGGGTGCAGGCGGACGAGGATCATCAGGGCCGAGGCGAGGCAGACGGCTGCGGCGAAGATGAACGCCCCCTCGTAGCTGGTCAGGGCGGCGACGACCCCGGCGATCGGCGCTCCCAGCCCGACCCCGGCGTCGAAGAAGGCGGTGTAGGTCCCCATCGCCGCCCCCCGCGCCCGCTGTGAGACGCGGCCGAGCGCGATCAGCATCAGCGAGGGGTTGAGCAGGGCGAAGGCGGCGCCCATCGCGACCCCGCCGACGAGGGCGACGGGGAGGCTGTGGGCGACCGCGATCAGCAGCAGGCCGAAGGCCTCGCCGACGGTCGCCGCGATCGCCACCGGGGCCGCGCCCATCCGGTCGGGCAGGTCGCCGAAGACCAGCCGGGTGAGGACGATCATCGCCGCGAAGGCGGCGAAGACGGTGGCGCCGTGGCCGACCCCGCGCGATTCGAGGTGCAGGACGATGAAGGTCGCGACCGCTGCGTAGCCGAACGAGGCGAGCCCGACCGCGAATCCCGGGCCGACCGCCTCCGGCGCGATCAGCGGATGCGGCTCGGCGTGGGCGAGAGGGACGAAGGGGTCGCGGGCGGCGAGGGCGATCAGGGCGCCGAGAACCGGCAGCGCGGCGGCGACGATCCAGACCAGGTCGTAGCCGCCGGCGTCGAGCAGCACCTCGCCGAGCAGCGGCCCGACGCTGAGCCCGCCCCAGACGGCGAGCCCGTAGAGGCCGAGCACCCGGCCCCGCCGTTCCTCCGGCGCCAGGTCGACGATCCAGGCCGAGCCGGCGGTGTAGACGGCGCCCTCGCCGGCGCCGAGGATGAGGCGGGCGACGATCAGGCCGGCAATCCCCAGGGCGGGCAGGTAGAGCAGGCCGCTGAGCGCGACCAGCATCGCCCCGACCAGGACCGTCGGCTTGCGACCGCGGGTGTCGGCGAAGCGACCGGCGACGGGCCGCAGCAGCAGCCCGGTCACCGCGTAGGCGCCGATCACGACCCCGACCGCGACGTCGCCGGCGCCGATCGGGCCGTGGATGTAGCGCGGCAGGACCGGCAGCACCGAGCCGACGCCTACCAGGCCGCAGAAGGTGACCGCGAAGACCCCGGCGAAGTTGAGCCCAGGCCGCGGGTCGGTCGCCGGGTTGCCCTCCGTCGCCGTGCTCACGCCAGCAGGCCGCTGAGGCTCTCGAGCACGAAGTCCGGCGCGGGGTCGGCCGCGGCGGCCTCCTCGCGGGACGTCGTGCCGCTGAGGACGAGGATCGTCTCCAGCCCGGCCCGCCGGCCGCC
>Ga0268266_10003783_pt1 | contig 14818 bp, 17 predicted proteins | sample KBSS13metaG_FD_190356 | JGI IMG/M metagenome (GOLD analysis project Ga0268266, IMG submission 190356) | Switchgrass rhizosphere microbial communities from Kellogg Biological Station, Michigan, USA - KBS S1-3 metaG (SPAdes) (version 2) | ecosystem: Host-associated > Plants > Roots > Rhizosphere...
ACGGTCCACAAGGGATACCCTTGTGTTCCGGGGCGATACAACGCTAAATCACTAACAACATGTGATTTAGAGATGTACCTACAGGTCAGCTTCGCGGCTTTAGCGGCTGGTCTTCTTGGCTGCCTTTTTGGCGGGACGAGCGACAGCCTTTCGTTTCGCAGCCACCGTGCGTGTCTTGGGTGCCGCCTTTTTGGATTTGGCAACGGTCTTAGTCGGCGGCTTAACCACGCCAGTCCTCAGCGCCAACTTGCCGATGGTCGTTCCAATTGCTTCGGCGGCCGATTTCAGAAACGGACTTTCTTCAGACACCACTTTCTTCTTTTGGGCCATTTGTCGGTTCCCTCTCCATAGATAAGCTTCGCTCATCCGGGGCACGCGTGGGGCCATTTCTTGCAATCGGCCACCTAACTGCAATAAGAAGAACGTGCATATGACGCTTGTGACCACTAAGGTTCTCCTGTGACCCGCCCGCGCAACGCTGCCGGGATGCGGATTGCCGCCACGTTGATAGCGGTGATCGCTGTTATGTATCTGGCGCGCGAGATCCTGATTCCCCTGGCCTTCGCAGTCACATTGGCACTGGTTCTATCGCCGGCAGTGGGCTGGCTCCAGAAAATTCATATCCAGCGCTTCGTGGCGGTGCTGGCGATAGTGACGGTGCTGGTTTGCGGAACCGCCGTAGTCGGGTATGTGATCTTCAATCAATTGGTACAGGTGGTAAGCGACCTGCCGTCGTACCGGGAAAATATCGATAACAAGATTAAGGCGTTGCGAGCGCCACAAAAAGGGTCGCTGGGAAAAGCGGCGCAAAGTGTCCAGGAGCTTGGAAAGGAACTCGCAACCGCCCAGGAGCAGCCCCCGCCGCCTCCCGCGCCAGGCCGAACAGTGCGGACTGCCACACCTGCCAGCCCGCTTCCGGTTCAAGTCGTCGAGCCACCTCCAAATGGCTTGCTTTATGTGCGTGACCTACTGCGGCCGTTTCTTGCACCGTTGGGAATGTTGCTGATCGTTCTCGTGTTCACAATCTTCCTGCTGGTGGAGGAGGCCGACTTGCGTAACCGGCTCTTCCGCCTTGCGGGAGTGAACCGCGTCAACGTGATGACGCAAGCGCTGGATGATGCCACGCGTCGCGTGAGCCGTTATCTCATGCTTCAGTTTTTGGTGAATGCCGTCTTCGGATTCATTTTCGGACTAGGGTTGTTTCTGATAGGCGTTCCCTACGCTGCGCTCTTCGGCGCGGTGGCCGCGCTCCTGCGCACAGTTCCATATGTGGGAGCGGTAGTAGCCGGGTCCCTACCGATGCTGCTCGCTTTGGCGGTCTTCGACACCTGGAAGCCGCTCATTCTAGTTTTTGCGCTGGCTACCGTTCTGGAACTGATAACCGGGAATTTTCTAGAACCCATGCTCTACGGCGCGCACACAGGAATTTCGTCGCTGGCCTTGCTCGTTACCACGGTCTTTTGGACCGTGCTGTGGGGCCCCGCCGGCTTGATCCTTTCTACGCCGCTCACCGTTTGCGTCGTGGTTCTAGGACGCCACGTTCCGCAATTGTCGTTTCTGCATATCCTGCTGGGGGATCAGCCCGCGTTGGAGCCTCACGCGCACTTATATCAACGCTTGCTGGCGATGGATGAACAGGAGGCGCGAACCATCGCCGAGGAATATTTAAAAGAGCACACCCTGCTCCAGTTGTACGATGACGTCATTCTTCCGGCGCTCACAATGGCCGAACAAGATCGGCACAAGGGCGCACTTGAACCTGACCGTGAGGAATTTCTGTTCCTGAGCCTCCGCGAAATGCTCGCGGAATTTTCCGAGAAGGCACAGGAGGAATCTGCTGCGAATAATCCACCGCCGGAACTGGCGCTCACCAGGCGCATCCTGTGCGTGCCCGCCAACGACGAGGCCGATGAAATCGCCGCCGCCATGCTGGCGCAGCTTTTGGAGCATGCGGGCCACGCCAGTATCGCATTTCCGCTTGGCTCCTTTTCCGATAATCTTCCCGCGGCGATGGCGCCTGCAGGCGACGATATCGTCTGCATCTCGTCCCTTCCGCCGCTGGCCTTTTCGCAGGCAAGGAACTTGAACCGGCAGCTTCGCGCAAAATACCCGCAAACCAAAATCCTCATCGGAGTATGGGGATTTAACGCTGATATCGATCGCGCGCTGCAACGTTTCCGTCCGGCACAGCCCGAGAAACTGGTAGCCACTCTGGCGGGTGCTTTGGAATACCTGGGCGTTACTGTTCCAGCGGAGGCGCTGGAAGTGGTTTGAGATCCGCGAGCTTGCGGGCTCGAACTACGAAACGCTGCGGCGCATTTCCTATATAGCGAAACGGATAACACGTGATCAAGGTTAGGGACGACTCGTCACCTGCCTCTAAAACCTCGGTCTGATCGGGATAAACGATCTTGGTGGATTGTACTTGATAGCGATACTTGCCGCCGATCGTTCTAACGGTAATGTCGTCGCCTATGCGAATTCCACTAAGGTCGCGGAAGTACGTATCGCGATGCGCGGCCAGCACCAGATTGCCTTTCTCACCGGGTTTCGCTGAGCCAGTGAGATGCCCCACTCCGCGCGCCAGCGTATCGTCACTGGTTCCTTCAAACACCACCGAAGAGAGTTCGAGCCTGGGAATCTCAACGCGGCCTACCAAACTGCCCTCTAGAGTTTTTCGTACCCCAGCGGCCGCCACCTCCGAACGCGGAGGTTCGTTCTGACTGTGTTCCAGCGCCCAGTTTCCCTGCGCCTGGTCATATTCCGCTTGGGCCCACAAAAACGCACAGTAGCCGATGGCGACGAATCCGGATACCCAGAAAAAAACCTCCATCGCAGACAAAAACCAGTGTCCCGATCTGCGGCGGACCCTTAATACCATACGTTCCTTATTCAGCATCCGGCCTGCCACAATTCCGGATCCTGATTCTAATGCGGCCAATTCATTGGCCCGTGAGTTGCTCACATGAAGGTATGATCGCCCGATTTCTCTTGATTCTAGCGAGTTTGGCCGTGATCGGAACGGTTGCCGGATATCTGATGTTCGTGTCGCCGCTCTCACTTTTAGCGGCGATTGTAGTGGGAATTGGTCTTTTGGCCACGTTGGTCCTGGGTTACTGGGCCGGTTCGAATTCCCTGGACTTTAAGCCAAGAGTCCCGCGACTGCAGAAACTTTCGGTAATAAATGCGCCCGCGCCCGTAGATCAGTTTTATCAAGTGACGCCGATCCGCTAGATCGAGTTTTAAAACACCAGGAGGAGAACCATGAGTAAGACGCTCGGGATCATTCTGATTGTGGTGGGCCTGATTGGATTGGCATGGGGAGGCCTCACTTACACGACGCGCGAAAAGGTTGTCGACATTGGGCCCATTCACGCGAGCCGGGACAAAAATCACACCATACCGCTGCCTCCCTTGGCGGGCGCCCTAGCGCTTATTGGCGGTGTGGTGCTGGTGGTCGCAGGAAAGAACAATTAAGCGCGGGAGCCAGGACTTCCCAGAACGACATGACATCTTCAAGGAAGAAATGGCTCGCGGGCTTAGTAATACTTCTCATCGTTTTCGCAGCGGGAATTGTAATTGCCGCTTCCATCATGGCAAAGCGGATCGAGCCTACCGTCAGGGAACAAGCGATCCAGTATCTTCGCAAGCGCTTCGATAGCGATGTAGAGTTGGGCGCGCTGCATGTTCACGTGCCCTCCGCACTTCCGTTCCGCCTGATCTTCGGGCTCGGGCGAGGCACATTGGCCAAAGTCGAGGGAACCGACCTCTCCCTGCGACTCCATGGCCGTCGCGACGTGCCGCCGCTGCTCTCTCTCAAACACTTCACCTTCGAGCTCGATCTCGGAACGATTATGGATTCACCCAAGACCGTCAATCGAGTGACGCTCGACAACTTGGAAATTCATATTCCGCCCAAAGGTCAACGTCCGGATTTCGGATCGAAAGATATCGCGCAAGAGACACAGGACGCAAAGGCAGCATCTGAAGGCGTGGTCATCAACGAAGTACTGCTGCGTAACGCCCGCTTAGTGATTCTTCCGCGCGAATCCAGCAAGGTTCCGCTGCGCTTTGACATTCACGACCTTCGCTTGGACTCCGCCGGCAAGGATGTCGCGATGAAGTACACCGCCGTGCTGACGAATCCCAAGCCTCCCGGGGAGATTCACAGCAGCGGCGTATTCGGTCCGTGGGCGGCCGGCGAACCTGGTGACACGCCATTGCAGGGACAGTACAAGTTTGACAACGCCGATTTAGGAATCTTTCGCGGCATTGCCGGAATCCTTCATTCAACCGGCAATTTCGAGGGAACACTTTCATCCATCACCGCGCGCGGCGAAGCCACCGTGCCTGACTTCCGTTTGAAAAGCGCCGGGAATCCGGTACCGCTTTCCACTCGTTTCGAAGTTCTGGTCGACGGGACCAACGGCAACACCGAATTGAAGCCAATCGTTGCAACCCTCGGCTCTACGCACTTCACCACCACCGGCTTTGTAGTCAAACACGATGGCGATGACCGCAAGACCATTTCGCTCAAGGCAAGCATGCCGGCCGGTAACCTGCGCGACGTTATGACTCTGGCCATGAAGGGTCCGCCGCTCATGGAGGGAGGCATACGTTTGAACACCACCATTGTCATCCCGCCCCTATCGAGCAAAGTAAGGGAGAAGCTCCTGCTGGACGGAAAGTTCGAAGTGAGTAACGGCAAGTTCCTGCAGTCGAAGATCCAGGAAAAGATCGACGCACTATCGCATCGCGGGCGGGGAAGGACGGCGGACGACAACGTGGATGAAGCCTTCCATCGAATGAGTGGAGACTTCAAGATGGCGGGCGAATCCATCACATTCCGCTCGCTTGCGTTCGCAATTCCAGGCGCCGCGGTTAACATTGGCGGCTCTTTCGATGCGGGTTCAAGCCAGTTGGATTTCCACGGCGCTCTGATGCTGGACGCCAAGCTTTCTCAGACCCAGAGCGGCTGGAAACGGTGGCTGCTGAAACCGGTGGATCCGTTCTTTTCCAGGCGCGGCGCCGGCACGTTCCTGCACATCAAGATTGTGGGAACTAGCAAAGATCCTCAGTTCGGACTTGATCCGCACGGCACAAGCCCCGCCGAAGAAGCCGAAAAGCTCGCCGAAGAAAAAGCTAAAGATGCGTCACGGCCTTAGACGAATTTTTGCAGATCGCAATGATTTCGACTGCGAGTTCCAATACTTCATCTAACTGCGACGGCTTCTTCTTATAGACTGCGCCCATGCTGGCGATTTCAAGCTCTTGCGTCGGACTGGCCAGAGCCGTCAAGACCACCACGTTAATATGCTCCATCGCCGGTGCATCGCGGATCGCACGCAGTACTGATAGACCGTCATATACCGGCAAGTACAAATCGAGCAGAATCACACATGGTTCGGGTGCGCGCTTGCCGCTGCGGTGTTCCTGCACGAATTGCAGCGCCTCTTCACCGTCACACAGAATTTCCAGGTGGTAGTCCTCGCCGTGATGATCCAAGGCGTAGCGAAGCATGTCGATGTCGCTGACGTTATCCTCAATAACAAGGATTCTGGCAGGTGGCATTTGCCTATGATAGCAACTCGGTTTTCGCCTCCATCCCCCGACCCTGTGTACGCACTATGGCAATTCGATTGCAATTCTCAGGGCGGGAGGAAATGAGTCGTGAAGCGAGTAATGGATCATGACTAGCGTGTTGTATTGTGAGGAGGCCAAGCGCCTCCTGGACGCGTTTGCCGAAACGGTACAGGACTTGGTACGCCTGCATGAGGAGCAGTTTCAAGCCATCCTGAGCGGCGACTTAGAGAGTACCCGTTTCGATGATTTGATCCATATGGCGAATGAGCGAAAACTGGAAGCGAAGTACAACTATATGCGCCACCTTGAAGCTCACGGCTGTTCAACATTCGATGGACTTAAGCAAAACTGATCGTGCCAAAATTACCGACACCGTCCACAGCATTCAGTTGGCGCAAGCGTCCCTGGCGGACATCGATGAATCCAAGGTTCCAAAAGTAAACGATATACAGAATTGCTTGGATGGTGCCGACCGGGATCTGCGTCGCGCTCTAAGGCAGACTTCCGCCCGCAAAAAGTCTACCTCGTAGTACCCATCTGTTATCTTCGGGACGGCCGCAACTAAGCTGTTGCCGGAGCCGCAGTGTCTCCGCTCGGTCCGTAAATGCCAGGTACCTTGCCACCCATCGGACGAATATACGCCGACAACTGGCCGCGGTGGTGAATCGTATGGTTGCCTGACAACTGCGCAAAATTGACCGCAGGCCATGCGAATGCATTCATGAAATTGATTTCTTTAACCAGATCCTCGCCCTTGGCGCCCTTCAATGCGGCGACGGCTTTTGCGAAATGCTCTTCATCCCACTCCAGCAGTTGCTCGGGAGTCTTAATCGATTCGGGCAGCGGCGTGCCGCGCTCAAACTTTCCCGATGCGATCCCTTCCAAAAAGAAAATCTGACTGGTGACGATATGCGTCGCGAGTTCCCAGGCCGACATGCATTTATCGTGAGGTTTGTACTCCCCTTTGCCGGATGGCAACGCCTCGATCAGGCGGCGAGTGGTTTTGTGTTCACTCTCGATTTGCGGAAGTAGGACCTCGTGCAATAAGAAGCTGGCTTGTTCAGGTGTCATACCGGCACTCTATCATGTGAGGAAGGCGTGCGAAAGATAGTAGTGAAGTCCGATGTGGCCCTGCGGGAGTTGGTGGGGGCCATTGCCGCAGGCGACTCCGCCGGCGTCTCACGGCTGCTTGCCGCGTCGCCCACTTTGGCGAACGCAACTTTCCAGACCGGTGCGACTCGCCAGGCGGCGAAGAAATATTTCATCGGCCAGATCGGGCGCTATGTCCTTGCGGGCGACACCGCCTTGCACTTTGCCGCGGCGGCATACGAACCCGAAATAGTTCGAAAGCTAATAGCTGCGGGCGCCGATGTCCATGCGAAAAACCGGTTGGGCGATCAGCCCTTGCACGCCGCTGCTGCCGGCTCCCCGGGTTCGCCTGCGTGGAATCCCACTGCGCAAACAGCGGTCATCGCCTTCCTGATCGAAGCCGGAGCGGATCCCAATGCCGTAGACAAACGCGCCGTAACGCCTTTGCACCGAGCCATACGGACCCGTTGTGCCGCGGCCGTCCGGACTCTTCTGGAACGCGGCGCCGATCCTACACGCAAGAATAAAAGTGGCTCAACGGCAATGCTTCTGGCGATGCAGAACACTGGCCGCAGCGGCAGTGGCTCTCCGGAGGCGAAATCCCAGCAACAAGAAATACTGCGGCTGCTCGAGCGCAGCGCTTAGGAATCTATTTCCCTTTTCCTGCGGGCGCGGATTCAGCCGGTGCGGCGGCGTCACCCTTGGCGAGCCATTCGCTGGTGCTGAGGGGAACTTGAGAACACGGTTTCACAGTGAGCTTACCGTCGCGGTACTCGCCGCACGTCCCCGCAGTAGTCGCTACGTTGTTTTGAGCTGGCGGTTTTGCGACCGGCGGAATTGCGGCGGAAGTTACGGGCGCCTGCGAGGGGCGCGTAAGCAGCGCAGTAGCACGCTCGTCTGTTCGCGGCGTCTCTGCGGGACGCGCCAGCAGCGCGGTGGCATGCTCGTCTATCCGTGGTCCTGGCGATTCTACTGCCGCGACACCGGATGGAGAGCCCGAGGCGACCTTTCCGTCCTTCAGAGAAATAACCGCGACCTTCTTGCCGCGATTTTGCGAGTAAACCAAAGTTTCTATGTCATGCCCGCGATCTATTCGCATGATGGACAGCGCCGCGCCTCCGTAAGCCTCTGTCTCTTTCTGTCCGGCTGCGAGATCTTGACCGCCCACAGAAGCAGAGTCTCCCTGAGAAACTTCCCGGGCAGGAGCGGGTTCGACGGCAGCGGGCGTCTGACGAACGCGCGATGTGGCTGTTCTCGCGGCTGGCGTCGTTTTTACGGGTGTACTGGCTTCGGACAGGGGCTCCGGTTGAATGATTACATTCGTGGATGATCCGAACGGACGGGCCAGATCGACACCGAACAGCACGGTCGCGATTCCGGCGACCGCAACAATACATACCAGAAGCAGAGCATAACCAAATTTCATACGGACCCTCCGATTCAAGCTCCCCGCGAAAAGACATCGGCGTCCAGTGGCCGATGGGAACCTGAAATACAACCTTGGTCTCTGTAGCTCACATTGTATATCGAACCGGAGAGGGCTGAGAAATCCGACCCAGTTGGGTCGTTAGGTAATCGTCGCTCGTACCCGCTCCCCGGTTCGCACGCTGATTGCGTCCGCGACTTCAGTAACCACGATCATGCCGTCGTCGCCTGGCACGTCCGTGCGGGCCGCTTGCAATATCGCTTCGACCACCTCTTCGGTTTGCAGCGAAGACACCAGCATTTCCAGTTTTACCCGCGGTACGTCCACGTAATATTCGGCGCCGCGATAGACTGTCTTGAGGCCCTGCGGGCCTCCGTGGTCCAATACGTGGGAAATTGTCATTCGATTGATTCCTAGCCCATTCAAGGCTGCTTTGACTGAATCTAATCTGAACGGCTGAACGATCGCGTCGATCTTGATCATATGCTTTCAGAACCTTTCCACCTGTAACAATAGCGGGAAGCCCATGAGGAAGTCATAGGGATCGCATGAAGAAAATATGAAAATTCGCCCGCCGGTGCAAGCCGTTCACGCGTAGCGCAGCAGCGCCTTGAAGCCATAATCCATGTGATGTTGGATATGGCAGTGAAACAACGTCAGCCCCGGCTGATCGGCGGTAAAGTCGACGCTCGCGCGTCCATAGGTGGGCACCACGACCGTGTCCTTGATCACTCCTGAAGTGGCTTTGCCATAAATCTCGGCGATCTCAAGTTGGTGGCGATGCAGGTGCATCGGATGCGCATCGTCAGTGCGATTGTGAAACGTCAACCGGTAGCGCGTCCCCTGTTTGAGCATGAATTCCTGCTCATGCGGATAGGGTTTGCCGTTCACGGTGAAGCTGTTGAATTTGCCCGCGCCGCGCGGTATTTTTTCAAACACCATATCCAATTTCTCGGTTGGCGCCGGTCCCGACGGCGGCTTGCCGAATATCGTGTAATCCCAACTGGATTTGGGCGGCGGAGTCCACTGCGGAAGGCGGCGCTGACCGGCGTACTCGATGACGATGCCCAATCCGCCTTCGCGCACCGGATCTTCGGGCGCGCCCAGGATCCAAACTCCGGACTGGCTCATCTCCACCCAGGCATCGACGCGCTCGCCCGGACCCAGCATCAGCACATCCACGGCGGCCGGCGTCGGCACCGGATTTCCATCCAGTGCAATCACGTTGAACTTATGGCCGGGCAGCGCCAGATGGCGCATTTCAATGGCGCTCGCGTTCAGAAAATGAAACAGGACGCGGTCGCCAACTTTGACGCGAATCGGTTCGCCTGCACCGAGCACCTTGTCGTTAATCGAATAAATGTCGGACTGCACCTCTAGTCCTGGCTGCCGCGTGTCCATCACTGCCGGCCTTTCCGGTTGCGCCCCGGCGGGATCCAGGTCGTCATTATCCATCGCCTGGTTGCTGAAATACGGCTCCCAATCGCGCAGCGCGAGATAGTGTTCCTGATCGTAGCGGCCGGGATTACTCGCTCCCTCGACGATTAAAAAACCGAACTGCCCGGTGAAACTGCCGCGGTGCAAGTCGTCCATCGACATCGTGTGGGTGTGATACCAGCGCGTGCCCGCCGGCGTGGGCGTGAATTTATAGCTGCGCTTTCCCTGCGGAGGCACCACTGGAGTGCCCTCTTCCTCTGACCCATCGACGTCGGCGGGAATCAGCAGCCCGTGAAAATGCACATACTCGGGGACATCGGTTTTATTGATGACATTCACCGTGACCGGCACGCCTCCCTTCATCCGCAGCCGCGGCCCCGGCGAGATGCCGTTGTAGCCGATGGTGCTGACGATGCGATTGGGCGCGAGTTCCACTGCAATCGGCGCGATTTCAAGCGTAAACTCGGTCCTGGCGACATCTTCAGATACGGCCGGTGTCAGAAAGGACTGCGGCTGCATCTGCATCGGCTGCTGCGCCACCAGCGGCCCGCCCGCAGCGGCCAGTCCGACCGTCTTCAGAAAGTCGCGTCTTTGCATAAAGCCTTCGACTATGTTACCGCCGGGGTTGCCTTCCGCGAACCGCCGCTGTTGCCCCATCTACCGATGTGCTATGCCTTAAGTGAAAGGAGTGTTCCACGTATGAACACCAAAACTAAGCAGGACCAGAAGAACCAGAGAGCAGAGATCCGCCAGATGCAAAGGCCGGTGAAGCGGGGACCCAATCCCTACATCAATTCCGGTCGCAAGCAGTCTGGCCATGAACAGGAGCACCCCGAGACGCGGATGACCCGTTAAGTCTCACCGTTCAAATATTCAAACAAGAAAAGCTCCCTCCCCCCACATTGTGGGAGGGAGCTTTCGTGTTTTTGGACGCTCTCATATTGAGTTGAGCTTCGCAATGGTTTCGGGCGGCAACCGCAGCGCCGCGGCGCTGAGATTCTCACGAAGATGCGCGACCGAAGATGTGCCCGGTATCAAGAGGATATTGGGCGAGCGCCGTAGCAGCCAAGCGAGCGCTGCTTGCATCGGAGTGACTTGCAATTCCGCCGCCGCCGCGTCCAGCGTAGACGACTGCAACGGCGTGAAGCCTCCGAGTGGAAAGAACGGCACGTAAGCCACGCCCCGGCCGGCAAGGTCATCGATAAAAGCATCGTCCTGCCGTTTCGCCACGTTGTAAAAGTTCTGCACGCAGACGATCTCTGTAATCGCTTGCCCCTCCGCGAACTGCTTGGGGCTTACGTTACTTAGTCCGAGATGGCGAATCAATCCCTGATGTTTGAGCTCGGCCAGCACCGTCAGCGGCGCTTCGATCGATTCATTTGACGGACCTGTAAATCCACCCACGCGGAGATTGACGACATCCAGCGCATCGAGCCCCAGATTCCGCAGATTGTCGTGGACAGCATCGATGAGCTCCTGGCGCGAAAGCGCATGCGGCCATGATTTATCCGGCAGCCGCCGGGCTCCCACTTTAGTCACCAACACCAGTCCATCCGCATAGGGACGAAGCGCTTCTTTGATGATCTGGTTCGTCACATGCGGACCGTAATAATCGCTGGTGTCGATGTGGTTGACTCCCGCGGCAACCGCTTCGCGTAGCACCGCGATCGCAGCATCTCTATCCCGCGGCGGCCCAAACACCTGCGGACCGGCAAGTTGCATGGCGCCATAACCCATGCGGTTCAAACTCGTGGAAGTTCCGGGAAGTGTGAAGCTGCCGCCAAGATTCATTGGTGTAGCCATTCGTGTCTCCTGTCTGTTACCAAGTTACGTGATCGCTCGCTGGAGTCGCTCCCGCGCTTCTGATATCCTTCACTTCGTAGGCTTCCAACTATGAAGGTGGTGCGGCTGTTTTCCGCCACTCTGGTGGCGATTTCGCTCGGCCTCGGTCTGTTTGTACTGCAGATGCATGCGGCCCAGAGGTTCGGCCGCGATCGCGGCTATTACTCCGGCGGACCCAACGTTCCGTCAGAGTTTTATTGGAGCCGCCTGCAATACACTTCCAGTTACGCCAACGGCAGCAGCTTCGGGTATCGCCGCTTTTACGGCGGCTGGTCGCGAGATTATCCCAAGGCCGACAACGATTGTTTGATCGCGCTGCGCCGCTTGACGCACATCAATTCTCCGTCGCCGCTGAACGTTGTCGATCTCGATAGCGACCATCTCTACGACTATCCGTGGATCTACGCGGTTCAAGTGAACACCTGGACGTTCACCGATCAGGAAGCCAAACGCCTGCACGATTATCTTCTGAAGGGCGGCTTCTTGATGGTGGACGACTTCCACGGCACCGACGACTGGGAACATTTCATGGCTGGCATGCGCATGGTGCTGCCCGACCGCCCCGTCGAGGATCTCAAGGATAGCGACGAAATTTATCACGTCCTCTACGACATCAACGAAAAGTTTCAGATTCCCAGCGAGGTCTACGTCAACACCGGCAGAACTTATGAGAAGGACGGCTACGTGCCCAAGTGGCGCGCGATCCGCAACGACCGCGGGCGCATCATGGTGGCGATCTGCGCCAACATGCATCTCGGCGACGCCTGGGAGTGGGCCGATAGCCCGGAGTACCCGGAGAAGTTTTCCGGACTCGCGTTTCGCATCGTCCTCAACTACATAACCTACGCCATGACCCACTAACTATGAACCGCGTGCGCCTCTTTCTACAATTCGCGAGCATCCCAGAGGCCCATGTTCGAGTTCTTTTTTAAATACCCGCAATCGGTATATTCACGCGGCCACTTCGCGCTCTTGGGGGCTTGGCCGGTCTGGATTCTCGTTCTGCTGATCGTGGCCGCGGCAGTGGGACTCGCTTGGTTGATCCGCTCGCGCTTGAAGGACGCCGCGCCTTTGCTGCAAGGTTGGCGAGCTTGGATCATCTGGGGTCTGCAGGCGCTGATGGCCGCGATAGTCCTGGTGCTGCTCTGGCAGCCCGCCATCATCGTTGCCGAGTTGAAGCCGCAGCAGAATATCATCGCCGTGCTAGTCGACGACTCGCGCAGCATGGGAATTACTGAGGACGGCTCGACCCGCCAGGAGCAAGCCGTGAGAGCGCTGCAGGGCGAATTGCTCGCCAGCCTCAACCGCTCGTTTCAAACTCGTCTCTATCGGGTCGATGACGTGCCCGCGCGCATCGAGAGCCTGACAAATTTGCAACCCAATGCGCCCTCGACGCGTATCGGCGACAGCCTCAAACAGTTGAGCGAGGAAACTTCCGACCTGCCCATCGGCGCGGTTGTACTGCTCAGCGATGGCGATGACAACGCCGGAGGAATCAGCGCCGACGCCATCAGTGCGTTGCGCGCCCGCCACATTCCGGTCCACACCGTAGGCTTCGGACATGAACGCGCCGCACACGACGTCGAATTGGAGGATGTCGTGGTGGCTCCACGCGCGTTAGCCGATTCCCGCCTCGCCGCCAAAATCACCTTGCAGCAGCGCGGATACGCGGGCGCGAAAATCAATCTGACGGTGCGCGACATCAGCACCGGGCAGCCCAAAGCCCTCGCCGCCCGCACTGTCACGCTTGGCGCGGATGGCAATCTGCAATCCGAGACTTTGATGTTCGATATCGGTAGCGCGGGCGCGAGAACATTACAAATCGCGGCGGCTCCGCTTACGGGCGAAGAGAACACGGCCAACAATACGCTGACCCGTGTAGTGAACGTCGGCTCCGACGCGCGCCGCATCCTCTATATAGAAGGTGAACCACGTTGGGAATATAAATTTATTCGCCAGGCCGAGGAAGACGACCGCATGGTGCAGGTCGTCTCCATGGTTCGCACCAGTGAGAACAAGATTTACCGCCAAGGGATTGCCGATCCCAAAGAACTGGCAAGCGGATTCCCCGCGACGCCCGAGGAACTCTTCGCATATCAAGGTCTGATGATCGGGTCAGTCGAAGCCGGCTACTTTACGCCTGCACAGCAGGAATTGATTCACCAATTCGTCGATCGCCGTGGTGGCGGATTACTGCTTCTCGGCGGTCAATTCGCGATGGCAGATGGCGGTTGGAACGCGACCAAGCTCATTGACTTGATGCCGACAACGCTACCCGGCCAGTCCCCAACATTTCATCGCGAGGCCGATCCGCGCGACGGCACCACTCATACCACTGCCGAGCTCGCGCCCGCGGGCGTCGACAGCATCATCACGCGCGTCGTCGATGACCCGGTCGCGAATTTCACGAAGTGGAAGACCTTGCCCTACCTGATGGATTATGAGGATCCCGGTGTTCCCAAGCCCGGAGCGGAAGTTCTCGCCAACATGATCACGCCCGAAGGCAAGAAGCTGCCATTGCTGATCACCGAAAATTTCGGCCGCGGCCGCAGTGCGATCATGGCCACCGGAGGCAGTTGGCGCTGGCAGATGAGTTCGCCCCTTGGCGACACCGCGCACGATTTATTCTGGCAGCAGCTTCTTCGCTGGGTGGTTTCCGATACACCGGGTCACGTTTCCGCGTCGGTCCCCGCACAGATGCTGCTCGACAACGGCGCGGTGACGATCGCCGCCGAGGTTCGCGATCAACAATACAATCCCGCCCCCGATGCGAAGGTAGAAGCTCATATTCTGGGTCCCAGCGGTGTCAGTGCGTTGGTCGAGATGACACCGGTACCCGATAATCCCGGCCGGTTCCAAGCCGCCTGGTCCGCGCCTAGGACAGGCTCATATTTGACCGAAGTCACAGCGCAACGCGCGGATCCCAAGACTGGCAAGTTCAGCGAGCTCGGACGCGACGTTCTTACGTTCCAACGCATGGACGGCGTCGCGGAAAATTTCCACACCGAACAGAATCGCGATTTGCTCGAACGCCTTGCCACACAGACTGGCGGTCAGTATTGGAAGCCCGCCGACCTCGGCAAACTCTCCAGCAGCATTCCTTTTTCGGAAGCCGGGGTGACGATCCGCGAAACCAAGGACTTGTGGAATCTGCCGCTGGTGTTTCTGGTGCTAATACTTCTGCGTTTTTCCGAATGGTGGTTGCGACGCAAGTGGGGGATCGTCTAGATGGAACGGCGTAGTGGGCACTGTAAACTAAAAGATTTACACTAGAGTAGTGATCGACGGCTTTCGCCAAGAGGGCTTGAAGAGATTGATGTTGATTTTGAGGATTATCATTGAGGAGCCCAATGAATAGGCAAAAAACCATGGAGCGAAAGAACGGACTGCCGCCAGTCCATCCGGGCGAGATCATTAAGGAAGACATTTTGCCTGCGGTCG
>Ga0268266_10003785_pt1 | contig 14810 bp, 10 predicted proteins | sample KBSS13metaG_FD_190356 | JGI IMG/M metagenome (GOLD analysis project Ga0268266, IMG submission 190356) | Switchgrass rhizosphere microbial communities from Kellogg Biological Station, Michigan, USA - KBS S1-3 metaG (SPAdes) (version 2) | ecosystem: Host-associated > Plants > Roots > Rhizosphere...
CAAGGCCCGACGACCAGGTCGTCGTGCAGGTCACCGATTTCGTCGCCGACGCCGCCATCCTGGTCGATCGCTTCGGCATCGTGCATCATCCGTTCGTCATGGATCCGAACCTGGTGAATCCGTGGGGCACCGCGGAATCGCCGGCGTCGCCGATCTGGGTGTCGGACAACGCGCGCGGAGTGTCGACGCTCTACAACATTGGAGGCAGCAGTCCGGTGAGCGTTGCCCCGCTCGTGGTCAGCGTTCCTGCACCGGGCGATCCATTGAATACGAGCGGTGCGCCAACCGGCGCTGTCTTCAACACGAGCGCGGCCGCGCAGCAATTTAAGATTGCCGGTGTCGACCGCAATGGCGTCGCGGCGACCGCGGCAGCCCTCTTCATGTTTGCGACCGAAGACGGGACGATCGTCGGCTGGAATCCCGGCATCAATCCGCCGGGCTTCGATCCCAAACGCGCCGGAACCTATGGCATCGTCGCCGTCGATAACTCGGCGAAGCCGACTGTGGCGGACGGCGCCGTGTACAAAGGGCTCGCCATCGCCACGGACACGGCGGGCGCGACGTTCCTCTACACGACGAATTTCCGCGCCGGCACCGTGGAGGTCTACGACGCCTCGTTTCATCGAGTGCCTCTTCCCGCGGGCGCATTCACGGATCGGCATCTGCCGCACGGCTATGCACCGTTCAACATCGTTCTCACCGGCGGGAAGCTGTTCGTCACCTACGCAAAGCAGGATCGAGCGAAGCACGATGATGTGCCGGGCCACGGTCACGGAATCGTGAACACGTTCGATTTGAGCGGCCACATGCTGGCGCGATTCGCCGAGCACGGTCACCTTGATTCACCGTGGGGACTGGTGCAGGCGCCAGCCAGCTTCGGTCAATTCGCCGGTGCCGTTCTGATCGGCAACTTCGGCAACGGCCGCATTCACGCGTTCGATTCCAGTACCGGTAAGTTCCTGGGACCGGTCGTCAATTCCGTCGGGCAGAAGATTCTGATTGACGGGCTGTGGAGCCTGAGCGTCGGCAACGGCAAAGCCGGCGGCGGCGCCAACGCCGTTATCTTCACCGCCGGTCCGAACGGCGAGAAGGACGGCCTGCTCGGCAGTCTCGTCCCGGTTGCGCTTGGAACTCCCTGCGGAATACCGTGCCGATAGGCGATCGCTGACGCCGAGGTAGTGACTCGCACCGGTGTCGATTTCACCGGCAGCACATTCGTGTGCGGCTCGCACGGGCCGGGTCTAGAATACGGCCCCAGCGAGGCAGCCATGAACATCTCCCGTCGTGCACGTCTGTCGGGGACCGTCGCCGCGATCTCTCTGGCCATCGGGGCATCGCTTGCGGGACAGCCGCAGGCTCCTGCGCAACCCGCCGCCGCGCGCCCCGCGCCGCTGCATTCACCGGACATCCATCCCGACCGCACTGTGACGTTCCGCCTGCTGGCGCCGAAGGCGTCGGAGGTGACGCTCAACGGTAGCTGGGACGGCGGCACGAACCTCAAGATGACGAGGGACGAGGCGGGCATCTGGTCCACGACCATCGGTCCGCTTGCGCCGCAGCTGTGGGGCTACTGGTTCGTGGTCGACGGCGTGAAGGCGCTCGATCCGAACAACGCGGAGACGCAGCGCGATGGCGCGCGCTACGACAATCTGCTGATGATCTCCGGGGCCGAATCCGAGTGGTGGGACTTCAAGGATGTGCCGCACGGCACGGTGCAAGCGGTCTGGTATCCATCGCCGACCTTGAAGCTCGCGAACCGCCGCATGATGGTCTACCTGCCGCACGGGTACGAAACCAGCACGCAGAAGTACCCGGTCTTGTACCTGCTGCACGGCGGCGGCGGCGACGAAGATGCGTGGCTCACGATGGGCCGCGCGAACATCATCATGGACAACCTGATTGCGGCCAACAAAGCGAAGCCCATGATCGTGGTGATGCCGAACGGCAACGCGACGCAAACGGTGTCGCAAGGGTTCGGGTTCGGCCCGACGCCCGCGCCGCAGTCCGTGCAGGCGCCGGCGCCGCCGCCGGTTCAGGCGGAGCAGGGCGGACGCGTGGGAGCGCCGGGCGGCCGCGGGGCCGCGCCACAGCCGTACGCCGGTTCGTACCCTGAGAGTCTCGTGAAGGACGTCGTGCCGTTCGTCGAGAAGCGCTTCCGCGTGCTCGCCGCGAAAGACGATCGCGCGATCGCCGGGCTTTCGATGGGAGGGGGGCATACGCTCGCGGCGACGAACAACAACCCGGGGATGTTCGCCTACATCGGTGTCTTCAGCTCAGGGCCGCAGGCGGTCGACGAGACGTTTCAGAAGCAGCTCGAGGCCGTGAAAGGCGGCGGCGTGAAATTCTACTGGCTGGGCGCGGGCACCACCGACATGGCGCGCGATCGCACGGTCACGCTGTCGGAGCTCGTGAAGAAGGACGGGTTCAACACGACGTATCGTGAGATCCCCGGCCGCCACTACTGGTTTCTGTGGCGCGACTTTCTCGTCCACTACGCGCAGATCGCGTTCGCGCCGCCAGCGAAGTCGTAGAACGCTCGCTTCTACTCTGTCGCGACGAAGCGAATGAAGCACCTGGCAAGCGTCGTCCTTTCGACCGTGCTGCTTCTGCGCGCGGCCGTGGCTGTTCAGGACCAGCGGGAGACGCGTCCCAACATCATCTTCATCATGAGCGACGACCACGCCGCGCACGCCATCGGCGCGTACGGGTCGCGCGTCAACAAGACGCCGCACATCGACCGGCTGGCCCGTGAGGGCGCGCTGCTGACGAACGTCTTTGCCACGAATTCGATTTGCACGCCGAGCCGCGCCACGATTCTGACCGGACAGTACTCGCACATCAACGGCGTCACGATGTTCAACCGGTTCGATAGCGCGCGGATGACCGTCGCGCGGCTCATGCAGCAGAACGGCTACTACACCGGGATGATCGGAAAATGGCACCTCGGCAGCGATCCGGTCGGCTTCGACCGCTGGGAGATTCTTCCGGGCCAGGGTGCATACCGCGATCCCGTTTTCTATACGGCCACCGGGGACAAAACGTACACAGGGCGATACGTCACTGACGTCATCACAGATCTGGCAGTGGACTTCATCAAGACACGTTCGTCGAACAAGCCGTTCTTCCTGATGATGCACCACAAGGCTCCGCATCGTTCGTGGGAACCGGACCAGGCTCATGCCGCACAGTTTGCCTCGCTTCAGATTCCGGAGCCGGCGACGTTCTGGGATTCGTACGAGACCCGCTCGGACGCGCTGCACGAGAATCAGCAGCGCATCGCGGCAGATTTGAACAACCGGGACCTGAAACGCGCGCCGCCGCAGGGCCTGGCCGGGCAGGATCTCACGAACTGGCTTGCGATCAAGCCGGACTCGGTCACGATCGTTCGCGACGGAAAAGACGTGACACTCACCGGCGAGGCACTGACTCGCTGGAAGTATCAGCGGTTCATGCAGGACTACCTCGCGACCGTGCAGTCGGTTGACGACAGCGTGGGCCGCGTGCTGGCGTTGCTCGACGAGACGCGCCTCGCTCGAAACACCATCGTCGTCTACACCAGCGATCAGGGATTCTTTCTCGGCGACCACGGGCTCTTCGACAAGCGATTCATGTACGAGGAGTCCATCCGCATGCCGTTCCTCGTGCGCTGGCCGGCCGGAATCAGGCCGGGGACGCGGATCGACGCGCTGGCGCTGAACGTGGACTTCGCGCCGACGTTTCTCGACATCGCGGGAGTGGCGGCGCCGGCCGACATGCAGGGACGCAGCCTGCTGCCGGTGCTCCGCGGCCGCACGCCGGCCGACTGGCGTACGGCGATGTACTACCGCTACTATCACGACCCCGGAGACCACAATACGAGGGCGCACTACGGCGTCCGCACCCGCACGCACAAGTTGATCTACTTCTGGAAGAAGGACCAGTGGGAGCTGTTCGACCTCGTCAGCGATCCGGGTGAACTCCACAATCTGTATGGGCAGCCCGGACAGGAGGCACTGACTGCGTCGCTGAAGGAGGCGCTCGCCAGGCTCAAGCGCGACGTGCGAGACGACGATCAACTGGCCAACGAGCAGCTGCCGAACGGCGTCGACGGCCCGGTCACGCGCTTGCGGGGGAAGTGACGTGCCTGCGAACCGTCGCCCTATATTGGGTGTACGGGCCGGGGAGGTTCGCCGACGGGTAGGGGCTGAGGTAGTGCAGACCTGAAGGCCCGCGTGACGATCAAATGGATTTCGTTCAGCGCCAGGGCATCAGCCGTTCAATCCAGCTGATTCGCGTGAGGTCGTTGTAGATGACGGTCACCATCAGCATCAGGATGACCGCGAATCCAGCCATCAACATCTTTTCCTTGACGGCCTGGCTGAAGTCGCGGCGCGCGAGGCCCTCGAGCGCCATGATGAAGATGTGTCCGCCGTCGAGGATCGGAACGGGCATCAGGTTCAGGAGCCCGAGGTTCAGGCTGATCGACGCCATCAGCGTGATGAGCGCGATCCATCCCAGCTGCGCTGACTCTCCGGAGAGCTGCGCGATGGCAATCGGGCCCATCAGCTGTTTCGGCGACGTCTCGCGAGTGAACAGTCCGCCGAGCGTCTGGAAGATCAGGCGCGACATCTCGATGTTCTTGTAGACGCTCTCCTTGATCGAGTCTCCGAACCCCGGCTTCGAGCTGATGGTGTCGTCGACCGGCAGCACGCCGAGCCAGCCCACGGTGCCATGCCGGCCGAGCGTCACCGGCAGATCCTTCGCGACGCCGTCGCGCAGAATCGACACGCGCATCGTTTGATCGGGATGCTTGGCGATAGCCTCGCGGAAATGCCAGTGGAACGTGACCGGTTGCCCATCGACCGCCACGATGACGTCGCCCGCCTTGAGCCCGGCCTTGTCGCCTGGCTCGTTCGGCGTGACGCTGCGCAGACGCGGATGCACGTTCGGCAGCACACCGATGTCGCCCACTTCGAAGCGGCTCTGGCCCTGCAGCAGGGTCGGCGTTACCGTGCGAGTCTGCTCGAGACCGTTGCGCAGAAGTCCGATCGAGATTTCGCGGTTCGGCTTCGTCCCGACCGCCATGAGGAACGCATCCCAGTCCTTCACGGGGCGGCCCGCAACCGAGACGATGCGGTCACCCGGCCGGATATCGGCCTTCGCTGCGACCGATCCCTCCGTCACCACGCCGATGTCCACCGGCTTGTCTTCGTACGACTCCCTTTCCATGCCCTGATGCAGCACGATCGCCGTCAGCACGACCGCGAGCAGCAGGTTCATGACCGGTCCCATGATGAGGACCTGGAAGCGCTCCCACTTCGACTTGGACAGGAATTCGTCATTGCGGACGATGGCGTGGCCTTGTTCGTCGCGCTCGACGTCTTCCGGGCTCTCGCCCGCCATCTTGACGTAGCCGCCCAGCGGCAAGGCGCCGATGCTGTACTCCGTGTCACCCCGGCGGAAGCTGGCAATCGTCGGATTGAATCCCAGTTGGAACTTCAGAACCCGGATGCCCACGCGCTTGGCGGCCAGAAAATGTCCCAGTTCGTGGACGAAGACGAGCACGCCGAGCACGAAAACAAATGCCAGAAGTGTAATCACGCTATAAACCTCAGACTCTTGATTCTAACCCGCTGGCAATCTCACGGGCATGCCCTCGAGCCTCCCGATCGACCCTGCGAACCGCCGCCAAAGTGCACACCTCGGCCGCCTGGTGGGCCGCCAACGTGCGCTCAATGACTTCGGGAATCGACGTGAACCTCAGCCTCCCATCCAAGAACAGGGCCACCGCGACCTCGTTCGCGGCGTTGAGGACGACCGGCAGGCTGCGCGCGGCTTCCAGCGCCTGGTAGGAAAGCCGGAGGCACGGGAACGCAGCCGTATCCGGCGCCTCGAAATCGAGCCTCCCGACCCGGGCCAGATCGACCGTCGGCAACGGGGCCTCCCATCGATCCGGGTATGAGAAGGCGTACTGAATCGGCAGCCGCATATCCGTCACCCCGAGCTGCGCGATGATCGACCCGTCGGTGAGCTCGACCATCGAATGCACGACCGACTGCGGATGGATCACCACATCAATTTGATCCGCGCGGACGCCAAAGAGCCAGTGGGCCTCGATCACCTCGAGGCCCTTGTTCATCAGCGTCGCGGAATCGATCGTGATCTTCCGCCCCATCTGCCACGTCGGGTGCTTCAGCGCATCCGCCGCGGAGACCCCTGCCAAATCGGACGCCGATCGGCCGCGAAACGGTCCGCCGGACGCGGTGAGAATGAGGCGCCGCACATCGCCGCGCGTGCGCCCATGAAGACACTGATGAATGGCGTTGTGCTCGCTGTCGACCGGAAGGATTGCGACGCCGTTCCGCGCCGCGGCTTCGGTGACGATGCCGCCGGCCATGACGAGGACTTCCTTGTTGGCAAGCGCGATCGTCTTCCGCAACTCGATCGCGGCGAGAACCGCCTCCAGCGCCTCCGTGCCGCTCGACGCGCACAACACCACATCCGCGTCCGGGTGTGACGCGACCGCGACGAGACCGTCGCGTCCGCTGCCGGCAATCGTGACGGCTCCGGCTGTCGTCGATTGGCGCAGCCGGTCGATGGCGGCACCCGTGGCCATGGCGACCGTCCGCGGGCGGTAGCGCGCGATCTGCTCCGCAAGCAGCGCGTCGTTGTCGCCGGCCGCCAGCGCGACGACCTGCAAGCGGTCGGCATGCGCGTCGACAACGGCCAGCGCGCTGCGGCCGATGGATCCGGTCGAACCGAGAATCGCGATGCGCTTCACGATGCTCCCAGCCCCCGGCCCCGAGCCCCCGGCCCCTGCCCCTTACACATACTTCAGGACAATGTAGAACACCGGCGCGGCGAACAACAGCGCATCGATGCGATCCAGGACGCCGCCATGGCCGGGAATCAGGCCCGAACTGTCCTTCACGCCGGCGCTGCGCTTCAGCATCGACTCGAAGAGGTCGCCGGCGATGCCGAGCGCCACGATCGCCAGGCCCAGAACGGCGCGGAACAAGACGGGCATCCCCGGAACCCACCATGCGCCGGCAGCGACGAAGAGGACGGTCCCGAACACGAACCCACCGATCGCCCCTTCGATCGTCTTCTTCGGGCTGATCGCCGGCGCGAGCGGCCGGCGGCCGAACGCTCGGCCGCTGTAGTACTGCGCGGTGTCGCTGACCATCACGGTGAGCATCAGCAGAAACAGCACCTGCGGGCCGGCGAACGCGCGAACGGCTACGAGCGCGCCAATCGGAAGGCCGATGTAGATGGAAGGAAACAGCGCCGCGGACACGGTCGCGAGCGCGGTCTCGCCGCCGCGCCACGACCCGAGCGTGCCGAGGCCGATGGCGACGAGCGCCGCCATCAACGCGACTTCGAGCGCGTAGCTTGACTCGATGCCCACGACGCCGGCCGTCATCAGTGTGGATACCAGGACCGGAAACGTCGCGACCTCCAGACCGCTCGCGGCGGCAAGGGACACGACCTCCCGCACGCTGAGTACGGCCAGCACCGCGGCGAAGATCTGGAACACGATGTCGGGCGCGAACCACACCACGGCCACCGCGACGGCGATCAGCGCCGCGCCACTGAGCACGCGCGTCATGGGAGAGAAAGGCCTCGAAGGGAGGATTTCACTTGGCGCCGAGCGCCACCGGCGACGCCTTGATGCCGCCGTACCGTCGATCCCGTTTCTGATAGGCGACCACGGCCTCGAGCAGATCCCGTCGCCGGAAATCGGGCCACAGCGTTTCCGTCACCCAGATTTCCGAATACGCAATCTGCCAGAGCAGAAAGTTGCTGACGCGCATCTCGCCCGACGTTCGGATCAACAGATCCGGATCGGGCTGTCCAGCGGTGTAGAGGAAGCCCGCGAAGCCCCGCTCGTCGAGATCGTCGGGAGCGATCCCGGCGGCGATCGCGCGGCGGGCGGCGTCGACGATTTCCGCGCGGCCGCCGTAGTTCAACGCGATGTTGAACTGCATCCCGGTGTTGGCGGCGGTCTGCCGGACGCCGATCTCGAGCTCGCGCTGGACATCGGCGGCCAGTTCGTCCGGTCGCCCGATCACGCGGAACTTGATGTTGTTCTTGAGGAGCGTGCTCAGCTCGATTCTGATGTACCGCTTGAGCAGCATCATCAGCGTGTTGACCTCGGCGCGCGGCCGCTTCCAGTTCTCGACCGAGAACGCGTAGAGCGTGAGCACGTCGATGCCGAGGCGTGCCGACGTCTCGACGACGTCGCGGACCGAATCGATGCCGGCGCGATGTCCTTCGACGCGCGGCAGGTGCCGCTGCGCCGCCCATCGCCCGTTGCCGTCCATGATGATCGCGACGTGGGCGGGCAACTGCTCGAAGTTGACCTGCCGCGCCAGCGTTTCGTCATGCGATCCCGGCGGGATCGACGCCAGGAGCTGCTCAAGCGACATTACGCGTCCTTCGTGAGTAAACCCCGAGTGTACAAGCTTTTAGGACCCTGCCGCAAGCGCAGTCGGGTACTCGACTCGCACGAGAAACAGACCCTCGGACGGAGCCGTGGGCCCGGCGGCGGTGCGATCGCGCGACATGAGCACGCGGCCCAGCCACTCGGCCGGCCGGCGTCCTCGACCGATCTCCACGAGCGATCCGACGATGATGCGAACCATGTGGCGGAGGAAGCCGTTTCCGACGACCTCATAACAGAGTATGGCGGATGGCGATCCAGTCAGCGATCCGCACTCCGCAATACGCGAAGAGAAGATGTGGCGTTCCGTCGTTTCGACCGCGCTTCCCACGGCCTGAAACGCCGCGAAATCGTGACGCCCCTCGAGCAGCGGCGCGGCGGCGCGCATCGCGTCGACGTCGAGCCGGCCGGGCAGGTGCCAGGCGCGGCCGCGCTCGAAGGGATCTAGCGCGTCGGCGTTGAACATGCGGTAGCGATAGGCCTTCGCGTGCGCGTTGAACTGGGGATGGAACGACGCCGGCACGATCGCGGCCTCGAGCACGCGGACGGCCGGCGGCAAGTGCGCGTTGAGCGCGCGGACCAGCGTGGCCGGATCGATCTCGCGCGCGAGCGCGAAGGCGGCCACCTGCGCCAGCGCATGCACGCCCGCATCAGTGCGGCCGGCCCCAATCACCGTCACCGGCCGGCCGTCGAGCACCTGAAGGACGTCTTCGATCAACCCCTGGATCGAGACACCACTGGCCTGCCGCTGCCAGCCGACGAACCCGGCACCGTCGTAGGACAGGGTGATCCTGAATGGCGTCATTGCAGGATTGACGGATGGCAGGATTGCAGGAAGGGAAGGAGGAAGGTCTCCTGCAATGGCGTCAGGCCTGGCGCGATCCGGGTTTCACTACTGGCAGGCCTTCTTTGCACAGTGGACACTTCTCCGGATCGTACGTCGGCAGCGCGATGTCGAGGAGCGACGTGAACGGCACGTCGAATCGGATCGTGCCGCCGCTCCGGTCCACGATCGACGCCGCACCGACGACCTGCCCACCCGCCGCCTTTGCGACGTCCATGGTTTCGCGCGTCGAACCGCCGGTCGTCATCACGTCCTCGACGACGAGCACGCGATCGGCGCTGTTGAGCGCAAAGCCGCGGCGCAGCGCGAGCTTGCCATCCTGCCGTTCGGCGAATATCGCGCGCACGCCGAGCGCGCGACCGACTTCCTGTCCGATCACCACGCCGCCGAGCGCCGGAGAAAGCACCACCGTCGCACCCAGATGCCGTACGCGATCGGCGATCGCGAGGCCGAGCGCCTCGGCCTGCTGAGGATGCTGGAGAACCAGCGCGCATTGAAGATAGCCCGGGCTGTGCAGCCCGGAGGTCAGACGGAAGTGCCCTTCGAGCAGAGCGCCCGATCGGCGGTAGACATCAAGAAGCTCGTCGCGTGTCATGGGGTTTGAGAGTGTCCTCGAACAGTTTCAGGATGCGTTTGTACTCGTCCGCCCAGCTCGTGGCTTCTTCGAAGCCGTGATTCTCGACGGGGAACGGCGCCACCGACCAGTTTTCCTTGCGCAGCTCGATCAGCCGCTGCACCAGGCGCACGCTGTCCTGGAAGAGCACGTTGGTGTCGACCATGCCGTGACAGATGAGCAGCGAGCCCTTGAGACCCTCCGCGAAATAGATCGGAGAGCTCTTGCGATACGCTTCCGCGTCGGCCTGCGGTTCATTGAGGATGTTGGACGTATAGCCGTGATTGTAATGGGTCCAGTCCGTGACCGGCCGAAGCGCGGCGCCCGCCGCAAAGACGTCCGGGGTGGTGAACATCGCCATCAGCGTGATGAAGCCGCCATAGCTTCCGCCGTACACCCCGATGCGCTTCGGGTTCACCTTCTGCTTCTCGACGAGGAATTTGGCGCCGTCAACAACGTCTTCGAGATCCTTCCCGCCCATATGGCGGTAGATGGCCGTACGCCAGTCGCGCCCGTAGCCCGCGCTCGCACGGTAGTCGGGATCCAGCACCACGTAGCCGCGCGAGGCCAGCAGGTTGTGAAACATGTATTCGCGGTAGTAGGTCGACCAGTACTTGTGGGCGTTCTGCAAGTACCCGGCGCCGTGCACGAACACCACCGCCGGCGCGGCCGGATCGCGCTTGGCGCCGATCATCTCGGGTGTGAACATCCGCGCGTAGACGTCGACGCCGTCGCGAGTCTTGTACGTCACCAGCTGCGGCTCGATCCATTTGAACGATCGCCATTCGTCGCTGGTGGAGGTGGTCACCTGCGTGGCCGCGGCGCCAGCCTTGTTCGGCATCACGTACACTTCGTTCGGTTTCGTGCTCGACGAATAAATCACACCGAACGTGCTGTCGTCGGGAGACGCCTGCCCGACATATCCGCCGACCATCGACGTCAGTTTGGTCCGCGGGCCGCCATCGATTGACATCGCATAGATCTGCCGTTCGCCGGGATGCGCCTCCGTGCTGGTGATGTAGAACCGGCTCTGGTCGGCGGACAGCACGACCTCGTCGATCTCCCAACGCCCCTGTGTGAGCTGCCGCGCGGACGGCTGCGTCGCGCCGGCGTCTACGGTGTAGAGATGCATCCAGCCATCGCGCTCGGAGAGGAACCAGACCCGCTTCTGATCCGGCAGCAGACCGTACGACGGATCGACTGGCCCGAACCCTCCGACTTCGCGGACCCAGGCATCGTCATGAAGCGTGTCGAGTACGCGGACTTTGCCGGTCTCCGGATCGACCGCGACCAGCCAGCGATCCTTGTTGTTGGCCGCTCGCACATGAGAAACAGCCAGCGATCCATCGTCGGAGAGCAACGGCATGCCCCACCGCACGGCGGCCCTGGCGTCCTTCGTCTCCTTTGAGTCCTTGGCGTCCCTCGCGCCGTTCGCGGGCGAGTCGACGGTCACCGACTTCCCCGTTTCCAGATTCATGACCGACAGCGAGCGCAGATCCTGGGCATCGCCGACGAACGTGCGCGCCGGGATGTCTTCCGTATAGCTCGACTCGGTCACGTAGTTCGGCACGTTGGGACGCTTCGCCCCGTCCGGACGCTCGACGATGAGCATGAAGACGTGCTTGCCATCGGGGGACAACTGCAGATCCGTCGCCGACTGCCGGTCGGCGAGCTCGAATTTCGGCAGCGCGTTCTTCTTGTCTTTTTCCTCGGCCTTCTTCTTTTTCTCCGCCTCGACCCGCGTGTGCTCGATCAGCTTCGTCTCTTCGGCCTTGATGAACTTCTGGCTGTCGGTATCGCGGGGATCCCGTTTGCGCGGCTCGACGTCGGTGAGCTGAGCGATCTCGCCGCTGTCCAGCGGCACGATGAACAGGTTGTTGTCGCGTGTGAAGGTAATGGCCGACTCGTGGCGGGCCCAGCGCGGGTTCGCTTCGGCGCCCGTCGTGCGCGTGATCTGACGGCGCGTGCCACCGACCGTATCGAGCAGGACGATGTCGCCGCGATCGACGAAGAGGACCCGCCGGTGACTCTTGTCCCACCGCCCGTTGACCGCCGGCGCGCTCTTCCGTTCCTCGTCACTCAGCTTCCGCGGTGTTCCGCCGGCCTTGCCGACCACCCACGTCGAGGCTTCGTCATCGTCGGCCTGGCGCCACTCGAAGTAGAGGCGGGACGAATCGCCCGACCAGCGAAGCCCGGTCGGCGGGTAGCCGACCAGTTTCGGCCCTCGCATGATGCTGTCGACGGTGAGCTCGAAACCGCCGCCGGCCTTTGCCGCCGGCGCCTTGACGGGGCCGGGCGCGCCGGCCAGTTGAGACGTGCCGGCGAGAAGCGCCAGCGCAGCGAGCCCTGACCAGGCCCGGAAAGAAATGTGCATGGAAAAGTATACAATTGAGGTGAACCGAACTTCCCTGCCGACCGTCTACAGTTCAGAACCGCGCCCGGTTCACTTTTTCTTTGATGGAGCCGTCAGTAATGCGTCTGCACCAGCCGTTTTGCGCCCAAATTGTCACAATCACCGCCGCTGTCGTCGCGATGTCGGCGTCCGCATTCGGGCAGCAGGTGTCCGCTTCCGGGCAGGCGTCGCCCTTGACCCGCGCCGTGGAAGCGGCCGCGAAAAGCGCCGCACAGGATCCTGGTGAAGTCGTGCGCAGGATCTCGATGGACGAGGCGGTCAAGCTCGCGATGGAGCAGAACCTCGGGATCAAGATTCAGCGCTTCGACCCGGGCATCCAGGACACGGGCGTCTACCTCGCCCGATCCGCCTGGGCGCCGACGTTCAGCTCGACGCTGTCGAAGAACTCGAACTCGTCGCCGAACGTGAGCATCCTGTCGGGCAGCCAGGCGACCGTCAACACCGGCAATTTCGCCGCCGGCGCCTCCCTCAACCAGCAGATTCCCTTCTACGGCGCGAACTACAGCGTGAACTTCAACAACTCGCGGTTCACCACGACAGACCCGACGAGCATCGTCAACCCGCGACTGTCGTCGAACTTCAGTGCCGTGTTTCAGCAGCCGCTGCTGCGCAACTTTTCGATCGATCAGATCCGCCAGCAGGTGGCGGTCAGCAAGAAATCACGCGACCTTTCCGACATCAACCTCGAGAGCGTCGTCACGCAGACGCTGCGGAACGTGCGGAACGCGTACTGGGACCTGTCCTATGCCATCAACAACCTGAAGGCGCAGCAGGAGTCGCTGGCGCTCTCGCGACAGTCGCTGAAGGACAACCAGAAGCGGGTGGAAATCGGCACGATGGCACCGATCGACATCGTGCAGGCACAGGCCGAGGTCGCCACCAACGAGTCCGGCGTCATCGTCGCCGAGGCCGCAATCAAGCAGGCGCAGGACGTGCTGCGGGCGTTGATTCTCGACCCTGCCACGCCGGACTTCTGGAACGTGGCGCTCGAGCCGAGCGACCTGGCCGCGTTCGACGAGCGGGCTATCGATCTGGACGCCGCGGTTCGCAACGCGCTCCAGGTGCGGACGGACATCCGGAGCGCCAAGAACGCGCTCGAGCAGAGCGACATCAACATCAAGTTCTACAGCAACCAGATCAAGCCCGACGTGAACGCGCAGGTGACGTACGGTGCGGCTGGCATCGCGGGGACGCAGCTCTCGGGCGGCTACAATCCCATCACCGGCGAGACGACGCCGGTGCAGTCGATCGTGCGGAGCTACGGGTCGGCGCTTGGCGACGCCTTCACGAATGCCTATCCGCAGTGGGCCGTCGGTGTGCAGATCGGCTATCCGTTCGGCGCGAACACCGCGCATGCGAACCTCGCGCGCGTGAAGCTGGAATACGACCAGGCGCAGACGACGCTCAAGAACATGGAGCTGCAGGTCGTCACCCAGGTGCGGCTCGCCGCCCGGAACGTCAGGACCAACCAGCAGCGTGTCCAGTCGGCGCGGGCATCGCGGGAACTGCAGGAGAAGAAGCTCGAGGCCGAGGAAAAGAAGCTCGCCGCGGGCATGTCGTCGCCGTTCTTCGTCGTCCAGGCGCAGCGCGACCTGTCGCTCGCGCGCACGGTCGAAATCCAGGCCATCTCCGACTACAACAAGTCGCTGGTCGACTTCGAGGCGGTTCAACAAGTGCCGATCAACGGCGGCGGCAACCTCGTGCAAGTCGCTCGCTAGTTCGACGACGGATCAGAAGAAACCGCGGAGACCGCAAAGCACGCAGAGAAACTCTTTCTTTGCCATCTCTGCGAACTCCGCGGTTTTTTCTTTGTAAGACCCACCCGAGCCACCCGACCCACGCGACCCATCGAACCCACCGACCCTCTGACCTACCTGACCCACCCGCCCTCTAGTACACTCCCCGGGTGCCGAAACTCTCGGTCACGGTCGTGGCCAAGAACGAAGCGGCGGATCTCGGTGCGGCCCTCGCGTCTGCGGCGTGGGCTGACGAGATTGTCGTGGTCGATTCCCAGAGCACGGACGACACCGTCGCGATCGCCAGGCAATACACCGATCGCGTCGTCGTCCACGAGTGGCTCGGCCACATCGAACAGAAGAACTACGCGGCCTCCCTCGCCAGTCACGACTGGATTCTTTCGCTGGACGCCGACGAGCGCATCACGCCGCCCCTCGCAGAGGAAATCCGATCGACGATGACCGCTGAGGGTCCGCACGCGGCATTTCGCATTCCGCGCGTCACCTGGCATCTCGGCCGATGGGTGCGCTCCACCGACTGGTATCCCGACTATCAGAGCCGTCTCTACGATCGGCGCCGCGCACGGTGGACGGGACGGTACGTCCACGAGGCCCTCACCGTTGAAGGCTCACTGGGCCAGCTGGCCGGCGAAATTCAGCACTACGCCTATCGCGACATCGCCGATCATCTGGAAACGATCGACCGGTACACGACGCTCGCGGCCCGGCAGATGCACGAGGACGGCCGGCGCGCCGGCCTGCTGCAGCTCGCCGGTCACCCG
>Ga0268266_10003786_pt1 | contig 14810 bp, 20 predicted proteins | sample KBSS13metaG_FD_190356 | JGI IMG/M metagenome (GOLD analysis project Ga0268266, IMG submission 190356) | Switchgrass rhizosphere microbial communities from Kellogg Biological Station, Michigan, USA - KBS S1-3 metaG (SPAdes) (version 2) | ecosystem: Host-associated > Plants > Roots > Rhizosphere...
TAAGGTTTTAAAACAATAAAGGTTTAATGTAATTTATCTGTCGATCATTAGTTCATGGCCAAAGCAAATACTCATACAGGGGCTGTAATTGATATATTTACGATGCCGTGCTATGATAATACTAATCTACCTATACTAAATGAAAACGATGGCAGAAACCTAATGAACGGTTAAAAAACTTAATGAAAGGGCAAAAAGGGGAACAAAGTAGCCGTTGCCTTTTATTTTACAGAACTGTATAATGAAGTGATATCCGTGAATGCTAAAGAAAGTAGGCTGCCCGATGTGGAGCAGCCTAATGAAATTTGGGACGAAGTCCCCGTTTGTGTAGCGAGATCGGGAGTTGAACCCGAGACCTCAGGGTTATGAATCCTGCGCTCTAACCGCCTGAGCTACCTCGCCAAAAAATTGGACTGCAAAAGTAATAAAAAATCTTAAAAATCAACTCCTTTTAGAAGGCTTTTTAATTCATTGCTCATAGATGTTATTTTTCTATCCGTGTAGTCAAAACATATCATACCTGTTTTGGCATGCGCTATAGCTACTTCAGTATTGCCACGCATGGTTTTTATGCGGTACAGAAGGTCAAAAGATTTGTCTGTAAGCTCATCAGAAAACAGCTCTACGATCAACAAATCGCCATAAAATGCTTCTGCTTTATAGGAAATCATTACGTCAGCCATTATTAATCCATTTCCACCTATGTCCAATTCAGTATAGCCGTGACTGTGTAAAAAATGCATCCTGGCCTCGTGGATAATAGACAGTATAGCATCATTGCCTACATGTCCTCCATAGTTAATATCTCCTATACGTATGGGGATAGATAGTTTAAATAATGATTTCTCATCAGGAAACTTTATTTTTACACGAGCCATATTTTTAATTGCAATTCGCTTATGAAAATTATTTGTATCGGACGAAATTACAGCGAACACGCAAAAGAATTAAATAACGAGGTGCCAACAGAGCCTGTTATTTTTATGAAACCTAAAAATGCGCTGCTACTCGCTGACAAACCATTGTATTATCCCGAGTTTACTGACGACCTTCATTACGAATGCGAACTGGTAGTAAAAATTAATAAAAACGGCAAATACATACAGGAAAAATTTGCTACAAAATATTACAATGAAATATCTGTAGGACTAGATTTTACAGCACGCGACCTGCAGGAAAAACAAAAGAAAAAAGGATTGCCCTGGGAAATAGCTAAAGCTTTTGATGGATCTGCAGCTGTAGGAAGCTTTTTACCCATTACACCCGAGCTCGACTTAAAGAATATTCATTTTCAGTTAAAGAAGAACGATACAATAGTGCAGGATGGCAATAGCAAGGACATGATTTTCAGCATTAATAAAATAATAGAATACACTTCTAAATATTTTACACTAAACATTGGAGACCTGATATTTACAGGTACACCAGCAGGCGTGGGACCAGTGAATGTGTATGATAAACTGGAAGGTTTTTTGAATGGAAAGAAGCTGCTGGATGTAGATATTAGATAAGCTTTATCTACAAAAAGTATATTATTTCTTATATCTTCGCACTACTAATTATTAATTAATGAGAAAGCTTATCGCTGTCTTTATATTGTTATTTACACTTGTGTTCTCGTCGCGGGCGCAACAACAGCCAAATGTTGGGTGCCTGGACAAAGTAATAAAACTGCAGGCGGAAGACCTAAAGCAGACCTTTATGAAGCAGGATATGATAGTGTATAGAGACGCAATGATGGGCATGGAATCTCAAACACCTTTCCCGGTAGCAGTGCAGTTAATGAAGGGGCAGCTATACCAGTTCATATTTGTAGGCAGCAAAGAGTCTTCAAAGATAACAATGGAGCTATTTGACGGTGATGATAAAAAGCTGGAGCAAAGAACATCTGCTGCTACCTCATCTAACCCTAATGGCAACTACATTATTTATTCATTTATCCCTGACAAAACTGACCTGTACCTTATAGTGCTTACCCAAAAGCTAAAGAATAAAACAATGTGCGGCAGCTTTACTATAATGCAAAAAGGTCAGCCCAAGGCACAAGTTGCCGATACCCTAAACAAGCAAAAACAGGTGATAAGCGCACCACAGAAAAAAAATACAGGTTATTCCCCCCGTTATATGCAGCCGCAAAAAACCAGGTAGCCCAATTAAACCCATTGAATAGCCGGTATATGGATGTAAATATTGAGCCAAGCTGGAAAGAAGAACTTAAAGAGGAATTTAAAAAGCCTTATTTCGGCGAGATAGTACAGTTTTTAAAAACGGAAAAGAAAGCAGGCAAAACTATATACCCTCCCGGACCGCTAATTTTTAATGCGTTTACTTTTACTCCTTTTAATAAAGTGAAAGTAGTGATATTAGGACAAGATCCTTATCATAACCCCGGGCAGGCACATGGCTTGTCTTTTTCTGTACCTGCCAATGTCCCCCCACCTCCTTCCCTTGTTAATATCTTTAAAGAAATGCACGCGGATATAGGTGCCGACATACCCAAGCATGGCAACCTGGAGAAATGGGCTAAGCAAGGCGTGCTCTTACTCAACGCCGCCCTTACAGTTGAGGCAAACAAACCAATGTCTCATAGCAATATAGGCTGGCACCATTTCACAGATGATGTGATAAAAATAATATCGGAACGGAAGAATAATGTTGTATTTATACTTTGGGGTAAATTTGCACAGAGCAAAGAACACCTGATAGACAAAAACAAACACCTGGTATTAAAATCAGCACACCCCTCTCCGCTTTCGGCACATAACGGTTTCTTTGGTAGCCATCATTTCAGTAAAACAAATAAGTGGCTGCAGGAGCACAATATAAAACCTATAGACTGGTCGCTGGACTAGAACGCCACAAGATGAAGCAAATAAAAGATGTTTTAGCACGCATATATTTTCTATACAGCATATTGCTTTTTGTAGGTACTATGCTGATAGTTTTTATACCTATCTGGATAGTTTCCCTACTGCCGGAGCCGAAGCGTGCAAGAGCATTACACCCGATCTTCAGGCTGTGGATGGGCGTTTATCTTCCACTGGCTTTCTGCCCCGTAAAACGAAAAGGGAAAAACAACTTTAAGAAAGGACAAAATTATGTAGTTGTTATTAACCACAATACGCTTGCCGACATACCGGTATCGTCCCCATGGATACCCGGCCCAAACAAGACGCTGGCAAAAGTAGAAATGGCCAAAATCCCACTGTTTGGGTTGATATACAAAACTGGCTCAGTGCTTGTAGACAGGAAAAGGGAGGGAAGCCGTAGGGAAAGCATTGCCAAAATGCAGGAAACACTGGATATGGGAATACATCTATGCCTGTACCCTGAAGGAACACGCAACAAAACAGACAAACCCTTACAGCCATTTTATGATGGCGCATTCAGTACTGCTATCCGGGCACAAAAGCCTATAATACCTGGCCTGATTTTTAACACAGGTAAAATATTGCCGCATAATAAAGCTTTCTGGGCCTGGCCTAAAAGGATACAAATCCACTTTCTGGAGCCAATACCTACAGAAGGGTTAACTTTGAATGAAACGGGTGTGCTGAAAGAAAAGGTCCATAAAATAATGGAAGATTATTATGTGACGCATCTAAAGGCTTAGGAGTATGAAATACAGTATAATAGGGACGGGAAATATGGCATGGTTCCTGGCAAGAAGGCTGAAGGAGAGAAATTATGAATGTATAGGCGTATATGGCCGCAATGCAAAGTCAGCCACAATTCTGGCAAACGAAATATATGCTAATACATGCGGTTCTATATCAGACGTAAAGGATAATGCTGATATATGTATTATGGCAGTATCAGACCAGGCAATAGAAGAGTTAGCTCAACACCTGTCACTGCACAGTACAATACTTGCCCATACAGCAGGCTCCATAAGTATAGAGGCAACAGCCCATGCTGCAGAAGATCGCGTGGTAATATGGCCTGTATATTCAATATTAAAAATCGATTTGCCTATACACAGGGAAATACCCTGCGCCTGGGAAGCATCATCAGAAAAAGCTAAATATTACGCTAAAGCAGTTATTGATTCATTTACGGATATTTCTTTTGAAGCCAAAGAACAACAACGAAACTGGCTACATCTAAGTGCAGTATTAAGCAATAATTTCATAAATCATCTGCTGACGATATGTGAAGAAATATGTAAAAAACAAAACATTCCTTTTGCGGTATTACAGCCTATTATAAAACAAACATTTGAACGCAGCCTGCACCATGCCCCTTCTGATATGCAGACAGGCCCGGCTAAAAGAGGAGACAGTGCTACAATAAATAAACATCTTGGGTTACTGAGCCAAAACACTGAATGGCAGGAGATTTACAAGGCGCTAAGTAATGCTATTGAAAAGATGTATAGCGATATAAGCCGTTAAAAGCTTTCGAAGCATTAACTTTGCGCAAAATCTTAAGGATTTACATGTATACAATAAAATTTAAGTTTGAACAAAAAGGACTGGAACCGGTAACAATAGAAAATGCGCAACCTGGTTATAGCATACTGGAAATAGCTCTTGAAAATAACATAGAACTGCATCATAATTGTGGTATGGTATGCGCTTGCAGCACATGCCATCTATACCTGGAAAAAGGGGAAGAATTTGTACCTGAGATATCTGACAAGGAAGAAGATTTTATAGACCGTGCACGTAACCCGAAACTAAACTCAAGACTGGGCTGCCAATGTATATTGGAAGAAGGTAGCGGTAATGTGGAAGTAACTATACCAGACCAGTCTGTAATACACGGCGATTAACTAAAACAATTAACAGCAGATTTATACAATAATTATGGCTCATTACGAACCACCAATAAAATGGAATGACTACGAAGACATAGCTATAAAGCTTTATGAAAAGTTTGGCGATGATTTCGATGAAAGTAAGATATACCGCATCCGTTTTACAGACCTGATGGAATGGGTACTGCAATTACCAAGCTTTGAAGGAAAACGTGAGGAATGTAACGAGGGCCACCTGGAAATGATACAAACCAACTGGGTGTATGAATGGCGCGACAACCAGAACTAATGAATAACCTGTTAGAACTTTTTGCACCTATACGCACATTTGTCTTTGATGTAGATGGCGTGCTTACGGACGGTAACTTAATACTTACTGAAGATGGACATATGCTGCGCAGCATGAATATAAAAGACGGTTATGCTCTGCAACTGGCTGTGAAGAAGGGCTATAATGTATGGATAATATCAGGCGGAAAGTCTGAAGCAGTAAAGCTGCGCCTAAATAAGCTAGGCATAACACAAGTACATATAGGTGTAGAAAGCAAGAAAGAACTGCTACACGAAATAACTACATCATCCAATCTTGGGTATGAAAGTATCCTGTATATGGGTGATGACATTCCTGATTATACTGCTATGCAGCAATGTGGCTTACCCTGCTGCCCTAATGATGCCGTAACTGAAATAAGGCAGGTAGCAAAATACATTTCACCATATAATGGAGGTAAAGGCTGTGTGCGGGATGTAATAGAAAAGGTACTAAAGCTTAATGGTGACTGGCAATTGCCGGTATAACATCCTACCGTTACAATATTATTTCAAACTGGCCATCTAATTTAAAAAGCTGAGCTTCTTCTGTTTTAAAAGCTGCATTTACTTTGTATGCGCCTTCCATTTCCGACCATTGAATATTAAGCATTGGCTGCACTTCAGGGGTTATTAGCTGAAGAAACTTCACATTATTTGCAGTTCTTATCAGTAATTGTTGTCCGGTTTGCTGTTGCAGCAATTCCTTTACTATCTGCAGCATACAAACGCCCGGCACTACCGGTTGAGCAGGAAAATGACCTTTGAAAATATCGTGTGACGCATCAAAAACTATTTTGCAAGTGTAATTGTTGTCTTCAGCTTGTGCTTCTGTTATTTTATAAAAATCATTAATCAGCATGCTCTTCTATTTTTTTCAGTTGAATGGTAAAATGTGCTTTGTGATGTGCAAATAAAATCGAGCCAGGCATATCATGTGCAGTTTTCTTTTCTCCAATTATTATAGTGGTCACTGCTTTATGCTTGCCAACATTTTCAATTCTAACTAATTTGCCATCCTCTTCAATATAATAAGCGTATCCTTTGCTTAAAGTAAAACGATAATAAGTATCCCTATCCTTTTTATATAAAGTTTCAGACGGCTTATCCAACCCACGCATCATGAACAAATTAAGGTCTTTTTTTAACAGTTTTACTACTGCCGGCTTATTTAGCTGTGGAAGTATGTCATACACCTTTACAGAATCATTCTGGTTCCAGCCAAAGTCGAAAAAGGTGAAGCCCATTTCATTCTGAAATACAACTCTTGTATTCCCGTCATCCATTTGCTTAAAGAACAGAATACCACTAAGATGAAATTTTTTGAATAAAAACTTTCCATCCACAGTACAGCGGTAAACTTCTCTTTTAAAAATAGGTTTATATTTCAGTGCCGTGGCTTTAGTATCCTTTATCTCGTGGAGTGCTCGATAAGGGGAAGCACAGGAAACCAATAGTAAAACAATAATACTAATTAACCCTAAAAAGTGTCTCATTCAGCGATACGTTGTGCTTCGTGTTCGTAAAATCCATGTCGGTATAGTCCCCACCCTGCTCTCTCATCACCAGTTGGTTGACATCAAAATTCCTTTTGTTGATATACACATCTATCTGCCTGAACATCTTTTTCATGCCTTCTGTAACAGGTGATAAGGATAGCAAGTAATGTTGACCATTCTCAAAAGCCTGCACTTTGAAATCAGGATTTTGAAATACCGAGCCACGCATACAATCTATAATAATACGGTTTACAGATTGCATCATTTTGCTATTGCGCGTGTTTATCTTGTTTGTCTTTTGCTCATCTTTAACTAATAATCTACCCCCATTCATTACTAATAAATAAGAATAAGGCGACGTATATTCTATGCGTACCTTATCATCTTTTTTGAAGTAAAATTTCCCCTTCGATTTTATCTTATCAGAAAGCATAGAGAGATTTTTTGTCTGAGTAAAATCGCTCGCTATAGTTTCTATCGAAGCATTAGATTTAGCCAACGCATCTTTAAAGGCCGTTACATTTTTTATATCGGCAAAACCTTTAGGCTGCGCCTGCAAAATGAATGGGATAAATGAAATTAATACAGCACAAAATATATTACGCATACACATCTATAGACAGCATTTTATCAATTCGCACAAAGGTAAAACCCTTTTTGCGGGCATTTACGATTAAATCAGTTAAAATTTCACGCGTTATGGCCTTAGTATCATGCAACAGGATGATGTCGCCACCTTGCAGCTTATCCGATATGCTATTTAATAACTCTTGAGCACTCTTTGCCTTAGTATCAAAAGAACGAAGGGACCAACCAATAGAGTGCATATTAGTAAGGGCTACAGCTTTAGCAAGATTGGGGTTAGTAACGCCATAAGGTGGGCGAAACAATTTAGGCGTCTTACCGATAGCTGTTGCTATTACTTCGTTTGTTTTACTCATTTCTGCAGCCATAGTATTTGCTGACTGCCAATCAAAATTGAAGCCGTGATTATAGCTGTGGTTGCCTACCAGGTGACCTTCTGCATCTATCCTTTTCAGCACTTCTGTATTAGTAGCAGCATTTTTACCTATGCAAAAAAAAGTAGCAGGAGCGTTTTGCATTTTTAATATATCGAGGATAGCTGCTGTTTCCTGGCCGGGGCCATCGTCAAAAGTGAGCGCGATATATTTTTTGTCCTGGCCTTTATTATAACATTTAAGAAAAAAATTCCAACGGATGTAAATAGCACCTAAGACCAGCAGTGATACATAGACGAACAGTAACACAACAGGCCAGACCCAATGCAAGCCATAAAAACGTCGTGCTCCCAATAAGCTTAAAAGCAGCAAAAGAAAAACAATACGTATATAATGAAATGGGCGCAATGCTTATTTTATTATTAAAAATAAAAATGATTGCTCATAATTTCAGAGCAATCATTTCAATTAATATTTATCAATTATAATCTTTCGTACAATGCACGGAGGCGTTCACGAGTCATTTGTTCTTTCCAGTCTTTGCCTAAAGCATTTTCCCAAAGCGGAGCCATGCCAAGCGATACATCTATCATTGTATTGAACTGTTCATCAGTCAATCCTTTGGTGATACCTGTAGGAATATCAATGTTGTTTTGTTTTACCATTTGGTGAAATTCCTTTACACCTTCCGGATAAAATTCTTCCAAGTGATTAAATACGATACAGTTGCCTAAGCCGTGTTTAGTACCAAGCAAATAGCTAAGTCCGTAGCTTACGGCATGTGCTACACCTACCTGTGAATATGCGATACTCATACCACCAGCATAGGAGGCCATCATCAGCTGCTCATCGCTTTCTTCATCCCATTGTTTCTTATTCAGAAAAACTTCCTGGCAGAGCTCCAGTGCCTTCTCGCCATAAGAACGGCTAAAAGCATTTATATAAGTGCCCTGCAACGACTCTATGCAGTGGATATAGCAATCCATACCTGTATAAAAACGCTGATTTACAGGTGCATTCTTTATCAATTCAGGGTCCAGCACTATCTGGTCGAACGGTGTGAAGTCTGAGTTCATACCCAGCTTCTTTGTAGGGCCGGTAAGTACGGTAGTGCGAGATACCTCAGCGCCTGTACCTGACAACGTAGGAATACCAACTTTATATACACCGGGATTTTTTACCAGGTCCCAACCCTGGTAATCATGTGCCTTGCCTGGGTTCGTCATCATAAGAGAAACGGCCTTGGCCAGGTCCATTGCAGACCCACCACCTATACCTATCACACCCGATACAGTACCAAACTTCTCCTTAAGATCATCAGCAATCTTATCTACGTAAGTAGTCTTGGGCTCATGTGTTACGTCCGCATCAACCAGTATATCATTACCACGCATCGGTATGCGCGCTTTGAATTCTTTATTATTTGCAAAAAAATGGTCGAGCAGAAATACCATAGGGGCACCCTCTTTTCTATACGGGGCTAAGATTTCATCTAACTGCTCAAAACTGCCACGGCCATACACCACATAATCTACCATTTTAAAATTGCGAAACTTCATACGATACTATTGTTAGTTTTAAAATCAAATATAATCGGGCAATTACTCAATGCCTAGTTTTTCCATATGCGCTTCCGCGCGTGTTATATCTTCCGGCGTATCTATTTCTACACCCATATATTTTGTTACTACCATACGCATAGGCACACCATGCTCCAGGAAACGAAGGCATTCTATTTTTTCTACTTCCTCAAGCGGCGTCATGGGCCATTGTGTAAAATCCATCAGCGCCTTTTTCCTGAAAGCATATACACCTATATGTTCGTAATAGGTAATCTTGTTAGCTTTATTCCGCGGATATGGTATTATGCTACGGGAGAAAAAAATCGCATTTTGCTTCAGGTCCAGCGCTACTTTTACATAGTTCGGGTCGTTTATAAATTGCACGTCGTGCAGTTCCTGCACCAACGATGCAACCTGAACTTCATTACCATCCGCGCTTTCAAATACATTTAATAATTGTGCTAAGGGCTCTTTCTGTACAAAAGGTTCATCCCCCTGCACATTTACGAACACATCTGCATTCATATCTGCAGCTATTTCAGCAATACGGTCTGTACCACTTTCATATTCACCTTTGCTCTTTACAGCTTTGCCGCCTGCTTTTACAATTTCTTCTAATATCAGGTCGCTATCGGTTACTACAACAACATCACTAAATAAACCTGTGGCCTTTGCAGATTCATAAGTGCGTAGTATCACACTTTTACCCTTTATGGGCGCAAGTAATTTTGCTGGAAAACGGGTAGCACCAAGTCTTGCAGGTATTAAAGCAACAGCCTTCATCTATTTCTTTTTAATAATTGCCAAAAATAATTCTATCCAGCCTATAATAAAGAACAATCCGCCCAATGGAGTAAGCAATCTGCCAAATACAGGGATAGCAACCTGCTTAGCCTCCAGTAAGGGAAAGAGATACAATGTGCCTGAAAAAAATACGACACCTAAAATAAAAAAAATGGTGGCCAGCTTTATATTACTAAAAGGAAAAGAAGCAAATAAAATACCGGCTAATATAAGCGCAAAGCTATGATAGAACTGATATTTTACTCCGGTATCGAATACCTGTAATTGGTCTGCAGCAAGTATCTGCTTTAGCCCGTGTGCACCAAAGGCGCCCAGGGTTACCGCCAATGCTGCGAGTAAGGTGCCGGATATTAAGGCCGGTTTATACATGAGCTGATAATTTTGTCAAAGGTACTTAGTGAAATGTTTTCTGCATCTAAAATATAATCTGCCTGCTCATAAATATGTTTTCTCATATTCAATAATTGCTGCAGATAAGTTTCCATATTGATATCCTGTAGCAAAGGGCGATTCTCTATTTCGTTTTTCAGGTGAGATACTAATAAATCGATGTTTGCACGCAGGTATATGATGATACCGGCTTTTTTCATTTGCATGAGATTATCTGCAAAACATGGAGTACCTCCGCCGCAGGCTATTATTACATTTGGATCATCATTATCAATGATCTCTTTTAGCATGCTTGTCTCTATCTCACGAAAGTAGGCCTCACTTTGGGTATTGAATAAAGATGATATACTTTGTCTTTCCCTTTGTTCTATAAGCTTGTCCAAATCAACTGGCGACATATTATTCGCGAGCGCTAGCTTTTCAGCCCAATATGATTTGCCCACACCGGGCATGCCTACGAGAAATATCATGCTCATAACTTGCCGTGTAAATATTTCCATATCATGAGCATACCCATCTGCACTGCCATTTCTTTATTTCGAGGCCGGTCGTAGTGAAATCGGAAATGCTTTGTTTTCACATCATCTTTGCTTGCTACCGCCATCCACACAGTGCCTACCGGCACTCTATCGCTTTCGCCACCTGCACTTAGCAAACCGGTAACCGATAGCGCATAATCGGAACCCAAAACTTTTAAAGCTCCTTTAGCCATTTCTATGGCCGTTTCTTCACTTACAGCTCCATATTCGTCCAGAGTTTTACGCTTTACACCCAGCACATTTTCTTTCACACTTTCCTGGTAACATACAATGCTGCCGTTAAAATATCCTGCAGAACCCATAACCTGTGTGAGATGGTGTGCTATAAAACCGCCTGTACAGCTTTCTGCAAGGCCTAGAGTGATCTGCTTTTCAACAAAGTATTTTCCAAGACTATACTCCAATGGAAAATCATCTATAGCAATGACTATATCGCTTAACCTGTTTGCTATTTCTTCCTGCCTCAGTTCTAGTTCTTTTATTAGTCTTAGCTCATCATTACTCCTACCTGTCAGCCTCAATTTCACAGAGCCATAGCCCGGCAGATAAGCCAGGCGAATATGCGCTGGTAATGCATTTTCAAGGTCTTCAATTTTATTGGCTATATAGCTCTCCCCTTCTCCCGCAGTCATTATGGAGCGGTGAATTAAAGCATCACTTATATAGCGTTTTTGAAAACGTGGTATTACTTCTTCCTCCATTATTCCCATCATTTCGAAAGGAACGCCTGGCATAGAAACAATTACTTTACCGTCCTTCTCAAACCACATACCGGGCGCAGTGCCCATTTTATTAAACAGTACGGTACAATTATCCGGCACTTCTGCTTGTTTCAGGTTTCGCTCAAGGAAAGGTCGATTTCTTTTTGTGAATATATCCTTAAGATGTTGTAACACTTGTTCATTCACTATCATCTTTGCGCCAAAATATTCACATAGGAATGGCTTGGTAATATCATCAGCAGTTGGGCCAAGGCCGCCTGTTATCAATATTATCTCTGCTTTAGTCAGTTCTTCATCAAGCGCTTCACGTATTGCATTCTTTAAATCGCCTACAGCTACCCGGCGTATTACATCTATACCCAGATCATTAAGGCGCTGGGCTATCCAAGCAGAATTGGTATCAATGGTTTGCCCTATCAATAACTCATCACCTATCGTAATAATGCTTGCCTTTATATTGCTCATAGATTTTCTTTAGTAAAAAACGGTGCTAATCTCACTGACAGTTCTTCCGGCATGTTCACTTTTTGTTTTTCTTTCGGATCGTAAAACACAAGTGTGGTAATGCCTTTATTTAATAATTGTCCATCCTGGTTATAAAGCTCTGAATGGAAACTGATTTTTGATTCTACGGGTAGCTCTTTTAGAATAGTTTTCACCGTTATCAAATCATCATACAATGCAGGACGGAAATACTTTGCGTTGAGCTCTACTACAGGCATCATTATACCCATCTCTTCAAGCTGACGATAGGTATATCCCAATTCCCGTATAGCTTCTGCACGGCCTACTTCGTAGTAAAGTGCGTAAAAGCCATAGTATAAATACCCCATCTGGTCCGTTTCTCCGTAGCGTACTCTTATCTGTGTAGTGGATGTGTACATTAATTGAACGATATAATTTGGAAATAAGTTACTTCTTATTTACGAGGTCTGCATCCTTAATGGAATAGAAGCTATTGGCCTGTGTAAGGCAAGTAACTGTGAGGTCGTTAATGCATACGTAAGGCGGCAATGTAGCACAGTAATAAGCAATATCTGCAATATTTTCCGGCTCCAGTGGGTGGATGCCTTGATATACATTCTTTGCCCTCTCTTCATCGCCTTTAAAGCGTACTAATGAAAACTCAGTTTCAGCCATGCCCGGGTGAATGGCAGTAACCTTAATACCATATGGCAGCAAGTCTATACGCATAGCCTGATTAAGTGCATCTACCGCAAATTTTGTAGCACAGTAAACATTGCCATTTTTATATACCTGTTTAGCTGCTGTAGAGCCAATATTTATTATGTGTCCGCCACCCTGTGTTTTCATTAAAGGCGCTATTTGCCTTGTAACATATAGCAAGCCCTTCACATTGGTATCTATCATTGTATCCCAGTCATCTGTATTGCCCTCCTCTATCGATGACATTCCAGCGGCAAGACCGGCATTATTTACCAGTATATCTATTTTATCAGTTTGCTGCTTTAAATTATTTATAGCCGCTATTACTTCTTCTTTATTACGAACGTCGAAAACCAAATCAATCACTCTTACCTTGTATTGCTGTTCCAGTTCTGCTTTCAACTCTTGCAATCTTTCTTCCCTGCGACCTGTGATGCATATATTATACCCTTCTTTTGCAAAACGTATAGCAATAGCCTTACCGAAACCTGAAGTGGCTCCTGTAATAAGAATAGTTTTTCCCATGGAGTGAATGTGTTTTCTCTAAATGATTTGCAAAGATAAGCAGCTTTACTATGCAGCTAACGTATGAGCGTAACATCCCCTTTCAGTACCTTTTCTTTACCGAAGCGGTCTGTAACTTTCATAATCCAGAAATAGGTGCCCATGTCTGCCCGTTTGCCATTGTAAGTACCATCCCAGCCCTGTGCGTCTGTACTTGTAGTGCGATAGCATAATTCGCCCCACCTGTTGAACACTTCGAATGAATTAAGGTTGCTGTAGCCAATGAGTATAGGACGCAGATAATCATTTCTACCATCGCCGTTTGGTGTAAAGGCTGATGGTACAAATGCAGCAGCATAATTTACCACCCACACATTTACAGTATCTTCTCCTGTACAGCCATAGGCGCTGGTAACGGTTACAATATATGCAAAGCGGCCGGTGTCGTTAAACGTTTTGTAGGGATTAGCGGTATTGGCCGCATTCAGATCTTCAGCAGGGCGCCAGGCATAGCTTATACCGCCTTTGGCATCAAAATTCATCGTTTCCCCTTTCAAAATAATAGTATCATTCCCTGCAAAAGGCTTGAATTTATCAATGTTCACCTGTTTTGTAAGCGTATCTACGCAGCCTTTATAGTTTTGGGTTATGAGCTGAGCTTTATAAAGCCCACCCTGCCGGTAAGTGTGGTTTGGATTTTCACTTGTACTTGTATCACCATCACCAAAATCCCACGCCCAGCCTGTAATAGGCTTATATGTAGAACTTGTTTTGTCAGTAAACTGGATGTTGCCACCCGGACATTGCAGTCCATTGTAATCAAACCCAGCGCGGAACACCGGATAAATCTTCACATAGCGGGTAATGCTATCAGGGCAAGTAGTGCCCTTATTTACAAGCAATTTTACGATATAAGTTCCGGTATCAGGATATGTATATGTAGGTTGAAATTCGTTGGAAGTGTCTGCTTCAGTAGTAGAGTCTCCAAAATTCCAGTAGTATGCAAATCCGCCCTTGCTTTGGTTTACAAAATTCACTGTATAGTTGGAGCAGTTTACTTCATAAGTATTAAAATCTGTTGAATACTGTGGTATATCTGCTACTACGGCTTTGCTACAGTCTGTAACCACAAATTGAAATTCCCTTGTAACTGTATTTATCATTTGATGATTGCGCCATTCATGGCAGGAAACCGTTACTACAAAGCGACCAATAAGATTAGGAGTGCCTGTAATAAGACCACTACGAGGGTCAATCTTTATTTGCGGATAGCCCGCCATAGGGCTAAAATACTTATATGGATAACGGTAATGTACAGTGTCAAATGACAATGTAGGTGCGGGCTTTGGGTTGCCATCAGTTCCACCAGAATAAGCAGGTGCAAATTCATAGCTTAATGAGTCGCCATCAGGATCAGTGGCCGAATGGTCATATACCAAGGGGTTATTAATACAAATAATTTGCGGCGGATAATTCTTAAAAACAGCACTATTGTTACAAATGGCCTTGCTGGCAGGTGGTATCTGGCAGCTATAGGTGGCCCCTACGGCAGAAGGGTTTATGACATTTAATATACTTGCGTTCCTGCAGCAGCGC
>Ga0268266_10003787_pt1 | contig 14808 bp, 11 predicted proteins | sample KBSS13metaG_FD_190356 | JGI IMG/M metagenome (GOLD analysis project Ga0268266, IMG submission 190356) | Switchgrass rhizosphere microbial communities from Kellogg Biological Station, Michigan, USA - KBS S1-3 metaG (SPAdes) (version 2) | ecosystem: Host-associated > Plants > Roots > Rhizosphere...
GCCCGGCGAAGCCTTTGCCGACACCACCGAGGTGATGCGCAGGCTGATCCCGACCCACGTCGTATTCAACGGCAGGGTCGGCGCGTTGACCGGCAAGAATGCGATGACTGCGAAGGTCGGCGAGACCGTCATGATCGTGCATTCCCAGGCCAATCGCGACACGCGTCCGCATCTGATCGGTGGCCATGGTGACTACGTCTGGGAGACCGGCAAGTTCACCAACCCGCCCGAGAAGGATCTCGAGACCTGGTTCATCCGCGGTGGTTCGGCGGGGGCTGCGCTCTATACGTTCAGGCAGCCAGGCATCTATGCCTACGTCAACCATAACCTGATCGAAGCCGTTGAACTCGGCGCCAGCGCCCACTTCAAGGTCGAAGGCGAATGGAACAACGACCTGATGAAGCAGGTGAAGCCTCCCGGCCCGATTCCTCCCGGCAAGTCCAGCGCGCTGGAGGGTCCGGTCGCGACACAGTGACGACACCGGCGGTCTGCGGCATTTGCCGCAGGCTGCCTTCCCGAGAGGATAACGGCCATGCTGCTTGCCATGAAACTCAAGGTCGCTATCGCGGCTGTAACGCTGGCCAGCCCAGTCGCAGTGACGATGGCTCCCGTTACCTCCATAGGCCACCGCGACACCGACGCCGGGATCACGGAGATCGCGGCACAGACTTTTCAGTATCGGAGCGCCGGCGACTTTTCCCGCAATGGCAAACCTGTGGAAGCGCCGTTGGGCGAGGCGCAGCTGACGGGCCACCTCAAGATCATGACCAACCAGGTGACGTCGCGCGAATATGCAAGCTGCGTCGATGACGGCGGGTGCCCGCGCATTCCCCACGAGGCCGCGATGGCGGATCGTCCGATGGTCGGCGTGAGCTGGCGCGATGCCACCGCCTATGCCGAGTGGATAACGAACAAAACAGGCATAGTGCATCGTCTTCCCACCGACGAGGAATGGACATTTGCAGCTGGCGAGAAGATCGGTGACGACGCGCTTCCGCTGGTCGATCCGCTCGATCCGGCCCAGGCCTGGATCGCCCGCTACGATGTTGAAGCCAACCGGGCGCGACCCGGCGCTCTCGATCCGCAACCTGCCGGCACGTTCGGCCGCAACCGGAACGGCCTCAACGACATGGGCGGCAATGTCTGGGAATGGACCAATACCTGCTTCCTCCGCATGACGCTTCAACCGACCGGTGCCACGCAAGTCACCAACACCAATTGCGGCGTTCGCGTCGTGCAAGGCGCGCACCGGACCTACATGACCGATTTCATCAGGGATCCCCGCACAGGTGGTTGCGCCGCGGGCGTACCGCCGGCCAATCTCGGTTTTCGTCTGGTGGTCGATGATCGGACTTGGCCACGTCTACGAAGAATGATCGCCGCAGCGGTCAGTTGATCCGGGCCCGATCCGGGACGCCTCAAGAGTGCCCCGCAATCGCCGGTCGCAGACCGGGCATCGCGGGGCATTCTTATGTCAGTGACAGACGGCAAAACCAAGATCGGCCTTGGCTTGCGCCGTCATCATGTCGGGCTTCCACCCCGGTTCGAAGGTGATGTGCACGTCGACGAACTCGACGCCAGGGACGCTCCAGGCGCTGTTTGCGACGCCCTCCTTCAGGTATCCGGTTGCCGGACAACCCGGTGTGGTCGTCGTCATGGTGATGCGGACAACGCCCCCTTCTTCAATCGCGATGTCGTAGATGAACCCGAGATCAACGACGTTGTAGCCGAGTTCGGGGTCGATCACGTTGCGCAACGCGTCCCTGATCCTCGCAACCAGTTGCGTCTTCATCCTTGCACCGCCTTGCTCGGGCTAACCCGGACCAAAATCCTGTAGGTCGTTCGTTTGGCATCGAAGTCGCCGCGCCACTGGTGGCCCCGTCTGGTGAGTTCGGGGAACAGAAAGCGCGGCTCGCGCAGCAACAGCGCGGACAGCACCTCGCCCGGCAGCAATCGTTCGGTCGCCTCTAAAATCCTGGCCATCGGTTCCGGCGGATCGAGATCGCGGTTGTCGAGGTCGATTGAGGGCGCCGGCCACGCTACAGCGTCGACTCGATCGGGATGGGTCGGCGGCGGGGCAAAGCCGGCCCCCGTTGGACGAAACAGAACTTCCCATTCACCATCGTCGAGCTCGACGGCTTCATGACTGAATCCTCGCGATCCCATAACCCCGAAAAGCGGAATCGGTTTGAAGGTTGCGAACAGCCGCACGCCCTGCCCCGGCGCCAATCCCTCCACGGCCTCCATGATCACGCTGAACGGCTCACCTCCGGCACGCAGGATCGGCCTCACATCGACATCGACGAACTCCGTTGTCATGGTCATCTCCTTGTCAGGTTACTTTGATTGCCGTGAACAGGAGCGTCGGCTGCACGGCGTTTCCGGGAAGCCGCCGCGCTTGCGGCACATGCGAGAGCCGGCGGATCTTGATCATTTGCCCCACGATGCCGGCGGTCGCAGCCGCCATCGCGAACGCAGCGATCTGAAAGGCCGGCACGCTGCCGGCCAGCAGTGCCCCGGTTGCGGCCCATACAGCGACGAAAAACAGCATGAACCAGCGCGTCGCCGCCCGCTCCGCAACCAGATCCTGAACGCGCGGCGTCGCCGTCTTGCCAAGCACCGGACCGTACACTTCGAGCCAGGTCAGGAAGGCGACAATCTTGTGCATCTGGGCCAGCATCATGCCCGAAAGCCAGCCGAAGGCGGCCAGGAAAACCACGGCGCCGACATGCTCAGAGACACGTCCGATCGCCGCCAATACGATACACAGCACCGCCGTCAGGGCGAGGTTTACCAGCGCGACGACGGCCATGCGGCTGTTCAGTTCCAGCATCCGCCGCCTTCGTGTCTGAAACAGCTGCAGGACATCGCGCCCATAACATGCGAGTGCGGCGATCGCCATTATCAACGCTGCACCCAACACCACAGCGAGTGAAACTTCCGCCAGCACGGCCGCGAGCCCGCCGCCAACCACGACGCCGAACGCAATCGCGGCGAGCCGCAGCGTAGTCCGGCCGCTTGCCTCGTCGATGTCAGGCGCGAGCATGAACATCGCCAGCAAGCGGTAGCTGACGCCCGCCGTCGTGATCGTCAGCCATCCGCCGAGGCCCGCGATGATATGGATCGGCAGTGCGCCGGCGTGAATCCGGACGAAGAACGTACCGGAAATGGTCTGCTCCAGAACGAGTGCGAAGATCGTCCCAAACGCCGCTGTCACTGCAACGCCGGCAAGCCCCAGGCCCGCGAAACGGGCCGGCAAGGCAAGCGGACGGGCGTACCAAAGCGTGCATGCGAGATTCCAGATCACGAGCGTAAATCCGATCCCGAGCAACAGAGCGGCAAGGGACAGGAACGGAAGTTCGGACGCCACGCGCCCATCCAGCCGGAGAAAGCCAAGCACAAGCGCGATCAGGCCCGTGACCAGCAGCGCCAGTGCCGGCAGCGCCAGCCGGTCGCTATGGAGCGGCCGTTCGGTCAATACTGGAATGAACTGGCACAGCGCGCCGCACATCGTCAGACTGAGCCAGCCGATCGTGATCAGATGGACCAGGACGAGCGAAGACGGCGACCTCAGCGGTTCCGCAGGGAAGCCGAGGCCAGCCACCATCATCGCTTCGGCCGCAAGCAGCGCGATCAACGCGGCGGCGAAGTATGACATCGTCCAGCGGAAAAGCGCGGCTCCGGTCAATTACACCCTCCCGCATTCCCGCGGCTGGCTCGAAGCACTCCCGCCTCTATGCTTCGGAAGCCTCGACCGACGCCGGGACATGCTGAAGGCGAACCCTCCAAACCTCCGGCCCCTCCTCCAGGTAGGTCCATCGGCAACGATCGCCGTAGCGCATCTCGAACTGGTGGCGCAGCGGCTCGGGCGGATGATCCGTGATCAACTGCAACGCCGCTTCGGAAGCCAGATTCTCAAACAGCGTGCCGATCATCTGATGGCGGAGTCCCGGCTGGATCTTTCGAACGTCGATGACGCGTTCGGACGGGCTGCTGGCCTGAGGCATTTGAGGCTCCTGACGGATCGAGTGGAACTCGCGCGGTGGCGCGTCGAAGCAGCCTGTCCTCAACCGAGACCGGGTTCTTTGTCGAAGCGCAAACGAATGGAAGGTCGTCGGGGCGATCGACGCCTTGGCTCAGCCCCGCTCCATGGCCTGAAGTCGCGGCCGTTTGGCGGCGAGATCGAGCGAGCGCCGCAAATGCTCCTCCAGCTCATCAAGCAGGAAGAAGCTGACGTCATCGACGGAGCCGTGTCCCTTGGCGAAGGGCTGTTCGAGCAGCCTGATCAGGTAGAGAACGTAGACAAACATGTAGGTGATGAAGCCAAACAGCAGGGCTGCAGCCGGATCGCCCTCGGTCTTCAGAAGAAGCAGCAGGAGGATGATCGAGAATACCAGTGTTTGTACGAGAACATGAACTGATGGGACGAATTCGACACGCTGTATGGTGTAGATCCGAAGCAGTGCCCTGCGAATCGCATCATGGTTGCCGCGCAGGCGCACGACGAAGTTCGCCGCCATGCCCATGCCCTCAAGCCGGCCGAGGATGGGCGTCAGCTTGCCGAGTTCGTCGAGCACGGGGGCAATGTTCTTGTGATGATAGGCTCGGCCCAGGCCTTCGCGGAGCTTTGCGATCACCCTCATCAGGATCAGCCGCGCTTCCCCGGCATTGAAGCGATCATTGGTCTGCGCGAAGCATTCCAAATCACCGTCGATGGCTTCGATCGCGGTGCGCAGTGCCGTCGGAATTTGTTCGGCTTCCTTGTAATCCTTGAGAATGCTCGACAGCAGAAAGCCGATGATGAAGATCGCGCCACCAATGCCCGATGTTACCAGCCCGTTGAGGTCGAGGAATTCGAGTTCGAAGTAGTGAACGATTGCCTTGGCGCCGCCGAGTAGCAGGACAATGATGCCGACCGTGAAGAACAAACGGAATTTCTTCCGGAGGCTGAGTTCAGTACCGCCGAAAGGAAGATGCGAAGAAATCGAAGGCACCAGTTTCCTTATCCTTGAGCGCAGATGTGTATACGTGCCGAATGCGAGCCGTGCCTTGCGGCCCGACTCAAGCTCTGGCGCAGATAATCATCAAGTGCGAAAATAGCTCCCCGTTTTGCGCGACGACGTTGGCGACATATCGCCACAACAGGAAGCGCGGCCAGCACGGCGGCTGCCGTAGCCAGCCAATTTTGAACGCCCTGCTGCTATTCGACGCGGCCTCGCGCGTCCGGACGCAACACATTGGCCCAAGCACCAACAGCTTCGACGCCGCTGGGCTCGACCGGATGCCGGTGCGCCCCTAGAAAACCCAGCTAATGGCCGCGACGATGAACGGTGCGGCCATTAGCAGGACCGGCCATAGCCGGAACATCAGGCGGCCAGACTATTGCCTGCGGCGATTTTCTTTTTGAGCGTCTCGCAGACGCTGCGGACTTCGGATGTCATCAGGGAACAATCCTCGATCTGTAGGAAATAGCGCTTGCCTTCCTCACGATAGTTCGCCGCCAGTTCTCTGATCTCGTTCACCATGGAATGAACGCCGGCCACCATCGCCTCACACTTCTTGGCGGCCTCGGCGAGTTCGGCGCCGAGCGCTTCGATCTCCTTCACGGCCGCATCGTATTCGCGGACCACGGCTTCGGCGGAGAGCTTGCCAACCTGATTGACGCCTTCCCTGTGCTCGACGTAGTCGGGCATCGGACCTTTCGGCAGCGGGTGATCGACACCGTTGTGAGGCAGTAGTTCGTGACTGCCGGTGCCCCGCCGGGCGTTGAAGATGAGGTTGCCGATTTCCCCTTCGATTTCATCAGCGTCGAGCAATGGAGAGCTAGAGAGAAGTTCATTGCTTAAAGTCATAGAGTTCGCTCCAAATTGTTACGCGGAGAAAGCCGAACTTAGCACCGTCAAGGGGGATGTCATCATTGTCCACAGCCCGTTATGTTGTGTTATGGACATTGGAACCGGCGCGAGGCGCACCTGCCGAGCGGTAACAGCGTAACATTCCGCGCGATTCCGCGAGGTGCCGGCGTCGCTCGGGCCGCCTCAGCCCCGCTTTCGACGGCGATAATCGCGCTTCTTCGGTTTCGGTGCGATTTCCGGCATCTCAGCCTGCACTTCCCGATACCGCACCAGTAACCGGTCAAAACTGGCGTTGAGCGTCTCGGCGATTTCCGGCCGCTTCTCGAGCCCGGCCAACAGCAGGCCCGCCGCCTCGATGGTGGAAAGGCCATCGCTGCGCGGCTCCTTGCGGAGCTTGCCGTAACGCGACGGCCGCTTGGGTCCAAGGATGACCCGCTGGCACTTGAGCATCCACGCGTTACGCCACCACAGCGCCTTGGCCTGGCTCCAGGTGCCGTCGAGCAGCACAATGCCTTCAATATCGGAGAGGATGGCGCGCTGATGCGGTTCGATTTCGCCCTTGCGGTTGATCGCGACGATCTCGGCTTCGGTATCGAGATCAGCGACCTTGGCCGAGCCGAGATACAACACCGCCCAGCGCGAGGGATCGTGGATCGTCCGGCCCAGCGCCTTGGAGAGGCTCGGCCAGGACAGGCCAATCTTGACGACCGCATTCTTGAAATGCATCGCCGCCAGCCGCGCGGTGCCGAGCGCCCTGTCCTGCTCCTGCGGATGCTGCAGGATCAACAGACCGATTTTGCTCTCGATCGGCGTGACGCTGTCGCAGATGCAGAGCGGCAGCGGCTTGCCGCACTGGGGGCAGTCCGGGATCACCTCTTCGGCAACGCCGGACCTGGGATTGGCTTGTTCTGACATCCGCCCGCTATACGCTTCGTGGCCAGTAATTCAACTACTCGGCAGGCGCGGCCACCGCGGCCGGCCGGGATCGCTGCCGCAGCCGGTCGATCAGGAGGTAGATCACCGGCGTCGTGTAGAGCGTCAGGATCTGGGACACGAACAGGCCGCCGATGATGGTGATGCCGAGCGGCCGGCGCAGCTCGGTGCCGGGCCCGGTGGCAATGACCAGCGGGATGCCGGCAAACAGGGCCGCCATCGTCGTCATCAGGATCGGCCGGAAGCGGGCGCGGCACGCCTCGAAGATCGCCTCCGCCGACGACAGGCCGCGGTTGCGCTCGGCGTCAAGCGCGAAATCGACCATCATGATGCCGTTCTTCTTGACGATGCCGATCAACAGGATGATGCCGACGAAGGCGATCACCGTCAGCGGCGTATCGGTCACCTGCAGCGCCAGTAGCGCGCCAAGACCTGCCGACGGCAGAGTCGAGATGATCGTGATCGGATGCGCAAGGCTCTCATAGAGCACGCCGAGCACGATATACATCGCCACCAGGGCGCCGAGGATCAGCAGTGGCTGCCTTCCGCTGGTCTTGTTGAAATCGCCGGCATTGCCGTCGAAGCTGCCGCGAATGCCTTCCGGCATGTGCAGCTCCTCCACCGCGCGCTGGATGTTCGTGGTCGCCGTCTCCAGCGGTACCTTGGGCAATAGATTGAATGAGACCGTCGTCGAGGGGAACGATTGCGAATGATACACCGCCAAGGGCGACAGGCCGCGCTCGTAGCGCACCACGGCCGATAGCGGCACCTGCGAGTCGTTGGCGCCTGCGACAAAGATACGTTCGAGGTTGGACGGATCGGCCTGGAATCTCGGATCGATCTCCAGCACGATCATGTACTGGTTGCGCTGGGTATAGATGATCGAAATCTGCCGCTGCGCGAACGCGTTGTTCAGGGCGTTGTCGATATCCTGCACGCGCACGCCGAGGCTCGAGGCGGTCTTGCGGTCGATCACCAGCGACAATTGCAGTCCGCCGGGATCGCGGTCACTCGATATATCGGTGATGCCTTCGACCGTCTCCATGCGCTTGGCGACCAGCGGCGCCCATTTCTGCAGCAGTTCGAGGTTGGTGCTCGACAGCGTATATTGATAGTCGGAATCGCTCTGCCGGCCGCCGGTTCGGAGATCCTGCGCGGCGAACATGAACAGGCGGATGCCGGCCACCCGGTAGAGATTTCGCCGCAACCGATCGATCACCTGCGCGGTCGACATGCCTGCCCGCTCCTCCGGCGGCTTCAGGCTGATGAACATTGTGCCGCGATTGGAGCCTCCGCCGCCCGGACCGGCGCTGCCGCCGAGCGAGGAACCGACACCGGCCACCGCCGGATCGGCCATCACGATATCGGCAAGCTGTTGCTGCAGTCCTAGCATCGCCTGGAACGAGGTGTCGGGCGAAGCGCGCGTCGAGCCGATCACGAAACCGCTGTCATCGGTCGGGAAATAGCCCTTCGGCGTCTTGATGTAGAGCACCACCGTCAGCGCGATGGTCGCAAAAAACACGATCAGGGTCAGGAACGGGAAACCCAGCACCGCCCGTAGCGTCCACGCGTAGAAGGCGACGATGCGCGACAGCGTGCCCTCGACCAGCCGATCGAACCAGGTGGCGTTATCCGACGTGGCCTCCTTGATATAGTGGGCGCAGATCATCGGCGTGATCGTGAGCGAGACGACGGTCGACACGACGATCGCGAAGGTCAGCGTCAGCGAGAACTCGCGCAACAGCCTGCCGACGATCCCGTCCATGAAGATCAAGGGCGTAAACGCCGCGATAAGGGACAGGCTGATCGACAGCACCGTAAAGCCGATCTGCTTGGCGCCCTCCAGCGCCGCCGGATAAGGCGCCATGCCCTGCTCGAGGTTGCGGTACATGTTCTCGATCATGACAATGGCGTCGTCGACCACGAAGCCGACCGAGATCGCGAGCGCCATCAGCGACAGATTATCGATCGAGAATCCGGCGAGCCACATCCCGGCACAGGTGCCGGCCAGCGCCAGCGGCACCGAGACGCCGGCCGCAATCGTCGGCGTCAACCGGCGCAGGAAAACGAACACCACGACCATCACCAGGAAGGCGGTCGCCAGCAACGTGTATTGCATGTCGAGCACGCTGGCGCGGATGGTGCCGGTGCGATCGACCAGCGTCGAGATTTCCACTCCGCCGGGCAGCCACTGCTTCAACTCGGGAATGAGCGCCCTCACCCGGTCGACGGTATCGATCACGTTGGCGTCACCCTGTTTGGTGATCTGGATCAGCACCGCCGGCTGCTTGTTGAACCACGCGATCGAGCGGCTGTTGCGGACGGAATCCTCGACGTCGGCGACATCGGCCAAGCGGACAAAGTTGCCGCCCGAACTCTTGACGATGATGTCGCGAAATTCGGCCGCCGTCCGCATCTGCTTGTTGGTCGAAATCGTCTCGCTCTGACGGCCGCCGTTGAAGATCCCGACCGGCCCCAGCGGATTGGCGTTGACGATGGCGAGCCGCGCGTCGTCGGTGGCGATCCCGGCGTTCGACAGCGCCACTGGATTCAGCGCGATCCGCACCGCCGGCTGGTCGGCGCCGGAGACGGTGACCTCGCCGACGCCGGGCACCTGTGAGATGCGCTGCGCGATCACGGTGTCCGCCACGTCATACATCGCGCTGGTCGTCAGCGTCTTCGACGTCAGGGCCAGAACGAATACCGGGGCCGCCGACGGATTGGCCTTGCGGAATCGCGGCAGTGACGGCAGGTCGCTCGGCAGGTCTGCCAGCGAGGCGTTGATCGCGGCCTGCACGTCGCGCGCCGCGCGGTCAATGTCGCGGCCTATCGAGAATTGAAGCTGGATGCTGGTGCTGCCGAGCGAACTGGTCGAGGTGATCTGGTCGATCCCGGCGATCTGGCCGAGCCGGCGTTCGAGGGGGGCTGCGACCGTCGCCGCCATCACGGAAGGATCGGCTCCGGGCCGCGTGGCCGACACCCGGATCATCGGGAAATCGACGTTGGGTACCGACGAGACCGGCAGGAAGACATAGGCAACGATGCCGACCAGAAAGAGCCCGATCGCCAGCAGCGTTGTGCCAACCGGCCGCCGGATAAAGGGCTCCGAGATCGATGCCATCTACTGCATCCCCTCGGTGGCGCCGGCGACCGTCGGCCCGGGAGGCCCGGGGTCCGGAACCGCCTTTTCGATCTTCCGATTGAGACGGTCGAGCGCCAGATAGATCACCGGCGTGGTGTAGAGCGTCAGCAACTGGCTCAGCAGCAGGCCGCCGATGATGGAGATGCCGAGCGGAAAGCGCAATTCGGCGCCCGTGCCGCTCTCGATCGCCAGCGGCAATGCGCCGAACAGCGCGGCCAGCGTCGTCATCATGATCGGGCGGAAACGCAGCAGACAAGCCTGCACGATGGCTTCATGGGGCGACATGCCCTGATGCCGCTCCGCCTCCAGCGCGAAATCGATCATCATGATCGCGTTCTTCTTGACGATGCCCATCAACAGAATGATGCCGATCAGGCCGATCACGGACAGGTCCTGCCCGCACAGCATCAGCGCCAGGATGGCGCCGACGCCTGCGGACGGCAGCGTCGAGAGAATGGTGATCGGGTGGATGTAGCTCTCGTAGAGCACGCCGAGCACGATGTAGATCGTGACGATCGCCGCTAGGATGAGCCACGGCTGGCCGGCCAGCGATTTCGAGAACTCGGCCGCATCGCCCGCGTAGACGCCGGCAATGCTGCCAGGCATGCCGATCCTGGTCTCGAGGTTCTTGACCGCCTCGACGGCGTCGCCCAGCGCCTCGCCGGGCGCGAGGTTGAAACTGAGCGACACCGCCGGAAACTGCGCCAGATGCGAAATCGCCAGCGGCGCGGTCGTGCGGGTCAGCGTCGCCACCGCCGACAGCGGCACCTGGGCGCCGGGCGTACCGGCGGTCGCACCCGCGGCCCCCGGGAGATAGAGTTTCGACAGGATCGACGGATCACGCTGGTAGATCGGCATCGCCTCCAGCACCACGCGGTACTGGTTGGCCTGGCCATAGATCGTCGAAATCTGCCGCTGCGCGAAGGCGTCGTTGAGGGTGTCGTTGACCGCCTGGAGGTTGACGCCGAGCTGGCCGGCTCGCTGCCGATTGATGTCGAGCGCGGCGCGCAAGCCGCCTTCCTGCGCCTCCGACGAGACATCACGGAACAGCGGATCGCGGCGCATTTCAGCGATGAGCTTCTGCGACCACAGCGTCACCTGTGCCGCATCCGTGCCGGTCAGCGTATACTGATATTGGGAGCGGCTCGACTGGGTCGAGATCTGCACGTCCTGCACCGGCTGGAAATAGATGGTCATACCGGGAATTTGTGCGGTGCGTTGCTTCAGCCGGTCGACCACGGCAGAAATATCATCATGCCGTTCGCCGCGCGGCCGCAGCGTCATAACCAGGCGCCCGACATTGGTGGTCGGGTTGACCGAGCCCGCCCCGATCACCGACACCACGCCAATGACATCCGGATCGGCCTGGATCGCCGCTGCCGCGCTCGCCTGCCGGCTTTGCATTTCGCCGAAGGAAACATCGGGACCGGCCTCGGTCACCGCCGTGATCGAGGCGGTGTCCTGCAGCGGCAAAAAGCCCTTCGGCGCGATCACGTACATCACGAGCGTCGCGACGATGGTCGCGAACGTCACCACGAGCGTCGCGCGCTGGCGCTGCAGCACCCACAGCAGCGTGCGATGGTAGAGATCGACCATGCGGTCGATGAAGCGGCTGACGGCAGCAAGCCCCGGGACCGTCATCTCCTCCCCGGCATGCTTCAATAGCCGCGAACACATCATTGGTGTCAGCGTCAGCGACACGATCGCCGACGTCACGACCGCGATCGTCAGAGTGAGCGCGAATTCGCGGAACATGCGCCCGACCAGTCCGGACATGAACAGCAGCGGGATGAACACCGCGATCAGCGATACCGTCAGCGAGATCACGGTGAACCCGATTTCGCTGGCGCCCTTCAGCGACGCCTCCATGACGGACTCGCCGTCTTCCATATGACGAACGATGTTCTCGATCATCACGATGGCGTCGTCGACCACGAAGCCGGTGCCGATCGTCAGCGCCATCAGCGACAGATTGTCGAGGCTGAAGCCCGAAAAATACATGATGCCGAAGCTGGTAATCAGCGACAGCGGCAGCGCCACGCCCGCGATCAGGGTCGCGCGCAACGACCGCAGGAACAGCAGCACTACCAGAGTGACCAGCACGACGCTCAAGATCAGCGTGAACTGCACGTCGCGGACGGAGGCGCGAATGGTGACGGTGCGGTCGGAAACGATGGTCAGTTTGACGCCGGCCGGGATCGCGCGCTGCACCTTGGGGATTTCTTCGCGGATCTGCCGGACCACCTCGATCACGTTGGCGCCGGGCTGCCGCTGGATGTCGATGATCACAGCCGGCGTCCCCTGATACCAGCCGCCGGTCCGATCATTCTCAAGCCCGTCGACAATGTTCGCAACGTCGCCGATGGTAACGGGCGAACCGTTGCGATAGGCGATGATGATGGGCTTGTAAGCCTCCGCCACCGCGATCTGATCGTTGGCGGCGATGGTGTAGGCCTGCTGTGCGCCGTCGAGCGATCCCTTCGGTCCCGACACGTTGGCGCCCGCGATGGCGTTACGCAGATCCTCCATCGAGATGCCGTAGGCGGCGAGCCGGGCCAGATCGGCCTGTACACGGATCGCGGGCTTTAGCCCGCCCAGTATTGCAACGCGCCCGACGCCGGAAATCTGGCTGAGCCGCTGGCCGAGGATGGTGTCGGCAATGTCGCTCATCGCGCGCAGAGAAATCGTTTCCGACGTCAGCGCCAGTGTCATGACGGGCGCGTCGGCCGGATTGACCTTGGCGTAGGTCGGTGGATACGGCAGGTTCTTCGGCAGGATACCGGCAGCGGCGTTGATCGCGGCCTGCACATCCTGGGTGGCGCCGTCGATGTCGCGGTTGAGGTCGAACTGCAGCGAGATCTGGCTGACGCCGAACGACGAGGTCGACTGCATCGTCGACAGCGACGGAATCTGCCCAAGCTGTCGTTCCAGCGGCGCCGTGATCAGGGATGCGATCACGTCGGGGCTCGCGCCCGGCAGTTGCGTGGTCACCTGCACGGTCGGGAAATCGACCTGCGGCAGCGCCGATACCGGCAGCGCCCAGTAGCCGAGCGCGCCGCCGATCATCAGCGCGATCCCCAATAGCGAGGTCGCGATCGGCCGGCGGATGAACGGTTCGGAGACGCTCATGGTTGCGTCCTCACTTGCGAATGCATTTCAGGCGTCGGTCATGGCTGCGACTTCGCAGCGCCGCCCGATGGCTCGGCTGGTGCCGGACCGGTTTGTCCCTTCTGATCGCCCTCGCCGCGCTCGCGCCTTCCGCGGTGCTCGCCGTCCTTGCCCTGACCGCCCTTGGATTCGCCCTTGGCATCTCCTTTGGCGTCCGGCGAACGGCTGCGCTTGCGCGGCGCCAGGTCGGCGGATGGCGCGCGATCGTCGGTACCGATCAGAACCTTGGCGCCGTCGGACAAATTGGCAAAACCCGTTGTCACGACGCGGTCCGAGGTGGTGAGGCCGCTTGCAATGACGGCGTCGTGTTCGTTCTGCTGCGTCACCACGACAGGCTTTGCGGTAGCGACATTGTCGGGGCCGATCACGTAGCTGAACGTACCGACAGGACCGCGCTGCACGGCCGAGGCCGGCACCACGATCGCCTTGTCCAGCGTTTCTACCTTCAGCCGCACATTGACGAACTGCCCGGGCCAGAGCTGGAACTTGGTGTTCGGAAATTCCGCCTTCAGCTTCAGCGTGCCTGTGGTCGGGTCGACCTGGTTGTCGATGCCCTTGAGCGTACCCGTGTCGATGACGGTCACGCCGTCATTGCCGAACACGTCCACCGCCAACACGCCCTTGGCGGACGCGGCGTTGACTCGCACGATCTGCTGCTGCGGCAGGCTGAACTGCACCGCGATCGGCTGCAGCTGCGTGATGATGACAAGGCCCGTAATATCAGAAGCACGGATGATGTTGCCCTGGTCGACCTGGCGCAGGCCGGTGCGCCCGGTCAGCGGCGCGATGACCTTGGTATAACCGAGCATCGCCTTCGCATTGTCGATCGCGGCCTGGTCGGCCTGCACCAGCGCTTCCTGCTGGGCGACCACCGCGCGTTGCGTATCGGCCTGTTGCTTGGAGCCTGCATTGGACGCGGCAAGCTGCTGATAGCGCGCCAGATCGAGCTTCTGGTTGGCAAGCAGCGCCTCATCCTGCGCCTTCTTGGCCACCGCCTGATCATACTGGGCCTGGTAGATCACGGGATCGATCTCGGCCAGCACGTCGCCCTGCTTGACGTCCTGTCCCTCGACGAAATTCACCTTGATCAGCTTGCCGTCGACCTGGGCGCGCACCGTCACCGTGTTCAGCGCGCGGACCGAGCCCACCGCGTCGAGATAGACCGGGACATCCTGCATCCGCGGTGTCGCCGCCAGTACCGGTATCGGCAGGTCGGGACGCGCGCCGGCGCCGCCGCGGCCGGTCTGTTTCTGCTGAAAGGCGTTCCAGCCGAGATAGCCGAGCCCGCCGAGGATCAGCAGCAGGATCGTCAGCGACACCATCCGCCGGCCAATGCCGCGCGCGACGCGCCCGCCCGCCGTCTTCGCGTCATCCTTTGTTTCCGGCTTAAAGAGCATTGACCGGCCTTTCCATCCTGGGCTCCCAGCCGCCCCCCAGCGCTTGATAGAGACTGACGATCGCGAGCAACCGCGCCAGTTGGGCCTGCCACAACAGATCTTCAGCCTGGAACAACGTCGTCTGCGTATTTAGCACAGTTACGATATCGGCGGTTCCGGCTCGCAACTGCTGCTCGGCAAGCTGGAAAGCCCGCCGCGATGCCGCCACCACGTCCCGCTGCAACCGCAGCCTCTCGGTGGTCTGGCGGATCGAGTACAGGGCATTGTCGACGTCGGCAAAGGACTGCACTACGGTCTTGCGATAGATCTGCAG
>Ga0268266_10003789_pt1 | contig 14802 bp, 13 predicted proteins | sample KBSS13metaG_FD_190356 | JGI IMG/M metagenome (GOLD analysis project Ga0268266, IMG submission 190356) | Switchgrass rhizosphere microbial communities from Kellogg Biological Station, Michigan, USA - KBS S1-3 metaG (SPAdes) (version 2) | ecosystem: Host-associated > Plants > Roots > Rhizosphere...
GTCACGAAGCTCGGCTTCCGGAAGGCCTTCACCTGGGGGGAACCGCCGACGTTTGCCGGCGTCAACCTGGGCGACGTGCAGATCTTCCTCTCGCAAGGCGCGCCGACGCCCAGCGACACCACCGCGGCGGCCTTCTTCATGGTTGGCGACGTCGATCAGCTCTACGAGTTTCACCGCGCCAACGGCGTGGAGATCGCGCATGCGATCGGCGACCGGTCCTGGGCGATCCGCGACTACACCGTCCGCGATCTGTACGGCTACTACCTGCTGTTCGGCCAGCACCTTTACAACGCGGGACCGCCGATCAAGATCGAGCGCGTCGATGTGCCGGTGCGGCTGGAGAAGCGATTGGCGGCGCTGCTACGGGATCTCGCCGGGCACAAGCGGATGAGCATCAACAGCTGTCTCGAAGAGATGCTGCTGCACACGAACGAAGGCGTCGGGCCGCACACGCCATCGCAGCTGCGGTATATCAAGGAGCTGAAGAACAAGCACGGCATCGACTACGACAGCCACGGCAGCTATCGGTTCTCTGAAGACTGAGCCGGGCCGAGGACGGCGCCGACGAGATCTCCGAGCTGTTGCGGCGTGAAGTCCTTGCCTTCGACGGTTGCGGCCAGACGTCCGTCGCGATCGATCACCGCCGTCTGCAGCGAGTGCGTGATCAGCCCTTCCTCCGCCCAGTATTGAATGCCGAACGCATTGCAGACGCGCTCGATCCTCTTCGGGTCGCCGGTGAGGAAGTGCCACCCCGGTCCGCCCGCGCGCTGTGCGCTCGCGTACTTCGTCAGCACTTCCGGGGTGTCATATCGCGGATCGAAGCTGACGGTCAGCAGCACGAGGTCGCGATTCATCCGGGGTTCGAAGCGTTGGCGCAGCGCTTTGAAGTTCTCGATCATCCGCGGGCAGTAGTCAGGAAGCGGACAGCGCGAGTAGATGAAGGTGACCGCGACCACCTTGCCCTTCAGCGCCGCCAGAGAGACAGCTTGCCCCGCTTGATCGGTCAGCTCGAAGTCGGGCATCGCCGCACCGACCGGCACGAGCACGGGTGCGGCCGGCGTATTCTGGAGTCCCGCGTCGACCGGCGCGGCGGACACGACCTCGACGCGATCGACCCACGACCGGCCGCTCTTCATCGACAAGCGGAACTTCACACGATCGCCCGGCGACAGCTTCGCCGCTCGCGCCGATCCTTTTAGATCGAACGGCATCGCCATCGCGTCCATGAACCCGGGAAACGGATCGTGCGAAATGGTGACGATGTCGGCTGGCCGATCGACGCGCAGAACGAGACCGGTCGTCGTGTGATGGCTGGCGCACGCCGTAACCGCAAGAACTGCCGGAACCACGAAGGCTCGAAGAACACGAAGACGCACGAAGAACAAATCCTTGTACAACGAATGTCTTCTTCGGGTCGTCTTCGTGGTCTTCGTGCCTTCGTGGTCCTTGAGGGCCACGTTCAGTCGGCGAGGCCTTCGGCCTTCTTCTCCGCCGCTGTGATCGTGCCGCCGGCGGCGACGATCTCCCCGCCGCGGCTGAGCGCGACATCGGGCACCTTGACGAATTTCGCGACGACGGAGGCGGTGTCGTTGATCTTCAGCTTGGTCATCAAGAAAGTGAACTGATCTTCGAGGCTCTGGCCGATCCCGCGCCGGGCGTCCTCGGATAGGCTCCACATCTGCTGCTTGAAGGGACCAATCGCCTTCTTCCTGGCCTTATAGATGAACTGCTCTTCGGTGTCCTTGGGCTTGCGTTCTTCGGTCGCGTTCGCGCGCACCCAGTTGTACATCTCGCCCTTGAGATCTGCGGGAAACTGCGCGTGCTCGTACACCATGTTCTGGAAGTTGGTGGCGAGGTGGATCTCACAAGCGCCGTGGCGCGGGAACGCATCGAACGCCTCGGACGGAAGCGTCGAGGCGCCGTGCTGCACCGCACCGCCCAGCCCGTAGTCGGCGCGGGCGACCCGCGACAGCTCCTCCAGCGTTTTCAGGTCGATCTTGACGTCCATCCGCAGCGTGCCGTCGGCGTTGATGAAGCCGCCGTGCGCGGTGCCGGTCTGGACGCTGATTTTGCTGAGGCCCACGAGATTCTGTCCGCGCGTCTTGAGCGCCGCGTTGAATCCCTTCATGTAGGCGTGCAGTTCGTGGACGTCGGAGTTCTTGCCGCCAACCTCGCCAATCTCGCCGCCCACCGATACCGTCACGCTCTTCGGCTCGTGCTGCCTGATGAACGCTGTGAAGTCGGCCGCGAGGTTCACGTTGACCGCCTGCTGCTCGTCGAGCGTTGCCTTGTCGAGATCGACCAGCGTCGACGTGTCGATGTCGATGTTGTAGAAGCCGGCCGCGATCTCTTCCTTGATGAGCGCCCGCAGGCCCTCGAGCTCCTTTTCGCGGTCGGGGCTGTTGTACTTCTTGGCGTTGGTCTGGACGTGGTCGCCCTGGATGAAGATGGGGCCGGAGAATCCTTCTCGAAGCGCCGCGCCGAGCACCACGGCCGCATACTCGTGCGGGCGCTGTTCGGTGTAGCCGATCTCGGATCGGGCGATTTCGAAGATGAAGGCGCCGGCGTTCAGTTTCTTCGCGGCGCGAACGACCGCTCGCGCGGTGTCGTATGACATGGCGCGCACGTTGATGGCCGGAACGGTGAAGCCGCCGGCCTCGCCTCGCCCCATGGCCATGTAGAGGTCGTGGATCGACGCGGGCCGGATGCCGGCCTGGGCTGCCAGCGTCCGCAGTGAAAAACGCGCCCCGCCGCGAAGCTCGGCGTCCTTGCCGAAGACCGACGTCCACACGAGACGGTCAATCACCTCCGCGGAGGCGGTGTGCCCGCTCGAGGTCGCGTCTGCCAGATCTTTCACGGACTGAAACGGTGTCATGCGGATTCTCCCTGGGCCGTCACGCTGCGAGCGGCCGTTGATTTTAGCATCGGGAAGCGGAAGTCCTCCACGACCGTCGCCGCGACCGCGGAGGCCACCATGTCCTCGATCGCCAGCGCGCGTTCCGCCTGCTCGACCGCGCCAAGCCGCGAGCGCGTGGCCGGATGCCGCGGCGTGAACAGCGTGCAGCAGTCTTGGTCGGGGATGATGGAAATGCCGTAGGTGCCGATCCGCCGGGCCTCGGCCGTGATCTCATCCTTGTCCATGCCGACGAGCGGGCGAAGGATCTCCAGCGTGGAGGCCGCGGCGATGACGTTCATGTTCTCGAGCGTTTGCGACGCCACCTGACCCACCACCTCGCCGGTCACGAGGGCCTGCGCGCCGCCCTTGCGCGCGAGCCGTTCCGCGATTCGCAGCATCAGCCGTCGATAGATCACGACCCGCAGCTCCGGCGGCACGCCGAGGACGACCTGCTGTTGCAGCTCGCCGAAGGGCACGAGCATCAAGCGCGATCGCAGCTGGTGCGTCGTGAGCCGCGCCGCGATCTCGCGAACCTTTTCCTGCGACGCCCGCGAGAGGATCGGATAGCTGTGAAAGTGAATCAGCTGCACCTTGCAGCCGCGGCGCATGAGGCGATAGGCGGCGACGGGAGAATCGATGCCGCCCGACAGCAGGCATGCCACGCGGCCGGCCGTCCCGGTGGGCATGCCCCCCGCGCCAGGCTCCTTCCCGAAGAAGTAGAACGCCTCGCTCGGCAGCATCTCGATGTGAATCGTCAGCGCCGGGTGCGAGAGGTCGACCTTCCACCCCTTCGCCTCCCAGATCATCCCGCCGATCTCGCGCTCCACCTGCGGCGACGTGAACGGCAGACGCTTGTCGGATCGCGTCGCCGACACGCGGAACGACGCCGGGGCGGCGTCCCCCAGATCCGCGAGAATCGCGGAGGCGAGGGCCTTGAAATCGTGGGGGCCGCGGCTGGCGTACGAGAAGTTCGCGATGCCGAAGATCCGCGACAGCCGCTCGCGGACCTCGTCCACCGGCGCCTCGGGGCGCAGCGAAAGCTCGATGCGCCCCATCGACGCGCGCACCGAGGCCACGTGGAGGCCGGCCAGCGCGGTCTTCAGGTTGCTCACGAGCCGCTGGATGAACCAGGGACGGTTCTTCCCCTTCAGCGCGAGCTCTTTGTAGTGAACAACAATCGATGTCATGAATTGGCAAATCGGGTCGTTGGGTAATCTGGTAATTGATTGCAATTACCCAATTACCCAATTAGTCGATTCCCAGCTTAGAGGGTTCGCATCCGTTCCACGCCGTCGAGGCCGACGATGGCGCGCACGAGCTCGTGACTCAATTCCGTGGGAAACCAGAATCCGAGCGCGCGAAGCTCCTCGAGCGCGGCCTTCGCTTCGTCCTCACCCCGCTCGACCACCGCACGCGCGGAATCCGCGAACATCGCGGTGACGACGTCGGCCTCGGTCGACGTCGAAGCGTCGAGCGCCGTGAGGCAGCTCCGCTCGTCCTCGCTGCCGCGATGCGTGATTTGCGACACGAGCAGATTGTGGCTGCCGCGGTTCAGGTCGAACTCGAAGTCGGTCAGGTCGTCGACGATCTGGAACGCCGTCCCCAGTCTGGAGATTGCCCGCTGCGCCTTCGAGAGGATCTCCGGATCCACCGACGTCTGAAGCAGGCGGGGTGCGATGAACGCCAGCTCGAACAGCGCGCCGCCGCGAACGCGGTGCACGTGATCGATCATCTGGTCGGGTTCCATGACGCCGTCGACACCGCCCTCTTCGCTCCCTTCCAGCGATCCGATGGCGGCCATCTTCGACAGCAGCTCCTTCAGGAATTGCGAGGCGGCCGAAGAGGAGATGGAGCCCGCGGCCACGCCTCGTTCGAGCGCACGGCTCGTGAGGCGCTCGAAGGCGAGCAGCTGGAGAATCGATCGAAAGCGCGAGCCCTGACCGAGCTTCAGAGGCAGCAGCGCCTTGTCCTGATCGTCGAAGAGGTTGTCGGCCGCCGTGATCGTGCCCTTGATGCAGAAATTCAGCTCGCCGCACAGCTGCAGATCGGCCGTCGCGACACCCACGGTCTGCAGGACCGATCTGAACAGAATCAAAAAGAAGAATTCCTGCACGAATTCGATGCCGATTGGCGCGTCGGCGTCTCCCACGAGGCCGCTGAAGTCGATATATCGGGCGTCGAGGGTGTTGGGAAGGTCGCGCTTGACGGTGGCGATGGCTTCCGCCTGGCCCCGGGCCGCGGCGTCGAGCCGGCTCCATACTCCAGCGGTTCGGAGAATTTGAACCGCCTCGTCCGATCGGAATACGGGCGACAGCGTCATGACTTGGATCCTGTTCTGAAAAATCCGGGGGTAGAACCCGACAATCGTCGCATAACTCAGGCTGGACTACCAAGCCACGCCGGTCGCCTCACGTCCTCCATTGTCGAGCCCGCCACAGGAGACCCGGCAGGTGTCGCACACCAATCACGGGACGCCGTGAGCGAATCGACGGGCCGGCCTGCTCAATCTCCTCGAGCAGTCTCAATCCGCCGATCCACGTCACGCGACGTTCGTAGCGCAGGCGCCCCGTGACGCCATCGCACAGCGCCCGCCCGCGCTCGAACTGCGTGCGCGTCTCGTCCACGCACTGGCGAATCGCCGCATCCCACGCGTCATTGAGGAATGGCCCTTGGAGATCCATCTCGCGCGCACGGCACGCGGCGGTCACGTCCCGAGGCACGTACAGCCGTCCGATGATCCAGTCGCCGGCGAAATCCTGCCAGAGACTCGTCAGCTGCAGAGCCGTGCAGAACGCGTCCGACGCCCGCGCGAGCGACTCGTCTCGATAGCCCGCGATCATGAGCATCAGGCGGCCCAGCGGGGTCGCGGCCCGGCGGCAGTACTCGTACAGATCGGCCCACGAGTCGTATCGCGTCGTCATGGTATCCTGACCGAACGCGCTCACGAGATCGTCCGCGAAGGCCACCGGAAGATCGAGCGATCGGATCGAATGAGCGAGCGCGACAACAATCCCATCCTCATGTGCATGTGGCGCACGTTCCGACCGTTCACCGTCAACGGCCGCGTGCAGCCGCCGTTGCCAGGCGTCGAGCGACGCCAGCCGCTCCGCAGGCGGCACCGAACGCCGCTCGGCGATGTCGCTCGCAATGCTGGCGTACGCATAGAGCGCGGCGACGTGTGGACGGATCGGCTTCGGCAACAGCCACAGGCGCACGGGACACTTCGCGTCGTAGGTGCGAGCCGTCGCCTCGCACGTGGCGTAGGCTTGCGCGAGCGGCCTGGGCCAGTCGGACACGGCGGCATCTTAGAGCGTTTTCCACACGTGTGGCGCGTGGCCAGGGTTCGAGATGCGTGATGTCCTCGCGGGTGTCATCGCGCTCCTGCTGCTCGTCATCGCCGCCAGCCTTGCGACGACGCTGACCGCATTTCGCCGGCGGCGCCTCCGCGCGCGAGATTCCGAGCGCGCGTTGGGGCGGACGATTGTGGCCGAGATTCCCGCCGACGACGACCTGCGGCTGTTCAGCGAGGACAAGGTCCGGTTCCACTACGGCGAGGCGTCGGTGGACAAAGATCTCATCGTCGCGGTCCGCGTGCTGATCAACGGATCGCCGATCGCCGCGTACGTGTCGACGCGGCATCCCGCGGACTCGGCGCGTCAGGCGACGAGCTTCGAGGATCGACCCGAAGGCATTGCGCGCGATCGGTGGGACGTCGCGATCGAAACCGTGAACGGGGTCATGCTGGTGGAGTGCGGCGCCATCCGGGAGCGCGTCTCTCAAGAACTCGCACGAGCGGTGTTTGATGCCGTGAAACACGAGTTGCAGCGTCGAGACGCCTTGTAAATTTACAATTCACACGTGTGAATTTACCACTCGGTCTCAGCCACGCCGCCGCGATGATTGGCGGTGCGCGCGAGGACGAACAGCAGATCCGAGAGCCGGTTGACATAGCGGAGCAGGACGGGATCGACCGGCGGCTCCAGAGCGACCATGCGCCGCTCGGCCCGGCGGCAGACGGTCCGCGCCACATGGAGCGCGGCGCCGGCCGCAGTACCACCGGCGAGAATGAAGCGCCTCAGAGGCGGCAATTCCTCTTCGAGGCGATCGATCAGCTGCTCCAGCCGCAGAATGTGGTCGTCGTCGATGACCGCCTTGGTGACGCGCGGCGCCAGCTTGTCGGCGGGATCGGCGAGCTGGGCGCCGAGGGCAAACAGATCGCGCTGCAATGAGACGAGCGCCGAGTCGAGCGCCGGATCGATGGGCGAGGCGCGGACCAGGCCGAGCCACGCGTTGAGCTCGTCGATCTCACCGTAGGCATCGACGCGCGGGTCGTCCTTGCGCGCGCGGTCGCCGCTGAAAAGCGACGTCTCGCCGGTGTCGCCGGTGCGCGTGTAGATTTTCACGAGCGAATTATACGAAATGGCTGTGAGGAAGAAGAACGCGCGAGGACAGGTCCGGCCGGTGCCGGCGCCGGCCGATCGCCGCCGGTTCCGCCAGCGGCTGCTGACCTGGTACGGCCGGCACGGCCGCGATCTGCCGTGGCGCAAGACCGACGACCCGTACCACATCCTGGTCTCGGAGATCATGCTGCAGCAGACCCAGGTCGACCGTGTGCTGCCGAAATACGCCGAGTGGCTCGACAAGTACCCGTCGATGGAAGTCCTCGCGAAGGCGCCCGAGCACGACGTGACGAGGACCTGGTACCCGCTCGGATACAACATCCGCCCGAAACGGTTGCAATCGATCGCGCGTGAGTCGGTCGCCAAGTACGGCGGACAGCTGCCGTCCGACGAGGCGACCCTGCTCTCGTTCAAGGGCATCGGCGCGTACACCGCGGGCGCGATTCGCAGCTTCGCCTTCCGCGAGCGCGCCGCCATTCTGGACACCAACGTGGCGCGCGTGCTGTTCCGCGTCTTCGTCGCCAAGGGGGATCCGAAGAGCCATGCGATGAAGCAGCACCTCTGGAGGATCTCAGAGACGGTGATGCCGCATCGGCACGTGTTCGACTTCAATCAGGCGCTGATGGACTTCGGCGCGATGATCTGCGTCGCTCGCAACCCGAAGTGCCTGGTCTGCCCGATGATGAAGAACTGCCGCGCCTATCCGCTGACACCAGGCGGCAAGACGACGGGCGAGTGACGTCCGACGATCTGATGACTGTTGTTGTCGTCGCCGCCGTCATCGAAAACGGCGGACGCTTTCTCGTGACGCGGCGGCCGAAAGGTGTTCACCTCGAAGGCGTCTGGGAATTTCCCGGCGGCAAGTGCGATCGTGGCGAGACCCTGAGGGATGGCCTGGCACGTGAGCTTCGCGAAGAGCTCGACGTTGCGTCACAGGCCGGTGAGGAAATCTACAATACGACGCACGCATATCCGGATCGGACGATCGAGCTGCACTTCTTTCGCTGTAAGCTGCTCGGGGAACCGAATCCCCAGCTTGGACAAGAGATGCGCTGGGTGACGCGCGAAGAATTGGCGGGGCTGGACTTTCCACCCGCCGACGCCGAGCTCATTCAGACGCTGACCCGAGACGCCTGACTAACGCATTTTCCAACCAGGTAGTGTCCGCCTTAGGCGGACCGGCGAGAGTCCGGCTGAAGCCGGACACTACATGGAAATGACGCGGCTCTAAAGGTCCACATTCCCGGTCAGGTCTGCGGCACGAACGGTAACGCGGTGACGGTTGCCATGCTGTCGGCAATCGACAGCTTTGTCCCGGCTTCCACGAAATCGCGCTGCACGTAGCCGAGCGCGATCGGCCGTTCCAGTGCCGGAGACATCGCGGCGCTGGTGACGCTGCCGACGTCGCGATCGCCGCTGCGGATCGCCGCTCCTGCCGCCGGAACGACACTGCCGTCGAGCGCCAGGCCCACCAGCTTACGCGCGACGCGGCCGTGGCCGCGGTGCAGCACGCGGATGATGATCTCCTGCCCGACGTAGCACCCTTTCGTGAAGCTGATGGCCCGCGACTCGATCCCCGCCTCGAGCGGAATCGTCTCCTCGTCCATGTCGCGGCCAAAGAGCGGAACTCCCGCCTCGATGCGCAACGTCTCGCCATCGGCTTCGCCGAGCTCGACCGCCTGTTCAGCGATCAGCGCCGCCTTCAATGCTCCGGCCTGCGGACGCTCGACGTGCAGGTCGAATCCCGGTTCACCGGTGTCGACAACGCGGACGACGATCACTGTGCCGCCGGACCATGTGCGGCGCACGTTGCCGTGCGTGGGCAGCGCTCGCAGCTCCTCTTCAGTCATGCCGCTGACGAGGGAGGCCACGCGCGCGGCCGCGCCGGGACCGACCACGGCGACCTGCGCGAAGGCGGTCGTGACATCGCCCAGCTGCACGTCCTCGGAAAAGATGAACTGATCGAGCTTCCCCATCACCATGTCTTTCACGGCACCGGCCATGGTGAGCAGAATGACGTCGCCGAGCTCGTACACATGAAGGTCCGCGATCATACGGCCCTGCGCGGTGAGGTACGCCGCGTAGCAGCCCTGTCCCGCCTTCAGCGCCACGATGTCGTTGGTCAGCAGACCCTGGAGATACGACGCGCGCTCGGTGCCGGACACGACGATTCGGCCGAGGTGTGAACGATCGACGAACGCTGCACCGTGGCGGGCGGCGTCGTACGCGGCGGGAGAATCGAGCTGAACCATGATGCTATGCTGAGGGATGCTCTCGCTCCATTCTATCCGTGCAGCGATTGCGGCGATGGTGCTCGCCCTGCCGCTCAGCGCGGCCGCACAGCAGCCGCCGCAGTTGCAGGAGGCGGGTGCGACGAGCTTCGCGATTTTCCTGCGCGGCGTCCCGATCGGAACCGAACAAATCGCGGTGAATCGCACGTCCAGTGGCTGGACCATCGCCGGTACCGGCCGCCTGGGCGCGCCAATCGACGCCGCGGCGCGGCGACTGCAAGTGCGTTATACGCAGGATTGGAAGCCGCTCGAGTTCACGCTGGAAAGCACGGTTCGCGGCCAGGTGCAGGCGATTCACACGGTCGTCGAGGGTACCGCGGCCAGGAGCGACATCGTCATCGGCGGCCAGACCACGCAGAAGGCCGACACCATCGACCCCGATGCGCTGCTGTTGCTGCCCACCAACTTCTTCGCGCCGTACGAAGCCCTGGCCGTGCGTCTGAAGACCGCCGGCGTTGGAAGCAACATCCCGGTCTACCTCGAGGGACAGGGGGCGATCTCCATCTCGGTCGGCGAATCGGCTGCTGAGCAGATTCAAACGACCGGACGGCTCGTCGTCGCGCGGCGCACGCATCTCGGTCTCGTGCTACCGGGTGGGCGGCTGGAAGCCGACTTCTGGACCGACGAGGCCGGACGGATGATCCGGTTCAGCGTGCCGATGCAGGCCATCGAAGTCGTGCGCGAGGACATCGCGGCCGTCTCATCGCGCAGTGTCACGATTTCGAGGCCGAACGATCAGCAGCTGAATATTCCGAGCAACGGCTTCTCGCTTGCCGCGACGTTGTCCAGGCCGGCGACGGCGTCGGCGCCGCGCCTGCCGGCTGTCGTCCTCGTCGGCAGCAGCGGGCCAACGGATCGCGATGGGCTCGTGGTCGGCATTCCGATTCTCGGGCAGATCGCCGACGCGCTCGACAACGCCGGATACATCGTCATCCGCTACGACAAGCGCGGAACGGGCCAAAGCGGCGGCCGCGCGGAATCCGCAACGCTCACCGACTACGCGGAAGACGTTCGCGCCGCGGTGAAGCTGCTGGCGGATCGGAAGGATGTGGATCCCAAACGCATCGCAGTGGTCGGCCACAGCGAGGGCGGGCTCGTCGCGCTGATCGCGGCATCAAAGGACAAGCGGATCGCGTCGGTCGGCCTTCTTGCGACGCCTGGAACCACCTATGCCGATGTCGCGCTCGCGCAACAGCAGCGCGCACTCGATCGGCTGACGCTGACACCGGAGGAGCGGCAGGCCAAAATCGACGAGCAGAAGCGGATTCACGAGGCCGCGATCACGGGAAAAGGGCTCGATCAGCTACCGCCCAACGTGCGGCGCTCGCTGGACAACGGCGAGTACCAGAGTCTCCTGGTCACCGATCCGGCAAAGGTGATGACGAACGTCCGTCAGCCGGTGCTCATCGTGCAGGGCGCCCTCGACACGCAGGTGGAACCTGGAAACGCGGACATGCTCGAGGGCCTCGCGAAGAAGCGCAAGAACTCGCCGCCGGTCGAAATGGTGAAGGTGCCTGGCGTCAACCACCTGCTCGTCCCGGCGACGACGGGGGAATCATCCGAATATGCCAGCCTGCGAGACAAGCACGTCAGCGAACCGGTCACCGCGGCAATCGTGACATGGCTGAACCGGACGCTCTCGACCGCGCCGTAACGCTGGCGCGCGCGTACGCGGCATCGCGCAAGGATCGGCCCGTCTGGGCCACCGCCCGCCTCGAACAGCTGCGGACATCGCTCGGCGGTCCGCTCCCCCAGGGTCCCGTCGATCCCATTGACATCGTCGAGGAGCTGGCGCGAGCGGCGGAGCCTGGCCTCGTCACGACGACCGGCCCGCGTTATTTCGGGTTCGTGACCGGCGGCGCGCTGCCCGCGACCGTCGCGGTCGAGTGGCTCGCAGCCATGTGGGATCAGCCGGCCGCGCTCTATGTCATGTCGCCGGCCGCCGCCGTCGTCGAGGAGGTCGCCGCCGGCTGGTTGATCGATCTGCTCGGGCTGCCGACGGGCGCGAGCGTCGGCTTTGCGACCGGCTGTCACATGGCGAACTTCACGGCGCTCGCCGCCGCCCGCCACGAGCTGCTGCGGCGCGCGGGCTGGAACGTGGAAGCGGATGGCGTGCAGGGCGCGCCGCGGCTCCAGGTGATCGTCGGCGAGGAGGTGCACGTCTCGGTTGTCGGCGCCCTGCGGATGCTCGGCATCGGAGCGCAGCAGATCGTGCGCGCCGCCGCCGACGAGCAGGGTCGGATGCGGCCCGACGCGTTGGCCGCCGCACTCGACGGAATCAGCGGTCCGGTCATCGTCTGCGCGCAGGCCGGCAACGTCAACAGCGGCGCATTCGATCCGCTCGAAGCGATCGCCGACCTGGCGGCCCGCCGGGGAGCGTGGCTGCACGTCGACGGAGCCTTCGGACTGTGGGCGGCCGCAAGCGGCGCCTTGAAGCATCACGTCCGCGGCCTCGAACGTGCCGACTCGTGCGCGACCGACGCGCACAAGTGGCTGAACGTACCTTACGATTCCGGACTCGTCTTCATCGCCCATCCGGCGGCACACCGAGCGGCGATGAGTCTCGACGCCGCCTATCTGGTGCGGTCGCCAGAGGAGCCGCGCGAGCCGATGGACTGGGTACCCGAGTCGTCGAGGCGCGCGCGAGGCTTCGCGGTATATGCGGCGCTGCGCTCACTCGGACGCAGCGGCGTGACCGACCTCGTCGAGCGCTGCTGTCGTCTGGCGCGGAGGTTCGCGGATCGGCTGCGCGGGGAACCGTCGATCCGGATTCTGAACGACGTCGTCTTGAACCAGGTGCTGGTCAGGGTCGTGCCCGCCGCGGGTGATGCCGACGCCGCCACGCGATCGGCGCTCCAACATGTTCAGGCCGAGCAGGTCTGCTGGCTCGGCGGGTCCCGATGGCACGGCATGGACGCGATGAGGATTTCAGTGTCGAACTGGTCGACGTCTGAGGAAGATGTCGATCGGTCGGCCGATTCGATCATCCGCGCGGCACGGCAGGCCTGAAGGCCTGCACTACTTATCAATCGGAGATGCCTTCGGATGTCGTGCGGCACGGCAGGCCTGACTTGCGGGATTGCCGTCAGAGGCTGGTGTAGTGCAGGCCTTTAGGCCTGCCCTGGATCTATTCGTATCGCAGCGCTTCGATCGGATCGAGCCGTGACGCCTTGAGCGCGGGCAGAAATCCGCTGACGAGGCCAACCACCATCAGGATCGACGACGTGATCACCACCAGCTGCACGGACAGGACCAGGTGGATGTCGGTCACGCGGCTCGCATCGTCGAGCAGCTCCGCGAGGAACGGCCGCGGGCTGAGCAGCCACACGAGACCCCAGGACACGGCGATCCCAACGACGCCGCCGGCAAACGTGGTCGCGAGTCCCTCCAGCAGGAACTGAATCAGGATTTCGCGCGGCCTGGCGCCCAGCGCCTTGCGCACGCCGATTTCGCGCGTGCGCTCCTGCACGTTGACGAACATGATGTTCATGATGCCGATGCCGCCGATAGCCAGCGTCAGCACGCCGATGAAGGTCAGGACGATCTTGAGTCCGCCGACGATGCCGCTGGTAATCTCCTGGGTTTTCTCGGACCCGAACATGTTGAGCGCGCGCTCGTCGGCCGGATTGTAGCGGTAGCGCTTCGCAAGAAACTCGCGCACCTGCCGCTGCGCCTTCGGCTCGAGCATCGGCGACACCGCCTGCCAGACGAACGTCCCGACATAGCGGTTGTCTGACAGGCCTCCCATGGTCGTCCACGGGATGAACACGCAGTACTTGTCCGGCCGGTTGTAGTTCGAGAGCTGAACCTTCTCCTCCATCACACCGACGATTTCAAACGGCTGACCGGCGACGCGGAGGGTCTCCCCCACGGGCGGGACGCCGCCAAACAGCTTCCGCTGCACTTCGGATCCGATGAACGCCACGCGCCGGCGCAGCCGGACATCGTCTTCTTCGAGGAACCGGCCGCCGGCCTGCGGCTTTTCGGCGCGCATCGTGCCGTACGACGCGGCCACGCCGCGAATGAGGTGGCTCGATTGTTTGTTGCCGTAGACGACCGGAAATTCCTGCATGAACTCGGGACTGACGTTCTTGATCAGCGGGAGCTCGCCGATGGCCATCACGTCGTCGGACGTCACGCGGATCCGCTTGCCCGCACGCTCCCCGCCAGCCTGCAGGCTCGTCTGCCCCGGGAAGGTCACAACGGTACCGTCGGAGAACGCGCCCCGGAAGCCTGCGGCGAGCGCGCCTCTGAACCCGTCGCCGTACGACAGCAGAACGACAACCGAAATGATCCCCCACGAGATGCCGAGCATCGACAAGGCCGCGCGGAAGCGGTGGTGGTAGAGGCCGAAGCACGCTTCACGCACGATCTCGCGCGCCGTCACCATGCCCCGCGAACGGCGCGGCACAGAGGACACAATGGGGACGAAGGACACAGAGGGCGCAGCTTCCACAATCACATCTCGAACCGGAGGGCTTCGACCGGCGGCAGCTCCGCCGCGCGTCGCGCGGGATAGGTGGACGTCGCAACGCCGATCGCGATCAGCGTGAGCAGCGAGAGCACCGCGGACTGCCACGACAGAATCATCCCGGCGAATCGCTCCGGCATCGGCGCGAGGTTGATCAGTTGACACAACCCGAGAGCGAGGAGCATTCCGCTGCCGCCGCTCAGAAGCGTGAGGAAGAACCCCTCGAGGAAGAACTGACGCTGAATCAGCGACGTCGTCGCGCCGAGCGCTTTTCGGACGCCGATCTCTCGCGTCCGCTCCTTCACCGCGATGAGCATGATGTTCATCACGCCGATTCCACCGAGCGCCAGCGTCACGATGCCGACAATGGTGAAGAACTGCTTCATGTGCCCGATCATGCGGCCGAACATGAGGGTCTGAAGCGAGGTGTCCCACATCGCGATCGCCTGCTGGTCCGCGGGGTCGAAGCCGTGCCGGCGCGCCAGAATGGCGCGCACGTTCTGCTCGAGCGGCCAGTCGATGTCCTCGATCCGGCCCGTGCGTTCGTCGAGCGCGCGCGGCAGCAGATCGACCACCCAGTCCTTCGGGGCGACGATGATGTCGGACAGCGCGCCCGGTTCCGCGTCCTTGCGCGGCATGTCGCGCGACATCGCCGCGAACGGCACGAAGATCTTGTTGTTGTCGGGTCCGCTGTAGTTGCTGTCCTGGTTCTTCTTGCGAATCTTGCCGACCACCGTGTACGGC
>Ga0268266_10003791_pt1 | contig 14793 bp, 17 predicted proteins | sample KBSS13metaG_FD_190356 | JGI IMG/M metagenome (GOLD analysis project Ga0268266, IMG submission 190356) | Switchgrass rhizosphere microbial communities from Kellogg Biological Station, Michigan, USA - KBS S1-3 metaG (SPAdes) (version 2) | ecosystem: Host-associated > Plants > Roots > Rhizosphere...
GAGCCGGGGATGCGTTTGAATGTCGAAACATCGAAGCGAAAAACAATTTTGCCGTCGGCGGGATTGAGGAGCAGCGCTTCATCGGATTGATGGCTCGCGATGAGGATGCGTTCTTCGCCGGCGACTTTGCCTACGCTGATGCCGGCGGGATAGGTGACGTCCGTGAATTCGTCGCGGCGCACTTTTCCGCGTGGTAGCGAAGTGCGCGGAGTGAGCGGCAGGAATTTTTCCGGCGCGATTGTTCCTTCATCAAACGAATAGACGGCGATGCCGTTACCGGTGTCGTTCTCTTTTTTGCCGAGGGGGTCGGTGTAGGACGCCATGGAGGCGTAGAGATGTTTGTCGTCGAGGCTGAACGCGAGTCCGAGAAAATACGTCTGGTGCGCGCCCTGGTCGAGGCGAGTTTCCGGAAAATCGGTGAGCGTGTCCGTCGCGACATTGAGAACCGAGAGCGACTGGTAGGTGTGCTTGCTGTCGGCGGAGTAGGCTCCGTAGCCGCTGTGCAGAAAAACGACGAAACGGGCGTCGGGAGAAACGGCGGCGGCAGTGGCGAGATTGTTGATGGTGCGAGGATGGCCAGGCACTTCGTCAAGCAAGCGTCCATTGGGGAGTTGAGTTGGCGTCTGCGCCGAAGTTTGCGAAAGCTGAAAAACGAAACAGAAGGCGAGTAGCTGGATGAGCCGAAGTCTGCAATAGGACATGCGAGGAATTGTAGCGGCTCTGTGTCAAAGAGTGGTAAATGTGATTTGCCAATCGGGGCATGGCAGTCGGGCGGGGCGAGCGGGGAAGGATATGAGAAAAAAGAAGAAGCTGGAGAAGGGAAAAGAGGCGCGGAGACGGGCGCGCGCGGCGGGAGCGGCTCCGGCGAATACTCGAGTGATCGAGGACAAGCGCAAAAAACCGGAGAAGCACAAACGCCGCTGGATTGAGCAAGAGACAACGTAACGATTCCGCCGGGCTGGGGTTGGTTGGGCAGGGGTTGGCTGAGTAGGGGGCGGCTGGGCTGTGGCGGTGGGCGCATGGTTTTAGTGGACTGCTCCGGCGACGGCTTTTAGCGCGCGTTCGGGGATTTGAGGCAGCGGCGACGCCGAGGTTTGTGTTTTCTCTCTGCCTGATTTGCCGCTGCTCGCTTTGGCTTTGTTCGTCTTCTCTCGGTCAGTCTTTGCCTTGCTTGCCGTTGTTCTGCCTGTCGTTCTGCTTGCTGGAGGTCTGGCGTAGTCGGTGCGGAGCTTTTCCGCGATGCTTATCGCCAAGTCGAGTTTCTGCTTGCTGACACTTTTCAGTTCCTGAAGGAGCGGGCACTCGGGGCGGTGATCTAGAGTTTTTTCGGCGATAGCGATCAGTTCTTCCCAGTCGTGCCATTCGCCGATGGCGTCCTTGCACTGGCTCAGCGCGCCGGCAAAGCGGCTGTCCCTGGTTCCACCGGCCATGCGGAGCGAGTCGCGCAACTCTTTTACTTTGAGGCGGTAGGGATGAAGGTTGGCCTTGGTGAGATGAGCGGGTTCGCCCAGACCGGCGGTTAGCTCCAGCACCTGCGCGGATTGCCTGGTGTGGGCTTTGCGCGCGCTCTTGCCGCGCTTTGTGCCGGTGACCTTGGCTATGCCCTTGGCAACGCGTCGAAGCTCTTTGCGCAGCGCACTTCCTTCATCTTCCAAGAGTTCAACGAGACGATCGGCGCGGCGATAGCGTTTTGCGCCGAGGTATTCGAGGAGCTGTGTGCGGCACGACGGGTCTTCATCGGAGTGCATGGCGGCAAGGTGCGCGGTGAGAACGTCCATATCGCGGACGCGGCCGGCCTTTTTTCGGATGCGCTTGAGCGGCTTGGCGAGTTTGGCCTTATTGAGCGAAGGAAGGGAGTGAGCGTCGGATAGGGAGGCGATACGGCGGGCGCGAGTGCGCAGCTTGTGAACGTCCTCTGGCGTGAGGCGTTTTGGAGCGCTCTTGAGCGACTTGCGCAGTTTGCGAAGATTGGCTTGAATTTCGGTTTTAACGAGCGGCATGGGTTTTCCTTGCAGGCTCGCGGGTGCCCGATCTTTGGTAGCTCGCCATGAGTTCGCACTGTTCGATGACTTTGCCGTCGAGAGCGAGCTGGACTTCATCGGCGGTAGCGTCGGCAGGCAGGCCGAGCTTTTCGCGCAGCGCGTAGAGGCGCAGGAAATAACGATGACGGCCGGTGGGCGGGCAGGGGCCCATGTATCCGATTTCGCCGGAGTCATTGCGGCCCTGGAGAGCGCCGCCGGCGAGCTGTTCGTGCCTGGGGAAGTTTTCGTGGAGGCGGTCGATGGCGGCGGGAACGTCATAGAGGAGCCAATGGGTGAAGCCGTTGCGGCGAGGCGCGTCGGGATCGTGAAGGATCAGGACGAAGAACTTGGTTTCCTTGGGCACGTCTTCCCAGGAGAGCTCGGGGGAGATGTTTTCGCCTTCACAGGTGTAGCGTTTGGGGAATTCGCCTTCGTGGCGGAAAACGGGACTCAGGATGCGCATTGTTCGCTCCTTGCTCGGAGGACGGACGTAGGGACCTTCGACGCGCGTCGCACTCTTTAGGGTAAATCTACTCCAGAAAAAGGCAGTTTGCAGGTCGACTGTGAAGATGATGCTGGAGCCCTCAAAGCGAAACTAGAAGGCAGAAACTAGAAACCTCCAGAAAAACTAGAAACTGGAAAGCAGAGCAGAAGGCCGAAACTAGAAACTCTTATGCGGGGGCGAGGCGAGACTTTTCTCTTAGGTCGAGGATGAGGCGTTCGACCTGGTCGGCGTCGGGAATGTCGGCAAGAACGGGAGTGGAATCTCCTAGATAAAAGCGGCTGATGCCGCGTAGCCGTCCGCTATTTCTTGTCCCAAGAGCCGGTAGTTTTGGACCGAGCCAAAGAGTGCCGATCGCAGTACCTTCCCGCGAGATTTCCGGCAGGGCTTCGAGGAAAAGGAATCTCCTCTTGGACTTCCATGCTTCTTGAAGGAGCAAAACGCGCCGGTTGGTTACGGCGTAGAAGGTGCGGCGCTTGAGCCAGGCGTCCATGATGAAGCGGCCCCAGATCATGTATTGACCGACGAGTACGAAGGGAATGCCCCAAAGGACAAAGAAAGAGGGGGCCGAATGGGTGCTCGATGGCTTGGAACCAAAAGTGGTGTAACCGAGCACGCTGGCTTCCCAAAAAATCGCGAAGCCGCCCCAGAGCAAGGTGAATGGGATGAGGACGAGGTCGTCGGAATGAAAAATCTTTCCAGGATTCGGCACGCCCGCCCAATAGATGGATTCTCCAGAGAGAAGTTCGGGCTGAAACTTTAGTGCGGCGGTCGGATCGATGTTCGGCATTTTGCAGTGGACACAACCATAAATCGTCGGTGACGAAAGTTTTGATAAATAGCGAGGTATGGTGTCGAGGAAGTACCGAATGGAGACTGACTTCGTTCCTTCGCGGGCGAGAACGCGTGGACGGCGGGAAAGGGCAAGCACTTTGGCAATCACCTGGACATCAACATGATGGTGCTGACAGGAGGGAGAGAGCGCACGCCGGAAGAATTCGCGAGAATGTTTAGCGAGCGCGGCTGGAGAATGTCGCGGGTAGTGGGGACGGCGAGTCCATATTCGATTGTGGAGGCAGTGACGGGTTAGGTGCCGCAGGATATGAGCAATGATTATGGCGCGGTTGGGGCAGTCTTGCGAAAGATGCGGGCTGCGAGGTTGAAGACGATGGGCCAAAGCAGATAGAACAGGGCGGCCAGGTAGATCACTTCTAGCCCTTCGCCGAACGCCCACATTCCGGACGACGCATTTTGTTGGTCAATGATCTGCGCTCTGGAAAGTCCTGTGGACGCGGACTGGACGATGATCATCAGGTTGCGCTTGAGCACCATGGCTTGATAGGCGAGCCACCATACAGCTACAAAGCGGCATGCTTCGTAGACGATGCGGACAAAAATGTTCAGGCTGCGGACAAAGCGGGCGTGCCAGTCCATTTCCTTGGGCACGTTGTCGTTGAGCGTCATCAGGATGGCGAATCCGATGGGCCCCAGTGCTGCACAGAGCAGCCAGAAAATGGAACGCTCTTTGGAACGAATCACGAGGTAGCAGGAGAGTATCCACAAAATCCCCGCGAGCAAGCCGGATCCCAAAAACGTCAGGTTTTTGGCGAGTGTGAGGAGCTGGAAGTTACGCGGGTAGTTGGGATGGCCAGCCGCGATTTCGGGATTGATCAGGTTGGACAGGAACCCGCCTCCCATGATCACGACGGGAATCAGCAAGAGCAGGGCGAGGGCAACCAGAGTTTGCTTCTTCATTATTGTCATCATGGCAGAGGCAGGATTGGGCTGCTCGATACGTTGGAGTTGTGTGCCTTCGATGCTAACTCGCGATGTGAGCGGGCCGTGGCAAGGCACGTTGTGCGCGATAGACATTTCGAGTGCATGTGTCGCGGAGGTTGGAATGGAGATTCAGGATGCGCAGGGCGAAGTGCGGTCGGTGTATGTGGGCGGGTTTTGGGGGCAACTTGTGTCGTCTGTGATTTGGCTGGTGTCGGCGGCGCTGGGCACGTGGGCCAGTGCGAAAGCGTCGATCGTGGCAGCGCTGGTCGGACGATTTTTTATTTTTCCGCTGACGCAGATGCTGCTGCGATTGTCGGGTGGGCACGTGCGCGTGAGCAAAGAGAATGCGTTCCATAACCTGGGGATGCAGGTGGCATTGGTGCTGCCGTTTTCGATGCTGCTGCTGGTGCCGTGGGGCTCTACAGGTTGAACTGGTTTTTTCCGGCGCTACTGATCCTGGTGGGTGCGCATTATTTGCCGTTCGCCACGATGTACGGGATGCGGATGTTTTTGTTTCTGGCGGGCATTTTGATGGGGAGTGGAGTGGTGATTGCGCAGCGCTTTTCGGGGATGTTTAGTTTGGGCGCGTGGCTTGGCGGGCTGACCCTACTTGTTTTCGCGTGGATTGGGCGGGCTATTGCGATGGGTGAGGCTGCTACGCGGGTGGCCGGCGGCGTTGAGCGGGCGGTTTGAGGCGAGAAGGGCCGGCGAGATGCCGGCGCTACCTGGAAAGGCAAAGCGGCAGCAGGGCTGCCGCACTCCAAGTACTACACGGCGGCGGTGACGGATTTGGAGGCGCTGTTGGTGACGGGCAGTTTGGCGAGGATGGCGGTGCCGTTGCCGTTGGAGGTTACTTCGAGGGTGCCCCCTAGTTGGGCGAGGCGCTCTTTCATGCCTCTTAGGCCGACGCCGGGGCTGCCGGTGACGGTGAGTTCGGAAAGTTTTTCGGCGGGGATGCCTTTGCCTTGATCGCGGACTTCGACTTCGACCTGGCCGTCGCAGCGCGTTACGCGAATATGCGCCACCGTGCTTCCGGCGTGGCGGTGGACGTTGGTGAGGCATTCCTGCACGAAGCGGAAAATGGCGGTCTCGGTGTCTCTGGGCAAGCGGGCGAAGTCGCGGGAGAGATCGAGGTCGACGGAGATTTTGCTGCGTTCGGCGAAGCCTTCGATGTAGACCTGGAGAGCGGGGCGGAGGCCGACTTCATCGAGCAGCGGCGGGTGGAGCAGGTGCGAGATGGTGCGGATGTCGCGGGTCATGTCACTGACCAGCGCGCTGCTATCGGCGACCGTGTTTGCGGTCTTGGAGAGGCGCTCAAGGTCGTTGGTGATGCTGGCGAGGTTCATGGAAAGGGCAGCTAGTAACTGGCCGACGCCGTCGTGTAATTCACGGGCAAGGCGGCGGCGCTCTTCGTCTTGCAAGTGAAGGACCTGGGTGGTGAGGTCGCGCACGTGCTTGTGGGCAGTGCCAAGTTCGGCGGCCTGCTGGCGATTCAAGGCTTCCAGATTTTCTTGAGCGAGGCGCATACGCTCGTGTTTGCGGCGGTTCATTTCTCCGAAGGCGATCATGAGGGTGGAAACGAGCAGGAAAACGCCGAGGCTCAACGTTTGCTGCGGGTCGGCGATGGCAAACGAGTGTGTTGGTTGGATGAGGAAATAGATTGCTCCGACGATCGCGACTGCGAGAGAGAAGAGGGATGGTCCCAAACCGCAAAACCAGGCCGAGAAGGCCATAGAGGCGAAAAGAGTGATGTAGAGGATGTGACCGCCGAGAATGGGAGTGAGAAGGACGCGGGCCAGCAGCGCGATGGCGGTCGCGAGAAAGGCGACTGCGTATCGTGTGACGCTGCCTTCGAAAGTGAACGCTGGGCGCAGAGGGGCTCCGGACGACGACTCGCCAAGCGGGCGGGGGAGCTGGGAGAGACTGTAGGGATTTTAGTAAGGGAGTAGGTAGCGGTCAAGAAAGAGGCTACCACAAGGATCGCAGAACCGACCTAAGGGCCGGCACTACAGGAAGAATTGCAGCCAATTGCAGCCCCGAACTGAGGCTAGTTTTTGGAGCCTCAACCGGGTTTGCTGGCGGGGAGGGATTCGGCTTTGAGGAAGACGGGAGTGCGGGTGAGATTTTGGCGATCGGCGAGAGAGTCGGCAATGGATTCTAGATCGGTTTTGACGAAGCCCATGGAGGAGATTTTGGTGGTGCCGTCAGGTTCGATGAGGAAAACGGTGGGGACCATAGAGAGGCCGTAGGCGTTCGAGACGGTGTAGGAGGAATCGTCGAGGAGGATGGGGAAGGTGACTCCGAATTCCTTGGCGAAATCGCGGGAGGCGGAGGCGTTGTCTTGCGAAATGCCGAGGAAGGTGAGGGAGCCGGATTTGTAGCGCTGGTAGAGGCGTTCGAGGAAGGGGAATGTGAATTTGCAGACGGGGCAGGAGACTTTGAAGAAGGCGAGGACGACAGGCCCTTTTTTGAGAGCGCCGGCGAGAGAGAATTCTTTGCTGTCGAGAGATTTGAGCGAGAAGTTGGGAGCGGGATTGCCCGCTACGATGTGGGTCATGCCGTCGTGAGCTCCTAGCCAGCGCGAGAGGCTGCGCAAGATGGACATGGGTTGATTTTAGCGAACGTTGTGTGGGCTCTCAAAGTTGGATGCGTGGGATGAGTGCGAGGTGACGGGCCAGCGAGCAGGAAGAGCCGGGCTGAAGCCTAGCACTACAGATACAACGGCAAAGCGGCGTCTAGCCGCCGCACTCCACAATTCTATGGAGTGCTGGAATCGTGAAGGGAGACGACGCGGCCGAGTGGGGAAGAGCGGCTTAGGCGGTCGAACATGCGGTAGGTTTCTCCGGAGATGCGGGAGATGGAGTCCCCGGCGGCGCGTTCGTTGCGAAGATAGGTGGACATGGCGCAGAGGATGTAGGGTCGCGAGCCGGTGAAGATGAGGCCGCAATCGTTGCGAACGCCTTCGAGTTCACCTGGTTTGTTGGCGATGCGGAGGTCCTCGGGGAGTTCGCGCGGAATATAGCTCGATTTGGGAGTGCTGAGGAGGTTGAAGAAATCGTCGGTGAATTGCTTGTTGAGGACTTTGCCGCGGTAGAGAGCTTCAAGGAGCAGCATGAGTTCGCGGGGAGTGGCGACGTTTTCGCGGCCTTCGGCAGCAGCGCGGATGTCCATCATTTTGCGGCGCAGGCGAATGTGAGTGAGATTGAGCGAGTCGACGAGCGCGTTGACGTTTTCGAGGCCGACGCGGTCGATGAGGACGTTAGTCATCGAGTTGTCGGAGACGGAAATCATGAGGGTGGCGACGTCGCGAAGAGTGAGTTTGGTGGTTCCGGGCGTGAGATTGTTGGAGATGCCGCTGCCGCCGACGACGTCGGATTGCTGAAGCGTGTAGGTGTCGGTGAGTTTGAGTTTGCCTTGCTGGGCTTGGCGGTAGAGTTCGGCGAGGATGGCGATTTTGATGGTGCTGGCGGTGGGGAAAGTTTCGTCGGCATTGAGGAGTAGGGTGTGACCGGTGGAGAGGTCTTCGATGGCGATGCCGAGAATGCCGTCGAGGTGCTGGTCTTCGGTGTGGATTGAGGATTCGAGTTTTTGCCAGAGGAGGAGTTCCTTTTGGGGAATGGTCTTTTCTTGAGCTGAGACCAATGGGGCGACGGCGGCAAAAAGGGCGAGAAGGACGGTGACGATGCTATTCAAGAAAACCTCCAGAGCGCCACGGATTATACCTGCATGGCTCCGTCGGAAAGGAATCCGAGACGCGGGGACGGCGTTGCGGTGGCCCGCTCGGGAATACAGGGATTACGGTAAAGACAGACTAAACGCAGCTCACTAAGGTAGGGGCGCCCACAGAACGGCCCAGCCTCGGAGACCGCAAATGCCGGAATCGAGCTGGTGGCAGAAAGCACTGGAAAGCGCAATTCACGAAACAAGCGTGGTGGAAGAGAGAATCGGGTTGGCCAGGTTGGCAATTCTGGAGCGACTGGTGTCGCCTGTGAGCGCTAGCAAAAACGAAGAGGACGCGCTCTTTGGCGCGCTGGATGCTTTGCGAGCTTTAGAGTGGGAGCGCTTGTCCAATCCGACCGAACAGATAGAACTGTTAGCGGGATAAATCAGAGTTGCCGCATTATTTATTTCTTCAGGAAGCCTTGGAGGTCGAGCCAATCGGCGAAGCGGTCGATCCAGTGGTCGGTGGGGATGTTGTGTTTGTGCATGCCGAAGCCGTGGCCGCCTTTTGCGTACATGTGGAGTTCAACAGATTTGTTGGCGGCGGTCCATTTTTCGTAGAGGGCGACGCTGTCAGGCGCTAGACCCAGATTGTCGTCGGTGGCCGCGGCGATGAACATGGGCGGGGCATCGGCCGGGACGGGAAGTTCCTTGAGCCTTCCTGCGGCAGCATAAATCGGCGCAACGAATGCGGGGCGGCCCTCGAGTGCGTACTGATAGGCAGCCCCTAAGGCGACCGTTCCACCCGCGGAGAAGCCAATGATGCCGACGCGGTCAGGAGAAACGCCAAATTCGGACGCGTGCTGGCGGACGTAAGCGACGGCAGCGAGGCCGTCGGCGATGGAGAGCGGGATTACTTTGCCAACTGTTTCGGAGAATTTCGCCTTGTCTTTGTAGAGCTCGGCAAATTCCGCGGTGGCGTCGTCGCCGGTGTGGGCGATGCGGTACTTCAAGACGAAGGCGGTGACGCCTTTCGCGGCGAGGTATTTGGCGACGTCGAAGCCTTCGCTGGTGATCGACAGGGCCATGAAGCCGCCGCCCGGGGCGACGATAATGGCCGTGCCGTTTTTTTGGTCGGGCGCGGGCTTAAACACGGTGAGAGTGGGCTTGGTGACGTTGGAGACGACTTCGGTGTTCCAGGATTTCGAGAAGTATTGCTTCTCGGGATAATTTTCGGCCGTGGAGCCCGGCGCCGTACCGTTGTAGAGGGGAATGACTTCCTGGGCGTAGGCGAGAGAGGCTGTTAGAAGAATCAAGCAGAAGGCACGACCCATGATTGTTTTCATGGCCGGATAGTCTAGCAGAGCTGCCGACCCGAGTAGCTCAAGTCGCGTGCGCGGTGCAGCCGATTATTCTGCAGAATGGCCTCGACGCCAATTCTCGGCCATTTGTTCGGCTTGGAGAATCTGGGACTCAGTCATCCTGGATCGTACTTGCGAGAGGTTAAGTTTCGAGCCGGCCAAATGGAACCACATATGCGCTTGAACGAGGTCCTTGGGCACTCCGAGCCCGTCCAAATAGAGCATCCCTAAGTTGTTTCTACCTTGGCCCGCTCCGCCCAGATCAGGGACGTACTCTGCGTCCTTGCGATACCATTGCGCAGCAAGCGCATAGCCCTGCTTCGCGCCTCGTCCATCTTCGTACATTTGCCCTAGGCTGTTCTGCGCGTCGCGATCGCCTGGCGCGGCAGACAGCTTGTACCAGTGCAGGGCTTTGCCGAGGTCGGCCTTGCCGCACCAACCTTGCTCGAAGGCGACTCCCGTCCAAAACTGCGCGCCAGCGTCACCTTTGCGGGCTCGGATGATAAGCCGGTCAACTTCGGCCTGCTTATGTCCGGTGGAACACGGTGTGACATTGACCGCAGCTGATTTCACAGGACGACTGTTTGATACGGAGTCTTGGGCGGTTGCGTTCAGACTCGCCGCAAGAAGCGAAGGGCCGAGTAAACAAAAAACTCGCCTGCAGACCATCATGGCGAGCGTCTACTTCAAAAATTGGGCCAAAGCGCGAAGAGGTTTGTGGACAAACAGTTCTCAGTGGATGTGGCGGGTTTTGCGCTGGAGGAAATCCATGAGGAGGTATTGGCCGAGGTTGTGGGGAGTGGTGAAGTAGGCTTTGCCGCGGCACATCTGCGTGATTTTCTGGACGAAATTGACGAGCGAATAGTCGGTGGCCAGCATGAACGTGTTGATCATGATGTTGGCGCGCTTGCACTTGTTCACTTCTTCGAGAGTTTCGCTGACGACGAAAGGATCGAGACCAAAAGCGTTTTTGTAGATACGGCCATCCTCGAGCGTGAGGGCGGAAGGCTTGCCGTCGGTGATCATGATGATCTGGCGCATGTCTTTGCGCTGGCGGAGAAGAATGCGCTGAGCCATGCGGAGGCCTTCGCGCGTGTTGGTGTAGAAAGGACCGACCTGAACGCGCGCGAGGTCGTTGAGCGGGACTTCTTCGGCGGAATCGTGGAAAAGGACGAGATTGAGTGTGTCGCCGGGATATTGCGTGCGAATGAGATGCGAAAGCGCCATGGCAACGCGCTTGGCGGGAGTGAAACGATCTTCACCGTAGAGAATCATGCTGTGCGAGCAATCGAGCATGACGACGGTGGCGCAGGAAGACTGGTATTCGCACTGGTGGACCATGAGGTCCGTGTAGCCGATGTTGATGGGGACTTTGGCGCCGTCGCGGCGGACGGCGTTGAAGAGCGTTTCGCTGACGTCGAGATTTAGCGTGTCACCGAATTCGTATTGGCGGGAGACCCCGCTGGTTTCTACGCCGGTCGCTAAATCGCGCGTGTCATGGCGGCCGAAGCTGCTGCGGCCGAGCGAGCCGAGAAGATCGCGCAGAGTTTTGAAACCCAGGAAGTCGATAGTTTTGTCAGTGATCTCAAAACGGGCTTCCGTGTTGCGCTCAAGTGGATTGCCGATGGAGCCGCGCGCGGAAATTTTGTTTGGCGCCGTGATTTGCGGCGGTTGTTGCGGATTGACGAAGCCTTCCTGCGAAAGGCGCTCGACAAGTTTGTCGATCAGGTCTTTGATTTCCTGGTTGTTCATCGCATCGGAACGATCGAGCATTTTGCGAAATTCTTCGCTCATCGAGCCTTCGGGGAAGAGGTCGCCTTCCTGGAGAGCGCGCAGGATGGCTTCTTTCAGAGCTTCGAGCGAACGTTGAGGATCAAACTCTGAGATGCCGTAAAACTGCGATTCGAAGCCGGATTGCAGGAAGAAATCGCCTAGGCGCTTGACGAGCTCTTCGAGGTCGATGGCGTCAGCGGGTTCGCCGGTGTATCTGCTAAATTTGGTGAATTTCATCCTGGAAACCTTAAAAACAGATCCCTCGTCGTTTCGCTTCCCTCGCAACGACGGCCCTTATCGGGTCGTCAGTTGTAATTGCGGCGCGGGCGGGGCGGGCCGCTCTCGCGCGGGTCGGGCTGTTTCGGTTTTTCGGCGTAGAAGCCGCGCTCTTCGCTGCGGCCAATACGGCGATGCGCCCACAGGCCTTCCAAAATCATTTCGGCGGCGGCGGCAGCATGGGCCTGTTCCTTCTTGTCGGAAACGCCGAGGCGGCCGACGTGGTCCAGCAAATCTTTGATATTTGCGAGCTGTTTGTAGCGGTCGGAGGTGGAAGCGAGGTCGGCTAACTTGAGTTCGCCACCTAACTCGAACCACTGGATCACTGGCTGAAAGTTCACGTCAGAGAAACGCTTGGAGAAAATGCGGCCGCTGGCGGTGCGGATGAGTTCGCGGGCGATGGTGTCGGCGCCTTTGAGTTCACCTTCGTATTCGAGTTCGAGTTTGCCGGTGACAGAGGGAAGCGCGGCGTAGACGTCGCCTACTCTGGCTACCGTGACCTTTTCGCGGGTGCGGGCGGCGCGCTGCTCGGCACTGCTGACGACGCTTTCAAGAACGCTGATGGGCAGGCGCTGGCTGACGCCGGAGCGCTTGTCCACGCGCTTGTCATCGCGGGCCTGGAAGGCGATTTCTTCGACGAGTTCGCGGAGATAGTCCGGAACTTCTACTCGATAAGCGGAATCGCGGCCGGTCCAGGCTTCCTGGGTGGTGATGGCGATGCCTTCTTCGATCGTGGTCGGGTAGTGAGTACGAATTTCCGAGCCGATGCGATCTTTGAGAGGAGTGATGATTTTGCCACGCGCGGTGTAATCTTCCGGGTTCGCAGAAAAAACGAGAAGGACATCGAGCGGAAGGCGTATGGGGTAGCCCTTAATTTGAATGTCGCCTTCCTGCATGATGTTAAAGAGGCCGACCTGGATTTTTCCTGCGAGGTCAGGGAGTTCATTGATGGCGAAGATGCCGCGATTGGCGCGTGGAAGCAAGCCGTAGTGAATGGTGAGCTCGTCGGAGAGATCGCGACCACCGCGTGCAGCGCGAATGGGATCAACGTCGCCAATGATGTCAGCAATGGTGACGTCGGGCGTCGCGAGTTTTTCGACGTAGCGGAGGTCGCGGGGCATCCAGCTGACAGGAGTGTGGTCGCCTTCGGAGGCGATACGATCGCGGCAGGCGCGACAGATGGGCTTCAGCGGGTCATCGTTGATTTCACAGCCGGCCACGACGGGAACCTCGGAGTCGAGAAGATTGATGAGGCCGCGAAGAATGCGGCTTTTTGCCTGGCCTCGCAGGCCGAGAAGAATGAAGTTGTGACGCGAGAGCAGCGCATTGACGATTTGCGGAATGACGCTGTCTTCGTAGCCTTGCACGCCGGGGAAGAGCGTTTCGCCGCGTTCGATGGAGCGGAGGAGATTGGCGCGGATTTCATCTTTTACGGAACGCGATGCGGCGCGGGCGTCGAAGTCCGGGATGCGGCGCAGTTCGCCGAGGGTGGCGGGTTTAGAGCGGCTTCCTGAGGAGTGCGATGAAGCGACTGTGGTCATTGGGCCCCCGTTCGAGTGCGCGAATCCAGCGAACCTTTGATTAGATGCGTTGGCGGAGCAAAACTGTTTTCCTGTACAAGCGCCTTCAGTTCAAACCACCTCACTCAATTTAGACCGCTCACCACTCTGGCGCGCAATTGCGTTTTCTTCTCTAGATGCGGCGCCCACTCGCGAAGATACGCCACGAGACGTTCCTGGCGTTCGGCTTCGGAGCGGAGTTCGAGAATGCGCTGCTTCCACAGCAGTTCTATGGGGAGCCGGGCGGCGACCACGTAGGAGATGTCCTCGTCTGCTGCGGCGCACAAGTCGCGCGGACAATCGCCAAAAATTAGGGTGTGGCAGGTTTCGTAGAGGTCGTTGAGCTCGCGACAGAGGCGGGCATCGGTCGGCAGCGGACGATCTTCGAGAAAATCTACTTCGCCACGCAACAGAGGTTCTTTGTCGAAGAGTTCGACGACGCGGAAAGGGGAGCGTCCGATGGTGAGGATGTCGCTGCGGCCGTCGGGATAGCGCTTGGTGACTTCTAGAATTTCAGCGGTGCAGCCGATGCCCGCAATGCCGTTAGGTAGAGCCAGCAACAGGCCGAACGGTGATTGCGTGTCGAGGCATTCGCGCACCATCTGGCGATAGCGCGGCTCGAAAATGTGCAAGGCAAGCTCGGCACCGGGAAGAAGCACAACGTTCAGGGGAAACAGCGGCAAGCGAACATTCGGCATAGGCGCGTTCCGACGATCCGAGATTAAGGATAACAGAGTGAAACGCGCTAGACGAAAGGGAAGTGACTGTCGGTTGGGAAAGAGATTCAGTTGATGCTAAAGCTCGGCCAGGAGCCCTTCCATTTCAGACTGGGCGTGGCCATTGCCGGCTTTTGCAGCGGCGGAAATTCCCTGAGCGAGGATCGCGCGAGCGTCTTCGGCGCGAGACTGCTTGGCCAGCAACTGGCCCAGCATCTGGTAGCCAGGAACATAGGTGGGATTGCGTTGCAGCAACTCGCGGAACTGCGTCTCGGCGTTGGCGGCGTCGCCGCAATTCATGAGTTCGAGGGCAAGCCCGTAGCGAGAAAACGCGTCATCAGGTTTTTCTGCTACGAACGCTTCGAGCACTTCACGGCGCGATTTTTTGGGTGCGGTCATGGTGTGCAGGTAGTATAGCGGCTGGCAGGAACGCGCCAAAATCACAAACGCCCAGAGGATGGGATGGCAAAGACGAAAAGGATCAAAACGCCACTGGAAGCGGTGCTCAAAGGGAAACCGATTAGCGCGTCGAGATCGGAGATGGCAGAGGTGGTGCTGCCGGCGGTCACGAATCTTCTTGGAAAACTGCTTGGCGGACACGTGATGCATCTGGTGGACGTTGTCGCGGCGATGGCGGCGAGCCGCCACGCTAACAGCTACGTGGTGACGGCGTCCGTTGACTACATCGATTTTCGCAACCCGATTAACCTGGGCGAGATGGTGATTCTGAAGTCGCAGGTCAATCGCGTTTTTACGACGTCGATGGAAGTGGGCGTGAAGGTTTTTTCAGAAAATGCGCTGACCGGAGAACGAAAACACACTACGACAGCGTATGTGACGTTTGTATCGCTGGATGCGACTACGCGCCAGCCGAAGCCAGTGCCGCCGCTGATTTTGAAGACAGCGGAAGAGAAACGCCGTTGGCGGGAAGCGGGCGAGCGGCGGAAGTACAGACTAGATATGCGTTACAAGAAGCAGCGCAGCAGGGACTGACGTCGGAAACTAGAAAGCAGAAAGCGGAGCGCCCGATCGTTCGTTCCATATTCCCGCTTACTTTCCTGCTACGGCGCCTACCCAGATTGGCGTTGTGGTTGGTTGCGGACTGCCGCCTTCCGGTTCTTCGGTAATCGCCAATGCCTTGGTGTC
>Ga0268266_10003795_pt1 | contig 14778 bp, 13 predicted proteins | sample KBSS13metaG_FD_190356 | JGI IMG/M metagenome (GOLD analysis project Ga0268266, IMG submission 190356) | Switchgrass rhizosphere microbial communities from Kellogg Biological Station, Michigan, USA - KBS S1-3 metaG (SPAdes) (version 2) | ecosystem: Host-associated > Plants > Roots > Rhizosphere...
CAGCGTTGTCGTCATTACCGCGGCCATCACCCGAGCGCGTTCATGGCCGGGCAATCCTTCGTCGCCGGGCTGGTTTGAAAATAGCGTCATCGTCGTAACTCCGGAAAGAATGTTGATGACGAAACTATAATCATGGGATATACAAGGCGGAAGACGCAGCAGTTGCACTGTTCAGTTGCATACAACGCCTTATCTGAGGATGCATCATGTCCGATCCGGATTTTAATTTGCTTGTCGCCCTCGACGTTCTGCTGGCCGAAGCCAGCGTGGCGGGCGCGGCGCGGCGTTTAAACCTGAGTACGTCAGCCATGAGCCGTACTCTGAGCCGGCTGCGAGAGGTGACCGGCGACCCGATCCTGGTGCGGGCAGGGCGTAATATGGTGCTGACGCCCTGGGCCGAGGCCACCCGGGAGCGAGCCCGAGGGGCCGTGTATGAGGCAAGAGCCGTACTGCAGCCCTCCACTGAAACGCTGAAGGTGGAAGACCTCGAGCGGCTGTTCACCATCAGAGCCAATGATGGTTTTGTGGTCGCATTTGGCCCATTGCTGATTGCCGCCGTGGCCGAAGCTGCGCCCGATGTGTGTATTCGGTTCTCGCCGAAGCCCGAGAAAACGTCACGCTATCTACGGGAAGGGCTGGTTGACCTGGAAATTGGCGTGCAGAGCAACATGGGACCTGAAATACGCCTGCAGCGATTATTTCAGGATCGGTTCATTGCCGCGGTGCGTAAGGGACATCCGCTGGCGGCACACCCCACGGTCAGCCTTCACGATTATGTTTCCTGGGGCCACGTGGTTGCCGCGCCCGACGGGTCGCTACACGGCTTTGTCGACGATGCGCTGGCTGAAGTGGGGATGAAGCGCAAAATTGCCAGCGTCGTGCCCGGTTTCCCGACGGCGTTATCCGTGGCGCTGGCGTCCGATCTGATCGCCATGGTTCCGGCATTGTATCTGCTGAACCAGCCGATGGCGCAGAGTGTGCATGTCTTTGAACTGCCATTTAAAACTCGAACCATTACGGTATCGCAGATGTGGCACCCGCGAATGGAAAGGGATCCGGGACACCGCTGGCTGAGAGAGAAAGTGCTGGACGTGTGTCGGACTGTGCAGCAACCACTCAGTGCTGAGTAACCCGCTTAGGCACGGACAAGATAAAGCGTGTCGACTGAGCATCCGATTCGACGCGGACTTTGCCATGATGCGCGGTGACAATTGACTTCACAATGGCAAGACCAATCCCGCTGCCTTCGCCTTTTCGCTGCCTGGAAGGATCCACCCGGTAAAAACGGTCAAACAGCCTGGGTAAATGTTCTTGCGGGACAGGTTTCCCGGGGTTGGCAATCATCAGCTCAAAATCGCTTTCCCGTTCGGCGATCGAGACGGTCACCGTCTTACCTTCCGGCGTATAGCGCAGGGCATTGGATAACAGGTTGTTGATTGCGCGTCTGAACATCTGCGGATCGCCTTCGATCAGGCAGGGCATCCCGTGAAACGTCAGCGTGATATGACGTTCTTCCGCCCAGGCCTCGAAGAAATCAAAGACTTTAATGACCTCCGCGCTTAAATCAAACATCACCCTGTCCGGGATCAGCTGATTATTATCCGCCTGCGCCAGGAACAGCATATCGCTGACCATCCGGGTCATCCGGTTATACTCTTCAAGACTGGAGTAGAGAATATCTTCCAGCTCTTTCGGCGTCCGGTTCTGGCTGAGTGCGATTTCAGTCTGGGTCACCAGATTGGTGATGGGGGTTCTGATTTCGTGGGCGATATCGGCAGAAAAATTCGCCTGGCGGGTGAACACATCTTCAATCTTTTCAATCATATGGTTGAACGAAATCACCAGTTGCTCCAGTTCAACCGGAACGCGCGACGGTTCCAGCCTCGCATCGAGATTTTCAGAGGTGATATTTTTAATGGCATTGCTGACGTTACGCAGCGGCAGGTGTCCCTGACGGACCGCGATTCGAATGATAAGAATAATCAGCAGGCTGATCACCACGGCAATCGCAATCAGGTTCTTTTTCAGCGCATCGAGGTAATGGAGATGGAAATTAATAGAAAGCCCGATCAGCATCACGTAATTCTGCGCTTTTCCCTGCAGCGTCGCCATGCCTGACGAGGCGATAATCCGGTACGTGTCACTTTTCATCTCAGCGCCGGAATGACTCTGCAGGGTGGGGGCATCTACCGTCCAGAGAAACACATCCCGTGCCCGGCTGTGCGTGCTGAATGCCGCCGTGTTCACGGCAGGGCGTAACGCTGCCCCCTGCGCCGTACTGAACAACACCTCTCCACGCGCGTCGAGAAGCAGAACCGCAACGTTGCGATAGCTGGCAATTGACTCTTTGATTTTACTGATTTTCTTCTCGTCCGGATCTGCCGGGGACTGCAGGATACGGTGCATCGCGGTACTGATTTGCTGCAGATCGTTGATATCCTGCTCGGCAAAATGCTTTTCAACGGAGTGCAGCATAAACCAGGTGAAGGCGAAAAATGCCAGTATCGTGGAGAGGCTGATAAAAAACGTCAGCCTCAGGGCTAATGAGAAAGGGCGTCTGGGTAATTTAACGCGCATCCGGTGCCTCCAGCATGTACCCCACGCCGCGGACCGTCTGGATCAACTTCGGCTCATAATCATTGTCTATTTTCGCGCGAAGCCGTTTGACGGCGACATCAATCGCGTTGGTGTCGCTGTCAAAATTCATGTCCCAGACCTGGGATGCAATCAGGGAGCGGGGCAGCACTTCCCCCTGGTGTCGCATAAAAAACTCCAGCAGGCTGAACTCTTTGCTGGTCAGCAGGATGCGGTTTCCCGCGCGGCTCACCTTTCTGGACACAAGATCAATCATCAGATCAGCCACCTGAAACTGGCTTTCCGTGATCACCGTATTGCCCCGTCGCAGAAGCGTCCTGACGCGGGCGAGAAGCTCCGCAAAGGCAAAGGGTTTGATCAGGTAATCATCCGCGCCCAGTTCAAGACCCTTCACCCGGTGTTCAATAGTGCCAAGGGCTGAGAGTAACAGAACCGGCATTCCCTTCCCGGCAGAACGTAGCATGCGGATGATATCCCAGCCGTTCACGTCGGGAAGCATGATATCCAGAATCAGGAGGTCATACTCGGCGGTCATGGCGAGATGATATCCGGTCAGGCCATTGTCAGCGTGGTCCACCACAAACCCCGCCTCAGTCAGCCCCTTGCTGAGATACTCCCCGGTTTTTATCTCGTCTTCAACGATCAGTATTTTCATCTTGCTCCCCTGACTGGCTGCTCTGGACATTCTAGAGAGCCTTAAGCCGTTATCAATGACTTACGTTAAGAATGACAACATTGTCATTATCCTGTCACCAGGCAAACAGGAAGCACGCTGTAGAGTAACCCTGGTAATACTCTGGACTTCATTTGAAACATTTACCAGGTCTGCCTGGACGAGAAGCGTGATGTGCACATTAAAACGACTTAGCATTAGCACAATATTTTTCCTGGCAGGCTGCGTCTCGCTGGCACCAGAATATGCGCGCCCGCCAGCACCGGTTCCGCAGCAGTTCTCGTTATCCCGAAATAGCCTCACGCCGGTGGTGGCGGGGTATCACGACAGCGGATGGCGTAGCTTTTTTACCGATCCTCAGGTCGCAGCACTGATCGCCGAAGCCCTGAATAACAACCGTGATTTAAAAATGGCCGCCCTTAAGGTTGAAGAGGCGCGCGCGCAGTTCAACGTGACGGATGCCGACCGGTATCCGCAGCTGAATGCCCCGTCAGGTATAACCTACAGCGGCGGGCTGAAAACGGACAAGCCGACCACACAGCAGTACGACGCAGGGTTGAACCTCAGTTACGAACTCGATTTCTTCGGCAAGCTCAGGAATATGAGTGATGCTGACAGACAGAACTATTTTGCCAGCGAGGAGGCCCGCCGTGCCGTGCATATCCTGCTCGTCTCCAGCGTGTCGCAGAGCTATTTCAGCCAGCAGCTGGCCTACAAACAACGTCGTATTGCCCGCGATACGCTAAAAAACTATCAACAATCCTGGGCTTTTGTTGAACAACAGCTGGTAACGGGCAGCACCAACGTTCTGGCACTTGAACAGGCCCGGGGGCAGATTGAAAGTACCCGTGCAGAAATAGCGAAAAGAGAAGGCGAGCTGGCTCAGGCCAATAATGCCCTGCAGCAGGTTCTGGGAACCTATCGCGCGCTGCCGGCAGAGAAAGGAGGCAGCGTCGATGAGATTTCTCCCGTCAAACTGCCGCCTCGTCTGCCGTCAGAAATATTGCTTCAGCGCCCGGACATTATGGAAGCGGAGTATCAACTGAAAGCGGCTGATGCCAATATTGGCGCGGCGCGTGCCGCTTTTTTCCCGTCCATTACGCTAACCAGCGGGCTTTCAGCAAGCAGTACGGAATTATCCAGCCTCTTCACCGCAGGAAGCGGGATGTGGAATTTTATTCCGAAAATTGACATTCCTGTTTTTAATGCCGGAAGGAATAAAGCCAATCTCAAACTGGCTGAAATTCGCCAGCAGCAGTCAATCGTCAATTACGAACAAAAAATTCAGGCGGCTTTTAAACAGGTCGCCGACGCGCTCGCATTGCGGGACAGCATCAGTCAGCAACTTGACGCCCAGCAGCGTTATCTTGATTCGCTACACATCACCCTGCAGCGAGCCAGAGGTTTATATTCCAGTGGCGCGGTCAGTTACATTGAAGTGCTTGATGCCGAACGTTCTCTTTTTGCAACACAACAAACCATTCTCGACCTTATCTATTCCCGACAGGTGAATGAAATTAACTTATTCACCGCGCTGGGTGGCGGTTGGGTTGAGTAATTTCTTTTAATTACTCCATCAGGAAATCAAAAAATGAACAGTTTATTTAACGCGGTCGTACTGGGCGCACTCTCCGTTATATTTTCTGCAGGCCTGCATGCTGAAACACATCAGCACGGGGAGATGAGCACAGTAGCACAAGCCACGCCAGAGCAGGTCATCGCGGGAACCGGCGTGGTGAAAGCGATTGATCTGAGCACTAAAAAAATCACTATCGCGCACGATGCTATTCCAGCGATTGGTTGGCCCGCCATGACCATGCGTTTCACCTTTGTCCAGGCAGACGAAACGCTTCTCGCCTTAAAAGCCGGCAGCCACGTTAATTTTACGTTTGTTCAGCAGGGCAATATCTCTTTACTCAAGAGCATTAAATAGCGAGAAAAAGCATGGCCTCTTTAAGAATAAAGTTTGCTGCCGTCATCATCGGCAGCCTTATTGCAGGAGGGCTGATTTCAGTTATCGCCTGGCAGTCGGTGCATCCCGCAGAAAAAACAGAACAGACCACGACGGAGAGAAAGGTACTTTTCTGGTATGACCCGATGAAGCCGGATACCCGGTTTGATAAACCCGGCAAGTCTCCGTTTATGGATATGGATCTGGTGCCGAAATATGCCGATGAAAATGACGAAAAAAGGAGTGAGGGTATTCGTATTGACCCGACGCAGGTTCAGAACCTGGGACTCAAAACGCAGAAAGTGACGCGGGGAGCGCTGAATTACGCCCAGACCATACCGGCCAACGTCAGTTATAACGAATATCAGTTTGTCATTGTGCAGGCGCGTTCTGAGGGTTTCGTTGAGAGAGTGTACCCACTGACCGTGGGCGATCATGTTAAAAAAGGGACGCCGCTTATCGATATCACCATTCCGGAATGGGTAGAAGCGCAAAGCGAGTTCCTGTTGTTATCGGGTACCGGCGGAACCCCTACCCAGATAAAAGGTGTTCTGGAGCGACTACGTCTTGCCGGCATGCCGGAAGAGGATGTTCAACGTCTGCGTGCGACCCGGAGTATCCAGACCCGTTTTACTATCAAGGCCCCCATAGATGGCGTGATTACGGCGTTTAACCTGCGCACGGGCATGAACATTACCAAAGATAACGTGGTGGCACAGATACAGGGGATGGATCCGGTCTGGATCAGTGCGGCGGTGCCGGAATCCATTGCGTATCTTCTCAAAGACAGCTCGCAGTTTGAAATTTCAGTGCCCGCGTATCCGGATAAATCGTTTGCCGTTGAAAAATGGAACATTCTCCCCAGCGTGGATCAAACTACCCGCACGCTGCAGGTCCGTCTGCAGGTCTCCAACAAAGACGAAAGCCTGAAACCCGGCATGAACGCCTACCTGAAACTGAACGCCAGGAGCCAGGAGATGCTGCTGATCCCATCCCAGGCCGTGATTGATACGGGCAAAGAACAGCGGGTGATTGTGGTCGATGCGGAAGGGCGTTTTGTGCCAAAAAACATTCATGTTCTGCATGAATCTCAGCAACAGTCCGCGATTGGCAGCGGACTGAACGAAGGCGATGCTGTCGTGGTCAGCGGTCTGTTCCTGATTGACTCCGAAGCCAATATTAGCGGTGCATTGGAGCGCATGCGTCATCCTGAAAAAACTGACGACGCGCATTCGGGCCATTAAGGAGACGATGATGATTGAATGGATTATCCGGCGCTCCGTCGCCAACCGTTTCCTGGTGATGATGGGCGCTTTGTTTCTCAGCGTCTGGGGAACATGGACTATCATCAATACCCCTGTGGATGCATTGCCCGATCTGTCTGATGTGCAGGTGATCATTAAAACCAGCTATCCCGGTCAGGCTCCGCAGATTGTTGAAAATCAGGTCACGTATCCGCTCACGACAACCATGCTGTCGGTACCCGGCGCAAAGACCGTGCGTGGTTTTTCCCAGTTTGGTGACTCCTATGTTTACGTCATTTTTGAAGACGGTACTGACCTCTACTGGGCTCGCTCGCGCGTTCTGGAATACCTGAACCAGGTTCAGGGCAAATTGCCTGCCGGTGTAAGCTCAGAAATAGGACCAGATGCCACCGGTGTCGGCTGGATATTTGAATATGCCCTGGTGGATCACAGCGGAAAACACGATCTTGCAGAACTGCGTTCCCTTCAGGACTGGTTCCTGAAATTCGAACTGAAAACCATCCCTAACGTCGCGGAGGTTGCGTCAGTAGGCGGCGTGGTTAAGCAGTATCAGATTCAGGTTAACCCGTTGAAGCTGGCGCAGTACGGTGTCACGCTGCCCGACGTTAAACAGGCTCTCGAATCATCTAACCAGGAAGCAGGGGGATCATCCATTGAAATGGCGGAAGCGGAGTACATGGTCCGCGCCAGCGGTTACCTTCAGTCCATTGATGATTTCAATAATATCGTCCTGAAAACGGGCGAGAACGGCGTGCCGGTTTATCTGCGCGATGTGGCCCGCGTGCAAACGGGCCCGGAAATGCGGCGTGGCATTGCAGAACTTAACGGCCAGGGTGAAGTTGCTGGCGGCGTCGTGATCCTCCGCTCGGGGAAAAACGCACGTGAAGTTATTACCGCAGTGAAAGACAAACTGGAGACGCTGAAAGCCAGCCTGCCAGAGGGTGTCGAGGTGGTGACCACCTACGATCGCAGCCAGTTAATTGACCGCGCCATTGATAACCTGAGTAACAAACTCCTTGAAGAGTTTATCGTGGTGGCCATCGTCTGTGCGCTGTTCCTCTGGCATATCCGCTCTGCGCTGGTGGCGATCGTTTCTCTGCCGCTTGGCCTGTGCATTGCCTTTATCGTCATGCATTTCCAGGGGCTAAACGCCAATATTATGTCTCTGGGCGGGATTGCCATTGCCGTGGGGGCGATGGTGGATGCCGCCATTGTGATGATTCAAAATGCGCATAAACGGCTGGAAGAGTGGGATCATCAACACCCAGGGGAGCAGATAGACAACGCAACCCGCTGGAAGGTCATTACCGATGCGTCCGTTGAAGTGGGCCCGGCGCTGTTTATCAGCCTGCTGATCATCACCTTGTCGTTCATCCCCATTTTCACGCTTGAGGGACAGGAAGGGCGCCTGTTTGGGCCACTGGCCTTCACGAAGACGTATGCCATGGCGGGCGCGGCCGCGCTGGCAATCATCGTCATTCCTATACTGATGGGGTTCTGGATCAGAGGGAAAATCCCCGCGGAGACCAGCAACCCGCTGAACCGACTGCTGATTAATGCCTATCATCCGTTATTGCTTCGCGTGCTCCACTGGCCGAAAACGACCTTGCTGATTGCGGCGTTAACTATTTTTACGGTCATATGGCCGCTGAGTCAGGTCGGGGGGGAATTTCTGCCAAAGATCAATGAGGGCGATCTGCTGTACATGCCTTCAACGTTACCTGGCGTATCGCCGGCGGAGGCTGCCGCGCTCTTGCAGACGACTGACAAATTAATCAAAACCGTCCCTGAAGTGGCGTCCGTATTTGGTAAGACCGGTAAGGCCGAAACGGCGACCGACTCCGCGCCACTGGAAATGGTCGAAACCACCCTTCAGCTCAAACCTGAAGATCAGTGGCGACCAGGAATGACGATTGACAAGATCGTTGATGAGCTGGATAAGACCGTGCGTTTGCCCGGACTGGCTAACCTCTGGGTACCGCCGATCCGTAACCGTATAGATATGCTCTCCACCGGCATTAAAAGCCCAATCGGTATCAAGGTGTCTGGCACCGTTTTGTCTGATATTGATGCCACTGCGCAACGTATCGAAGCGGTGGCCAAAACCGTGCCGGGCGTGGTTTCAGCACTGGCAGAACGTCTGGAAGGCGGACGCTACATCGACGTGGATATCAACCGCGAGAAAGCATCCCGATACGGCATGACGGTGGGTGATGTGCAGCTGTTTGTCTCATCAGCCATCGGTGGCGCAACAACCGGCGAGACGGTTGAGGGCGTAGCCCGTTACCCGATTAATATCCGCTACCCTCAGGATTACCGAAACAGCCCACAGGCACTGAAACAGATGCCCATTCTGACGCCCATGAAACAGCAAATTACCCTGGGCGATGTCGCTGATATTCGTGTCGTTTCCGGACCTACCATGCTGAAAACGGAAAATGCCCGTCCTGCCAGCTGGATTTATATTGATGCCCGTGGCAGGGATATGGTGTCGGTTGTAAACGACATTAAAACCGCTATCAGCCAGCACGTAAAATTAAGACCGGGCACCAGTGTCTCTTTCTCCGGACAGTTTGAATTGCTGGAACACGCCAATAAAAAACTGAAAATGATGGTGCCGATGACGGTAATGATCATATTCATTTTGTTATATCTGGCATTCCGTCGTGTTGATGAGGCACTGCTTATTCTGATGAGTCTGCCATTCGCCCTTGTTGGCGGAATTTGGTTCCTGTACTGGCAGGGCTTCCATATGTCCGTGGCGACCGGAACCGGCTTTATTGCCCTGGCCGGGGTGGCAGCAGAGTTTGGCGTGGTGATGCTGATGTACTTGCGTCATGCCATTGAAGCCCATCCGACGCTTGCCCAGCGGGAAACCTTTACCGCGGAAGGGCTCGATGAAGCCCTTTATCAGGGGGCGGTACTCCGCGTGAGACCGAAAGCAATGACCGTAGCGGTTATCATTGCCGGTCTGTTGCCCATCCTCTGGGGAACCGGTGCGGGCTCAGAAGTCATGAGCCGGATAGCCGCGCCGATGATTGGAGGAATGATTACGGCTCCGCTGTTATCCCTGTTCATTATTCCGGCCGCCTACAAATTAATCTGGCTGCGAAGACATAAATAAACGCGCGACGATATTAAAAGGACACGCTGGAGTGTCCTTTTTTATGCGTATGGGGCAGGGGGTTATTCCCCGTATGGCCCAGTGACAGAAATGTCATCAGCCCGTCACGGGATAAACAGAGGTCGGTTTTTATAATCAATGATAATTCAGACGCCGATGCATTTATCTCTGACTTTTCATTCAGCGATATTGCAGAGCATGTAAACTTAGGAGATTCGACCATGAAAAAGATCCTGTTATCCATTGTCACCATTATGGCTGTCACCTCATCTGGCTGGGCAGCAGAAACGATCAACATGCACGACCAGGTTAATAACGCTCAGGCAACTGCGCATCAAACCATGGCTGAGAAGCACAAGAAAATGCTCAAAGCTGGCCCCTGTAATACTCCCGAATCGGCAAAGTCTTTCTCTGCGATGAATGAGCATGAGAAGGCCGCCGTTGTGCATGAAACGGTGAACAATGGGCAGTCTTCTGTTATTCATCAGCAACAGGCAGAGAAACATCGCCGTATGAATCAGGCGAATTAACTGGCGCGTGGTGGATGTCACGGCTATACGCCCCTCGAGTGAGGGGCGTTTTCAGCATCTTTTAGAAGGTCGCAGTAAGAATGCAGCCACCGCTGAGCAGTATCATGCCGATACGGAGAAGCGCTGCTGTTGGTTTGCAGACATGACCAGGCGAGGTTACAGCGCGCGAGAATGTTCTTCTCTCTGGCTATCGTTTTTCGCCATATCCATTAATAGTGCGATACCAATATAGTTACTCCAGTTAAACGCATTTTGAAGCACGACTACCGCATTGCCTTTTTGTTTATCGAAACCGATAAAGCTTGAGTAGCCGCCAATATAGCCTACCTGATAAGTAATTTTTTCCAGACCGATAAAGTCGGTGGTCCAGGCAATACCCTGTACACCATCGGGGCGTTGAATATCGGTATTACTGACTTCAGCAAAGACGCTATCCAATAAGCGATTGTCGGTTGTCGCCACGTGATAACGGGCATACGCGGCCAGATCTTCGGCGTTACTGTATAAACTCGCTGCCGCTACCATGTTGTTGGAAAAATGCCAGTCGGGCGTCAGCTGCCCGCGCGGGATGAATTTGGGCTGATCGCCAGCATGGCCAAGCGCACGCTGCGGGTATCCCTTTAACGTCTGGGGAGTAAAACTACTGTTAGCCATTTGCAGCGGTTGAAAAATATAGCGCGAGGCTAAACTCTGAATATCTTCGCCGGTTTTGTGTTTCAGGATATAGCCAATCAGGGCATAGCCGGTATTAGAGTATTGCGGCATTTTATGCTGCGGTGCATGCCAGTTGGCTAAATAGCGCAATACGTTATCGCTATCCAGTTCGCCATAAAAGTTATCGCCACTGCTTAAATAGCTGATGAATTTTCCCAGCATCGGAACATCCATATTCTGACGGGGCAGGCCAGAGGTGTGGGTCACCAGTTCCAGTAGAGTAATTTTTTGTGCATCTGCGCTTAAGGGCGTACCCGGTGGCAGCAATGTCGCCAGGTTATCGTTCCAACTCAGCCTTCCTTCGTTCACCAGACAAGCCACCACTTCCGACGTAATCCCTTTGCTGAGCGAACCGAGGGCAAACAAGGTATTGGACCCGATCGGGTAGCGATTGGCCACATCGGTTACGCCCCAACTGTAAAACTGCGGAGAACCGTAATTATGGATCACCGCAACCGTCATCCCGGGAACGGATTTTTGCGCCATATAGTGACGCACCACGCTATCAACGTCGCCGTCCAGCGATTTATGGGTGAGGAGTTCCTGTGTTCCTGCCGGGGAGGACATTTGCGAGAGCGTGCTACAACCGCTGAGTGACGGGATAACAAGCAGAAGCCAGCGAAAATGTTGAGTTATGTTCTGCATACCTGTCATGTGTGGTGGTCATTAGAGCGCCCGGAATGTATCACACTTGGCCTGCTTAAACGCCATTTTTCTACGCTTTAGCCGCCAGGTACGATATCTGCGGTTATCCCGCCTTTATTATGCAGAAATAGTGGTTTGACAGGAATAGACGTTTTACGGGTACTCATGTGCGCCGTTTGCTTTAGATAATCCCTAAAGTGCGGCGTCTGTCTGTGGAGTTGATAATCTTCCTCACTGGCGTAAATCTCATAAAAATACCAGCGGTGGGGATCATCTACGTCTGTCGCGGCATACATGGCAAGCACGCCTTTTTCTATGTTGAGCGACTGAGCCATTTCAGGAAGGACAATGTTATTGAATTCGGTCTGATAGTCAGGCTTCACCTCGACTACCACCAGATTATTGATGGTCCGCCCATCGGGTATGATGTGTTTGTCCCCTGTAAATTGCGGCACCAGTGTGATTTTCAGCTTCCGATCAATCATATCAGGTGCTTGAGTAACAAACGCTTTGTATGGAGAGGCATCCAGATGTTTGCGGTAGGCCAACTCGCTTGCATAAAGCTCAACCATATATGCCTGACGCGCATTGTCACTGCGTTTCAGCGCGTACATCGCCAGCGTGCCCACTTCATGATCAACCGAAGCGGTGATTGTTTGCCTGGCAACCTCATCAAAATGCCTGTCCCGATCGGGCGTGACGCTTATCTCAACGATATTCATCACGGGCGTATCCTGTATGCCCTGACTTTTTGCAAAGGCAGGGCTGCTTATTAGCAGGCAAGTTAAAAACATGAGACTCTTTTTCATGATGATCCTTTTTCTAAACCAGAAACAGGCTACCGCGTCCAGACCTGCTTAACGTCTTTGGTATGCGGCGTATTTTGCGCCATAACCCCCGTCAGAAAGTGGGGCTGATAGCATTCTTCCAGATAGCGGATCGCCTCCGGGCTCAGCTGCAGACTCACGGCGTTTACCGCACCTTCGACATGACGTTTTTGCGTGGCACCAACAATGGGTGAGGTGACCCTGGTCAGTAGCCAGGCGAGAGATATTTCCGTCATGGATACCTGATACTGTTCGGCAAGCTCGGCAATGCGCTCGATAATGATCCGATCTTGTTCTGCCGTACGGTCATACTTCCCGCGGGCGTAGTCATCCTCGACGGCTCGCCGCGTGTGGCCTTCTTTACGGGAGAGGCGGCCGCTTGCCAGCGCGCTATAGGGCGTCAACGCAATCCCATCCTCAGCGCATAAACCGAAGAGCTCACGTTCATCTTCACGCATAATCAGGTTGTAGTGACTCTGCATGGAAACAAAGGGCGTCAGTCCTTCGCGTTCTGCAAGCGCGTTCGCCTTAGCCAGCTGCCAGGCGTAGCCGCCAGTGTATCTCTATTACCCGAAAAACGCGGGGAAAACGAAAAGGGTGAAAGCCCTGATTGATTTTCTGATCTCCGCGACCGAGCGATAAGGTTGCGCAGGCACAGGGCGAAGTCCCGCCAGTAGTGGCGGGAATGTGTTTAACGCTGCATGTTATTGCGTGTCTGGCGGATTTGCTGGCGCCAGGCGCGGTTATGAAGTGTAAATAGCAGCATCTTATAGAAGGAAGGAGATCGTATACAGAAACCGCTGAGCAGCAACATGACAACACTCACCAGTGCGGCTGTTAAATTGACGCCTGGCCAGATGGTGCCGCTCAGAGCCGCAAGCAGATAAATGACCGTCAGCAGAAGGCTTATGAATGCCAGAGAAAGATGTACCCGCACGGCGCGAATGCTACCTTTACCCATCATAAACATCGTCAGACCGTTGATGCCGGCGAACAGAAGGGCAATCAGCACTACCCACACAAATACCTTTTCTGCCGGCTGATTGAGTGCGGCGAGTACGCCGTAGCCCAACCATAGCTGCGGAATAGCAAAACTGACAATCACCCCGAGGGTGCTGATTACCGCAGGGATGCCCATAGTATGTAGTCCCACGGGCTTACCCATCTGCTGGGCCAACTGCGTTTTCAGTTCTTGCAACTGTGAAGCGTTGGCATTATTTATACGTACCGCTATGTCATTACAGTGTTGTAGACGACGGGATAGCTCTTTAAGCATTTGAATACTCTACGCTTAATTTGGGGAAAATGACTGTAATAGTCCTACCACATAGCGCCCAGACTTGACTGTGTTCTGTGGATTTCGAATGGTGCCCGTAAGTGAACTACCAACAAATGCCGAGGCATTGGTTACCGCATTAACCAACTCACGCTGCAGTGATTTTTGCAATGATTCGCTGGGGAATCGTTTCGGATAAACACCTGCACGAATTGCAGCCTTAACTCCGGAACTGGAGATGCCAGGATTCTGAGCTTTGATGATTTCTTCTGTAATTCGTTTTCTCTCAGCACGACTAAGGCTCTGGAACCAAGTTATAACTTTACTTGAGGAAGCCGCTTTCATCAGCTTGTAAGTTTCTAATGTACCTTTCAGTGCCGTTCCAGCAGCAGCCAGCGAAATAACATCCAAGACTGTAGAAGTGGCAATATACCAGTCCTGGCTGTCCAGCCAGGCAACATCGGATCCGTGATCGTTATTAATAGCCAGCAGTCTGCCAGCTCCAATCATGCACTGCGCACCGGTCGCGAGTGCACCTGATAGACTAATTGCAGCTATTACCCCGGATCCTCCCGCAGTCATTGGTACTGCCGCACCGGCACCAAACGCCATGACCAACGTTACGATCATCGCACCACAGGCAAAACCAGTTGAGGTAATTTCAGTGGCCAGTGACGGCGCTGTGAGAGCAGCAACAACGGCTTTTTCTGCACTGTGTTGCTTGATATCCGGCACTTTACTTATCACCACATGGCTCACGGTGCTCTGATTAGCATCCGCGATACGGCGGGAAGGGCGTACAAGCCAGCGTTGTCTACCATCGTCAAAAATAATACCGACGTTGTAAAAATTTCGCATGCAGTCCAGCTGTTCAGCCAGTTTTTTAAAATCGATATCTGCACCTGTCTGATTACCGAGACTGCGAGAAAGGTCGTAACCAGGTAAAGTGTTGTCAGGTGAAGGTTGACCAGGGAGGTTCATCAGAGAACTCCTTCGTTCCATGAGGGCAAATGACGCTTTTGTGGACTGCCTGAATATTCAAACGGCAAGCAGAGTAATTTTATGATTTCGATGATAGCAGTGTTAAAACTTTGATCCAATATCTTGGGGCCAGCCAGAATAGGTAGGAATTAGAAAAGGGTAGGATTGCGTAATGAGTGTTGCCCAAGAATGGATCA
>Ga0268266_10003797_pt1 | contig 14775 bp, 15 predicted proteins | sample KBSS13metaG_FD_190356 | JGI IMG/M metagenome (GOLD analysis project Ga0268266, IMG submission 190356) | Switchgrass rhizosphere microbial communities from Kellogg Biological Station, Michigan, USA - KBS S1-3 metaG (SPAdes) (version 2) | ecosystem: Host-associated > Plants > Roots > Rhizosphere...
CGGAGTCGCGGCCGTCGCCGCAGGCGCGCTCTTCGTCGGCATCCAGATCGGCCATCCGCACCTCGATCCGACGTCGCTCGGCTCGACGGAGGTGCTCGTGCGGAGCGCACTGAAGATCGTCATGGCGGTGCTCGCGCTGGTCGGCATCACCGGCATGTACCTGAGCCACATCCGCCGCAACGGCGTCCTCGGGCTGGTCGGCTACCTGGTGCTCGCCGCGGCGTACCTGCTGATCCTGTGCACCACGTTCGCGGCCACCTTCGTCCTGCCCACCGTCGCCGCGACCTCACCGAACCTGGTCGCCGACGTCATCGCCGTGGCGACGGGCGGGTCGGCCGCCGGCGAGGTCGGGGCCCTGGGCGTCCTCTGGCGGGTCCAGGACCTCGCCTACCTCGCCGGTGGCCTGGTCTTCGGCGTCGCCCTGTTCCGTGCGCGGGTCCTCGCCCGTTGGGCCACCGTGCTCCTCGCCTTCGGCGGCGCTATCAGCGCTGTGCTGTCGCTACTGCCGGACGCCTTCTACCGCCTGCTCGCCTTCCCGAACGGCATCGCCATGATCGGGCTCGGCTACTCGCTGTGGCGGGTCGCGCGCCACGCCGCCGACCAGGCCGCCGACGCCCCCGGGCTGACGGTCTGATGGCCGGCCGAGCCGCCACCTGGGGCGTGCCGACCGCGCTGCTCGCGCTCGGCGCCGTCCCGGTGGTCTCCGGATCGCTGCGCCTCGTCGAGCTCTCGGGTGGGACGGCGACCCTGCCGCCGGACGCGCGGTACACCGCGACGCCCGTGCCCGTCGTCGTCCACATCGTCTGTGCCACCGTGTTCGCGCTCCTCGGCGCCCTCCAGTTCTCGCCCGGCCTGCGCCGCCGCCGGCCCGTCCTGCACCGCGGGGCAGGTCGCCTCCTCGTGGTCGCGGGCCTCGGACTGGCGGTGTCGGCGTTGTGGCTCAACCAGTTCGTCCCGCACGTGGGTGCCGCTCGGGAGGTGCTGTACCCGCTCCGGGCGGTGTTCGGGGTGGCGATGATCGCCACTCTCGTCCTCGGGTTCGTCGCGGCACGGCGCCGCGACTTCGCCCGCCACCGGGCGTGGATGGTCCGCGGCTACGCCATCGGCCTGGTCGCAGGCACCCAGGTCCTGACTCTGGGGATCGGCGGTGCCGTGGTCGGCCACGGCGAGATGGCGACCGCGCTGCTCATGGGTGCCGCCTGGGGGATCAACCTGGCCGTCGCGGAAGGCGCCCTCCGGCGACGCACCCCCGCACACCCCCACCCGGCCGGAGCCCCCGCGTGACCACCACCCCCACGACCTATGCGATCCGCGTCGACTGCCACCTGGACGACCACTGGGGCCCATGGCTCGGAGTTCTCGACCTGCAGCGCGGCGAGGACGGCACGACCACCCTGACCGTGGCGGTCCTCGACCAGGCCCAGCTTCACGGCGTCCTCGCCCGGCTCTGCGACATCGGCGTCGTTCTCACCGCCCTCCGGACGACCCCCGCCGCGGACCGGCCCCCGCCGCCTGCCGACGCAGCGCCCCGGCGACGTCCTCGTCTGTGATGCCGTGGTCTCACCCTCCCGGTGAGGGGTGGCCTCCGGCCTGGAGCCGGGTGAGGTGCCGGGGCCCCCGGCCGCCTAGACCCGTCCGCGGCGGTGCGCGCCCGCCAGCCCGCCGAGAACGGTCACCGCACCGACCAGGATCAGCACCGCGGGGCCGAGCACCGACCAGGTGACCTGCAGGAGATCCATCTCCTGCAGCAGGAACAGCACGCCGAGGAGCAGGAGACCCAGGCCCGCGCCGAGGACGGCTGCCGGGTGGCGGGGGGACTCAGCGTCCGACACGGTGCACCTCCACGTCTCCGGCGCCCACATCGACGGTCACGACGGTGAACGCGGTCGAGGTGCCAGGGGAGGCCCAGGACAGGTCCGGGCCCTCCTGGACAGTGGTTCCGTCGACCATCACACTGCCGGCGCCGACGTGCGCCTCGATCCCGACGTCGGTGGTGGCAGGGACCCGGACGACGATGCGCCCCGCGCCGACGTGGACGGCCGTCCGCGCGCCGGGTGGGGGTGCTCCCGTGGTCAGGTCGATCTCGACGGTGCCGGCCGCGATCGCCGTGTCCGGGGGCCAGTCACCCGCCCCGAGGGCACGGTCGCCCACCGGACCGGCGTACCGCCCGGCACCCACTCCGACGGCTGCGGCCAGCACGACCAGCACGAGACCGGTCACGACGACGTCGGCGCGGCCGCGTCCGCCTGCCAACGACAGCAGCAGCGCGGTGCCTGCCACCAGCAGCCCCACGGCAGGCCCGAACCGCCACGGGACCGACACACCCAGGACGTCGAGCAACCAGCCCACGCCGGCCGCGACGACGAGCGCGCCGACGACGAGGCGACCCCAGTGCGGCGCCGCGGTGCGGGTGTCCGGCGGCTCGAGGGTGCGGGTCACGACCGCCCCCGGTGACCTGTCACGAGCACCACGACGCCGACCCCGACGACCACCAGCGGCCAGAACATCCCCGCGCCGAACCCGGGCATCCAGTGCCGGGCCAGGAGCAGGGCGCCGAGCCCGACGAGGGCGGCGCCCACGGCGATCGCCACGGTGTGGCGGTCCGCCGGTCGCGGCGGGACGTCCGGCTCGTCCTCGTCGGTCTCCGGGATCAGGACCCACGCCAGGATGTAGGCGAGGACGCCGAATCCCGCGGACAGGGCCAGCGCAACGGCGGCGATGCGGATCAGGACGGGGTCGACGTCGAGGTAGCGGGCGATGCCTCCGCACACCCCGCCGAGGACGCTGTCCTTGCGGCTCCGACGAAGCCTGCGGACGACGGGCGGGCGCTCGGGCGGCGGAAGGGTCGGGTCGGGGCTGGTCACGGGTCACCTCCGGTGGTCTCACCGCCGACGATGGTCGACCGGAGCGCCGGTGTCCCGAGGCCGAACGAACCGGGGAGGGGTACCGAAGGGCCCGTCTCAGGACGCGACTACCGGCCCGGCCGCACCGCGGACGCCGGACTATCCCGCAGTGTGGGGAAGACCTGAGTGCACCCCGGCGGCGACCGTGCCCGCCCACGCCTCGATCGACGGCCAGTCGCGGTGGTCCCCCGGGCGGCCGCCTGCCACGAACCGGTAGAAGAGCCTGCCCCACCACGGCATCCCTTCGAACCGCACGATTCCGCCGAAGAGCCGGTGGTCCCGGGGACGCAGGCCGGCCGGGAAACCGTGTTCCACCCGTCGGACCTCCTGTCCGGCGAGGGTCCTGGTCACGGGCCCGTGGGGCTGGACGCCGCCCACACTGAAGCACCACAGCGGCGGTCGCGGGTCGGCCGCCGCGAGGGTGTGGAGGGCGTCGACCGCCGGGGGCAGCCAGGCCATGCCGTGCACCGCGCTCCCGACGACGACGGCGTCGACGGTGCCGATCTCGGCCGGGTCCAGGGGCGTGTCCTCGTCGAGTCGGCGAGCCTGCACCACGCAGCCGGACCGTTCGAGCACGTCGCGGATGCGGTCGGCGATCCCGGTGGTCGAGCCGTCGGCCGTCGCGTGTACCAGGACGATGTGAGGGGTCATGGGGTCACGATCGCGCGGAGGCGGGCGTTACGGTCAGGTCCGAAGGACCCGCGGCCTGCGGCGTCCGGCCCTGCGTGGCGGGCGGATCGCTCGAGCAGCTCGGGAGGCCGTGGGGCCCAGTGTTCACCGACCCGTGTTCACCGGCCCGTGTTCACCACAGCTCGGCGCGGTCCTGCGGGTCGACGACGGTCTCCGCGCCCGCCTGCGGGGCCGGGTCGGCCACGACCAGCACGGGACAGGCGGCGGCCCTGAGCACGCGGTGGGACACCGAGCCGAGGACGTGCCTGTGCCGGTCGGCGGGGCCGACGACCAGCAGCCCGGCGTGCTGGGAGCGGGCGACCACCGCTTCGAGGGCAGACCCCTGCGACAGGTGCACCGAGTACCGCTCGGTGCCCCATCGGCGCAGCCGGGCCTCGACGGCGTCCCGGGTCTCCGCCCCCTCCCGCGCCGACAGCGCGGCGTGCACGACCTCCAGCACCGTCCCCGCGCGGGCGGCGGCGTCCCGAGCCTCCAGGAGCACCGCCGAGTCGCCGGCCACGTCGCGGATCGCGGCCACGACCGGACCCGTCGGATCGCCCTCTCGATGGACGACCGCGAGGGGACAGGTGACTCTGCCGGTGAGGTCCAGCGCGAGGGTTCCGACGAAGGCATCGGCGGGAGCACCCGTTCCCGCGAGCCCGAGCACCACCACCGACGCGGTCCGTGAGGCGTCCACGAGCGCGGCCCGCGGGTCGAGCGCGACGAGCTCGGTGTGGGCCCGGACCTCGGGTCGGGCGTGCCGGGCCACGGTGTAGGCGCGCGCCAGGATGCGTGCGGCGTGCTCGCGGAGGGATCCCGTCGAACCCGCCGCGTACGGGGCGGCGTGCAGCAGGGTCAGGTCGACGTCGCGGAGCACCGCCTCGCGGGCGGCCCAGCGGGTCGCCCGCAGGCCGGCCTGCGTGCCGTCGACGGCGACCGTGACCCCGGACCCCGGCGAACGGGGGGCGTGCTGGTGGCCTGGGGCGGAGAGCGGGGTGGTCATCGGTCCTCCACGGTCTCGGGTGGGTTCGGTGGGCTCAGTGGGCTCGGCTCCGGCCATCGGTGTCGGTGTGGGGTCATCGTCGGAGCAGTACCGACTCCAGCGGGCGACGAGGGGTGGGCGGCAGCAGGGCCGAGCCGAGCGGCGGGGTGCCGATCCGGACGACGAGCTGGGGGTGGTCGGCGACGCCCAACGCGACGCGCAGCCGCTCTCGGCTGCCTGCCAGCTCGACCGCCTGGCTGAGCGGTGCGGTGGCCAGACCGGCCCGGGTCGCCGTGAGCAGGACCGCGCTGGTCGCCTCGCCTGCGACGAGCCGGTCGGCGCGCTCGTCGTGCGGTGTCGTCAGGACCAGCAGGAGCCCGCCGTCGGGGCCCAGGGCCTGGCGGCCGGTGAGTCGGCCCGCGGGGAATCGCGCGAGAGCCTGTTCGTCCGGACCGCCCTGGCGCGAGGGCACGACCGCGGCGGGCACGCCGTCGCGCGAGCCGGCGTAGCGATGGGTCCAGGTCAGGAGCTCGGCGAGGTACCCGGGCTCGTGGCGCTGGTCGGCCGCCGCGTCCGCGAGGACCTGGTGCGTCCGCGCCAGCACACCGGGATCGGTCACCGGGACCAGCCCGACGCCGAGCGCCGAGGCCCGTGCGACCAGCGAGGCGACACGGGCAGGGGGCACGGGCTCGGCCGCATAGTGTCGTCGGTCGGTCCGCCGCCTGCCGAGCTGGCCGAACAACGCGGCCTCGGCACGGTCCGGTGGCCCGTCGACCACCCGGGCCGTCGCGAGATGGTGGCGCCTCTCCGGGTCGGGGAGACGGTCGACCTCGAGCGCCAGGCCCAGACCGGCCGCGGCCACCCGGAGATGGTGCAGCACCGCGCCGCAGCTGATCAGCAGGTCGCGCTGGTCGGGATCGGTGCCGGGCAGGTGCCGTCCGGGGTCGGCGTGCAGCTCGACCTCGTCGGTGCCCAGCCGGAACAGCCAGGGCTGGGTGTTGTGCACCGACGGGGCCTGCAGTGCCAGCTCGACGGCGTGGCGGAGGGTGCGTTCCATCTCAACCCGCCCTGCCGGTGACCCGCACCTCGGCGGCGATGCCGCGGGCCCACGCCCGGATGCGCTCCGGGTCTCGGAAGTCGCCCGCGCGGTCTCCGCGCGCCATCCGGCGGGCCAGGAACCCGTGCGCGGTGGCGGGGTCGAGGACTCCGCCGAAGGTGGCCGGGGGAGCGATGTCGAGGTCCTCGCGCAGGTCCCGCACCGCCTTCGGCTCGTGGGCCCCGTGCTCGGCCTCGCGGGCGGCGTCGGGGCCGCAGGGTCCGGACTGGAACAGCCAGACCCGCCGCCCCCGCAACATCACGAGGTGCCTGCGGAGGAAGCGCATCGCCTCCGGACGCCACCGGCCCATGTACAGCGCACTGCCCACGACCACGGCGCGGTACCCGGCCAGGGTGGCTCCCGCGCACCCGGCGTCCGCCGCCGTGGCGACGTCGACGGTCAGACCGGCGGCGCGGAGCTCGTCGGCCACGATCGTGGCGATCCCCGCCGTGCCGCCGCTCTTGGACGCGTGCACCACGAGCACGTCGGCGTGCGGGTTCTGGATGGCGGTCATCGTCGGCTCCCTCCGCCACGGACCTCCCGCGGCCTGTTGCGAGCGTGCTCCTGGCGCGGTGAGCGGCGACAGGGCCGACGGATCCGTCCCGCCCGCGCCGGACGGCACACCCCGGCGGGGGACCTTCGGCCTGCTACACCCCGGTACCGCCGTGCGGACGGGCCCGGTGGCCGTCACGGCGTCGGGGGGACCGCCGACCCAGTCGCGGACCCAGACCGGGACGGTGTCGGTCGGTCTCATGACGACCACGAGTGGGCGCAGCCCGGCGCCGGGCGGTGACGGGGCGAGAGCCACGGCCGTCCGGGCGCCACGGGACTACCGGCCCCTCCGGTGCGGGTGCGATGGCCCTGCCGCTCCTTCCGGCCGGCGGGCACGCTCTGACCCCACGGCAGTGGACGACGACGAGGAGGAGCGATGCCCGCACTCGAGGCGCAGGGGCCCGACGGCGACCGGCGGGTCCGGGACGGTGGTCGCGGTGCGCGCCGGTGAGCACGCCCGGCCGACCCGACCCCGGCGCCCCCGTCGGCGATCCGACCGGGTCGCCGACCTGACTGCGTGGGCGGTCAGCGCAGCGGCGCTCCTGGTCCTGCTCGCGTCGCTGGTCATCGGCATGCAGTCCGCGCGCGCTCTCACGGAGCGGGCCGCCGCCGAGGAACGGGACCGGACGCCGGTGACGGCGATCGCGCTCGACGACGTCGGTCTCGCCCCCGAGTCGGGCTCGACCGTGCTCGCCCGGGTCCGCTGGACCGAGGGCGACGGGATCGAGCGGACCGGCTCGGTCGAGGTGACCGGGCCGCTGACCGCGGGGGACGAGGTCACGACCTGGGTCACCGGCGAGCACCGCCTGGTCCGGGCCCCACTGAGCCAACTCGAGGTCCACTTCGTCGCGGTGGCGACCGGCACCGTGGTCCTCGCCGTGGGTGAGCTCCTCGTCCTGGTTCTGGGTCGGCTGGCCTTCGCCGGGGTCGCCCGCAGGCACGCGGCCGACTGGGAACGGGAGTGGGAGGAGGTCGAGCCGACGTGGAGCGGACGGTGAGCGTCCCGTCCCGTTCCACGCGGGGGTGCGGCGGGGTCGAGGGGCCTCGGCACCCGGGGCGTCCGGCCCGCCGGACGGGGTCCGGCGGCCCTGATGGAACGGGTCGCACCGGTGGACGCTGCCGGTCATGACGAACACTGCGTACCCCGTGAGGGTCACCGGTCGGCTGGACCCGGGCGCGTCCCGCGGCCTCTGGCTCGTCAAGTGGCTCCTGCTCCTTCCGCACCTGGTCGTGCTGGCCGTCCTCGGTCTGGCGTTCTGGGTGCTGACCGTCGTCGCGTTCGTGGCGATCCTGGTGACCGGTCGCTACCCGCGGGTGCTCTTCGGCTTCAACGTCGGGGTGCTGCGCTGGGGGTGGCGGGTCGCGTTCTACGGCTACGCCGCGGGCGGCACGGACCGCTATCCGCCGTTCACCCTGGCCGACGTCCCGGACTACCCGGCCCGGTTGGACATCGACTACCCCGAACGGCTGTCCCGCGGGCTCGTGCTCGTGAAGTGGTGGCTGCTGGCCATCCCGCACTACCTGGTGCTGGTGTTCCTGATCGGGGCGGGCGGCACCGTCGTCGCCCGGATCGGGACCACCGGCGCGCTCGGCTTCGACGGCGGTCTGGTCACGATGCTGGTCCTGATCGCCCTGGTCGCGATGCTGTTCACCGGTTCCTACCCGCGGGGGTTGTTCGACGCCGTCGTCGGGATGGACCGGTGGGTGTTGCGCGTGGTGGCCTACTCCTCGCTGATGACCGACGAGTACCCGCCGTTCCGGCTGGACCAGGGCGGTGACGAGCCCGCTCCGCCGGTGCCGCCGACCGTCCCGGGTGGTCCGGGAGAGGCCGCCGAGATCCCCGCCGCGTCCGTCGAGAGCAGGGGCGGCGCCGCGGTGCTCGCCCGGCCCGTCGTGCCGCCGACGATGCAGGAGAACCCGGCCACCCCCGTCCCCGGGGGAGGTCGCTCGCTCGTCCTCGTCGTCGGCGCGCTGGTCACGGCGCTGGCGTTGGGCCTCGTCGGAGCGGGTCTCGCCGGGACGGTGCTGGACCGGACCGGACGGGACGCCGCGGGGCTCGTGGCGTCCGGGATCGGGTCGGCGACGACCGTGGGCCACGCCCTGCTCACCGAACCGATCCGGCTCGAGGCGGCCGGTGACCCGGACCGGATCGCGCAGCTCGTCGGAGAGGTGGCGCTGCGGGCGTCGTCGATCTCGAACGGCGAGGTCTTCGTCGGGATCGCGCCCTCCGCGGAGGTCGCCCGCTACCTCGACGGCGTCGCCACCGGGGTGTGGCGGGGCGCGGTGGGATCGGCCGGCACCCAGGCCGAGACCGCCGGGATCGCCGAGACCGCGGGTGGGGCCCCGGCGGGTCCGCCGAGCGCGCAGACCTTCTGGACGGCGTCGGCGGCCGGGCCCGGCACCCAGACGGTGATCTGGACCCCCACCGCAGGCAGCTGGACCGCCGTCGTGATGAACGCCGACGGCTCCGCGCCCGTCGCGGCCGACGTCCAGGTCGGGGCGCAGGTGCCGGTGCTCGGCATCACCTCGACGGCCACCTGGGCCACCGGCCTCGGTCTGCTGGTCGTGGGCCTGGGAGTGATCCTCCTCGGCGCCCTGCCGCGCCGGGAGCGGGTGGCCGCCGGACGATGACCGGCGGAGTGGGCGGTCGCCCGACGGACCGTTCGACCGCACGGGGCCCGTACCCGGGTGCGGGCCCCTCGGACGGGCCGATCTCGAACCACGATGGACCGAAGGGGTCGGCGGAATGAGCACCGGACGTCTCGAGACGGGCCTGTTGGCCGTGACGGCCGCCGCCCTCGGGTCCGGCCTGGTCGCCACCTGGCTCGACCACCCGGACGTCGCCGACTGGTGCTGGGCTGCGGGCACGATCGTCGCCGCCGTGCCGGCCGCGGGCTGGGTGGTCGACGGGTTGCGGCACCGTCGGACGGGAGTCGACGCGATCGCCGTGCTCGCCCTGGTCGGGACGCTCGCGGTCCACGAGTTCCTGGCCGGTGCACTCATCGCGGTCATGCTCGCGACCGGCCGCACGCTCGACGCCGCCGCCCAGCGTCGCGCGTCCCGCGACCTCCGCTCGCTCTTGAGCCGGGCGCCTCGGTCGGCCCGACGGCGGACGGAGGCCGGAGTCGAGGAGGTGGACCTGGCCCTCGTACGACCGGGCGACGAGGTGGTGGTGGCGGCCGGGGAGGTCGTGCCCGTCGACGGGGTGGTCGTCGGCCCCGACGCGCTGCTCGACGAGTCCGCGTTGACCGGGGAGCCGGTGGAGACCCGGATCGGGGACGGTGGCGCGGTGCGCAGCGGAACCTCCGCGGCCGGTGCCGCCTTCACGATCCGCGCCACGGCGACGGCCGCGGACAGCACCTACGCGGGCGTGGTGCGGCTGGCCCGGGAGGCGGGTGCGCAGGACGCCCCGGTGGTCCGGCTCGCCGACCGCGTCGCGACCTGGTTCCTGCCGCTCGCGGTGACGCTCGCGGGCGGGGCCTGGCTGCTGACCGGGTCGGCCGCCCGGGCGGTGGCCGTGCTCGTGGTGGCCACGCCGTGCCCGCTGCTGCTCGCCGCGCCCGTGGCGATCGTGTCCGGGCTGTCGCGCGCCTCGCGGCTGGGGGTGGTCATCCGCGGGGGCGGGATGCTGGAGCGCCTCGCCGACGCGCGCACGATGGTGCTCGACAAGACCGGCACCCTCACCGGCGGGCGACCCGCGGTCGTCGCGGTCGAGTCGGGACCCGGGGTCGAGCCGGACGAGGTGTTGCGGGTGGCCGCCGCGGTGGACCAGATCTCCCCGCACGTGCTGGCGAGGGCGATCGTGGCCGAGGCCCGCGCACGCGGCCTGGCCCTGCCCATGCCCTCCGACGTGGCGGAGGACCCCGGTGTCGGCGCCTCCGGTCTGGTCGACGGTCGTCGGGTCGAGGTCGGCCGCTGGGGTGGGGCCGACGGCTGGCCCCGTGCCGTGGCCGACCGCGCGGTGCTCGACGGCGCGGTGCTCGCGTGGGTCCGCATCGACGGCGCGCCCGCGGGCGCGGTGGTCCTGCGGGACCCGGTGCGACCGGACGCCTCCCGGACCCTGCGCCGGATCCGGGCCGCGGGCCTCCGGCGGCTGGTGATGCTGACCGGGGACCGGGCCGCTCCGGCCCGTGAGGTCGGCGCGGTACTCGGGCTCGACGAGGTCCGCGCCGAACAGTCCCCGGCCGACAAGGTCGCCGCGGTCCGCGCCGAGCGGGCCCGTGCCACGACCGTGATGGTCGGCGACGGCCTCAACGACGCACCCGCGCTCGCCGCGGCGGACGTCGGGGTCGCGATGGGGGCGCGGGGTTCGACCGCGTCGAGCGAGGCGGCAGGCGTCGTGCTCACCACCGACCGGCTGGACCGACTCGCCGACGCGATCCTGATCGCCCGCCGGTCCCGGCGCATCGCGGTGCAGAGCGCCGCGGTCGGCATGGGGCTGTCGCTGGTCGCGATGGTCGTCGCGGCCCTCGGGTACCTCCCCCCGGCCCCCGGGGCGCTGCTGCAGGAGGGCATCGACGTCGCGGTGATCCTCAACGCCCTGCGAGCCCTGCGGCCGGGACGCGCCGAGCGGACCACGCTCACCCAACCCACCCGGGACCTCCTGCGGCGGTTCGCGGCGCAGCACGACGACCTGCGCGGTGCCCTCGCCGCCCTGCGGGAGGCGGCGGGCATGCTGGTCGCCGGGCCTGGTCCCGGTGCGCTCGCGGCGCTGCGGCAGACGGACCGGTTGCTGGCCGAGCGGATCCTCCCGCACGAGCGGGCCGAGGAGCAGCGGCTCTACCCGGCGCTCGCCGCCCCGCTCGGCGCCGAGGCCACCGCGCCGATGAGCCGCGCCCACGCCGAGATCGAGCGGCTCGCCCGCCGCCTCGCCGCCCACCTCGAGGCCGCCGACCGCGCGGGGCGGATCACCCCCGACCAGGTCGAGGACCTGCTGGCCTGCCTCTACGGCCTGCACGCCGTGCTCTCCCTGCACTTCGTCCAGGAGGAGGAGAACTACTTCCAGCTGGACCGCGACCGTCCCCTCGCCCGATGACTGGCCCCTGCCGCGGTCCGGCGGTCGTGCGGGCCGTGGGGCGTTCGGCGCGCCGGACCGCCCGCCTCGCGCTGACGGGCCGCCTGGCGAGACCCGCGACGCTCGTCGGGAGCCGGTTGGCAGTGGACGACGGTTCGACGTCGACGGTGTTCCGCGAGACGGCCGTCCGCGGGTACCGGCCCGACGACCCGGTGCTCCTGGTGGTGCGCTTCCGGCTGCGCTGGATCGGTCGGGCCCGGTGGGCGCACGCGGTGTTCCGGCGGACCTGCCTGGTGAACACGCCCCTGTTCGCCGGGTTCCCCGGCTTCGTCACGAAGCTGTGGCTGACCGATCCCGCCACCGGGGTCTACCGCGGGCTCTACGAATGGGACGGCGCCGCCGCGGCCGAGGCCTACGCGACGACGTTGGCCAGGGTGCTGGCGCTGGTCGTGGTCCGCGGCTCGGTCGGCCACGTCGTCGTGCCGGGTGTGGGGCGGAACCCGGTGCTGGAGGGGCTCCCGATGCCCGCGGCGGAGGAGCGGGACTGAGCCCGTCCAGCGCCGTCCCGCTCGGCCAGGTGCCGGACCTCCGTCCGCAGGTGCGGCGGCGGTGGCCCGGGGTCGAGCCGCGACGTCGCCACCGCCCAGGGCCGTCGGTCTCCGGGGGTGCGGGGACCTGGGACACCACCGGGGGTGCCGTCCGGCCCCTGCCCGTGCAAGACGGCCGTTCGTAGCGTCGGGGGTGGACGGCGGCCGTCGTCCACCGCCGACGAACGGGAGGCACCATGACCACCGTCGAGACCATCCGTCGGGCACCGACGCCGTACGAACGGCGGGTGGAGCTCGTCGCCGCGGTGATCCTCGACCACACGCCGCTCGACGGCGACGCCGCCCACGCGCTGGCGCGAGACGTGCTGGCCGTGATCGACCACATCCCCGAGAAGATGCCGTGAACCGCCGCGGAGCGATCGGGGCGCACCCGGTCCTCGTCGTCGGCGTCGACGGCACGGAGGCCGCTCTGGTCGCCGTCGGCTGGGCGGCGCGGGAGGCGGCCCGACGCGACGCGGTGCTCCGCCTCGTCGCGGTCACGCCGTGGCGGGCCGACCCGATCGCCGGGGCGAACGCGGTGACGAGGACGGTGCGTGAGGCCGGGCGGTCGGCGGCCCGAGCGCACCTGGCGATCGCCGCGGAGCGCGTCGCGGACCACCTGCCCGTGGAGCGGATCGAGCGGCAGGTCCGGGAGGGGGTGCCCGCCGAGGAGCTGGGGTGGGCGTCGGAGGAGGCCGATCTCCTGGTCGTCGGGGGGCCGATGGGAGGCTGGGCGGGCTCCCTGTTGGGCGTCGCTCTGGCCGGGCTGTCCCGCTGCCCGCTCGTGGTCGTGGAACGGCCGGGGCATCCGGGGCCCGGGGCCCCGGTGGTCGTGGGGATCGACGGCGCCGAGGACGCCGACGCGGCCCTGTCCATCGCGTTGGCGGAGGCGCTCGACCGCGGTGTGCCACTGGAGGTCGTGCACGCCTGGAGCGATGCTCCGCTCGACGGCGGGGACGTCGACTTCGCCGCGTTCGCGCCCGAGGTCCGCCGAGTGCTGGATGCCCGGATCGGTCGCGCCCGGCGCGCGTTCCCGGAGGTCGAGGTCCGGCACACGGTCGTCCGCGACCACCCGGAGCGGGCGCTCGCCCAGGCCTCCCGCGGTGCCCAGCTGGTCGTGGTCGGGGCCCGCGGGCACGCGGCGGCGATCCCGCTGGGCGAGGTGGCGCGGCAGGTGGTGCTGGCGGCGGACTGCCCGGTGGCGATCGTCGGCGCGCACTGCCGCGCGGCGGTGCCCGCACCGTCCTGAGTGGCCCGCGGGCGGGCTGGGGATGGCCTGGTCCTGGGGCCGGCCGCCGCGGGGGAATCGGGTTCACGGAGAGGAGCTGTCGTGCCGGTGCTGCACCCTGTGACGTCCCCGGACACCGTCGACGGGGCGGACGCCCCCGATCCCCGGGAACCCGCCGACCGGCTGCTGCGCGATCTGCGGGCGACCCGTGCGGGGTTGTCCTCGGCAGAGGCGACGCGGCGGCTGCAGCGCCACGGTCCCAACGTCCTCGAGCACCGGGCGGGGCGCGGGCTGCCCCGGGCGCTCGCCCGACAGTTCGTCCATCCGCTCGCGCTGCTGCTCGTCGCGGCGGCGGGGTTGGCGTGGGTCTCCGGGACGGCGCAGCTCGCCTGGGCGATCCTGGTCGTCGTCCTGCTGAACGCCGTGTTCGCCTTCGTCCAGGAGACCCAGGCGGGCCGCGCGGTGGAGGCGCTGGGTCGCTACCTGCCGCCGCACGCTCGCGTGCGCCGCGACGGGAAGGTCGGCGAGGTGGCGGTCGCCGACCTGGTCCCCGGCGACGTGGTGCTCCTCGCCGAGGGGGACCGGGTGCCCGCCGACGCCCGGCTGCTCTCCGGGGCGGTGGAGATCGATGCCGCCGCGCTGACCGGCGAGTCCGTCCCCGTGGAGCGGGACGCGCTCGCGACCGACCACGCGGAACGCTCGCTGGACTCACCGGTGTTGGTCTGGAGCGGGACGGCGTGCGTCGGCGGCCTGGCCGAGGCCGTCGTGCACGCGACCGGGCGGAGCACCGAGATCGGGCGGATCGCGTCCCTGACCGGGCGGCGGGGGAACCCGGAGAGCCCGCTGGAGCGACAGGTCCGTCGGGTGGCCTACCTGATCGCCGCGGTGGCGGTGGGCGTCGGGATCGCGTTCCTGCCGTTGGGGGTGCTGGCGGGACTGACCTGGACCGAGGCGGCGGTGTTCGCCGTCGGGCTGCTGGTCGCGAACGTTCCGGAGGGCCTGCTCCCGACGATCACCCTCGCGCTCGCGGGCGGGGTCCGGGCGATGGCGAAGCGCGGTGCGCTGGTGAAGCGGCTCTCGGCCGTGGAGACCCTCGGCTCGACGACGGTGATCTGCACCGACAAGACCGGCACCCTGACCGTCGGGGAGATGACCGTCGAGGAGGTGTGCGACGCGGCAGGCGCCCCGGTCGCCGTCCCGCCGCCCGCCCTCGCCGCCGCCCTCGCCCGTTGCGCGACGGCGGACCTGGCCGCGGGTACCGGTGATCCGACCGAGCTCGCGCTGCTCGCGCTGGCCGAGCGGGCCGGCGCGGACACCCGAGCCGACGTCCGGGACCGCGATCGTCGTGCCCTGTACGCCTTCGACCCGCGACGACGCACCATGGCCACGCTCGATCCGGTCCCCGGCGGTCTGCGGGCGCACCTCAAGGGCGCCCCCGAGGTGGTCGTGCCCCGGTGCGACCTCGGCCCGGGGGCCGCGGCGGCCGTGGCGGCGGCCGTCGAGGCGATGACGGGTCGGGGGCTGCGGGTGCTGGCGGTCGCCACGCGCGATCTGGCCGCAGGACCGGCTCCCACCCGCGACGCGGTGGAGGCGTCGGGCCTGCAGCTGCGCGGCTTGGTGGGGTTGTTCGACCCGCCCCGGCCCGCGGTCCCCGCCGCGGTGGCCGCCTGCCACACGGCCGGGATCCGGGTGCACGTCGTCACCGGCGACAACGGCCGGACCGCCGCCGAGATCGCCCGTCGGG
>Ga0268266_10003801_pt1 | contig 14767 bp, 13 predicted proteins | sample KBSS13metaG_FD_190356 | JGI IMG/M metagenome (GOLD analysis project Ga0268266, IMG submission 190356) | Switchgrass rhizosphere microbial communities from Kellogg Biological Station, Michigan, USA - KBS S1-3 metaG (SPAdes) (version 2) | ecosystem: Host-associated > Plants > Roots > Rhizosphere...
TGGGCTCAAGCCCACTCATCTCTTCCGTCCTTGCCGGTGCGTTCACGGCCTTCTGCGGACAACGGAAAAAACGCTGCAATCCATATGATACATCCCCTTCTCAGGGATTTCAAACGCCACTCAGGGCGTCATCAGTGCATAGCGAGGGGAGTTCGTCTTCGCGGGCACTCCTTTGTTCGAGGATTGCGCCTAACCGAAGCAGCGACTCCGTTTGGAGATCGACTTGCGGCCAAACTGAACTGCGAGGCATCGCGTCTCCACTGAGTCGGTCGAAAGATGACATCGTCCAAAATCGAACAGCGAGTCTCAATTCCGAACGCCTGTCCTCGCGCAATCGCTCATAGATTGTGCAGAATGCGGTGGCACTTCAGTTGCTTCTCCTTCACAAGGAAGCATCCTGTTCAGGAGAGAGATCCATGGACATTCCGTTGCCTCGTCGCGAGTTGACATGGCGGGATTCACCCTGGTGGCGAGCGACCGAGCAATCCCTGGTGTCGGGTGTCCTGATTATGGTTTTGGCGCTTCCTCTTCTCGCCTTCTTCACGAAACAACTTACGCTGCTCTCGCAGGTGCAATTCAATCTCTCGGGAATTCTGCAAGATCTTGCAGAGGGCGGTCTCCTGATGCTGCCTTATCTGTGGTTTTACTTCTTCGCGCTGGAACGCATCGCTCGCCGGGGACCGGCGGAGTATGCATCCTCTCCACGCCGGCAATAGTGCAAATCGGACCTGCTTCAGGTCCATTCATTACAGTCCCGTAAATGAAGTTCTGCTGGAAGATCCGGCAGAAGCGTGATACTGTACAGCTTCGGCCCCCACCACATTTAAAAAAATCTGACTCCCAGGGTACTGCCATGCGAGATCGGTTGACCTGTCTTTTAAGACAAAGGCCCCTTGCGCTCTTTGCGTTGGTGTTTTTGGTGAGCGCCTGCGCCAAAATCCTTCTGCTCGGGTCGAGGGAGTTATGGCTGGACGAGACCTACTCTGCCTTCACCGCTCACCTGCACTTCCGTCAGCTTCTTCACTTTGTCTTCGGCGACGTCCATCCGCCGCTCTTCCCCATCCTGTTGTGGATGTGGGTCCGTCTCGTCGGCGACGCACAGATTATGCTGCGCCTGTTCAGTGTGGTGTTCAACATCGCAAGCATGATTCTGATGTTTTTCGTGGGCAGAAGAATTCTGGGACTTCGCTATGGATCTCTTGCCGCCATCCTCTTTGCCTTCTCGCCAATGCTCTTTGTCTACTCGCTCGAAGTGCGCAACTACATGCTGTTCATCTTCGTGCTGATCTGCCTTCTCTCGGTTCACTGGAGAGTTGCGGTTGAGCAGAGTCGCTCTCAGAGCCTGCCTCTTATCTACAGCCTCCTTGCAGCAACTCTCTTCTATATTCACTACGTCGGGGTCTTTGTTCTGCTTGGGCTCTTTGCTCACTGGACGCTCTGTTCCGTCTTTGTGCGCCAGCGTCTGGCGCGAGTCTCTATCGCTGCGATTCTCACTCTGGTTTTCGTGGCTCCCGGCATTCCTGTCGCGCTTACGCAATACCATCTGAAGACACACATGGATCGCGAGCTCAAACTGAGCAACGTCGATCCCGGCGCGCTGTCGTACGGCCATGAAGTTCCCTCCAAGGGATTCTTGGGCTCTCTGGTTAGGAGCGCTGCTACCGTCGCCGGTTTTTATCCGGCGAAATCTCCTGCAATGCTGCTGTTCTTCGCAATCCCACTCATTTGCGTTTTTGCGGGTATAGCCTACCTCGCTCTGTTCAAGGGCGACGAAGTCTGTCGTCTACTGGGGATGGTCCTTGTGGGGATGAGTGTGGGTGTCGTGTTTCTCCACCTCGGCAATACCCGCTACATCCTTCCCCTGGTTCCTCTGCTTGTTCTGGCGATCGCTCGTGTACTCCAGTTCTGGTCTGCCTTCGTGCGATGGCAACCGGTGGCGCTTGCAGCAGCCGCGCTTCTGGTCTGTGTCTACGGAGCAGGCTTCTATCGTCAGGCAATCCGGCATCACGGTCACCCCTGGCAGAACGTTGTGAGCACGGTTCAGCATCGATACCACGAAGGCGACCAGGTGGTCTTCGACGCTCTTTATGCGCAGGTTCCCTTCGACTACTTCGCCCGGCACCAGGCTTTTCGACCAAAGGAGACTGGCTTTCCCATCTCGATCTACGACTGGTGGGCGCGCCAGAGCTTTGAAGGCTGGAGCGGTCCCGTTGTCAAACTCGCTGATCTGAATCGCTTCGTCAATACTGCGCCGCGCCCGAAGACTCTTTGGCTGGTTCTGTACGAAACCTACTACTACGATCCCCACGAACAGCTGCTGCAACGGCTTCGTGAGAAGGCTGAGGTCTCCGAGGTCTCTCTTCCCTCGGACCCGGACGCGGAGATCTCTGAGGAAGATTCCGGACTACGGCTGATTCGCGTAGCTTTTCCGCAAACACCTTCCACCCCGGCTGTTCCACAGAACGACATCATCCTAGCTCACGATTCCAATAACGCAAATTCTTCACCTCGCCACGTTGCGGACAAGCTGATCGCTGCCAAGTAAAACTAACTTCCCTCTGCTGCGAAGGCCATAACCGGCTGCGAGGCTGAATCGCGTTCAGTGCCTTCCATCGCAGCAGGTCTGTGCGAGGCGTGTGCATCCTTTGCTATCAAGCCGATCACCGTGGCGTTAAATCGGTTGTCGCGAGCAGTTGGAGTGCGGGCTGAGCACAGGTCAGAAGGGAACCCACTCGAGATTCGACCGCCCTCGACGCGAGCACCTTCCAGCAGCTTGATGCAAGCCTCAAGTCGGTCGATCTCACGCCGGAGCAGATCGTATCGTTCAACGAAGGATCTGAACCGGTCTTGCGCTTTCCCTATCCAGCCCCTTCGTGCACGCACGCTGGAGCGACGTTCAATCCCGTTCCAAGTCATCTCATTTCCCATGGGTCCTAAGGACGATGCCGTTACGACATCAGTTCGAAGGCGTAGCGTTGACAAGCTTGCCAATCGTGACCACCGAAGTCGGTGTCTTCCCGGTTGGTGTCGGCGGGCCTGCGGAGGTAATCTCTCCCGTCTTCTGATCGATCACGAATACGGATACGTTGTCGGACTGTGAGTTGGCTGCCAACAGGTACTTGCCTGAAGGATCCACGTTGAGGGAGACCGGCGCATCCCCTGTTGGAACGCGCGTACCGATTGGCGACAGCGCGCCCGTAGTCGAATTGACGGCGAACGCACAGATATCTCCCGTGTTTACGTTTGCAACATAGAGGAACTTTCCGCTCGGATCTCCCGCAATCGCGATAGGGAAGGTCCCGCTGGTGGGGACGGGATCTCCTGCCGTCGCAAGCGTCCCGCTGGTGGGATCGATCGCGAGCACGGAGACAGTCTGGGACACGGTGTTGGTGACGTACGCGAACTTACCGGAAGCGTGTACTGTCACAAAGGTCGGATCTTCGCCAACGGGGACAGGATTTCCCAGGATCGCGAGAGCGCCTGTAGCTGGGACAATCGCGAACATCGAGATTGTGTTGATGTCTGAATTCGCTACGTAGGCGTACCCCCCTTTAGGATCCAGTGCTATCGATAAAGGTGTGTGCTGTGTAGGCACCGGCGAGCCAACGGCGGTCAACGACCCGGTGCCGGGATCGATGGAGTAGGTGGAGACGTTGTTCGAAGCCGCGTTGACGACATAGACGAATTTTCCATTGGGATGCACAGCTACAAAGCGGACGCCATCGCCACCAACAGCCGGTGAGCCTATCGGTGTCAAGGTTCCTGTATCGGCATCGATGGAGAATGCGGAGACCCCGCCACCCATGAAGTTCGCAACGTAAGCGAAGTGTCCCGTGGGGTCCACTGCAACCGAGATCGGGGTAGAGCCTCCACTTCCGACACTGCTGGTGATGTGAAGCTCGCCCGTAGCCGGGTCGATCGCGTAGCTCGCAATAGTATTGTCCTGGCTCACAACGATCGCGAAGTGAGGAACCAGGGTCGTCGGCGGAGCTGGTTGTGGTGTCGGATCAGGGGTAGGCTGCGGAGCCGGATCAGGAGTCGGCTGGGGTGTCGGTTGCGGCTGCGGAGTGGGCTCCGGCGCTGGTTGCGGGGTCGGCGTCGGCTGTGGCATCGGATCTGCCGGTTGCGGAGTTGGCGCGGGTGTCGGCTGCGCCGGCTGAGTAGGTTGCGGCATGGGCTGTAAAACCGCCATGCCACCGCTGCTGCTGCAACCCGCCAGCAGCAGCGACCAGATAGAAAGGCAGAACAATGCGACAAGCGCGAGTAACCAGGACTTCCTCATTCCTCTATATCTCCCGTCTATTTCGGTGAAGAAGCGCCTGGTGACAGCGCGCTCGAGAGATATAACTAAGTTCTTCGATTTTTATTCCACGCTCTCTATGGAGATTTACGGATCACCGCTGGGCCGCGAGGGTCGGCACTCATTGCTTGCCTGCGGAACAAAACGCGCGAGCAGAGGCCACCCTGGTCTGGTTGAAAACGACGAATCCGGGAAACACACATCCTTTGTGATGAAGCTATTTCCAGACCGGAGCCTGCCTCGCACGAAAGTCGGATTTGTCTGCATCAAGCGAACCAAGTATCAAAATCGGGCATCAAAAATAAGAAGGTGTTCCTCATGGCGATTGAAAAGATATTTGCTCACGTGTCTTGCATAAATCTCGAGCGAAGCAAGCAGTGGTATGCACAGCTCTTTGGTCGCGTTCCCGACGCGGAGCCGATGCAGCACCTGGCTGAATGGCATCACGGCCGTGATGCCGGGATGCAGCTGTTCGAGGATGAAACATGGGCTGGCCAAAGCACCCTCACATTGACTGTCAATGGGCTCCGTGAGGAATATCGACGTTTGACGTCGCTTGGCCTGGATGCAGGAGATATTGAGAGCGGGGACAAGGTAAGTATCCTCCGCATGAACGATCCCGACGGAAACATGGTCGTACTGGCGCAACCGGGCCGAGCTTAGTGCTCGACCCGGCGTGATGCGACCGCTGTTTACTCGGTAGCCGACTCCCTGCGTCTGCGGAACATCGCCATGGCGAACGCTGCGAGTCCTGATCCCACCTCCATCAGGGTTGCTGGCTCAGGGACCGGCGACACGTTGATCTTGCCCAGCAGACCGTGTTCTTCACCGCCGATCCCTGCCGTGAAATACACCGCGTTCAGATCGCTGCTTGCTCCACCCGTTCGTGTCGCGAGCGCCCAGAGTCCGGAGTTCGTGATCGGGTCACCGTTCCCGTCGTTCAAGGTTCCCAGGTACAGCCCGGTCAGCGGATCGTAGACAAGAATCTGACCATCGCCGAAGTTTCCGATCAGAAGATCATTGCTGTACACGCCGAAGTTCGCTGGAGCGATCACCACTCCCCAGGGAGCATACAGGTCTCCTCCAGTCGTCGCTCTGCGAAGGAAATTTCCGTTCCCGTCGAAGACGTCCACATAGCCGCCCGGCATCGCCGCTCCGCCCGGCCCCAACTGAGCATACGTCACATACAGGTTCGATCCGATCGCCTGAATGTTGAACGGAACGAAGCCCGGCTGCGCGTTGGGGTCGTGAAAGGTTCCCGACACAGTCGTCGGGGCGAAGCTCGAATTGAATACCCTGATGTCGCCCAGGGAATTGGCCGCGTAAAGCTGGCTGCCGACGATGGCAAGACCGGTAAACACCGCACCCGGAGAGGTCTGCATCACCGTCGCCGTCGTGCCTCCGTTCCACGCATCGATTGTTCCGGCCAGCGTGGAGAAGACGAAGTTCACAGGATTGCCGTTCAACCGCAGATCCGTGCCTCCCGCAAACACCTGTCCGGTCGGACCGACTGGGCCACCCGAAGTTGGAGGAATCGTAACCACCAGCGGATTGATGTTCCCCGCACCGTCGTACAGCGTGCTCGTCGTCGTGCCCTGATTTGAAACCCAGATCGGCGACGTCGGCGAAAACGACACGCCCCACGGATTGATCAGGTTCGGATCGGTATGCGCCGCCACTCCCGGCATGTCCGAAACGAGGTTGGTTTGCGTGAAGGAGTCCGCATGGACCTGCGAGGCGCTCAACGCAAAGACGGCCGCACACGCGGCCACAAAGATCTTTTTGTCTGTTTTGGACATGGGAAAGCCTCTTTGGAAAAGGAATGCCGGGGCCCGAACCACACCAGAAGACTAGCGAATGCAGAAAATCAGATTGTCATGCTCTCGTAAAAGTTCGCCCTCGTTTCAACTATCCGCAATCCCGCAAGGACACCGAATTTCTGAAGAGGCAAGCCCTCCCTCAATCCACATTCATCGGAAGACGAAGTCGCGGTCGAAAAACCAGGACTCACCCTGATTCCATTGCCTGCAATCAGTCCATCTCGCCGGAAGTGCACGCATAATAAAGCCAGATCTGCATCACAAATAGACATATATGCGTTCGTGGAGGCTTTTGCATGACCTTCTTTGAAAGCCTGCTGATCCTGATGCTTGCGGGTATCGTGCTCCTCCAGATTTCGAGGCGACTTTCCCTGCCGTATCCGGCACTCCTCGCCGCCGCCGGTGTCGTCGTCGCTCTGGTGCCAGGATCTCCTTCGATTGAGATCGAGCCGCAAACCTATCTCGCCCTGTTCATCGCGCCGGTCCTCGTGGATGCGGCTTATGATTTCCCGCCGGGCGCGATGCGTCGCTACTTCAGCTCTCTCGTGGTCTACGCCATCGTTGCAGTTGTCCTCACAGCGGGCGTGGTGGCCTACCTCGCTCACATCTCTCTCGGACTTCCGATCGCTGCGGGCATCGCGCTCGGAGCGGTTGTCGCACCGCCGGATGCAGCCGCAGCCACGGCGATCCTGCGGCGGTTCTCCCTTCCGTTGTCCACCACCGCGATTCTTCAGGGGGAGAGCCTCTTCAACGATTCGACAGCGTTGCTGCTCTTTGGCGGTGCTCTTACGGTGTTGTCCCAACACACTCTGTCACTCGGAGGAATCTTACGCGTGGGTGCGGAGATTCCAGGAGGTCTGATCTTCGGTGTGGTCTGCGCCTATTTTGGAGCCCACGCCAACCGCTATCTCTCAGGAACTCTCGGCGGAAACGTTCTGCAGTTTGTTCTCTCGTACCTTGTCTGGATCGCTGCGACCCATCTTCAGCTCTCCGCGGTTCTCGCGACCGTGGCCTTCGCAATGACCATGTCCCGTCTGCCGATCAGCGGAACGCTCGATGCCCGCATGAGAGTTCAGTCCTACGCCGTTTGGAGCATCGTTGTATTTACGCTCAATGTTCTCGCCTTCCTGCTGATGGGAATGCAGGCAAGAAGAATCTGGGAGCGCCTGAACAGCAACGAGCTCGCTCACGCCTGCAGGTTTGCGGTTTCGGTCGTGATTGCCATTACCGTCATCCGGATGCTTGTCGTGCTGTTGTTCGAAAGATTGCGTCTCTCCTTTAGCAAAACCCAGGAGCAGGATCGCTTGTTCGCGAAGAAACAGAGCCTGTTCATCGGCTGGTGCGGCATGCGTGGTTTCGTCACCATGTCGACTGCGCTTGCGCTTCCTGCATCGTTCCCTCAGCGCGATACGGCAACACTGACCGCTTTCGCTGTTGTAGTCGCAACGCTTGTATTCCAGGGGCTCACCCTCGCACCGCTGATTCGTCTCCTCGGCCTCGATCGATCCAAAGTGGCGGATCGTGAGACCGCGCAGGTACGTGCGAAGCTGGCCACAGCCGCTCTATCGAGCATTCAGCATGAGTCGGGACCTGAGGCAGACAATCTGCGTTTTCGATTCAAGCTTCTACAATCTGCCTGCTCAGGATCGTCTTCTCCTGCAGCGTTTCGTCGCTTGCGTCTGATGGGTCTGCGCGCCGTGCAGGAGGAGCGAAAGACACTCGAGGAGATCAGGGGCCAACAGGAGATCAGCGTAGAAGCTTACCTTGAACTGCAGGAGCAGCTCGACTGGTCGGAGCTTACGATGCTCACCGATGCGGAACGACGCATTGAAGAGATCTGACACCGTTGGCAGACCGGCTTTCTGAATCGAAGCTATTAGGCTTCATACGTTCGAAGTGAACGACTGTGCAATCCTACTGTCGCTAAGTATGATTCGCTGTTCAGCACTCGAGGACTCCTTCCGGGCCCAATACAATCACTGAATGGTGACACTTGAGCTCGTTACGATAATCGACGCACCTATCGAACGGTGCTTTGCCTGTCACGCAGCGTTGAAGTTCATCTTCTCGGTACCGAAAGGACGAAGGAACGCGCTGTCGGGGGTGTCACGGCAGGATTGATCGGTCCGGACCAATTTGTCCGCTGGAAAGCAACTCATTTTGGCGTCCAGCAGCACCTCACAAGCAGGATCACCGCCTTTGATCGCCCCGCATACTTTCAAGACACAATGATTGAAGGTGCGTTCAGATTCATGCAGCACGATCATTACTTCAAATCCTTACATCATGGTGGGACGGAGATGAAGGACCGCTTCATCTTTGCTGCACCGTTGCCGGTGCTCGGAAGATTTGCCGAATGGCTGGTGTTGGAACGGTATATGGATAAATTTCTGAAACATCGCAACAATGTGCTAAAGCAGGTCGCAGAAACGGATCTTTGGCGTCAGTTGCTACCCGTCGAGCGAATGAAGCTCTAGAAGGCCTTCCCGCGAAGCCCAAATCCCAGTGTTCTGCCTCAGATCTGCAACATTTAGGGGGGAATATTCATCCGCCTATAACCCGACCCGCCTTGCCCCGCCGCTCCCACCTCACCTACAATCAAATATTAAATCTCCAACGGCCAAGCGCCTCCCCGGGAGGCCCGCCTGCGGACCAAAGGCACATGATCAATCTCCCTGTACCCGAAGCTCTCACCTTCGACGACGTTCTTCTCGTACCTTCTTACAGCGAAGTCATCCCCACACAGGTCAGCACGCAGACCCAGCTCACGCGGAACATCACCCTCACTACTCCGCTGCTCTCCGCTGCCATGGATACAGTCACAGAGTCTCGTCTCGCCATCGCCATGGCACAGCAAGGAGGAATGGGTGTCGTTCACCGCAACCTCACCATCGAGCAGCAGGCGGGCGAGATCGACAAGGTCAAGCGCTCCGAGTCCGGAATGATCGTCGATCCCGTCACCATCGAGCCCGAACAACCGATTGCTGCCGCTCTCGATGTCATGCGGCGCTACAAGATCTCCGGTGTCCCGGTCACGAAGAACCGTAAGCTCGTCGGCATCCTCACCAACCGCGACCTCCGCTTCGTCTCCCGCACCGACATTCCTATCTCCGACGTGATGACGAAGGAGAACCTCATCACCGTCGCCGTCGGAACCACCCTGGAGCAGGCCGAGCAGATCCTCCACAAGCATCGCGTTGAGAAGCTCCTCGTGGTCAACGACGACTACGAGCTCAAGGGCCTCATCACCGTCAAAGACATCCAGAAGAAACTGAAGTATCCCAACGCCTCCAAGGACTCTCAGGGCCGTCTCCGCGTTGCGGGAGCTATCGGAGCTACCGGCGATTTCCTCGAGCGCGCTGAAGAGCTCGTCCGCTATCGCGTCGACGCCCTCGCCATCGACTCTGCCCACGGCCACTCTTCCCGTGTGCTTGAGGCTGTTCGAGAAGCCAAGCAGCGCTTTCCGGAGATCGATGTCCTTGCCGGAAACGTCGCCACCTATGAGGGCGCGCTCGCACTGATCAAGGCGGGAGCCGACGCCGTGAAGGTCGGCATCGGTCCGGGCTCCATCTGCACCACCCGCATGGTTACCGGAGCCGGAATGCCCCAGATCACCGCCATCTCCGAGGCCTATCGGGCGGGTCGTGAGAACAATATTCCCATCATCGCCGACGGCGGCATCAAGTACTCCGGCGATGTGACCAAGGCGATTGCAGCCGGGGCCTCGGTGGTGATGATGGGCTCGCTCTTTGCCGGCGTCGACGAGTCGCCCGGCGAAACCATCCTCTACCAGGGGCGTTCCTTCAAGGCCTACCGCGGCATGGGCTCTCTCTCCGCGATGGCGCAGGGCTCAGGTGAGCGCTACTTCCAGGGCAAGGACGATATGGACGCCTCCACCGAACGGCAGAACCTCACCGCTCGCGAGAACGGCTCCTCCAACCGGCTGGCAAAGTTCGTTCCCGAGGGCATCGAGGGACGTGTTCCCCATCGTGGACCTCTCGAGGGCGTCGTCTACCAGATGGTCGGCGGCCTGCGCTCCGGGATGGGATATCTCGGGTGCTCGTCCATCCCCGAGCTGCAGCAGAACTCAAAGTTCATTCGCATCTCGGGTGCAGGCCTGCGCGAGAGCCATGTTCACGACGTCATCATCACTCGTGAAGCTCCCAACTACCACGTCGAGTAATTCCTGCTGTGGGTTTTGTGGCGCCTCCATACCCGGAGGCGCCCCTCCCTACGGATTCTCTTTCCACGACCTTGTCAAGCCAGGCCCTGGCTCAAATATCAGAAAACAAGAGAGATCCATTTGCCGATAAGTTTGGGCTTGTTCTCTAAAATAAAAAGAAGAGCTCCAAATAGACGTAACGAGCACTAACCAAACTAAAAATAGATGTAACGACCACTAACCAAAATAAAATCAATATCTTGCGATTAAACCGCCCGGAATCAATATCTTGCACATCGGGTCCGGACCTAAGTCCAATGAATAGAGGATTTTGCGCAAAATCGTAGGTGGGCTGTCATCCTGCGAAAAATACAGGGATTCCTCGGCTTCGCTCGGAATGACGCCTGTTATGGGTTGGCTCGGAATGACGCTCATTGGTTGGCTCGAAATGGCAATCGTTTGGTTTCGCTAGAATGACACCCGTTTTTTGGGGTAGGTTTATCCCCGCATCCACATGGTTGATTGCCGGGACAGGACCATGGCGTCGAACCGGTGCCGCACTTCGAACCCGGCATCCTCGTAGAGGGAGACGGCAGACTGATTCGATTCGGTCACGGTGAGGGTGATGGCTGCCGTGCCTGATCGTCGGAGCTTCCGTGCCGCGTGGTTGAGCAGAAGCTTACCCAGGCCTCTTCCACGGTGCGAGGGAGCTACGCAGAGCTGGGTGATGTGAGCCACATCCGGCGCCACGCGCGAGCAGAGAACCATTCCCACCAGCCGTCCGTTACCCTGGTCACGCAGCAGCCACGATTGGTGATCTTCGAAGACGCCACAACCGGGAAACCGAACGATGTTGTGCAGAAAGCGCAAAGAGCCGTGGAGCGAGCAGTACTGGTCGTTGATATCGGCATCGATGTGCCCGTAATACGCTGCATGGATCAGCTCGGCGGCAGCCTGGTAGTAGATCGAGGACCACGGCACCAGGTCTATTCCAGGAGTCGTTTGCGGAGAGGGAAGTTCTCTTCCGGCGCGCGCAAAGTCGAACTCCATGAAGAGCCGGGGATGCCTTGTAAAGCCGGCATCGAGAAATCCGCCTTCGACCTTACCGGCGTCATAGAGCAACAGTTGCGATTCCACGCGTCCGATATTTGGGGTGTGGAGCAGGAGTTCAACCAGCCTGCGCAGCAGGGCATCGACGATCTGCAAGCCCTGTTCCGGGGTGGAAGAAAGCCCGAACGCGTCTCCGACCACGGCCTTATGTCCCTCGTAGACGCAGAAGGTATAGCCGACCAGTCTTCCGCGCTCGAGCGCTACAAAGCCGGGAAGGATACGCGAGTCGAGATACTGCAGAAGAAGTTCGGTAGAACTTCGGTAGTCCCAACGCAGTCTCTGGTCCCATACGACGGCTTCCGCTTCCAGCAGGGGTCGAAGCTGGCGCGCAGAAAACTGCCTTAAATCCAGCAGCTCGAATTGGGTCGCAACCGGCATTTCCACCGAACTACGCATCAGCGCAGGCAAAGTCTCTGTTGAGCTTACAGAAATTTCCTCTTTTCGATGCGTAATTCCTGATCGAAGACTCACGCTGGTCAGGGGCGGGCCGACACGCGATAGACCTCTAAACCTTGCGTGTCATAGAGAAACAGAGGCGTGTAGATTCTTCCGGCGAGGTAATGTTCCAGTGCCGCCGTATCTTTGGAAGGAACCACCAGAAGGTGCTCCCCGGCGGGCACGCCGTCTTTGTCGTAATGAACTGTGGGCTGGTTGCGGTAGAACGCAATCCCATAGTCCAGATCGCGCCTCACGGATTCGCAGGCGACCACGTTGATGTCGGGAGCCTTCTGCGCCATCTCTCGCGCAAGCGGGCGAGCGGAGTAGTTGATGTCGAGATCGTGGCCATGGAAGCCAAGCAGGAAGACCAAGGTTGCCAGCACGGGAAGCAGGGTGGCGTTGGCAACTTGTGAGACGCCCCACTTTCTGATGATGAGCAGGACGAGGATGGCGAACGCAAGAGCGGCGCCACCGGCCGCGAGAAGCCAGCTGGTCGAAGGAACCAGGGTCTCGTACTTCATGTGCTGGGGAGCCAGCGTGAGAACGAAGACCATAATCGCGCAGGTTGCCGCGTGTGCCCACAGCAGCCAGCGTGGGAGACCGCATCTGCGGACACGGTTCAGGTAATCGGCGGTGAGGATGGTGAGAGGAGGAATGGAAGGGAGGATGTAGCCGGGAAGTTTAGAGCCGGAGAAAGAGAAGAAGACGATAGGAAACAAGGCCCAGAGAACGAGAAACTCCGGAAAGGCGTCGCCTGCGCGCGTGTGTCCGAGGTATCGCTGTGGATTGTGCCGGACCTTCCATTCGGCCACTGAAACCTCAACGGCGTCTACCAGGGCACGAATGCCGATCACTGTCCAAGGCATCAGGCCGATGACCAGCACCGCGAGGTAATACCAGAAGGGCTGGTGATGCTGGTAACGGTTGCTGGCGAAGCGCTCGAGGTTGTGTTCCTTGAAGAAGACGCGGAAGAAGGTGGGGTTATGCTGCTGCACCGCGATAAACCAGGGGAGCACCATTACGAGGTAGAGAGCCACGCCGGGCAGCCAGATGGTCCGGCGCAGCAGCGACCACTCGCGCCGCAGACCGGCGAACAGAACGATGATTCCCAGTGCCAGGAAGGGGGCTACAGGACCCTTGGCCAGAGTCGCTGCAGCCCCGAAGAAGTAGAGATCGAACAGCCAGAATTTCTTGCCGGTTTCATACCAGGCGTACCACCCGAGCATGCCGATGCAGAAGGGCGCTGCAAGCTGCATATCGGTGGAGGCTCCGCGCGCGAAGCTGACCATGGCGACGCAGGAGGCAGTGATCAAGGCTGCGTCGAGGTGGCCTCCGGGCCGGAAACGGCGCATGTGGAGGAAGATGAGGACGATGAGAGCGAACGCTCCGGAGGAGGAGGGGAGGCGGGCGGACCAGTCCGAGACGCCAAACTCCTTGAAGAATCCCATGGCTCGCCAGTAGTAGAGGGCAGGCTTTTCCAGCCAGGGCTGACCATAGAGGATCGGTGTAACCGTTCCTCCTGCCAGGCAGTGGTACGAGGCCTTCAGATCTGTCAGGCGCAGGCTGTGGGGGAAGATCTTTGCGTGAACCTCATGACAGGCTTCGGAGTGGGCTTCCAGCATCTCGCGGGCGACCTGAGCGTAGCGAGGCTCGTCTGCTCCGACGAGACCGAGCTGATCGCCTCCGAAGGTGGGAATGAGACCGTAAAGCAGAAGAAAGCCGCTGGCCAGGACAAGAATCAGCAGCTCGCTCGAGATCATGGACTCAGGCCGGTTCCAAAGCCTCTGCAGCCAGCCGTGCGATGAGCGTTGCGACCCTGGACCCTGTCCGGTGGATGGTAGAGAATCAATCATTTCGGAAGATGAAGCGAGACAAGGCTAACAGAGCCCCATTCTTAGTTGACGAAGCACCCGCTCGGTGGCCTCGGTGAGCGGACCATCCATAGTGCAACCACTGGCGCTGCGATGGCCTCCCCCGCCAAAGGTCTCGGCGACCTGTGCGACGTCGATTCTGCCCTTGCTGCGGATGCTCAGACGATACTGATCGACTGAAGGAAGCTCGCGAAGGAAGACCGCGGATTCGACTCCTGCGATGCTGATGAGGTAGTTGACTACGCCTTCGCAGTCTTCCGCTCCCGCTCCTGCCTTGTCCATATCGCTGGTGGTGACCCAGCTCCAGGCCAGGGGGCCTTCGGTTTGAAGGTTCGAGAGCGCAGTGCCGAGCAGTCGGATCTTGCTCTCCGGGTTAGAGAAGTAGAGATCCCGCGCGATCTGGCTAGGATTGGCACCATGTGCTGCGAGATCGTGTGCCAGAGCCAAGGTGTCTGCGGTCGTGCTGGAGTAGGTGAAGGATCCGGTATCGGAGATGATGGCGGTATACAGGCAGGTCGCCATCGAAGGTGTGATGTCAACGTCGGCGGCCTTGGCAAGGCGATAGATCATCGCGGCGACGGCGCAGGCGTCTTCGTCGATCCAGTTCAGGGCGCCAAAAGTCCGGCCGCTGGCATGGTGGTCGATGTTGATCAGACAGCGTCCCTCCAACCCGATCATCCCGGTTCGTGGGATTCCATCGCACTCCAGCAGAATGGCAGGAGTGTCGAGATCAGGTTCTACCTCGCGCGCATCTGCAGTAAAGCGAATGCGGTCGAGACGGGGCATCGTGCGGTAGATGAAGGGAATCTCGTCGGCGAAGACGACAACGCATTCGCAGCCCATCTGGTCGAGGATCTCCGCCAGGGCGAGGACAGAGCCGATGGCGTCCCCGTCGGGACGAGCGTGAGAGGTAATGAGAAATCGGGAGTGGGCGCGAAATTTCTCCAGCAGAGCAGGAATGGGAGTATCGATCCTCATGAATGGGTCGTTGCCTGCCTGGCTTCCGGGTCTGCTGAAGCCTGTTTCTTTTCCCGTTTTCGCATCCGTCCGAGGAGCTCTTCCATCC
>Ga0268266_10003802_pt1 | contig 14765 bp, 14 predicted proteins | sample KBSS13metaG_FD_190356 | JGI IMG/M metagenome (GOLD analysis project Ga0268266, IMG submission 190356) | Switchgrass rhizosphere microbial communities from Kellogg Biological Station, Michigan, USA - KBS S1-3 metaG (SPAdes) (version 2) | ecosystem: Host-associated > Plants > Roots > Rhizosphere...
CAATTGCGCCTATATCGATCCCGACGGCAAGCTCGATGTGAAGAATGTCGACAACCAGATCGCATGGCTGCAGGAGCAGGGCTTTGTCGACAAGGGGTTTGCGGCAGACGCGATCATCGCGAAGGACTATGTGAAGGCGGATTGATGGAGCAGGGCCTCATCCTTCGAGACGCGGCGAAGAGGCCGCTCCTCAGGATGAGGGGATGGCTTTGGCCGCTGGGACCAATCTATCTCCTCATGGTGAGGAGCGCGGTCTGCCGCGCGTCTCGAACCATGCGGCCCACGTGATGCCGCGACTTCGAAGCGAGGACATTGGATGGACCTGATCGCCGACCATATCTGCCACCGCTTCGGCACGCTGGACGTGCTTGACAAGGTGTCGTTCACCGTTGCCTCCGGCGAGGTAGTCGCGATCGTCGGTCCGTCCGGCTGCGGCAAGAGCACGCTGCTGTCGATCCTGGGCGGGCTGCTGCGCCCGAGCGAGGGAAGGGCAGAGCTGCGTGGCGCGCCGCCGGCCGACAGCCTCAATCCGCTGACCTTCGTGTTCCAGGATTTTGCGCTGCTGCCCTGGTGCACCGTGGAAGCGAATGTCGAATTTCCGCTTGCGCATACCGCGCTCGACGCCGCCGCGCGCCGGGCCGTCGTTGACGACGCGTTGCGCCGCACGGGCCTGTCTGATTTCCGCGGCGCCTATCCAAAGCAGCTTTCCGGCGGCATGCGCCAGCGCGTCGGCATTGCCCGCGCGCTGGCGGTGCGGCCGGCGATCCTTTTGATGGACGAGCCATTGTCGGCGCTGGATTCGCAGACCCGCGAATTGCTGATGGAGGACTTCATCGGCCTGCTTGCCGACGGCACGATGGGCGCGGTCTATGTCACGCATAATCTGGAAGAAGCGGTGCGGCTCGCCGATCGCATCGTGGTGCTGTCGCGTCGGCCCGGCCGCGTCAGGGAGATCGTCGAAATCCCGATGACGCGCGCCGAACGCGGTGCGATCGATGCGCGCGGCAAATTGCTGGCGCTGCAGAATGATCTGTGGTCGCTGATCCGCGAGGAGGCGATCGATGCCGAGCGCGAGGTTCAGCATGCTTGAGCGCGCACCGCAGGACGATCGCGCAACCGAAGCCCGGCCAGTCGCCTTCCGCGGCGCGGGTTTTGTGCCAAAGGCAGGGCGCGCCTCCGGCTGGATCGCGCTCGCACTGGTGATCGCGCTTTGGCAATTGGCCGGCAGCGCCGGCTGGGTCAACCCGCTGTTCCTGCCGGCGCCTTCAGCGATTGCGGTCGCGATATACAAGCTCGCGATGTCAGGCGCGCTCTGGCAGCACGTTTCGGCTTCGGTCGTTCGCATCGGCAGCGGCTGGCTGCTCGGCACCGTGGCCGGCGTGATCATAGGTTTTGCGATCGGGCTGTCGACGCTGGCGCGCGGTGTCGGCATCACCTTCATCTCCGCGCTGTTTCCGATCCCGAAAATCGCGCTGCTGCCGCTTCTGATACTCTGGCTTGGAATCGGCGAGGAGCCGAAGATCGCGACCATTGCGTTAGGGGTGTTCTTCTCCACCGCGATCTCGGTCTATAGCGGCGTCGATGCGGTGCCGCGCAACCTGATCCGGATGGCGCAGAGCTTCAATGTGCCGTTCCACGCCATCGTCCGGCGCGTGATCTGGCCGGGCGCGCTGCCATCGATCCTCGCGGGGTTCCGCATCACGGCGTCAGTGGCGCTGCTGCTCGTCGTCAGCGCTGAAATGATCGGTGCCCAGTACGGCATCGGCGCGTTCGTGCTGCAGGCCGGCAATCTGATGCAGACCGATCAGCTGTTGGCCGGGGTGGTAATTATGTCGCTGTTCGGGCTGGCGGTGGGGAGGCTGATCAATATGCTGGAAGCGAAGTTGCTGCACTGGCGGTGAAGAGGAGCGCCGGTCTCGCCCCGTCATTGCCTGCGACAAACGCGAAGCGTTTGCGCAAGGGAGCGACAGCGACGAAGCAATCCATGCCTCCGCTTGCGGCGCGATGGATTGCTTCGCTTCGCTCGCAATGACGGCGGAGCGGGCGTCAACCTCACGCGTTGCCGCGATCTTCCCTGAACAAATCGAGCTTCTGCTGCACCGGGCGGTCGGAGAAGGAGAACAGCACCGAGTCGGTGTCGGCCTCGTGCGTGACCCAGTGCCAGCTCGGCACCACGAACAGGTCGCGCGGACCCCATTCGAAAATCTGGTCGCCGATCCGGGTGCGGCCCTTGCCCTCGATCGCGGCGAACACGGTGGCGTCGGTCGCGCGGTAGCGCGCGGTCTTGAAGCCCTTCGGCAATAGCTGGATGAAGGTGCCGATCGTCGGCATCGCGAAATCGCCGGTCTCGGGGTTGGAGAATTTCAGCTTCAGCCCATGGCAGGCGTCCCATTCGTCGCGTGTCTTGGCCAGCTCCAGCGCCTCGCGCGTATAGTTGTAGGGATAGTTGAAGATCGGCGAGGTCTTGGATTTGCGCTTCCCGTCGACCGGCAGCAGGTTGTGGCCGTAGCGGGCAAAGCTGTCGCCAGCGGGCTTACTGATCTTCTGCTGGTCCTCGTTCGATCCTTCGGCAAAGGACGCATCGAAGAACTGCACCATCGGGATGTCGAGCCCGTCGAGCCAGAACATCGGTTCGGATGTTTCGTTGGAATGGTCGTGCCAGGTCATCGAGGGCGTGATGACGAAATCGCCGGGCTCCATCGCGGTGCGCTCGCCGTCGACGGTGGTATGGGCGCCCTTGCCTTCGAGCACGAAGCGCAGCGCCGACTGGCTGTGCCGATGGGCGGGCGCGACATCGCCGGGGACCACCATCTGCACGCCGGCAAACAGCGACGTCGTGACCTTCGACTGGCCGCGCAGGCCGGGATTCTCCAGCACCAGCACCCGCCGCTCGGCTTCCTTGGCGGTGATCAGCTTGCCCGCTTCGGTCATGTAGTCGCGGATGGAATCGAACTTCCACAGGTGCGGCCGGCAGGCGCTTCGCGGTTCCGGGGTAACGAGATCGCCCAGCACGTTCCACAGCGCGGAGAGATTCTCGCCGTCGATCTTCCTGTAGAACGCCTCGCGTTCCGGGGTCTTCTGCACGGCTTCCATGATCAGGCCTCCCGTCATTTTTCTATCGCTTCATGATTGACAGTATACTTACAATATGGATAGCGTCAATGACAGCCCCAGGGCAAACGATAAAAGGCAAACGATAAAATCCGAGGGAGGTTCCGATGAAGCTGCATGGCTATTTTCGCAGCAGCGCGGCATACCGGGTCAGGATCGCGCTGAACCTCAAGGGGTTGCCGGCCGATCACCTGTCGCATCACCTTCGCAAGGGCGAACAGTGCGCGCCCGCCTATCTCGCCATCAACCCGCAGGGGCTGGTGCCGACGCTGGAAGACGGCACGGGGGCCGTGCTGACCCAATCACTCGCCATCATTGAATGGCTGGACGAGACCCATCCCAATCCACCGTTGCTGCCAAAGGAGCCGCTGCGCCGCGCCAAGGTGCGCGCATTCGCCATGGCGCTCGCCTGCGATACGCACCCGGTGCAAAATCTCAAGGTTCTGGCGCGTTTGCGCCAGCTCGGCGTGGGCGAAGAGAAGGTGACGGAATGGGCGGCCTGGGCCAACCGGGAGGGATTGTCCGCCTGCGAAACGCTGGTCGCGGGCGAGGCCGGCCCATTCTGCTTCGGCGACAAGCCCACCCTGGCCGACCTCTGTCTGGTCCCGCAGCTTGGCAATGCGCGGCGCTTCGGCGTCGATGTTTCGGCCTATCCGCGGCTGCTGAAGGCCGAGACCGCGGCCAGGGAAATGAAGGCGTTCACCGATGCCGCACCGGACAAGCAAGCTGATGCCGAGTAAGCCCTCACCCATCACGATGGACGCGGTCTACGCCGCGCCCGGCTACCTGTTCCGCCGGATGCAGCAGATCGCGGTCTCGATCTTCGTCGAGGAATGCAGGGCGTTCGACCTGACGCCGGTGCAATATGCGGCGCTGGTGACGATCCACACCCATCCCGGCATCGACGCCACCCGGCTGTCGGCGGTGATCGCCTTCGACCGCTCCACACTCGGCAACGTGATCGAGCGGCTTGAGAGCAAGGCGCTGATCGAGCGCAAGCCCTCGCGCGAGGACAAGCGCGTCAAGCTGCTGCATCTGACCAAATCGGGGGCGGCCGTGCTGCGTGACATCATGCCCTCGGTGGAGCGCGCGCAGGTGCGGATGCTGCAGCCCTTGAAGCCGGCCGACCGCAAGACCCTGATGGCGCTGCTGACGCAGCTCGTCGACCTCAACAACGAGGCCTCGCGCGTGCCGTTGCGCGCCGAAGATGCGCTCGAACATCTGGGGAAATCGAATTGATGGACGCACGGCCGGTTTTGATCGCAGGTGGCGGAATCGGCGGGCTCGCCGCGGCGCTTGGGTTGGCGCAAAAAGGCATCCGCTCGATCCTGCTGGAAAAGGCCTCGCAGCTCGGCGAAATCGGCGCCGGCATCCAGCTCGGGCCCAACGCGTTCCACGCCTTCGACTATCTCGGCGTCGGCGAGGCCGCACGAAGCATGGCCGTCTATATCGATCAGCTCCGGCTGATGGATGCGCTGACGGCCGAAGAAATCACCCATGTCGATCTTGGCGATGCGTTTCGCGCGCGCTTCCGTAACCCTTACGCGGTCGTGCATCGCGGCGATCTGCACGGCGTGTTCCTGCGCGCCTGCCAGAGCCATGAGCTGATCGACCTGCGCGTCAGCAGCGAGGTGGTCGGCTACGATCAGGATGGCTCGTCGGTGACGGCGCGGCTCGCCAATAGCGAACGCGTCACGGGCCGGCTGCTGATCGGCGCCGACGGGCTATGGTCAAACGTGCGCAAGCAGGTGGTCGCGGACGGGCCGCCGCGTGTGTCCGGACATACGACGTACCGCTCAGTGATTCCGACCGAGCAGATGCCGGAAGATTTGCGCTGGAACGCGGCGACGCTGTGGGCCGGGCCGAAATGCCATATCGTGCATTATCCGCTGTCGGGCTGGAAGGTGTTCAACCTCGTCGTCACCTATCACAACGACGCGCCGGAGCCGGTGGCGGGCAAGCCTGTCAGCGACGAGGAAGTCATGCAGGGCTTTGGCCACGTGCATGAGCGTGCGCAGGAGATTATCCGCCACGGCAAGAACTGGCGGCTATGGGTGCTGTGCGACCGCGATCCGGTCGAACGCTGGGTCGACGACCGCGTCGCGCTGCTCGGCGACGCCGCGCACCCGATGCTGCAGTATTTCGCGCAAGGCGCGTGTCAGGCGATGGAGGACGCGGTGTGCCTGTCGCACATGCTGGCGAACCATGATGATTACACCACGGCGCTGGAAGCCTATCGTGCACAACGTTTCCTGCGCACTGCAAAGGTGCAGTTGATGTCCCGCGCCATCGGCGAGCACATCTATCACCCCGCCGGCGGCCATGCCCGGCTGCGCAACGAGATCATGAGCGCGAAGACGTCGGAGGAGTGGTACGGCGATCTGGCGTGGCTGTATGGCGGAACGGGGTTGGCGGGGTAGCTGCCGCGTACTCCGCTGTCGTCCCGGCCTTGAGCCGGGACCCATAACCACAGGAAGTCGTGCGGGGCACGCTGGGGCTGCAGCGATCGGAACAGCCAACAACGGTGGCTATGGGTCCCTGCGTTCGCAGGGACGACACCGAGTTTGTGGCTGCGGCGCTACATCTTCATCAAAGCCTGCCGGTCGATCTTGCCCGTGCCGGTCTTCGGCAGTTCCCCGATGAACCTGATCTCGCGCGGATATTTGTAGGGCAGCAATTTTTCCTTGACGTAATTCTGCAGCCTCTTTGCGGCTTCGCTCTCCTTGAAGCCGCCCTTGTTCATCACCACCACAGCCTTCAGCGTCATGCGGCGATCAGGCAGCTCGGCGGCGAACACGGCGCATTCCCTGATGTCGGGATGTTCGGCAAGGCAGAGCTCGACCTCGAGCGGGTAAACCCATTGGCCGGATATCTTGATCAGGTCGTCGGCGCGGCCGCGGAAGAAATGAAAACCGTCGGCATCGCGCAGGAAGCGGTCGCCGGTGTAGATCCAGCCGCCCTCGCGAATGGTTTCCGTCGATTTGTCGGGCCGGTTCCAGTAGATCGGGGTGCTGGAATCGCCGCGGACCCACAAAATGCCTTCCTCGTTGTCGCCGACCTCGCGGCCGTCCTTGTCCTTCAACAGGATTTCGTAGCCGGGAACACGCAGGCCCGCCGCGCCGAGTTTTTTCTTTTCGGGGTGGTTGGAGAGATAGATGTGCAGCACTTCCGTCGAGCCGAGCCCTTCGATGATCTCGAGTCCCGTCAGCGCCTTCCAGCCATTGAAAACTTCCGCCGACAGCACCTCGGCGGCCGACAGCGCCATCCGCAGCGAGGAGAAATCGGTGGCCGCCGCGCCTTCGGCCCTGGTCAGCGAGGTATAGAGCGTTGGCAATCCGTAGAACACGGACGGTCGATATTTCTCGATCGCCTCGAAGATCGTTGCCGGCTTCGGCTGGCCGGGCAGCAGGAGCGTTGCGGCACCGACCGAGAACGGGAAGGTGATCGCGTTGCCGAAACCGTAGGCGAAGAAAATCTTCGGCACCGAGAAGCAGATGTCGTCGGGCGTCAGCTTGAGGACGTTGCGCGCAAACGCCTGCTCGCTATAGGCCATGTCGTGCTGCAGATGCACGATGCCCTTGGGACGTCCGGTCGAGCCGGATGAATACATCCAGAACGCCATGTCGTCGCGCCCGGTGTCGGCTTCGGGCAGATCGGCGGAGAATTCCTGCAGCCATTGCTGCGCAATGAAGGTTTTCGGCACGGCGTGTTCGCCCGCCGCGCCATTGACCACGACCAGGGTTTGCAGTGGCGTGTCCTTGCAGGCCTCCGCATTGAACCGCGACGTGAACTCGGCCTCCGCGACGGCGACGGCCGCACCGGCATCCGAAAGGTAGAACTGCAGCAGGTCCGGCGGCGTCAGCGTGTTGATCAACAGCGGCACAAAACCCGACCGCACCGCGCCGAAAAACGCCGCAGGATAGACCGGCGTGTCGTCGAGGAACATCAGGATGCGGTCGCCGCACTTCAGGCCCAGCGACTGAAAGCCATGTCCCCATTGCGACGCCTCGGCGCAGAGCTGTGCGTAAGTGCGCGTGCCGCCAGGGCCGGTCAGCGCCAGCCGCTCGCCGCGGCCGGCCGCGAGATTGTCGAACAGGATGTGGCTCGCGTTATAGCGCTCCGGAATCGCGAAGCCGATCTCGCGCGCGCCCGGATTGTCGCGGGGCACCAAATCGGAAATGTGTGACGTCATGCTCGGCTCCCGATCTTCTTTTCCGCCTCGTAACGGGCCATGAATTCCGGCGACATCGCGCGCAGCCGCGCATCCGCGATCCGCCCGGAGCGGGTGATGTAGCTGTAGGCAAAATCCATCAGGTCGAGCTTCATGTGTTCGGGAAAATGTTCGTACCAGTCGGCACTGGTGCGCGCCGCCGTCACCAGCTTTTGCACGATCGGTTTGCGTTCGGCCTGGTAGCGGCCGAGGCTGGCGGGAATATCGTTTTCCGCCTCCAGCGCCTTGGTCAGCGCGATCGCGTCTTCGATCGCCAGCCGGGTGCCCGAGCCGATCGAGAAATGCGCGGTATGCAGGGCGTCGCCGATCAGCACCATGTTGCCGTGCGACCAGTTCTCGTTCCAGATCCAGGGGAAATTCCGCCACACCGATTTGTTCGAGACCAGCGAATGGCCGTCCAGCGCGCTTGCGAATATCTCCTCGCAGATCGCCTGTGACTGCTCGATCGTCTTGTGCTCGAAGCCGTAGGCCTGCCAGGTCGCCGCGTCGCATTCGACCAGGAACGTGCTCATCGAAGGCGAATAGCGATAGTGATGCGCGTTGAAGGAGCCCAAATCAGTTTTCACAAAAGTCTGCGACAGCGTGGCAAAGCGCTTCGTGGTGCCATACCAGGCGAACTTGTTGGTCGAATGCGAAACCGAGGCGCAAAATTCCTTTTCAAAGCCGCGGCGCACCAGCGAGTTCAGCCCGTCGGCGGCGACGATCAGGTCGTATCCCCCAAGCTCGTCCAATGACTGGATCGTGGTGTTGTATCGCGCCGCAATTCCCGCCGCGCGCACGCGCTGCTGCAGGATGGTCAGCAGTTCAAGCCGGCCGATCGAGGAGAAGCCGATGCCGTCGATCTCGACGCTCTCGCCGCGCAGATTGAGCGTGATGTTCTTCCAGCTCTCCATTCGCGGCGTGATGGCGTCCACCGTCTCGGGATCGTCGGCGCGTAGAAATTCCAGCGCCTGTTCGGAGAACACCACGCCAAACCCCCAGGTCGCGCCTTCGGGGTTCTGTTCGAACAGGTCGATATGCGCGTCCGGGTGACGCCGTTTCCAGAGATAAGCGAAGTAGAGACCGCCGGGGCCTCCGCCGATGACGGCGATACGCACGTCTCCCTCCCAAATCGACAGTATACTGTTTAATTTGGACCGGAGACTAATCCGCGCCGGAAATTTCCGCTAGAGAAAAATCGAGGGGAACCGGTCTCCGGACGGCCAAATCAGCCTTCGGCCGCCGGGGGCCTCGCCGCGAGCAAGAGCCTGCGGCGATGGATCGAACCTTCCAGCCGGTTCGCCATCGAGACCAGCGTCGAGATATCCTGCGCGTTTTCGCTTCTGATGGCGTTCGCCATCTCGGCATCCAGCGCCGCGTCGACCTGGCTTTCGATTTCGGCCAGTTCGGCGTCGGTCGTCACCTCCCTTATTCGCCGCGGCAAGGCGAACAAGGTCTTCATGACAGCTTCTTCCGGCACCGTCCGCTCAATCCCGAGAAACCGCCAGGCGGCCGCAAAGATCGAAGCCAGCGCCCCCAGCACCATCGGCGTCAGATAAATCCAGTTGCTCCATCTATCCATGAAGCTTTGCTGGGTGCCGTTGTAAAACGCAGCGGCCCCCGGATGGACCGGTATATAGGCGTCGGGGTCGGTATCGGGGGCTGTCAGTGCGGCCAGCAACGGCTGATCCCGCACGAGGTCGTTGCGTGCGTTGATGAGTGCCTGCGTCAGGTCCGTGATCACGTCGGGGTCGAGCTTCTTGTTGGCGACGAGATAAGAGCCGACGCGCAACGTGGTCAGGTCGGCATCCGGGACCGGCGGATTGCCCCTTAGCGTCCCGAGCGGAATATCAAAACTCTCATAGGCGCCGTCCACATCCGCGATGGCGCCGGCGGACTCAACCGGGATCAAGGTTGGAAAGGAGTCGTGGCTGCCACGGAAGAAGCGCCGCACGAGCGACAGGTATTTTTCGTTGAGGGGAACGACCACCAGGAATGCGCTGGCCTCCTTCGACTGGATCGCGCGCGGCGTATCCGCCGGCGCGATGTTCCTGAAGGTGACCTTGTCGCCGAGATCATATTCCTTCTTCAGGGCATCGACGATCCTTTGGTTGATCTCGCCGCCGACCACGCCAACGGTGTGACCTCTCAATTTCTCGATACTTGTCAGCGCCGTGCCGGGCGCGAGGATCATCAATACCGATTTGTTGACCAGCACGACGCTTCGCGCCTGGGAGAGATCGCCGACATCGGCTCGAACGATGGCCAGGTCCACCTTTCCGGCGGCAAACATCTTTGCGGAATCCAGCACGCTGTCCGTCGGCACGACGGTGACACGTACGGGAGACTTCGCTGCATCGAGCCGGCCGGCGATGATCGAGGCGACCTTGCTGGCCTCGCCGTCGAACGACCCCACCGCAAGGCTCAGCGTTACCGGCTTCGAATAATACCGATACGCGACGAGGCCAGCGCCAAGGGCGATGCCGACGAGGCCCGTCAAAAGCACGACGCGAGCCCACAGCGGCAGCGGTGCGGAAAAATTCTTCATGCGTTTCGGACCATTGCGCGCCTGGTTTGCAAGCGGTCGATGCTGGCATATCGTTCGCGATCCGCAAAGCCCGCGCCATGGTCGGGACCGGCAGCGAGCCGACCGCTGGGCCACGAGGGCGGATCACAGCGATCGGAACCCAGGCGCATCCGGTCAACGGCCGGATCTCGTCAGCTCAGGTGCAGCGGCGAACCTTGACGCCGTCCACCACCACGGTCCTGCAGACCACGGCGGGCTTGCGGACGACAACCGCGCCGCTGGTGCTGGCGCAGCCGGCCCGAACGACGCCGCGGGCGCAAACGACCGCATTGGCCTCGGTGGTTTCGAACGTCATGGTGGCGGAAAAGGACAGCGCGGCGGCTGCGATCAGCAGAAAGGAACGCATATAAAATCTCCCGGACTGGTTGATATTCAGGTTTTGAAAGTTTTTTCTCGAAAGTTTTTGGCAAGGTTCTGCGGATGCCTGTCGCGGCGTGCGCGCACGCCGATCTCGTTTCGGTTGCCGGCCGGCGCGAACGCCAGCCGCTTCCTCATTTCTTCTCCGCCGCGGCAAGCACCTTCTTGCAGGCCGGCGTGATCTTGTCGCTCTCCTTGGCGAGGCAGGCGATGATGCGTCCGCCGCCCGGGGTGACGCCTTTGCAATATTTCTCGTAGTCGCCCATGCAGGCGCTGCGCTGTTCGGCGGTCAGCTCCTGCGCCGATGCGGCCTGCGACATGCAGAGTACGGCGGTGGCGATCAGGATGGTGCGTAGCATCGATTTTCTCCCTTCGTTGTGGCGGCCGATCGTTGAGGTGAGTATCCGCGGATCGAGACGCCGGCCTTCTTGCTTCTTGATCGCGGACCCGCTGTAGTGAAGCTCCTATTCACCGCTGCAAGGAAAACCCATGGCGCAGGTCAGGGCGAAATGGCTGACGTTCTATGCCGAACATGTCGAGCCGGTTTCCAAGGAAATATTCTCTCACGTCGAAAAGATGATCATCGGAACGTTGATCGTATCGGCCGGCGCCCATGTCTCGAGCACAGAGCCGATGATCGTGCTGTTTGGCTATCTGCGCCATGGTCTCATCGGCCGCGGCGTCATGCTGTTCGGCGTTATTCTGCTGTTGCTGAATTTCGTCGACGGTCTTTACAAGCTCGCCAAGCTCAATTGGCATATTGCGTACCAAATCCTGATGACGATCCTGTATTTCGCGCTTTCGGTGCGGCTCATTCAGCTCATCCTCGCCTTTCGCGGCGAGTGACCGGCGGTCCCCGGGTCAGTGAAGGACCGCCCGCAGGCGTGTGATTATCGCGCCGCGAACTGCGACAGCACGTCCTTGCAGGCCGGCGAGAGCTGGGCGGCATTGGTCGCCAGACACTGCACGATCCGGCCGCCGCCAGGCGCCACGCCGCCGCAAATCGAGCGGACGTCGGCGCCGCAAGCCGAGCGCAGCACCAACAGTTCTTCACGCGGCCGCATCGGCCGCAGCACGATCACAGTCGGTGCCGCCGGTGCTGCGGCAGCCGCCGCTGCCGGCGCCGTGCCTGCCGCGGGAGCTCCACCGCCGCTGGCAGCGGAGACGGCTTTCTCGCAACCGGCTGAAAGCTTCGCCTTGTTCTTTTCCAGGCATTGCAGCGCCGGCGCGCCGCCGGTCGGCACGCCTGCGCAGACCTTCGGATAATCGGAGCGGCACGCGCTGCGGACGGCGGAAATCTGGGCGCTGGTCGGCTGTCCCGCGGGCGCAGCCGTTGACTCGGCCGCCTTCGGCGCGGTTGTCGTCGCGGCGGCCGGCGCCGCGGCTTTCGGTGCGGCGGTGTCGGCCGGCTTGGCTGCCGCTGGCGCTTCCACGGCGCGCACCGCGCTCTGGCAGCTCGATGAAAGGCTCGACATATTCTTCTGCAGGCATTGCAGCGAGGCCTCGCCGCCCGGGGGTACGCTGGAGCAATGCGCTATGTAATCGGAGCGACACTGGGATTTGATGGCGTCGCGCTGCGCCTGGCTCGGCGCTTGCGCAAACGCGGGTGCTGCGGTTGCCAGTATCGCGGCAACCGAAAGCCACGGCGCAAGCCTGCTCGCACGTTTCAACGTGTTGATCATTTGAATAAATCCTTTTGTCGTCGCAGGAAGCCTGCCGCTTCAATAAAATTTCGCAGTAAAAATTCTAACGGCCCGCATCATTTTCGCTTTCGGGTTTCACTGCAAGCGGATTGTTGCTATTTTCATGGGGTGGCGCGGAGCAACGATTTCTGAATAGAAAATTTTTTGAACAAACCAGTTGAGGCGCGAAAAATGAAGCCCATGCGTTCGCCAGCACGCCCTTGTCCGCACCGCACCACCGGGCAAGGAGGAGCTGTGATCTGGCGCTCGGCATTCGCAATCGCCGCGATGGGCATCTTAAGTGCCTGCGAACAAAATACTTTTGTCCCGCCACCGCCGCCGAAGGTTGACGTCGCAGTCCCCGTGCAAGGGTCCTTCACGCGTTACCTGGAAGCGACCGGTAACACCGCGCCGGTCAAGAGTGTCGATCTGGTTGCACGCGTGCAGGGCTTTCTGCAAACGATCGAATACAAGGACGGCGCCTCTGTAAAGGAAGGCGCACCTTTGTTCACGATCGAGCCCGAAACCTATAAGCTGAAGCTCGAACAGGCGCAGGCTGCGGAAACCGGCGCGCAGGCAACGCTGAAGCAGGCCGAGGCTGACTTCAAGCGGCAGCAGGACCTGGTGCAGCGGCAGGCCGTTTCCCAGGCCACACTGGATAATTCCACCTCGACGCGCGACAACGCGCAGGCCAACCTGCTGCAGGCCCAGGTCAACACCAGGCTCGCGGCGGTCAATTACGGCTATACCCACGTGGCCGCGCCGTTCGATGGTGTCGTCAGCGCGCACCTCGTCTCCATCGGCGAGCTCGTCGGGGCGTCGTCGCCGACACAGCTTGCCACTATCGTGGCGCTCGACCCGATCTGGGTGAATTTCAACGTCAACGAACAGGACGTGCTGCGGATTCGTACGGAGGCGCGCCGCCGCGGAATGACGGTGGACGACCTCAGGCAATTGCCGATAGAGGTCGGGCTGCAGACCGAGACCGGCTTTCCACACAAGGGCAGGCTCGACTATGCCGCCGTGACGCTCAACCAGTCGACCGGCACGCTTCCGGTGCGTGGCGTGCTGCCCAATTCCGATCGCGCGTTGCTGCCGGGGTTCTTTGTGCGCGTTCGTGTGCCGATCGATCAGGAGCAGAACGCGCTGTTCGTGCCGGACGTGGCGCTCGGCAGCGACCAGGCCGGACGCTATTTGCTGGTCGTGAACGGCGAGAATGTCGTCGAGCAGCGCAAGGTCCGGACCGGGCCCCTCCAGGATGGCGGGCTGCGCGTGATCGAGGAGGGGCTCAAGGCCGACGATCGCGTCATCACCGCCGGACTGTTGCGCGCGATTCCCGGCCAGAAGGTCGATCCGCAACTCAGGAAGATCGAAGCGCAACCGGCTGCGGCCAAGTAGGAGCCGCCCCATGATTTCGAAGTTCTTTATTGAGCGGCCCGTTCTCTCGAACGTCATCGCGATCCTGATGATCTTGATCGGCGGCGTATGCCTGTTCCGGCTGGCGGTTGCCCAATATCCCGACGTCGTGCCGCCCACGGTTCAGGTTACCACCCGCTATCCCGGCGCCAGCGCGAAAACCGTGATCGACACGGTGGCGCTGCCGATCGAGCAGCAGGTCAACGGCGTCGAGGACATGCTTTACATGCAGTCCTACAGCGGCGCCGACGGTTCCTATTCGCTGACGGTGACGTTCAAGATCGGGACCGACCTCAACTTCGCACAGGTGCTGGTGCAGAACCGGGTGTCGAGCGCGCTGTCGCAGCTGCCGCAGTCGGTGCAGAGCCAGGGCGTCACCGTGCAGAAGAAGTCGACGGCGATCCTGCTGTTCGTGACGCTGACGTCGCCGAAATCGACCTATGACAGTCTGTTCCTGAGCAACTACGCCACCATCAATATCCGCGACGAGCTGTCGCGTCTGCCCGGTGTCGGCAACGTCACGGTGTTCGGCGCCGGCCAGTATTCGATGCGGGTCTGGCTCGATCCGAACAAGCTGTATGCGCGCAACCTGATGCCGCAAGATGTTATTTCGGCGATCCAGCAACAGAGCCAGCAGGTCACCGCGGGCCAGGTCGGCGCGCCGCCGGCCCCGGCAGGGCAGGCGTTTCAATATACCCTGAACGTCAGCGGACGGCTCGACGACACCAGCGAGTTCGAGAACGTGATCGTCAAGACCGGCACCAGCGGCGACGTCACGCGTGTGCGCGACGTCGGCTGGGTCGAACTCGGCGCCCAGACCTACAGCCAGATCTTTTCGCTCAACAACAGGCCGGCCACCGGCATCGGCGTGTTCCAGTCGCCCGGCGCCAATGCGCTCGAGGTCGAGCAGGCCGTCAGGAAGAAGATGGAGGTGCTGGCGAAGGCGTTTCCGCAGGACATAACCTACGACGCGCCGTTCGACACCACCAAGTTCGTCTCGGAGTCGATCAACGAGGTCTACAAAACCCTGATCGAGGCGGGCCTTCTCGTGCTGGTCGTGATCCTGATCTTCCTGCAGGACTGGCGCGCAATGCTGGTGCCGGCGACGACCGTGCCGGTGACCATCATCGGCGCTTTCGCGGCCATGGCGGCGCTTGGCTTCACCGTCAATATCTCGACGCTGTTTGCGATCGTGCTGGCGATCGGCATCGTGGTCGACGACGCCATCGTCGTGGTCGAGGGCGCGGCCCACAATATCGAGAAGGGCATGTCCGGCCATGACGCGGCGATCAGCGCGATGGACGCGCTGTTCGCGCCGATCATCGGCATCACGCTGGTGTTGATCTCGGTGTTTTTGCCTTCGGCCTTCCTGCCAGGATTGACCGGGCGAATGTACGCGCAA
>Ga0268266_10003804_pt1 | contig 14764 bp, 14 predicted proteins | sample KBSS13metaG_FD_190356 | JGI IMG/M metagenome (GOLD analysis project Ga0268266, IMG submission 190356) | Switchgrass rhizosphere microbial communities from Kellogg Biological Station, Michigan, USA - KBS S1-3 metaG (SPAdes) (version 2) | ecosystem: Host-associated > Plants > Roots > Rhizosphere...
CCCTGGAACCACCCGATCCGAAGCAGCTTATCCCTGCAAATCGGACATTTCGGGGCTATAGCTCAGCTGGCAGAGCGCCTGGATCGCACCCAGGAGGTCGGCGGTTCGAATCCGCCTAGCTCCATCGACGAGGAAGGTCTGCAAACGGGCAACTTCGGATTCCGGGAGCCATTCAAACCTTCCAGAAATTTCCCCCTCGCCGCAGGCACTGGTGCCTGAAGCGCATCGGATATGTATGGATTCCGGCCGATTCTGACTTGCTGGCTGCTGTCAGCGGTATCACCGACAGCTGCAGCGCCTCATCGATCTGGTGCTGCGATAGCGCCATCAGCGGGAGCACGCCTCCTTAAGATCCGGTGGTGATGGGCGCCAGCTTCGACAAGAAGAGTGCAGCGGCCGAGATCGCCATTGCAGGAGCCGCCGGCGGAGCGACCGGCGGTCCGGCGGGCACGGCGGTCGGTATCGGGGCGGGGGCTCTTTCCCAGGGGGTCCTCTGGGTGCGTGATCGGAGCTTCGGCGACGCCGCGCTCGCAGAGCTTCAGAAGGATCGCCTCGGCGAGACGATCGAGGAGGCCTCGCGGACGATCGAGGCGATGCGGATGCTGGGGCACGAGGTGCGGGAGGACTGGTTCATAGAGGACCAGGCCGAAGGGAAGCTCTTCATCTCCCACCCAGGGCTGGAAATTCTCGAAGGCACCCTGATCGCTGCGGCCAATGAGTTCGAGCGACGAAAGACGAGGCTCATCGCGAACCTTTGGTCTCAACTCGCATTCAATCCGTCTGTCCCCGACGAGGAGGGGATCTATCTGCTGAAGGTCGCCAGCGAGCTTTCCTATCGACAGTTCGCCGTGCTCGCCGTCTTGACCGAGCTGTCCGGGCCTCCGCCGACCGCCGAGCGGGCGGAGCTCGACCTCGCGGTCGCTTCGGGTCCGGTTGTACAACCGAACACAGGACACGACAGCGACCACCCGTTCACCGGAAGCGGGACCACCGCCGCGCTGCTCTTCGACCTGATTCGCCGGGATCTCGCCCGCCAGGACGATGGACGACAGATTCCCTCCGATGTCGGCCGCCTTCGCCCCTGGCGCTGCAGACCGACCTTGCTCGGCCTGCGACTCTACGTCCTCACGGCGATGCGTACGCATGTTCCGATTGAGGTGAAGGAAGAACTCGCCCGCGAGTTAGTCGAACACGACTGACCCAGCATTACCCGGAGTGTTCTCTGCTTTAGCTCGTGAACGCGGAGGTTCAGGCGCTCTGCCAGAAGTCGCACTCGCGCGCGTCAATCCTGCGGGTGACCCCAAAGGTCCATGCAGTAGTGACAGAAACCGCGGGGCGGATCGACTCGGGATCCGACGGTCGCCAGATCGCCACGATAGACAAGGTGTCCCCGAGGGTCGCGCAGGCCGGTGATCCAGACCAGGAACTCGGTCACCGCGAGGGAGGCGACGGCACCGTTGATGGAGACTACCGAGGGTCCGGTGTCATCGAGCGCGTCCCGATCGATCCCGTAGATCCGATCGTCGGCGGCCAGTTGGTCGGCGTTCATCCCGGCTCGGGCGAGCGCGTGCTGGTCGAGCTCGTCCAGGCAGGAGAGGCAACGCTCGCCGTCCTTGGCAAACACGATTCGGCCGCCGAACTCGCCGGTAGGAGCGACGTCACTAGCGAGGTCGATATAGGGGAGGCGGCGTGCCGAGGTGAAGCGGACCAGGTCGAGGCGCGGAGGGTCTTTGTCGACACAGCCAAAGAGGACCGTGAAAGAGACGGCGAGCTCGGGGAGATCCGGATCGAAAGGGCCCTCGACGACCTCGATCGAGGCGGTCGGCTGGATCGCTTCGATCATCTCGGCGGCGACCTCGACCTTGGCCCTGCCGATCGAGTCCTCCACTGCGCCGATCAGGCGATTCAGGTTGGAGGACGAAACGCGGTCGTCGTCGATCAGCAGGAAACGGCGGACACCGAGGTAGGCGAGCTGTTGAACGACGTGTGCACCAAGGCCGCCGAGGCCGGTCACGACCACCCCCGCGGCGCCGATCTTCTGCTGACCGGCCGCGCCAAAGAGTCCGACGTGACGCGCGTAGCGCTCCTCACTCGCCATCATCGGCCCCCATCAGTCGCGCGATGGTGATCGACGAAGGACGTAGTGCCTCCCCGTCAACGACGAGGGCACCTAATCCCGATGCGCCACCCGACCCCGACTCCCAGACCAAGGCGTCGAACTCGCGGCCGCCGAACACGAGGGCGACGTAGGGTCGGTCGACCAGCCTCCAGCGCACGTGAGGCACCCACTCCTCGAAGCCACGTAGGTCGGTCGGGGAGAACCAGACCGGGGAAACGTCGTCGTGGCTGTGGACCTCGATCAGGCACGCCTCGAGCACCGTCGCTCGAGCGATCACGAGAGCGCGCACCTCGTCGGTGAGATGGCAGTGGTAGCGGGACTGCCGCAGGAAGCCCTCGGGCGGTACTGGATAGAACTCCTCAACGACGAGCAGGCCCGATCGAGGCCGGGCGGCGAAGAGAAAGGCGGCCTGCTCGTCTTCGCTCGAGTCGAGATGGGCGATCAGTTCCTCGAGCCCGTTGCTGCTCACCGAGATGTCCATCAGTTCAGCTCCTTCAGTCGGCGCCCGAATGAGCGCACCCAGTCGAGCAGGTTGGTCCCCGCGAGCGGCTCGGGCCCCGGCCGCCATTCCTCGGGCGCCCAGGAGAACTGCTGAAAGCCTTCGCCAAAGCCGGTCTGCACGGGACCGGAGGTGTTGGTCGGCGCGCCACCATCAGGTAGCGCTAGGACCGGGTGAACCCAGAACCCGTACGGCTCTTGGCCGAAGAAGTCACGCGGGACCTGGAAGGCGACCTCGGCCTCGGTGACGGTCCACCCGGGAGGGACCGGATAGTCGGGTATCCGCGCCCAGAAGTCCTCCTCACGGAACTCCAGGCGCGGATACTGCGAGCGAATCAGCTCCAGCTCGGCATCGATCCTGTCCATCATCCGCGCTTGAACTCGACCTTCTTGGCGAAGCCTTTGCCCGGCTTCAACTTGATCTTCTCGTGGTCGGCGAGCACCCGCTCGCTGTTGTCCTTCAGGTCGATCTCGATCATCTGCTGATCGGTCCCGAATCCGGCCAGCGCACGTAGCTGCTCAACCGTGATCGTCGCCTCGCCCCACTCGTGGACGGTTCCTTCGATGTTGACCTCGTACTCCTTTGCCATCTCGGCGTCCTCCTTTGGCGTGCCCGGGCTTTTCCTGGGTTCTCGGGGATTATTGCATATCTTGCGTTTGTTGCGGATGATGTTTTAATTGCGTTCTTTGTGGGGCACCTATAGGGTCCGGGTCGCACGGACCTTCCCCCTCCCAGGAGGCTCGCCATGGAACCGACCACCGATGAAATGCGCGTCGCGCCGCTGCGCGTGCATCCAAACCTCTCGACCGCCGCCCGCATGATCGGCGTCGATGCTTCGACGATCTCCCGCCGCAAGGACCTACGGGTGGAAAGCCGAGGCGACCGCGACAAGGTGCTTCGTCCGACGGAGGTGATGCGACTCGCAGCGATCTATCGACAGCGTTCGCTGAACGACGTCGCTCAGGATCTGATCGAGCACGCGCGCGTCGCCGACGCCGAGGCCGCCCGTGCGGTCGAGGCCGAACTTGAGGGCTTCTTCGAACGCCGCTCCGCCCCGAGGCGGCGCGAGGACTTCCTCGGTCTCGCTCGTCAACTTCTTCCCGCCCAGCTCTATGACCAGGTCGAGAGCGCGGTCGAGGCGCGTGCCGACGATCCCCCCGAGGAACTGGACGGAGCCTTCCCACTGCCTCCCGAGAAAGACGACTAGCGGGGCGCCAGTTGGCGCAGGTGCACGCCGGAGGGACGGAACCCGCGGACCCGTGGTGCGGGACGGAAGCCGAGCTCAGCGGCCATCTCAAGCTGATCCTCACGTTTGTTCAGGTCAATGTCGACGTGGCCATCCCGGCCGACGATCGAGGCAAGTGCGTGGAGGTGGTGCTTGAGGACGAGCGCCGCGCAGAGGGTGCGCTCGCGCATGAAGGCGCTGCCGGCGACGTCGGTCCGGAAGGCCACCGCCGTGATCAGAAGGGGAAGGCCCGGTCGCTCGTCGAGGTGATAGCTGAGCGCCGCGGTGACCTCCTGGGAGAGAGGATCGTGACAGTAGAGAGCCCTGCCGCGATCGGTCGAGGCGGCCTTTATCTTCGCGGTGGCAAAGGAGGGGAAGCTGCTCCGCGGCAGAAGGGTCGGCCTTGTCTGGACGTGCCAGCCGGTGTGGTGCTCGATCGGGCAGGACAGGCGGTGGTCGATCGAGACCTCGGTCTTCCCCCCGTCCTCACGGACGATCACCTGAGCACGAATGCCGTCCGAGTTCCGAGCTAGCCAGGTGCCGAGTTCTGCCAGGGCATCTACTTCGGCAGGTTCGACCGCGCTCACCGCCACACCTCCGGCACGGCAGCCTTCCGGCCTCCCTTGCCGGCCCCGCGCAGCGAGGAAGGGTGCGACCCCTGCACCATGACCCAAGAGTACCGAACGGCTTCTCAGTCGATTCCGCACGCAGACCAAAGGCAGCGTCCAGTCAGGGTTCCGGCGGCGTGCGTCCGTGGAGGCGGTCCGCGACCACCTTCAGCCGCTCGATCCGCTGCTGTTCCTCGCCCAGACGAGACGCCCATGGTCCGGTCGGCCCCTGATACTTGCCGTCGTAGGGATCGGGCGTCGCATCGGTGAGAGTGTGGACGGCGAGCTGAGCGATCCGGCTACCCGGATAGAGGGCGATCGGGCTCTCGCCGTGGTTGACGAGCTCGAGGGTGAGATTTCCACCCCAGCCGGGCTGCAGCATGATCGCGGTGGCGACCAGTAGGCCGAGCCTGCCCCAGGAGGAGCGACCGACGACGTAGGCCGCGAGGTGTGGGGGCACCCGCAGGTACTCCAGCGTCGCGCCGAGGACGAACTGGCCGGGGTGGAGCCAGAAGGGATCACCCAGCTCCATCGTGGTCGAGCGCTGCGAGCTCTCCACCGTCGCCTCGAGATCGTCACCGGGATCAAGGCCTGCGTCCCCGATCCGCTCGAAGTATTGGAACTGGGTGCCGAGTCGTACGTCGATCGACGCCGCCCCGATCTGGCGCTCAGGGTCGAGCAATGGCATCACGACCAACCGTGAGTCGAGGTTGTCCTCGGCCAAGGCTCCCTCCAGCTCCTCCTTGCCGAGCAGGGTCATGGGGCGGGCTGCCAGGCGGAGGCAAGGGCGCTGAGCTCGAGCGCGGCTGGCAGCAGCTCGGAGAGCTCGGGGATCTCCGAGGCGTCGGGTAGGGCCGTCGGTCCGCCGCCCGCAGCCTCGAGCGCCGCATACCAAGAGGCCAGGATGATCGACTCACGCGACGCCGGCGAACCGGAGCGGAGTTGCGCCGGCGGTATCCGCGCCGCCAGCAGCTCGGAGACCTCCGCAAACTCGGCCGGCTCGGGCCGGAAGAAGCCTCCGCTGAGGGCGTCTTTGGTGGCCTTCCGGATCACCGCGTGCAGGTCGTCGATCGCCCAGTAGAGGAACTTCTCGACGCCCCCGTATTCGGGTCCTTCGCCGGCCCAGGAACGCACCCAGCGGTCGAGGACGGGGTCACTCTGGGCCATCAAGGGTGCCCAGCCCAGTCGGTCGAGGTCGTCGAGGATGTGCCGAACACGCTGTCGCGGCGGCGGGTGATGGGGCGCCGGGTCGTCGAGGTTGCCGGCGACGACCTCGACGAGGAAGGAGTAGAGGTAGCTGGGACCGAGGAGGTGCACAGCGACGCTGTCGCAGAACGCCTCGGCGATCCAGGACATCAGCCGTTCGGCGACATGGTCTTTCGCGCCGAGGGCGTCGAGACTCGAATCCTTCTGCCAGAGCGTGACCGCGTCGGCGAAGCGTCTGGAGAGCATTTTCCGTTTCTGGGCGCCGTCCCAGATCGCCTCCACGATCTTGTGCTGGGAGTCGGCGGCGTGGCCGAGCTCGTGCATGATCAGCGGATGGAGTAGCCCGGCGGTCTCCTCGCGCGCCGGCAGGAAGACGACCACGATGGTCGGCTCGCCTTCGGGTATACCCCCACCCCAACCGTCGATCAAGGGTTCCCACGGGTTCGAGGTGGTCGCATAGGAGGCTTTCGCCTGGGGCACCACCGTCAGCTCCACCCTGGGTGCGACCAGGCGCCGGGCGGCATCTTCGACGAAGTAGCGCCACCCCAGGTCAAGCGGCGGGCTCTGCGCGGCAGTCAGCCAGTCGAGGTTCGACTGCAACTTGCGCATTTTCCAGAGTAATTGCCGCATCTCGACGATCGCGTCGTTTCGCACCGTGTCGTCGAGGGCGCCGACGTAGGCGGCCCGCCTCTCTGAGATGTGGACCTCGAAGATCTCGTAGGCGAGGTCAAGGTGTCGGGCGAGCGCCCGACCGGAACATGCGGGGTCGTCCACCACCCGCTCGCAGGCTTGGCGCTGACGACGATTCGCGCGCTCGGCGCTTACCGCTACGAAGGCAAAGTCATCATCGAGGGTAGCCATGCGTCAGGTGAACTCTGTTCGGTCTGAGTCACCACTTCAGCATGCAGTGACATTCTCGACATCACGGAGAAAAGTGCGCGTACACACTCTAGTGACTCGATCAGACCTTGGTCGACCTCCTTGCCACCCAACACATCACCCAGTGCCTCACTCAAGCTTTTGAACAGTTTGTCCGGGGTCACACCCTCGTCAGGCCGGGCCGCACGACGGAGGATCCGGATCGGGTCCGAGGGACCGCTCAGTTCGGTGGTCGAGGGCATCGAGACCACTGCCGCCTCGGCGTCTCCGGCGGTGGTGAGAATGTCCTTCGCCCAGCGCAGATTTTCTTGGTCGCGCGAGTCGAGATCGGATCGGTGGATCACCTTGCTGGCGGTGGTCACCACCTCGTGGAAACGCCCCGCGGTCATCGCGCTCTTCGCGATGTCGCGAGGGTCAGCCCGGTCTACGCCGTAGGAAGTCACGAGAATGAAGCCTCTTCGCTGCGCACCACAAAGAGCCTGCACATGGCGCAAATATCCCACAGCAGTCGGTCGGAAGATCTCACCTCCGCAAACCGATCTTGATTCTGCATTCGGTCCTCCCTCCCGTATCTCCTCTGCCCACCGTACCGGACTACGGCGCGTCAGGAGCGTCGACTACGTCGCCGGAGGTCGCGTTCGCCGTCGGCGGTTGGGAGAAGTCATCGGTGACGTTTGTCTCTCCAGAGTCGTCGCGCTCAGGAGACTAGTTTGTGGTGGGCACCTTGCCAGGACACGACCTGGTCGCGGAACTTCTCCAACCGGCGGTAGGCGCGCTTAGCGAGCTCTATCTCCCAGTCCCAGTCGGCCCCTTTCTTCAACTCGGCGTGGACGTGAATCATGTTGCGAGCGGCGTAGAACTCCTTCAACTCAGCCGCCAACCCAGCATCGATGATCCCGAGCTCCGCAGCCGCGTCAGCCTTGTGCTCGAAGCGGACCTTCTCGGGCGCGATGCTGACGAACGTCTCGAAGGCGCCGACAGCGGGACCGGGGGCGTCGACGGCGGCATCGACCAGCTGGTCCCGCAGGCTCTCCGGGACCGACCATCTCTTCAGCGTGTTCACGCGAAGTAGACCCCGGACCTCAGGCCGGGCTGCGCAGGTTGTAAACAGCAGATGGTGGATGCAGGCCTCATAGATCGAGGCGTACTGCTGGACCTGGAGCTGGACCTGTGCCCGCAGCGCCCATTCGTCGGCCAGATGTAGGCCCTCGAGCAACTTGTAGATGTAGCGGGCGCTGAAGTACTCCTCTCCAACCCGTTGCATCAGACCCTGATCGTCGGCGAGGAAAGAGAAGAACTCGACGTGATCGCGAAGATCCCCGGCGAGATCCCCGCGGGCGTATCGATCGACCAGGTCACGGATATGTGCTTCGAAGGGCACGAGGACGCCAGCGTAGCCAGCCTGGAGGTCGGTCGGGACGGGCCTCCTGGCGGGTTCAGAGGCGAGCAGATGTGAGTCGACCGAAAAGGTGGGGGCGCTATTTATCCCCGAAGCTTCGGAACTTATCGGTGAGCGCATCCCGAGCGGCGGCCTGTTCGGCGACCTCAGCGCGCTCGGCGGCTTCAGCCTCGGCGTTCGCCTGCTTGCGGCGGCCGACATCGGCATTGGCAGCGGCGACGGTCGACTCAAGAAACGCCCGGAGGGCCTCGGCGGAGTCCGGGTCGACTCCTTCAACGGTGATGGCGTCGCTGATCAACATGACCTCACCCCACACCCCGCCGCGGGTCTCGCGCATCCGATGGCCTAGGGCGTCGACGAAGCTGGCGTTCCAGTCGCCTTGGAGAGGAGCCGAGAGCGAACCCCCGTCGTTGGCGCGGGCGTTACCCCAGTCGATCTCTCGGGAGACATCTGCCACCACGAAGAGAGGCTAACCGACCCGCGGGTCCCAAGCTGCCGTTCGCCTTTCTCGGTCCGACGCAATTCGGGATTGGACCGAAATGTGGGTGCCCGCGACGAACTCGACGGTTCGGGCGACTACGGCGATCCGGCCTGGGCGCGGAAGAAGGCCTCGAGCGATGTCATCTTCTGGATGTAGCGGGCGGCCATCTGCAAGTGGGTGTAAGCGGTGTCCTCGTCGACCGTGGCACCGGTCGGATGGCCTGCCTCGTTGCGGGTGAGCCGAAGCAGGTCGGCGACCGCGTCCAAGGTGAGGGTGTCGCCGAGTCCTTCGGGCAGGTTCGGCCGCATCGGCTCCAGCTGCTTCCGCAGCTCGGTGAATCGGGTGAGCTGTGAGGTCCGCGGGTTCCCGAGCGCTGCTCTGAGCTTTTTCGCCGAGTCGCCCTTAGCGTCCACAAGCGCCTGGGCCAGGCCGTCCAAGACCCTCTCGGAGGCGACACCCAACATCACCGAGGTCGCCAGATAGCACCGGGCATTGAAGGCATTCAGCGCTTCCGCGACATACGCGACAGCGACGGCATCGACCGACGGCGAGTAGCTGCGGAGCCGCCGCAGATAACCCTCTTGGTCGCGCGGCTCCCAGGCGCCGCCGCTGATCGCCTTGATGCCGGTCGCACTGAGTCGCCATTGCCAGTTGTCGGGCCCCTGGCCGGCCGGGTCCAGATAAACGAGACCCTCGCCTACCAATCCCCACAGGGCTTCCCAGACGAGATGGGGGCGGCACCCGACCTCGTCGGCGATCGTTCGTGCGAGATAGGGATGTCCGAAGCGGGACTCGGCGTGCGGCCTGCCCAAGTGCTCGAGTATCCGCCTGGGGAGCTCCATCCCGGCGAGGCTATCGGCGGTTCAGCCCGCTGACCAAGAATTCAGGCGAGCACCGCCTGCCTTCCGGATTCTGTGCTCCGGCCCGTGCAGACCGCGGTTTTAACCGTCGGGGCCGATCTTGGGCACTAACGCGTTCGAGTGCCCCGAATCCCCCACATATCGGCGCACATCCACGCCTATCCGCGATCCCACGGCGCTTCGATATTGGACCACACACCGCATCAGAAAGCCAAATTCCCAGAGGGAGGGAGATCAAGAGCGCCTGGATCGCACCCAGGAGGTCGGCGGTTCGAATCCGCCTAGCTCCATCGACTCGAACCTCCTGCAAACAGGGACGTTCGCTTTCTGCGCGCTCGCCTCCACACCTCAACGGTGGGGAGCGCGCTCGCGCCTCCGGCCGTCAGCGTGGGCCGGGGCCGAACTTCCGCACCCTGTGGTTGCCGAGGTCGGCGACGACGAACTCTCCGTTCGCGAGGGCGGCGACCGCCGTGGGGCCGTTGAGCTCGGTTTCGCGGGCGAAATGGCCGTCGCCGTTAAAGCCCGCTTGTGGTGATTTGCCGGCTACGACGCCGGCGAGGGAGTCGATGACGTGGTTCGAGCTGGGGACGTAGGCGCGGATCAGGCTGTTGCCGCTGTCGGCGAAGAGGACGTCACCGTCGTGGGTGATGGAGAGACCGGTCGGGTTCGAGACCTGGACCGCGGTGCCCGGCGCGAGCGTCCCGTGGACAGTCTTGTTGCCGTTGTAGCCGGGATGCCCGGTGCCTACGACCCTGGTCACGACCCTCTTGCCGACGTCGATCTTGAGGACGGATTCGTCCGTGGTCGCGTAGAGGTCGCCGGAGGAGTCGCCGACGACGCTGTGGACATCCGGGCGTTCGGCGACAACCGACTCGATGTTGCCGTCGAAGCCGACTACGCGAACCCCCATCTCTCCGTCTGCGATGTAGATCCGTCCTTCCGGATCGACCCAGACGCCGAACGGGCCTGCCAGTGCCGCCTGGGTCGCCGACCCCCCGTTGCCGCAGTCACCTCGCGCCTCGCGGGCGCAGGAGTGGCCATCGCCGGCGACGGTCGTGATCCGGCCGGAAGGATCGATGCGCCGGACCCGGTGCAGCCCCGCGTCGGCCACGTAGAGCGACCCGTCGACGCCGACCGCCAGGCCGGTGACTTCGCCCAGCCGGGCGTCCTTGGCCGGACCCCCGTCACCGCACGGACCGTCTTTGCAGATCTCACCGGGCCGCCCGGCAACCAGCTGCTGCGCACGGCCCTCGAGGAGTCGGATCGTCCCGTCGCCGGCCGCGCCATACACCCCACGCCCCTTGGCCGTTCCGGCCCAGTTCGCCGGACTGACGGCGGCCAGCGCGACCGGAGCGGCCGGTCGCGGAGCCGCGGGCGAGGTGTCGAGCAGGGTCGAGGTAAGGGTCGGGCACGCGCCCGATCCGGCCGCCGAGCAGGGGGCAGGGATCGGCGGCGCGTGGTTGGCGGCCGGGAGCAGGTTCGGGGCCTCGCAGCCCAGCGGTGAAGCCGAGCCGCGCTTGCCGTCCGGGCACGTCGCGACCTCGCTGAGCGGCGCGTTGCCGAGGTTCGTCGAGCGGAACGGGACCGGGCCATAGTCCTCCCCCACGCCGAGCGCCAGCGCCCACTGCCACCGATCGCCGGCGCCGCCGACGGGCGGGCAGGCGGTGTTGACGCGGTCGCCGCAATAGAGCCAGGCGTCGTGGAGCCGTGCCCCACCCATGCTCTGGACGCCGGCGAAGATCGCCCCCGGAAGGTAGCTGCCGATGAAGTTCACGTCGTCGAGGGTCGAGCCGGTGAAGTTGCAGCCGATGCATTGGGCGCCGTCGAAGGAGGCACCGGCCAGGTCGGCATGGGTGAAGTTGAAGCCGCCGCTCTCGTCGACGTCGCCGGCGAGCACCGCACCGTTGAAGTCGGCTCCGCGCAGGTTGTCGGCGCTGTCGAACGCTTTGCCGTTGCCGTAGATGTGGGCGCCGGTGAACACCGCCTTCGGCCCCCGGACCCCGTTGAAGTTCGTGTCCTCGGCCAACACGTGCGAGAACACGGCCGCGGACAGGTCGGCGCCGACGAAGCTGGCGCCGCTGACGTCGGCGTCGATGAAGGTCGCCCGCGACAGGTCGGTGTCGGCGCCGGCAAAGGTCGCGCCGTGGAGCTCGCCCTCCTCCGCGAGGTCGGCCCCCCGGAACGAGGCGCCCGCGAGCTTCGCGTTGTCGAAGTTCGCCCCGGAGAGCTCCGCCCCGTCGAGATCGGCGTCCTGCATCTGACTCCTACGGAAATCGGCCTTCCTGAAATTGACCGGGAAGCCGACGAACCGTGCTCCCTTCAGCGCCTGCCCGCTCAGATCCGCCCCGGCGAGGTCCGCCCGGTCACCGGCGGTGGCGACGAAGGTCGCCCCGCCGAAGTCGAGCTTCTCGTCGCTCTTCCGTGCTGGCTTGACCGCTTCGGCGAGCACGCTGAGCGGCGCGGTGCTCCCCGGCAGCAGCGGGTCCTTCGTGCAGTTCCCGACCTGGGTGCGGATGTGGATCTTGCCGAACGACAGTCCGGTCCCCGACAGGTCCGTGTCCTTGAAGCTGGTGCAGACCGGCGCGCCGCCGACGATCACGTCCGCGAGATGCGGCGGCCGGTCGAAGCGCAGCGCGTTCAGCTGGGTGCCCATCATGTTGGCGCCGTCGAAGTTGGTCCCGTCGACCCTCGTGCCGTCGAAACGGTTGGCCCACAATTCGGCGCCCGAGAGGTCCGCGCCCGAGAGGTCCGCGTGGCTGAAGTTGAAGAACCTGAGGTCTCCGTGGATGGTCGCGCCCTGCAGGTGGGCGCCTTCGAGGTCATTCGCATGGCCGACGATTTTGAATTCAGGGTTCTCCTTGTTGAACACGACGTGCTGCAGGTCGCAATAGCGACACGACTCGAACTGGTCGAGGAAGTGCCGAGGCTCCATGGCTCGGATCTCGACCGTCTTCTTCCAATCCGTCGGGTCCTGCGGATACAAGACCGGATGGGACGCATCGTCGGCCGCGCCCCAGGCGGAGGTCAGATGCGTGATGCTCGGGGGGTAGCCGAAGGTCCCGGTGCCCTTGAGGAGCGCGGCGCCCCCGACGCCGACTTCGATCGAGCTCGGATGCGCCATCGCCACTTCGGCGGAGGCGCAGAAGCCGGTCGGGGTCCAACTCGCACCCGCCGGGATGACGACCACGTTCGGGGAGGGCCCGGCCGCCAGCGGCCCGGCGACGACCACTCCGCCCGGGGGCGGCTTCGGCGGCGTCTGCGCGCGCATGCAATCGACGGGGGGCGGACTTCCCGCCGCCGCCGCCGCCGGCCGGCCGGCGATCAGGATCACCGCCACCACCGCCGCGACCAGCGCCCAGCGGGCCACCACCCGGCCGCCGTTCATTCGGTCGGATCGAACCGGCTCAGCGACGGCTCGGCGACGCCGAGGCGCGGGTTGATCCGTGCCTTGGTGGTGCCGAGGTCGGTGAGCGCGTCGTAGTTCGCGCCGAAGATGCTGCGCCAGTAGTCGATCGCGAAGCGGGGGATGTTGGTCCCGCTGCTGGCGCGGTTGAAGAGCACGCCCGCCTTGGTGTAGACGTCGATCCGGTACTCCCCGACGGCGTCACCGTCTCCGGTCACGTAGAGGACGTAGATCTGGTCGCTGCCGTCGACGGCCATGTCGAGCGGACGCCCCGCGGAGGCGAGCGGAATCCTGAATGCGCCCTCGGAGCCGGGATCGGCTTTGAAGTAAGCGGTCGGGTTCCCGTTGAGGTCGAAGGCCGCGATCTGCGCGGTGCCCGCCTCCAACACCAACACCACGCCCGGATTCGTGATCGCCACGGCGACCGGGGAGCGCAGGAGACCGACCCGCGTGCCCGGCCCGGCGACGAAGGTCGCGAGCTGGGGTCGCGGGGTGTCGGCCGGCTGCAGCCAGCCGAGTCGACCGCTGTTGGTGTTGATGACCACCACTTTGCCCGATGCGTGCAGCGCGGCGTCGGAGACCGGCAGCGGGAAGGTGCCGAGGTTGACGGCGGGATCCCAATTGATGTCGCCGGTCACGGGGTCGAGGCTGACGCGGCGCACGTGGTAGGAGTCGGACTCGTCGTCGGGCTCCAGCAGCACGTGATTTCGCCGGTCGCTGGCCTCGACGAACGGATCGAGGAGCAGGAACGGGCGCCGGGCGTACTCCTTCTTCAGGGCCGTGCCGAGTTTGATCGTCTTGCCATCCTGGGCCACCGGGACACCGCGGAGGTAGAAGCGGTCGCCCTCCTTGAAGACCATCCCGGCGACACCCGCGAGCGTCGAGACCGCCGTGCCGGTCACTTCCTGCACGCCCTTCTGGTGGACCGTGCCGGTCACCGCGACCTGGTCGGACCACGAGTACCCGCCCGCGGCGGCGTCGTAGGTGGTGGTCGCGCTGCGGGTGAAGACGGTCGACTCGGTGATCGTCGCGGGCAGCTGGGCGATCGCGAACGACACCTCCGACGGCGGCTTGGCGGCATCGTCGTTGGGCATCTTGGCCGAGACACCGGCCGCGACCTGACGGCCGGCGGCGTCCAGGAACACGATGCTCCACTGGATGTCCTTGCCGCCGAACGGGGCGGCGACCTTCACCGGCAGGGGTGCCGCGCGGAGCGCGCCGCCTTGGTTGATCGGACCGGTCACCGGGTCGAGCGTGAGCGAGCCTTCGACCAGCGCCTCCAGCCGCCAGGAGCGGGCGGTGGCGGGGAAGGTCGAGGCCCGTGGGTCGCGGGAGATCTCGACCGTCGCGTCGTAGGTCAGGTTCACTTCGTTCTCGATCACCCACGGCGAGACGATCGTCTCGGCCGCCACCTCGGCGAGGGTCACCGCGTCGCCGACCGCGGCGAGGACCGCCAGCACCTGGCCGATGACCGGGATCGCCTCGACCATCTTCTCCGCGGCCTCGACCTCCACCAGCTCGAGCGCGACTTCGCCGGCGAGTTTGCCCGCCGTGGGACTGAAGAGGAACTTCGGGATCACGCTCGCCAGGCCGAGCAGGATGTTCCAGAGGTTGCCGAGGTCATGGCCGTTGTGTTTGACGTCCTCATACGTGCCGGCTCCGGCGGCGATCGACGCCGAGATCGCCTCGCTGGCGCTGAGCGCCAAGGTCGATCCCGCCCCCTCGGCGAACAGGGTGTTGAAGACGAGGAAGAGTTCGGCGAAGTCCTTGCTGGCCGCGGTGTTCTTCTGAATCGATTTCCTGATCCCGGCCCAGGCGACGGCGATGTCGAGGTCCGTCGCCAGTGCGAAGACGTTCATCCCGATCGTCAGGATGCCCGTCAGCAGGGCGGGGACAAGCACCTCTTCGGTCGGTGCGATCCGGCCCGGATAGGCGTCGTCGGGGAAGTACTGCCGCCAGCCACCGCCGACGATGTCCGCGCCGAGCCCGCACATCAGCAGGCGCGCGCTGTGCGCTCCCGGCGGGAACTCGAGCTCGACCTCGATCGTGTTCGTGTCCCACAGCGGGACGCCGAGGATGGTGAAT
>Ga0268266_10003805_pt1 | contig 14762 bp, 8 predicted proteins | sample KBSS13metaG_FD_190356 | JGI IMG/M metagenome (GOLD analysis project Ga0268266, IMG submission 190356) | Switchgrass rhizosphere microbial communities from Kellogg Biological Station, Michigan, USA - KBS S1-3 metaG (SPAdes) (version 2) | ecosystem: Host-associated > Plants > Roots > Rhizosphere >...
GGGGGAAGAACGAGCTCCCCTCGACCGATGTCCCATACGCTCCCCAGGCATGGAAGAACGCGGGGCGCGTAGCGGAGACGAAATTCTGCCCGAGCGAGAAGCTCCCGCCGGTCGCGCGAAGGAGTGCTGACTCGGCGATTTCGAGTTTCGCGTGGAGCGCTTCGAGAGGCGGCAGCGTTGCGCTCACATGAGACGGCTGCAACCGGGTCGGCAGCTCAACCGCCACCACCTGCACACCGGCCGGCCGCAGAGCATGGCTGATGGCCGTAACACACAGCCACAGGTCGACATCGCGCCCCAACACAACCACGCGCGTCAGAGCTCGGCTGCCGTTCACGCGGCCACCTCTTCACAATCGGCCTGACAGTAGTCGGCAATGAATGCAGCATGCGAGGTCACGGCCTCGACAGCGGTCTGGATTCGACTGCGGAAGTCGTTCAGCCGGGCCGTCACAGCGGGCAGTGAGAACCGCTCGGCGAGCCGGTCATACCCCTGCGGAACGATTCCCTGCCCCACCAGGACCGACAGCCAGCTATCGCGGGCGAACAAACCATACTGGTAGTTCGGCACCGCCGCGCGCGAGCGAAATAACTCCAGCTCGTGCTCCAGGCTGTCGGGCAACGGCACTGAGCGCAGATAGTCCCACAGCGGTTCACCTACCCTGCGGTTCGCGATGTAGTGCAGAACCAGAAAATCACGGATCCGCTCGTATTGCATCTCATTCAGACGGTTGAATTCATTGGCCAGACGTGGATCGACCGTCGCCGCCCCCGGTCGCGGCATGAGGTTGATCAGGTCGATCACCGCCGCCTGGATCAGAAAAATACTGGTGGATTCGAGCGGCTCGAGAAAGCCGCTCGCCAATCCGATGGCCACGCAATTGCCAACCCAAGCCTTGTCGCGCCGGCCGGGCGCAAAACGCAGCAGACGGGGCTGCCCTTGCGCCCGAGCCTCGAGTCCGCCCAACAGGGCCACCTCGGCATCACTTTCCCGGATGAATTGGCTGGAAAAAACATAGCCATTACCGGTGCGATGCTGAAGCGGAATTCGCCACTTCCATCCGGCCAGACAGGCCGTCGAGCGTGTATACGGTGTCAGCGCGCCGGTTCTTTCGCATGGCACCGCCAGCGCCCGATCACAGGGCAGCCAGTGGGCCCAGTCGCGCCATCCAACTCCCAGGGTGCGGGCCAGCAGCAGCGAACGGAAGCCCGAACAGTCGACGAACAGATCACCGGCCACGCGCTCGCCCGACTTCAGGGTCAATTCAACCACGTCACCCGTTGTCGGGCTGCGGCTGACATCGCATACCTGCCCCTCGATACGACGCACGCCCCGCTCGACTGCCCAAACACGTAGGAAATTGGCGTAGCGCCCCGCATCGAAGTGATACGCGTACGCATAGGTCGAGCGGATGGAATTTCGGTCTGCAGTGGGAAACTCGAATACATTGTTGCGTGCCGCGACAACTGCAAACGAATAATCCTGTAGTGGGTCCGGCTGCCTGGCGCGAGCCCAATGATGCTGGAACTCTACGCCTCCCCACGGTTCGCCAAAGGCTCCGAATGGGTGTATGTAGCGATCACCCGGTCGATCCCAATCGCAAAACTGGATCCCCAGCTTGAATGTTGCCCGGGTCGCGCGCATGAACTGCGCCTCATCGATCCCGAGCAGGTCGTTGAACATTTTGATGTGCGGCAGCGTCGCCTCGCCGACCCCGACAGTCCCGATCTCGTCCGACTCAATCAACGTGACAGCGTAGTCCGAAGCCGCAAGTTGCCGCCTGATAGCAGCCGCACTCATCCATCCAGCCGTGCCGCCGCCAACAATGACGACGCGCAACGGCTGAGATGGATGCTGACTCATCAGTTAGAACTTGGCGCGGACACCGAACTGGTAGCGCCGCTCGACCCGCGACCAGCCCGAATCCTTGTAGACGGGCGCCGCCCCGGGTGTCGCGGTCGAATCACCAAAGATCTGCTGCTGATACACGGTACGAGTATCCAGCAGGTTGGTGACATCCAGGGACAGCTCGACGTGGGAGCCGACTGAATAGCGCACCGAGCCATCGAGGAACCCTGCGGCCTTCTGAAACACCGGTAGTCCAATACAGCAATCCAGGTTCTGCGTAAGATACTTCGAGCGCCAGTTGTAGGCGAGTCGCACTCCGACCGGTCCCTTCTCGTAAAGGCCAACGACGTTGAAGGTATTGTCGGACACCCCCTGCAGGCGATGGGAATCTATGACGACGCCCGTCACCGCTGGAATGCCGGCCCCGACCGCACCGACACCGCCGCCCGAGGTCGCATCGATCAGATTGGTGTTGTGCACACCGGACTCACTGACGTGCGTGTAGTTGGCCTGCATACCGAGGCCATTCCACAATCCGGGGAGGAAGTCGAAGAAGGTCTGATAAGCCAGCTCCACGCCTTTGACATTGCCGCCGTCCTTGCGGTTGACAGGACCCTGGATCTGCGCAGTCTCGGTAGCACCGTTGTTGGTGAACGTACGGGTGAAATTCTCGAAGTCCAGGGTGTTGGTGAGCTTCTTGTAGAACCCGCCTATCGTGACCGAACTGCTCTTGCCCATATAGCGCTCGTACGACAGATCGAACTGGTCCGCCATTTCAGGCAACAGAGCTGCATTACCTGCAGTTGAATTGAACAGGAATTTGTAGCCGACCACATTGGCGGCTACGTGTGCCGCGGTCGGGGAGCTGTAGACGACGTATGGCGAGTCCGGCGTCGTATTGATTACCGGCGTGTTGATCTGCACATAGTTTCGAAGCAGTCCGATATCCGGTCGGGACATCGCCTTCGAGTACGCGAACCGGACGAAATCCTTTTCGGTCAGGCCGAACCGCACGTTGAAACTGGGCAGCCAGTTGGTATGCGTCGCGTTGTATGTGTTCGGCGAACCGCCACCACTGGCAAAGGCAAGAATCTGGGGCGTCAGATAGCAACTCACGTTGACCACACTGTTGGCTCCCAGAGGGGTGCCGCAGGGAGCCAGTACCGCGAGATCCGTGCTGGTCGGATATTGCACACTGCCCAGACTGATTTCCTCGGTTCGAACGACACGCACCCCGACATTACCTGTCACGTTGATGTGTCCGAAGATCTCGGTATCCGGTGAGCCGAAATTGAGCATGGCATAGATCGCCTTGGTCTTCTCCTCGAGATGCTCGATCTCGGACGGCGTAAAGCAGCCATCCGTCGCTTCGGCGCGATCGCAGATGGCCGTATATCCCCCGCCCAGCGGCGAGTGGGTCGTAGCACCGCTCAAAGCCGAGATCAGGCGCGGGAAGTTGGTGATGGTCTGGTTGTTCAGGAACACGAGGTTGCCGTTCGGGTAGACACTGCCGTTATAGAAGGGGCTGAAATTCGTCGTGCCCCAGATGCCCGCGCCGTAACCCTTGAAGTCGGGATGTCCGGCGGCGCAGTCCGGATACGCACCGGGTGTGGTGTTATCGGCGTTGAAGCCCGGGCCATTGCAATTCCAGTTGGCGGCGATCGGTGTCCAATTGAAGGTCGAATACCGGACGTTCTGGGTTCGATCCGAGTAGCGCACACCGGTCTTCAGCGAGTCCAGCCAGCCGCCGGCGGCCTGGTTGAGATCAATTTTCAGGTCGGCCCGCAGCGCGAGCTCGTGGCCACCGTCCCCCTCCACATGCCCCTGGATGAATGGAATCCAGTAGTTGTGGGGGTTTGCCAGGCCGCCTGCTGCGTAGTTGACGTTGGAGCCGGGCTGCAACTGCACCTGCGGAGTCCCATCGCCATTCACACTGTACTGATAGTTGGCCATCGAGCCGCTGGCCACCAGGATGTCATTGTTCGACACCCCGGCATCGATGTATTGCCCGTCGAAATTGGCATGCAGCCGGGAGGTAATGTCCCATTTGACGTTGGCGGAGATGTCCCGGGTTTCCTCCCGGTGATCGAAGTCGCGGGACTCGTTCTGGAAGTACAGACCGTCGCGCAGGGTCGAGCAGTTGAACCCGGGTCCGCAGTCGTTCACGAACGGAACGCCGGGCACCGCCGAACCGGTGTTGATGGCGTCCTGGAGGTTGGGCGAGAAGCTGCCCAACCAGCTACCGTGAGCCTGTGTCAATACGCCGGACCGCAGCATGCCGTCCGACCCAAAGACGAGCGGACCCGTACCGTCGGCCGGTCCCAGGATCGTGGTGCCGCGCGGATTGAAAGCGGGCGTGCCGAAATAGGTGCCCTCGAGAATCGCGTGGCTGGCGTTCTCGAGCCATGCATTGTGATAGCTCGAGTCGGTGTATTGGAGGGTGGACACGAGGGTTGCACCCGGATTCTCGTACTGCAGGGCCACAGTGCTGCCGATGCGGGTCCGGTCGTAATCAACCTGAGAGTACCGGACACCATCCGGAGCGAACGCCCAGCCGCTACCACCAAACGGATTGGAGGTGCACGGAATGTTACCGTCGGAGTTGACGGTTGCCTGCGCGGCCGTGCCATATCCGCCTGAGCAGTACGTATCGATCTTATCCATGATCACGCTTTCGGTACGCGTGATGACGTGCGATCTCGAGTAGTTGCCCAGAATTCCGAAGCGGCCGAAGTCCGTATCCAACGTATCACTGAGCAGTCCGGAGAAAGCAGGCCGTACCTTCTTCGAACGATCGCCGTAATCCCCCTGGATGCTGACGACGGCGAGCGGGCCGGCCTTATCGAATGGCAGCCGGGTCCGCAGATCCACGGTGCCGGCGATACCGCCTTCGATCATATCGGCCGTTTGATTCTTGTAGGCATCGGCGCGGTTGAGCAATTCCGGCGAGACATCGTTGAAGTTCAGGCCACGACCGGAATCCGCAGAGAACGAGTCGCGCCCGTTCAACTCGGTACGCACCTGTGTCAGGCCGCGGATGAGTATGTTCGTCGGCTCACCCGATGGGTGAGTGCTGTCGTCATTGGACTGCAACCGATTGACGCTGATACCAGGAACATGTTGCAAAGCGTCCGATACTGACTTGTCCGGAAACGCTCCAATGTCTGTCGCCGAGATTGAATCGACGAAAGTCGGTGCGAGCTTCTTGACCTCCTGGGACGTCTCGAGGGCGATCCTCGATCCCACGATCACCACCTCCTGCAGCTCAGGAGTCCCGGCGTCATCCGCAGGCGCCGCGTCGGCCGCCCTGCCGGGGACCGCCAAGGCCAGCCCCGATGCACACGCCAACGCCTGCAACACCGCCCTGCGTATCGAAAGATTGATAGTCCGCATGCACCCCCCTTCCAGTTATCGATGCGACTCCTAGTAGGACCGGTGACGGGACCAAACTCCCCAGTTTTTATTCCAACCTACCGAGTGGGGGTTTTTCGCGCCTCGGATGTCTATCAGAACTTCGCGCGCAGACCGAACTGGTAGCGCCGGTCGACGCGGGACCAACCTGCGTCCTGGAAAACCGCTGCGGCTCCGGGGGTTGCGGCTGTGTCGCCGAAAATCTGCTGCTGGTAGACGGTCCGGGTGTTCAGCAGGTTGGTGACATCCAGCGACAACTCGAGATGGCTGCCGACGGAGTAGCGAATCGAACCGTCGAGGAAGCCCGCGGCCTTCTGAAAGACCGGCAGCCCGATGCAACAATCCAGATTCTGTGTGAGATAGCGCGAACGCCAGTTATAAGCGACCCGCAACCCCAGGGGCCCATGCTCATAGAGTCCCACGACATTGAAGGTATTGGTCGAAACTCCGGCGAGTCGATGGGAGTCGATCACGACACCCGTCACGGCCGGCACGCCGGCGCCGATGGCACCCACGCCACCGCCGGAGGTCGCATCGATCAGATTTGAGTTGTGGATCCCGTGCTGTCCGACGTAGGTGTAGTTGACCTGCATCCCCAGTCCGCTCCAGGCGCCGGGCAGGAAGTCAGCAAATGCCTGATACGCCGCTTCGACGCCCCGCAGCTCGCCGCCGTCCTTTTCGTTGATCGGCCCAAGAATCTCGGCTGTCTCGGTGGCGCCGTTGTTCGAGAATTCGCGGCCGAAGTTGTCATACGAGAGGCTGTTCGTCAGCTTCTTGTAGAACAGGTCGATGGTGAGAGAACCACTCGAAGCAAAGTACCGCTCGTAGGACAGGTCAAACTGGTCGGCCGTTTCCGGCAGCAGTCGCGCATTGCCCGCAGTGGCCGTGAACACGAACTTATAGCCGACGACATTCGCAGGGACGTGGGCGGCAGTCGGCGAGTTGTAGATGACATAGGGCGAATCCGGGGAAGTATTGATCACCGGTGAGTTGATCTGCACGTAGTTGCGCAGCAGACCGATGTCCGGCCTGGCTATGGCGCGGGAATACGCGAAGCGGATGAAATTCTCATCGTCCAGCCCAAAGCGGACATTGAAACTGGGCAGCCAACTGGTGTGCGACGCGTTGAAGCTGTCAGGGGTTCCACCGCCATTGGCGAAAGCAACGACGGAGGGTGTGAGATAGCAGCTGGGATTGACGACACTGTTGGGTGCCAGTGGGTCGGTGCATGGCGCAAGACCCAGTAGATTGGTCGCAGTCGGGTACGCAACGCTACCTTCGCTCTTTTCATCCGTTTTGACTATTCGGACACCGACATTCCCGACGACGTTCACGCGTCCAAAGATCTGCGTATCGGCGCCTCCAAAGTTCAACATCACATACCCGGCTGCAGTCCGCTCGTCGACGCGCTCCACTTCGGAGGGCGCAAAGCAGCCATCGACCGTGGCATCAGGCCGATCGCAGATCGGAACATACCCGGGGGAAATCGGCGAGTTCGTCGCCGCACCGCCGAGCGCCGCCAGCACGCGCGGGAAGTTGGTTATGGTCCGGTTATTGAGGAACACCAGAGACCCGTTGGGGTAGATGCCACCGCCGTAGAATGAATTGAAGTTACTCGTACCCCAGATCCCCGAGCCGTACCCCCGGAAGTCAGGGTGTCCGGGGGCGCAGGCCGGATAGGCACCCGGCGCGGTATTATCGGCATTGAAGCCGGGTCCATTGCAATTCCAGTACGCGGCAATCGGCGTCCAGTTGAACGTCGAATAACGCACCGTTTGGGCCCGATCTGCATACCGTACGCCGACCTTCAGGGAATCCAACCAGCTCCCTGGGTTGATATCGTATTTTGCGTCGACCCGGAACGCTGACTCATGTCCACCGTCGCGCTCTTCGTGACCCTGAATGAACGGGATCCAATAGTTGTGCGGATTGGCCAGCCCGCCGGGAGCATAGTTGACGTTTGAGCCGGGTTGCAGTTGCAGACGCGGCGCGTCATCACCACTCGCGCTGTACTGGTAGTTGGCCATTGAGCCGGCGGACACCAGGATATCGTTATTGAAGACACTCGCATCGATGTACTGAGCATCGAGCTCCGTATGCAACCGCGCGGTGGGTTGCCATTGCACGTTGGCGGCGAAGTCCCTGGTTTGCTCGCTGTGGTTGAAATCGCGAGCCTCGTTCTGGAAATACAGGCCATCGCGCGTGCTGGGGCAACTGAATCCGGGGCCACAATCATTCACGAAGGGCAGGCCCGGTACGGCCGAACCTGTGCTGATCGCATCCTGCAGATTCGGTGAGTTGCTTCCTAACCAGCTGCCGTGCGGCTGTGTCAGCGTTCCGGACTGGAGCATGCCGCTCGGGCTGAAGACCAAGGGCCCGGTGCCATCGGCAGGACCCAGGATGGTGGTCGTGCGCGGATTGAAAGCGGATGTCCCATAGTAGGTGCCATCCAGAATGGCGTGACTGGCATTTTCCAGCCAGGCATTGTGATAGCTCGCGCCTGTGTACTGAAGCGTGGCGAGCACGGATTGGGAGTTGTTTTCATATTGCGCCGTCACCGTGCTGCCTATGCGGGTCCGGTCATAGTCAACCTGGGAGTAGCGAATACCATCCGGCGCAAACGCCCAGCCCGTGCCCCCGAACGGGTTGGACGTGCACGGAATGCTGCCGTCTGCATTCACAACAGCGCGGGTGGCCGTCCCGAACCCGGAGGAGCAGTACGTATCGATCTTGTCCATGATCACGCTTTCAGTGCGCGTAATGACGTGCGAGCGCGCGTAGTCGGCGAGCAACCCAAAGCGGCCGATTTCGGTATCGAGGGTGTCGCTGCCCAGCACAGAGAATGCCGGCGTGAGCGCTTTTGAGCGGTCGCCGTAGTCGCCCTGCAAGCCGGCAACCAACACAGGCCCGTCCTGATCGAACGGCAGCCGGGTGCGCATGTCCACGGTACCGGCAATGCCGCCATCGATCATGTCCGCAGTCTGATTCTTGTAGGCATCCGCCCTGCTGAGCAATTCCGGCGACACATCATTGAAGTTGAGTCCCCGTGCCGAGTCGGCCGAGAAGGTGTCACGTCCGTTGATCTCTGTGCGCACTTGCGACAGACCCCGGATCAGTATGTTGGTCGGCTCGCCGGAGGGGTGGGTGCTGTCATCGTTGGACTGAAGACGGTTCACGTTGACACCCGGAAGGCGCTGCAGCGACTCCGAAGCTGACTTGTCGGGGAAGGCGCCGATATCCGTGGCGGTCACCGAATCGACGAAGGTGGGGGCCAGTTTCTTGATTTGCTGCGATGTGGAGATCGCCTGTTTCACGCCCACAACCACGACTTCCTGCAGGGGCCGCTGCTCCGGGGCGTCGGTCGATGGGCCGTTCTGGGCGCGTGCGCGACCGCTGGCGGCTTCCTGGGCGGGCTTTGCGATCTCATGCGTCTTGCCGGTCGCTGCAGGCCCGCTCGGAGCTGCATTCGACGGCCCTGTTTGATCGTCGGTCGTTACTCCAGCAGGCGGATCGTTATCAGCGCCGGGAGGCCGGATGGTCGCAATGTTTTCATTGCTGTAGACCACCTCCAATCCCGTCCCGCGCAACAACTGCTCCAGGGCGGCATGCTTCTCGAGCTTGCCCTGCACCGGGCTCGCCATCGCATGGTTGACCCAGTCGTACCGGTACAGCAGTTGCATCTTCGACTGGGTTGCAAAGGCTTTGAGCGCGTTGGGCAACGGCTGCGCGGCGATGTTGAAGGTCGCCGGCTCGGCCACCGCAGCGCCGGGCGCAACCAACTGCAGGCCTGCTACGCAAGCAAGCGCCCGCAATACCGCCTTTTGCACCGAGCCGCCGCTCCCCCTCACGAACGCCCCCTGTCGTCTCGTGCTGCGACTCCTCTCTTATCGGATGGATGTCAGCCGCACACCTGTTTCGGCGGCTGGCCTGGGCATCATCTGGCTCGGGCTTCGATGTATGCGTGGCCGGCGCCGTCCCGCCGGATGGTTATGCCAAATCCGTCATGCAAGCTCGTCAGCAGAGCTTCAGCCCCCTCAGGACTCGCCTGAAACGTACCACCAATGGGCAGGTCGCGCAGCCTGCCGTCACTGATCTCAATCTTCAGCGTCGTATAACGCATCAGCTCACTCACCACATCGGCCAGCGGCTCGTCTTGAAAATACAGACTGCTGCTGCGCCAGGCGAGCAGCCGGGTGAGCTGGTCGGGATTGATCTCGCGAACCACCTCGGCCGGCCCTTCAACATTGACCTGCTCGCCTGCCTTTACCGAGGCCGTCTCTGCAGTCGCCGTATCGGTTCGCGGGGGCTCATTCGATGTCGCGTTGGCAACCACCTTCACGACGCCCTCGCTGACCGTCACCTGAGGCCCTGTAGGCCGCAAATAAACATTGAACGCTGTACCGACGGCCCGCACCCATGAGCCCCCCGCGTGCACCCAAAACGGCCGCTCGGTGTCGTGAGCTACTTTGAAGAAGGCCTCGCCGCGCTCCAGGAAGACCACACGCGCATGCCGGCTATAGGCCACCTGCACGCGACTGTTGGTATTGAGGTCGAACGAGGAGCCGTCAGGCAACGTCACTGCGGCCTGCTCACCGATGGCCGTCTGAACTCCGGTCACCTGCTTTTGCCTGTACAGACCCCACGCTCCGCCCAGAACCAACGCCGCCAAACCCGCAGCCATAGCGATGGCTGCCCACCGTCTTCGAGGTGTCGGAGGCGTCGCGGCTGCGTTCATCACCTGCCCAAAATTCACAGCTCGAACCAACGGGCCTGCTTCCACGAGCCTTCCCCAGGTCACGGAAAGGTCTGCGTGAGCCTTGGCATGGCTCGGATGAGCACTGATCCACGCGTTGAAACGAGCGCGATCGTCATCCGTCACATCATCGGCCTGCAACCGAACGACCCATTCACTGGCCTCGCGCTGAACGTCCTTCGTGTCTGGCAGGCGATGGACCTTACCCATGACCCTGCCTCGTGGTGTTATATCGGCGTTCCAGATAAGCGTGTGTCTCGCGCAGGCCGCGTGCGATGTGCTTTTCGGCCGTTTTGGGCGAGATGCCCAGGCGGTCCGCGACCTCCTTGTAGGAACATTGGTGAAACACGCGCAGCGCCAGTGCTGCACGACATTGCGGGGGCAGCCGATCGACCGCCTCCTGTATGAGACGATTCCATTCGTCCTTGAGGATCTCGGCCTCGGGTGATTGACCCTCGGAATGGGTTACCGGGTCGGCGACCTGACGGAGCCGGTCCGTCTCCACGATTTGCCGATGATGGTATTCGTTCACGGCCAGATTGCGTGCCGTCGAAAACAGGAACGCTTTGAACGCCTTGACCGAATCCAGCTCCCGATAGGTGCGCAGGAACGCTTCCTGGACGATTTCCTTCGTCGTTTCATTGGATTGCACGAAGCGGCGGATATAGCGGTGCAATGCCCCGCGATACTCGGCGAAGAGCTTCGTGAAGGTTTCGGTGTGGGACTCAGATCTGGTCGGCATCGCCGTATGTATCCGTGCGGCTCAACCTACCCTCGAACCCCCTCTCGCGGCAAATCCTGCAGCTCGCATGGGGGATTTTCCCGCCTCGACTGTCTTGGGAACGGGGCTGGCCGCGGAGCGGCGGTTCTTGTCGACGAGACGGATCCCGGTAAAGGCTCAGATGAAGTCAAATCCCCTACGGGTATATATTTGCGCAAATATTTATTAGATTACATCCTGCTATTGCCTCCGGATCCGAAATGCCCGTCCAACCTGCGAGCGAGACTGTCCGCAATGCCTCGCGCACCCTCCTCTCCCTGCAGCATTGGCAGGCGCGTCTCATCCTGTGGGCGGCCGGCGCCGCCGTGGGAGCCGCGGCGGTCGGATTTGCCTGGCTCGCCGATATCGCGCAGTCGGCATTCCGGCACTGCCACAGCCGGATTCCCGCGTGGCCGTGGATGGTGGCGCCGGCAGGCTTCGCTGCCATCTCCTGGCTGACGCGCCGATTCTTTCCCGGAGCCGAAGGCAGCGGCATTCCGCAGACCATCTATGCATTGCGTCCCGAGGCAAGCGAGCGCGAGGCTCTGCTGTTGAGCCCAAAGATCGTGGGCGGGCGAATCCTGCTTGCGGCAGCGGCCTTGTTCTCTGGAGCATCGATTGGGCGCGAGGGCCCGACTGTGCACGTAGGCGCCGCGGTTTCTCGTTATTTCACCCGCTGGATGCCCCATGGCGCGCAGGCTGCTCAGCGCCGCGCCATGGTACTCGCTGGCGGAGCCGCGGGTGTTGCGGCTGCATTCAACACTCCGTTGGCCGGAATCGTGTTCGCAATCGAAGAGCTGTCCCGGTCGTTTGAGGAGCGGGCAAGCGGCGTCGCCCTGACTGCAGTGATTCTCGCGGGCGTCATCTCCATCGCGCTGGTTGGCGACTACACGTATTTCGGGCAGCCGGTGGTCGCGCCGGAGTTCCACAGTCTGTCGATGGGAATGTTGGGTGTCGCCGTGGCCAGTGGGCTCGCTGGAGGACTCTTCAGTCGAATCACACTGGTCGGCGTTGTTCTCGTGCGGGCGAAGCTCTCAACAGTACCTGTGGGGCGATCGGTCCTCTTCGCTGCGATGTGTGGCGCCTTGGTTGCACTGATCGGATACCTCGCCAACGACTCAACCTACGGGACGGGATATGTGGAAGCCCGGTCCATCCTCGAACAGAACGCCCACCTGCCGTGGTACTACGCTCCCGCGCGGGCGCTTGCCACGCTCGCAGCCTACCTCAGTGGTGTGCCCGCGGGCCTGTTGGCGCCTTCCTTATCCGTAGGAGCTGGGCTTGGGCAGGTTGTGTCAGATTTTGGTGGGTACAGCGCCGCGGTGCCTTTCGCCATCCTCGGCATGTGTGGTTATCTAGCGGGAGTAACGCAGGCACCCTTGACGTCGCTCGTCATTGTGATGGAAATGACAACTCAGCACGCGATGGTATTGCCGTTGATGGTGACCGCCGCTATTGCAACGGCGATCTCCAAGCTTCTGTCCCCGCCCCTGTATCGAACCCTGGCGCTCGAGAGGTATGCGCAGTGAAACGGGCACTGAAGAAACCATCCGCGGCCGCCAGAACCGCCCTCGAGCTGGAAACGTTGCAGGGGCTGCGAACGATCTTCGGGTCCGCCCGGACACATGACAACGAGGTGCGTCGAAGTGCGGGGATCTCCGGATCGCTGTTGTGGGCATTGTCAGAGATCGCGCGTTCCGGAGAGAGTGGCGGTATCACAGTGAACGGGCTGTCCGCTCAGATGGCGCTACATCAGACGACTACGAGCAACCTCATCAATCTGCTGGTGGAGCGGCGGTTGATTCGACGTGAACGCGACAGCGCCGATCAGCGAATCGTGCACTTGAAAGCGACCGCCGCGGGCAAGCAACTGTTACTGAAGACACCGGGACCCCATGCGGGGCTGCTCGTCGACGCCTTGCGCCGACTCGACCGTTCTCAATTGGCTGAGCTGTCCAGGAACCTGCAGTGGATCGTCGAGGTCATGCATCGCACTGCGACAACGGCCTCCGGTGAGACACTCATGGGCGAGTAGTCCGTGCAGCCTCTGGTCTACAAAACCGCTCGACTGAATCGCTATTACCGCAGAATCGTCCGGCCGTAACCCGTCGTGTCTTTCTCCACCATCAAGCCTGTCTGCATCGCATAGCGGGTCACGTCCGCGACGTTATGCAGATGGAGCTTACGCATGAAGTTGGCACGATGCTTTTCGACCGTCTTGACGCTTCGTTTGATTTGCGACGCGATCTGCTTATTCGATAACCCGGCGGCAATCATCGCAAGAATCTCGCGCTCCCGACCGGTAACGCCGGCGGCAATCGGGGGAGCCACTGTTTGCTCGCCGAGGTAACTGCGCACGATTCGGGCCGAAGCGTGCGAGCAGAGGTACCGTTTGCCCGCGAGCACCGCCCGCATGGCCTTGATCAGTTCCTCCCGCGTGGCGTCCTTTAGAACGTAGCCGTGCGCCCCGGCCGAGATGGCTGCCCGGATGTATTCCTCGCTGTCGTGCATGGTGAGCACCAGCACCTTCGCGGTCGGGATACGCGAACGGAATTCGACGATTCCCTGCAGACCGGTCGCACCCGCGAGTGCCAGATCGGTCACGATCAGGTCCGGCTGAGTTGCTTCTGCGACCGCGATCGCCTCCGTCAGGTTGGCACCCTGACCGACCACCTCCAGATCTTTCTCCATATTGGACAGCGCGATCAGACCCTCACGCAGTATTGCGTGATCGTCAATCAGCACTATCCGCGAAACGTTCGACTTGGACGACACCCGCTCAATCGTCGATGCGCCCCCGCCGGGTGTCCCCCCTCCGGACAGAGCGCGGTTCTGATTTTTTAGCATTGTATGTGCGACCCGCCATTTGAATTAATCAGCCACAGATATATGACCGAACCCCCCGCCCGATTTGTTTTGACTATTCGCAGCCGGCGACCGGGGGAAATGCGGTACCTCCCCACGGCGCGGCCCAGGCGCGGGAAAAGCTTAGGGCATCGGCAGGTTTTTTGAAAGGTTTGTAGGCATTCCCCTAACATTTTTTGCGATGTATTTCACCCCGGCGCCGGTGCCGGCCGCAGCCCGGGGCGGGTTATGTCATAGCCAAACAACCGACACCGGCTGATCGCGGCGGGTGTTGAGTTGATTTCAGGGGTCGGCTTGCGCAACCACCAGGCGGCGTCCCATCGCTGCCGGCCCGGTGCCGACTTACCTAACCTGACGCCTACTGTCTTCACCCCAGAAAACAGGGCAATCGCACGACTATGGATGCGGTGCCCTTTCGCCGCACGCTTGTGACGTAGCTGTGGCGCGACGGAGGCAGTATGGATAGAGCACAGTTTCTTGGATCGGCAGTCGTAGGTGTGGCGCTCGTTCTGTTGGCGCTTCCCGCGAGTGGCCAGTCATTTCGCGTCCAGTGCCCGGCCGGCACCCAGTTGCACCCCGCAATCATCGCCAACGATCCGGCCGTACCCCCGGCGAACTATGCGAAGTACTCGAAAGTGACCCAGTGGGGACGCACGGATGGCCTCTTGAATCCCACGCCGGCCATGGCCAACCCGCACATCAAGTGCCAGCAGCTCTCCGGCGGCGACGGCTACGCGACGATGGCGGACGGCACCCAGATGTACCTGTTTGCCTTCGGCCCCCTCTCCGGCCTGGCCGACATTGTCAAAGGAGCCCCCGCCACCGAGACGGCGGCCGTATTCAACCAGAACAATCTCGACGGCTCCGGGGCGGCACTCGATGTAGTCCAGGTCGGTGCTCCCTACCCGGGTTACTCCTTTAATGGCGCGATCGGCCTGGTTCCGGATGTCGAGGTCAATGCCGGCTCAGGCCCGGCCGGGGCGCCCCTCGACGGTCATGTCGACCCGCGGCTCGTGATGGACGTCGGGGTGATGAACGGTAACCAACCGGCGCCGCTGATCGTGATCGACGAGGGAGATGAGCTGTTCCTCACCCTCACCAACGTCGGCATGATCATGCGTCCCG
>Ga0268266_10003806_pt1 | contig 14758 bp, 19 predicted proteins | sample KBSS13metaG_FD_190356 | JGI IMG/M metagenome (GOLD analysis project Ga0268266, IMG submission 190356) | Switchgrass rhizosphere microbial communities from Kellogg Biological Station, Michigan, USA - KBS S1-3 metaG (SPAdes) (version 2) | ecosystem: Host-associated > Plants > Roots > Rhizosphere...
GCGTCGATCGCCATCTGCTTGCCGGGCAGGGCGTCCAGCGTGAACCGCGCCGAGACTTCCGAGACGCGGCCCGCGCCCTTGGTCACGACCACCATGTTGATGATCATCAGGATCAGGAACACGAAGATGCCGACAGCGAAGTTGCCGCCGATGAGGAATGCGCCGAAGGCCTCGATCACTTTACCCGCCGCCGCCTCGCCCTCGTGCCCGTGGACCAGCACGACGCGGGTGGAGGCGACGTTGAGCGCCAGGCGCAGCAGCGTCGCGAACAGCAGGACCGAGGGGAAGGAACTGAAGTCGAGCGGCTTGGCCGCGTTCATCGCCGACATCAGGATGGCGATGGACAGCGCGATGTTGAGCACGAACGAGACGTCGAGCACGGTGGCGGGCACCGGCACGATCATCAGCCCGATGAGGACGAGGATACCGGCGGGCAGCGCCAGCGAGCCGACGCCCGAAAGGCGGTTCAGCAGGTTCACAGCCCGAACCGCGCGAGCTTGGCATAGGCGCTGCGCACGCTTGCAGGCGCCCCGCCCTCGCCGCCGAACGAAGCGGCGAGCGTGTCGGCCATGGAGCGGCTCCGCACTTGCGGCACCGGCGGCACTTGCGCTTGGGCGGCGTGGAATTCCTGCGCCAGCGGGCCTTCCTGCCGCGCTTGCTGAAGGACCATCTCGAAGCCCGGTCCGGACGGCGGCCCGCCACTGTCCTGCATGGCGGCGTCCACTCGGCCACGGATCAGGTCCATGACCTGGCCGAGGCTGCGCGCACCGCCCGGTCCGTAAAAGATGGCGCGGTTGGCGGCAGCCGCCTGGGGAAGCACCGAGGCGGCGCTGCGTTCGGGATCGCTGGCGAGCGCGGTCAGGAACGTGGTCGCGCCGGCCGTGCCGAGGAAGTGACCCATGTAGAGCTCGGCCGCGTCCGGCTCGCGGCCGAGTGCGCCGGACAGTTCGGCCCGGTTGTCCAAGGCGAGCTCGGCGGCCATCATCGCCGAGGCATCCGGATCGTAGCGCAAGGCAAGAAGCTGCGAGCGGGTCGAGGGATCGGCGACGCGGCCGCTCTCGATGGCCCCGCCCGCCCCGTCCAGGCCATGCTCGGCGCCGTGGCGGTCGAGCGTGCGCAGCCAAGTGGAGCGCGTGAACTGGTACAGGCCCGCCGCGCTGGAGGTGGGCGCGCGCGCACCGGGGTTGAGGCCGGATTCCAGCTTCGCCTGGGCCAGCAGGTACGAGAAGTCGACGCCGGTCGCCTGCGAGGCGCGCGCGATGGCGGCTCGCACCGAGGCGGGATCGCGTGCAGCGCCGGCGATGGCGCCGATGGTGGGAGAGTCGCTCAAGGAATGCTCCGCTTGCGAGTGCTACGGAGCCGGATCAGCAAGCCGCGTGCCAGATCTCAGGCGCGAGCGCCGATGCGCGGGAATCCGGGTCCGGCGCGATAGAGCTGCGGCCTTCCGGTGAGGGCGTTCAGCCGGGCCGCGACGTTGGCGGCGACGAGGTTGCGTACCTGGCGGTTCACTTCGTTGAGGCGGCGCGCGGCGTCGAGCAGCCCGCGGCATTCCTCGTCGATCTCGTCCGGCGCACTGGTCTCCAGCGTGCCGCACAGCCGCGTCTTGTCGTTGGCCGCGCCCATGACCGCGTCGATGTCGAGCCCGGCAAGCGCCTGCCGCTCCTCTTCCAGAACGGCAAGCATCTGCCGCAAGGTGTCGCGCAAGCTGGGGTGCCGGGGGGCCACGCTCATGCCTTGCCACTCTGGAGCATGACGCCCGCGGCGATCATGGCATCGGCGATGCGGGTGGGAATGATGGGATAGGTCCCGCTTTCGACCGCCTTGCGGATCACGGCGACGCGGTCGGTATCGACCGGCGCCGCGCCCGCGTGGAGAGCGGCGCTGGTCTGTACTGGATTGGTCTGTACGGCGCTGGCCGGCTTGGGGGCTGGCGCGGGTGCCGGAACTCCGGCCCCGTTCCTGATACCCGGCTTGGCGCCAGTTGCGGCGGTCGCTCCGGCGGTCACCGGGCCGATCGCGCGGGTCGATCCCACTTCGATAGGAGGCATTGTGCCGCTCCTTGCTTCACTGTTCCCCACTGAGAACGGCGACCGGCGGCGGCAATTAAGTGCCGTCCCGCGCCCGATCTTGCCGATCGCGCGAGCTCAGGGCAGCGGCAGCGTGACGACGCCGGGCCGCACGACTTGCGCGCGCATCGCCTCGTCGCCGGGCCTGGCGGCCGCCGTGCGCACGCGGATCCAGGCGCCGAGCGCGCCCGCCTCCATCGCTTCACCCGGCTGCGCGACGGTGAAGCCCTCTCCGCTGACCGCGATGGTCACGGCATCGCCGCGGTTGATCACGACAGCGCCGGCGCTGCCCGAGGCGCTGACCGGCACGAACAGCCGCCAGCCACCGGCATCGCCGCATTGCACCAGCACGCTTTCGCGCCCCTCGGTCCGCCACGACAGCGCCAGCGGGGTGTCGCAAGGCTTCAAGCGCAAGCGCCGGTCGACCGGCGTTGCCGCGGAGCCCGCGAAGGCGGCGACGGCGTGATCGATCGCATCGAGATCGGCAAAGGCAGAGGCGGCGGCGAAAGCGGCGAGGACAAGGCTCATGGTCGGTTCTCGGCAGGATGGTTTGCCTCACCGGCACGCAAGCTGTGTGCCAGCAGCGCCGCCGGCGCGTCGAAGCCGACGACCACGCGCACGTCCGGTGCGCCCGGCTCGACGACGATACGCGCACCGTCGCCCGCCTCGTCGGCCAGCGTCCGCGCCCGCGCCGCCGCCTCTGCCATGTGACCCGGCGCATAGTGGGCCGAGATGGTGACTTGCTGGCGCGGGTCGCGCGGTTGCCCGGCGAGCCACTGCCGAAGCGCAGGCGCGCCCGGACCGCCGACCCACACGGCGGTCGGCTCGCTTCGAGGTGACGTAGGATGTAACGTGGCGAGCGACCTGGCGGGCAGCCTATCGGGTTGGCGTGAGACGGCGCTCGCCGTCACCATGAACAGGATCAGCGACAAGTCGGCCAGCGTCGTCTGCCAGCCGGTGCCGACGCGCGCGGTCACGCTCAGCCGGCCTTCGGCACGATGCGATGGAGCTGCGGCACCGCCGGCTCGAGCTGCCGCTCCAGCCAGTCGACCACTTGCTGGCGCTCGCGCTCCTCGGTGGCGCCCTGCCGCTCGATCAGGCGCGCGAGCGGCGCGAACACGAGGTTGCCGAGCAGGAGCCCATACAGCGTCGTCACCACCGCCATCGCGATCGCGCCGCTGAAATCGCTGCGCCCGCCGCCGACAGGCAGCTGGCTGAGCGCGATCAGCGTGCCGGCCATGCCGAACACCGGAGCCAGCTCGGCCGCCTGCACCAGCACGCGCACCGCGCGATGGTTGAGTTCCTGCCGGCGGCGCTTGTGGCCGCGGTGCGCGGCGTGGAGCGCGCTCAGCGAGCGGGTGCCGACAAGGCCGTCGCTGACCTCGTCGAACTCGGCATCGCCGCAATGATGCGGCTCGGCACGGATCAGGCCGTCGCGCTGCATGTCGCGCACGTGGCCCGCCAGTTCGGCACGCGCCTGCGCGGCGTGGAAGCGCGGCCGGCCGATCCGCAACAGCGAGCCGATCGCCACCGCGCAATCGCTCCAGCCCGAGCGCAGGAACGTCGCCAGCAGCGTACCGCCAAGCACGATCAGCGCCGAGGCGGGATCGAGAAGATGCTGGATGTGCATGACGGGGTCCGTGCTCCTTTGGCTCACAGAACGGCGGATGGGGGCGGTGTTTTCGTGCGTGGCCGGCATTTGCCGGGCGGCGGCAAGGATTTGCCGAGGCCGCGGGGGGACGGGCGGGGAACGCACGCGCGACCGCAATTGGCACGCCTGTTGCTGAAGACCGGGTCGAACGCCAACGGCAAGAGAAAGAGACCCGTGAGCCAGAGCCTTTTCGGCATCCACGCCGCCGCTCTCGAACTGCGATCGCAGCGCATGGGCATGATCTCCTCGAACATCGCCAATGCCGCGACGCCGAACTACAAGGCGCGCGACATCGATTTCGGCGCGGCACTGAAGGCGAGCGAGGCTGGCGGCGACACCGATGCCGCGGCCGCCAAAAGCGTGCTCTACCGCGTGCCGGTGATGCCTTCGCTCGACGGCAACACGGTCGAGCTGCAGAACGAGCAGCTCGCCTTTTCCGAAAACGCAGTCGGCTATTCCGCCACGCTCGAATTCATCCGCAACCGGGTCGACACCGTGACCCGCGCGATCCGGGGCGAATGAGCGTGGGCGGCCCCAGCACCCTGTTCGACGTCGCCCGGCGCGGCATGTCCGCCCAGCTGGTGCGGATGAACGCGGCGGCCTCCAACCTCGCCAACGCCGGCACCGTCGCCAGCAGCGAGGCGCAGGCCTACCGCCCGATCCGCGCCGTCTTCGCCGAAGACCTCGACCGCGCCAGCGGCCTCGCCTCGGTGAAGGTCCAGGGCGTGATCCGCGAGAGCGTGGCGCCGATCAAGAGCCACGATCCCACGCACCCGCTCGCCGATGCCAACGGCGATGTCTGGACCAGCCCGGTCGATGAGAACGCCGAGATGGTCGAGATGCTCGAAAGCTCGCGCCAGTACCAGAACATGGTCGAGGCGCTCTCCACCGCCAAGCAACTCATGATCGAAACGATGAGGCTCAAATGACCATCACGTCCGCGACTTCCGCCGCCCACACCGCCGCCGCTTCGGCACCCAGGAAGAGCAGCCTGGCAGACCTCGGCTCGGCCGACTTCATCAAGCTGATGACCGCGCAGATGCAGCAGCAGGACCCGACCGCGCCCGTCGACCAGAAGGAGATGATCGCGCAGATGGCGCAGTTCTCCTCGCTCTCGGCGACCACCGGCATGGCCGACACGCTCAAGAGCATCTCGGCCAAGCTCGACGCCCTGATCTCGGTCCAGACGACCCCTTCCGCTACCGCAAAGGCCTGAACCATGTCCTTCTACACGTCCATCAGCGGGCTGAAGAATGCGCAGACCGACCTCAACGTCATCAGCCACAACATCGCCAATGCCGAGACCAACGGCTTCAAGAAGTCGCGCGTCGAGTTTGCCGACATCATCGCGGGATCAGCCTTTACCAACCCCAAGCAAGTCCAGGGCATCGGCTCGACCGTCGCCGCGGTGAACCAGGACTTCGCGATCGGCCCGGTCGAGCAGACCGGCTCGGCGCTCGACCTCGCGATCACCGGCGACGGCTTCTTCCAGACGCGCTCGGCAAGCGGAGGGATGCTGTTCACGCGCAATGGCAGCTTCTCGATCGATGGCAGCGGCTTCATCCAGGACGGCTCGAAGAACCGGCTCCAGGCCTTTCCGGCGGGCGCCACCACTGGAACGCCAGCGGATGTCCAGGTGCCCGCGGCCAATGCCGCCGGCGCGGAGTTCGCCGGCGTGACGATCGGCGAGGACGGCACCATCACGGCCTCCTACGCCGACGGCACGAACATCAACATCGGCACCGTGGCGCTCGCCTCGTTCCTCTCGCCCACGGGCTTGAAGCCGGTCGGCTCGTCGAACTGGCAGGCGACCGGCCTGTCGGGCACGGCCAAGTTCGGCGCGCCCAACAGCGGCCTCTACGGCGGCCTCCTCTCGGGCGCGATCGAGCACTCGAACGTCGACATCTCCGAGGAGCTGGTGAACCTCATCACCGCCCAGCGCTATTTCCAGGCCAACGCCAAGGCGATCGACACGGCGACGCAGATCTCGCAGACGATCATGCAGCTGCGCTCGTAAGGCCTGGCTGAGCCATGGACCGCCTCGTCTACACCGCCCTGTCCGGCATGCAGGCCTCAATGACGCGCGAGCGCATGATCGCCAGCAACATGGCCAACGCCCAGACCACCGGCTTTCGCGCCGAAGTGCTGCAGGCCCAGCCGGTGACGCTCGACGGGCCGCAGCTCGACGTGCGGGCGATGAGCCGCGCCGAGGTCAAGGGCGCGATGATGAAGGAAGGCGCCATCGCCGGGACCGGGCGCTCGCTCGACGTGGCGATGACCGGGGACACGATGCTGGCCGTCCAGTCGCTCGACGGCGGCGAGGCCTATACCCGGCGCGGCGACTTGTTGGTGTCGATCAGCGGCGTGGTGCAGAATGGCGACGGGCTGCCGGTGCTGGGCGAGAACGGCCCGCTGACGGTGCCGCCCGACGCCAAAGTGTCGATCGGCGAGGATGGCGCGGTGCTCGTCGCCGATCCCGCGACGCCCGACCAGCCACCGCAGCGGATCGACCGCCTGAAGCTCGTCAGCACCAGCGGCTCCAAGCTCGAGAAGGACTTGGCCGGCGTGTTCCGCGTGCCGCGCGGCGGCGTGCTGCCGGTGGACGAGAACGCCAAGGTCATCCCCGCCTCGCTCGAGCAGTCGAACGTCAACACCTCCGAAGTCCTCGTCGACATGATCGAGGCGCAGCGCCTGTTCGAGCTGCGCACCAAGCTGATCCAGACCGCGCAGCAGCTCGACGAAGGCTCGTCCAGGCTCATGCGCATCGATAGCTGAAGGTAAGCCAAGCCATGCCCACCAATGCCCTGCACGTCGCGCGGACCGGCCTCGAAGCCCAGGACCAGCGCATGCGCGTGATCGCCAACAACCTCGCCAACGTCTCCACCACCGGCTTCAAGCGCGACCGGGCGAACTTCGCGACGCTCGCCTACCAGGACGCGCGCGTCGCCGGGCAGCAGAGCTCGGGCGAGACCGCCTACGCGACCGGCCTGAACCTGGGCACCGGGGTCGGCATCCAGTCGACCACCCGGATCGAGACGCAAGGCACGCTGGCGACGACGGGCAACTCCTACGACCTCGCGCTCGATGGCGACGGGTACTTCCAGGTCGCGCTGCCCGGTGGGCAGCTAGGCTACACCCGCGCCGGCAATTTCTCGCGCTCCTCGGACGGGCAACTGGTGACGAGCCAGGGCTACGCGGTGCAGCCACCGATCACTGTGCCCGAGGGCACCACCGCCGTCACCGTCGCGCCGGACGGCACCGTGTCGGCGCAGATCGCGGGGCAGGCCGAACCCTCGCAGATCGGGCAGATCACGATCGCCAGCTTCGTCAATCCGGGCGGACTCCAGGCCTCGTCGGACAACTTCATGCTGGAGACCGGCGCCTCGGGCGCGGCGCAGATCGGCATCGCCGGCGAAGGCGGGCGCGGCCACATCCGCCAGGGCATGCTCGAGGGCTCCAACGTCAACATCGTCGAGGAGCTGGTCGACATGATCGAGACCCAGCGCGCCTACGAGATCAATTCCAAGATGATCTCCTCGGTCGACGAGATGCTCAAGAACGCGAACCAGACGCTGTGAGGGCGATGATGTCTCCCTCGATGCAGATCGCCACGCGCATCCTGGGCGCGCTGGCCGGGGCCGCACTCGTCAACGCGCTGCTGCCCTATCCTGCCCACGCCCGCCGGGTGGTGAGGCCGAGCGGCTTCGAGGCGACGCTGCCGGTCGTCGCGCCCGAGGTCGTACCGGCGAACGGCGCGATCTTCCAGCCGGCGGGCGGCTACGCGGCGCTCTACGAAGGCCTGCGCGCGCGCCGGATCGGCGATCCGCTGACCATCCGCCTGGTCGAGAGCACCAGCGCGTCCAAGGCGGTGAACGCGAAAAGCCAGAAGGGCGGCGACGCCTCGATCACGCCGCCGAGCGCCGGGCCGCTGTCGTTCCTGAACCCCAACGCGCTTAAAGCGGGCTCCACCTCGTCGTTCAACGGACAGGGCAATGCGGGCCAGACCAGCACCCTCACCGCGACGCTCGCCGTCACCATCGCCGAGGTTCGCGCCAACGGCACCGCACTCGTCAGGGGGGAAAAGCAGATGCTGCTCAGCCAGGGCAACGAGTGGGTCCGCTTCTCAGGGATAGTGCGCCTGGCCGACGTCGACGCCGACAACACCGTGCCCTCCAGCCGCATCGCCGACGCGCACATGGAGTATTCCGGCAAGGGCGCGCTGCAGACGGCGAGCAGGCAGGGCTGGCTGGGCCGGTTCTTCAACCGGATCTCGCCGTTCTGATGGGTGGGTTCTCAACTCCTTCTTCCCCCTCGATGGGGGAAGGATACGAAGGCTTGGCGTCGCAGACGCCTAGCCGGAGTTGGATAGGGGTGAGCTCTCGCCCTGGCGCTACGCTGCGCGGAGAGCACACCCTCATCCAAGCTTCGCTAGCGACCTGCGGCCGCAAGCTGCGCTATCCTTCCCCCATCGAGGGGGAAAGACAAGGGCTGCTCCGCCTGCTCATCGGCTTGCTCTTCGTGCTCACCGTCGGCCTACTCCTCACCTCCCCCGCCCACGCCGAGCGGGTGCGCGACCTTGGCCAGTTCCAGGGCGTGCGCACCAACCAGCTCACCGGCTACGGCGTGGTCGTGGGCCTGCCCGGCACCGGCGACGACAACCTGGAATACCTGACCCAGGCGATGAAGGGCGTCTCGGGCCGCATGGGCCTGACCCTGCCGCCGGGCGTGGCCCCGGGCCTCAAGAACGCCGCCGCGGTGATGATCACCGCCGACCTGCCCGCCTTCGCCAAGCCCGGCCAGCGCCTCGACGTGACCGTCTCGACCATCGGCAAGGCCAAGAGCTTGCGCGGCGGCGCGCTGATCCTGACGCCGCTCTACGGCGCGGACGGCCAGATCTACGCGATGGCGCAAGGCAACCTCGCGGTCGGCGGGTTGGACGTGGGCGGCAAGGACGGCTCGAACGTCACCATCAACATCCCCACCGTGGGCCGCATCGCCGATGGCGGCAGCGTCGAGCGCACGGTCGCGACCGGATTCGACGATGGGGCCGCGCTGCGCTGGAACTTGTTTTCCGCCGACTTCCTGACCGCCGCGCGCGTGCGCGACGCGATCAACCGCCGCCTGCCCGGCACCGCCAGCGTGGAGGACGGCGTCTCGCTCTCGCTGCGCCTGCCGCAGGAAGCCGACACCCGCGCCAGCCTGATGGCGATGATCGAGATGATCGACGTCGATCCGGCGGAGACCCCGGCGCGCGTGATCGTCAACAGCCGCACCGGCACCGTCGTCATCAACAGCGCCGTGCGCGTCTCGCCCGCCGCGATCAGCCACGGCAAGCTCACCGTCCGCATCGAGGAGAGCCCCTCGGTGGTCCAGCCCGCGCCGTTCAGCAAGGGCCAGACCACGGTGGAGCAGCGCTCCAACATCAAGGTCGACGAGGCCGATCGCAAGGTCGCGCTGTTCAAGCCGGGCGCTTCGTTGTCCAAGATCGTCGACGCGCTCAACATGCTCGGCGTCACCCCGTCCGACCTCGTCGCCATCCTCGAGGCGCTGAAGCAGGCCGGCGCGCTCAAGGCCGAGATGGTGGTGATATGACGCCTGTCGTCTCCCCCACACCGGGCGTCACCCCGGCCGGCACGCCGGCGAAGACCGACCGCGAGAAGCTTTCCGAAACGGCCCGGCAGTTCGAGGCGATCTTCGTGCGCCACATGCTCGCCGCCGCGCGCAAGACCGACTTCGGCTCCGACCTGTTCGGCAGCGAGGCGCTCGGCACCTTCCGCGAGATGCAGGACGACCGCTTCGCCGAGATCACCGCGCAGACCGGCTCGCTGGGCCTCGCGACCCTGATCGAGGCGCAACTCGCGCGCCTGCTGCCGACGGCGGCCGGCACCGCGAAGTCGGAAGGCTAGGCGATGGCGTCCGATCTCCTGGCGATCGCACGCAGCGGCACCAAGGCCGCCCGCGCCGCGCTCGACGTCACCGCGCAGAACATCGCCAACGCCTCGTCCGACGGCTTCGTGCGCCGCTCGGTCTCGCTGTCCGAAGTCTCGGCGGCGGGCGGGGTCGGGCGCACCGGCGACATCTCGCTCTCGGGCGTGCGGATCGACGGCGTCACCCGCAACGCCGACTTGTTCCGCCAGGCCGAGGTGCGGCGCACGGGCGCGGACGCGGCGCGCGCCGATGCCGAGGTCAACGGGCTGGAGAACGTCGAGGCCGCTGTCGAACAGGCCGGCGTCTACGATGCGACGGTCGACTTCGAAGGCTCGCTCAAGCAGCTCGTCTCCGATCCCACCGACGGCAGCCTGCGCGCCGCGGTGATCGAGAGCAGCCGCGCGCTTGCCAGCAGCTTCAAGGTCGCCTCGACCAGCCTCGATGCCGCCGGCAAGGGGCTGCGCTTCCAGGCGCAAGACGACGTCGACCAGGTCAACCTGCTTGCCGGAGAGCTGGCACGGGTCAACTCGCGCCTCTCGCGCGCGACCGAAGCCTCGAGCGACCAGTCCACCCTGCTCGACCAGCGCGACAACCTGCTCCAGCAGCTCGGCACACGCATCGACACGACCGCGACGTTCGCGCCCGACAAGACCGTGGAAGTGCGCATCGGCGGCAGTGGCGGCCCGGTGCTGCTGAGCGGCCAGGCCACGAGTCCCCTGGCGATGACGATGGCGAGCGATGGTACGATCGGCTTCACGCTGGGCGGCGGCGCAGTCACCGCCTCGTCCGGCGCGCTTGCCGGGCGCGGCCAGGCGCTCACCCAGCTGGCGGCGACGCGCGGCAAAGTCGACGCGGTGGCGGCCAGCGTCATCGCCGCGGTCAACACCGCGCAGGCCAACGGCGTCGATCTCAACGGAACGGCCGGCCAGCCGCTCCTGTCCGGCACGGGCGCAGGCGACATCGCACTCGCCCAGACCGATGGCGCCAAAATCGCCACCGCGCCCGCCGGGTCCAGCGCCAACAGCCGTGACACTGGCAACATCGCCGCGCTGCGCACCGCCATCGACACCGCCGACCCGGCGGGCAAGCTCGACGCGGTGCTGTTCGACATCTCCAGCGCCGTCGCCGGCCGGACCGTCACGCGCGATGCGCTCGATGGGATCGCCAGCAACGCCAAAGTCGCGCTCCAGGCGCAGGCCGGCGTCGATCTCGACCAGGAGGCGGTGAACCTCGTGCGCTACCAGCAGGCCTTCCAGGCGTCCGGGCGCGTGATGCAAGTCGCCAGCAGTCTCTTCGACACGCTCTTGAACATCCGCTGAGGCGCTTATGACGATCGTTTCCTCCAGCACCGGCGCCTTCTTCGAGCGAGCCCGACAGGACATGACGGCGCTGCGCAGCCAGACCGAGCAAGTGCAGTCGCAGATCGGCAGCGGCCAGCGGCTCGACCGCTCGTCCGACGATCCGGTCGCCGCCTCGCGCCTCAGGATGCTCGCCCGCAGCGACAAGCTGGCCAAGATCGACAGCACCAGCGCCAACCGCGCCAGCGCCGACCTGACGCTGGCCGACGCGGCGCTCTCGGACATCGCCGATGCCATCGGCCGCGCCAAAGTGCTGGCGCAGCAGGCCGCGAACGGCACCATGACCGACCAGCAGCGCGCCAGCATCGGCAAGGAGCTGGAGGCGTTGCACGGCAGCATCCTGCTGCTGGCCAACAGCGAGGACTCCACCGGCCACGCCCTGTTCGGCGGCCAGAGCGCGAACCAGGCCTATACCCTCGATGCCGCCGGCAACGCGGTCTACGTCGGCAGCGGCACATCGGGCGAGCTGCCGCTCGGCGAAGGGCAGAGCGTCACCCGCTCGCTCACCGGACCGGAGTTCCTGAACTTCACGACAGCGAGCGGTTCAGGCGACCTCATGGGCACGATCAAGACGCTGGCCGATGCGCTGCAAGGCGGTTCGCCCGACCCGGCCGGCGCGGCCCGCAATTCGCTCGACGCGCTCTCGGCCGGGCTCGACGCGGTCACCACCGGGCAGACCATCATCGGCGCGCGCCTCGCCTGGATCGATGTCGCCGGGCAGCAGCGCACCAGCCGCGACGAACTGCGCGCGGGCGAGGAGATGGATGTCGGCGGCACCGACACCGCCAGCTCCATCGCCAAGCTGCAGGAGATGATGGTCGTGCTGCAGGCGAGCCAGGCCAGCTTCGCCAAAGTCGCTGGCTTGAGCCTGTTCAACCAACTGAACTGAAGCGCGGCCCCGCGCCCGAGGAATTCGTCGCATGTTTGCTGGTATCGGTGTCGTCATCCTGCTCGTCATGGTCTTCGGCGGCTTCGCCCTGACCGGCGGCGCGCTCGGGCCCGTGATGGAGGCCATCCCCCACGAGATGCTGATCATCGGCGGCGCCGCCGTCGGCGCAGTCGTCACCGGCAACTCGATGCACGAGCTCAAGGCGCTCGGCGGCGGTTTCGCCAAGGTGTTCAAGGGCCCCAAGCACAACAAGCAGGACCACATGGACGCGATCATCCTGACGAGCCGGCTGATGAAGCTGCTGCGTTCCGAGGGGCCGGTGGCGCTGGAGAGCCACGTGCAGGACCCCAAGTCCTCCTCGCTCTTCGCCGAATTCCCGCGCCTGATCGCCAACAAGCCGCTCGTCGACCTCATCTGCGACACGCTGACCCTGATCGTCGTCTCCTCGGGCACGCTCGAGGTCCATGCCGTCGAGGACGTGATGGACAATGCGATGAAGACGCACTTCCACGAGTTCCACGAACCGCAGCACGCGCTGCAGAACCTGGCGGACGCGCTGCCCGCGCTGGGCATCGTCGCGGCGGTGCTCGGCGTGGTGAAGACGATGGGCTCGATCGACAAGCCGCCCTCGATCCTGGGCGGGATGATCGGCTCGGCGCTGGTCGGCACCTTCATGGGCGTGCTGCTCGCCTACGGCATCGTCGCGCCGATGGCCGGCCGCCTCAAGCAAGTGATCGAGCAGGACGAGATGATCTTCCACGCGGTCAAGCAAGTGGTGATCGCCAGCCTCCACGGCTGGCCGCAGCCGCTCGTGGTGGAAAGCGCCCGCTCGGGCCTGGGCCATGCCTTCCGCCCGGGCCTGTCAGAGATGCTCGACGCGATGCGGGGGCGCTGACGTGGCCGCCGCCAGGAAGGGCAAGAACGAGCCGCCCGCGCCGATCATCGTCAAGAAGGTCACGGTGGTCGCGGGCGGGCACCACGGCGGCGCCTGGAAAGTCGCCTACGCCGACTTCGTGACCGCGATGATGGCGTTCTTCCTCTTGCTGTGGATCCTCGGCGCCACGACCGAGAAGCAGCGCAAGGGCATCGCCGACTACTTCACCCCGACGCTGGTCAAGACCCGGCAGGCAAGCGCGGGTTCGGCGACCGGGCTGCTCGGCGGCTCGTCGCTGACCGACGCCGACAACTATCCGCACCGTGCCGGGCAGACCGGCACGAAGTCGATGACGATCCCGCGCGATGCGACCGGCGGGCCCAAGGAGGGCGGCACCAGCATCAAGCGCGTGGCCCGCAAGCAGGAGATCGAGGCCAAGCTGAACTCGACCGAGGCGCTGCGCAAGCTCGCCCGGCAAGTGCGCATGGTCGACACCACCGAAGGCGTGCGGATCGACCTGGTCGACGATGCCGACTTCTCGATGTTCCGCCTGGGCACGACGGTGCTCACGCCCGAGGCGACGGCGCTGCTGCAGGCGCTCGGCCAGGCGGCGGGTTCGGACAAGGGCGCGCTCACCATCCGCGGCCACACCGACGCCCTGCCCTGGCGCGACGGCATCCCGGGCAACAACTGGTCGCTCTCCGCCGGCCGCGCCGAAGCCACCCGCCAGGCCCTGCTGCGCGACGGCATCGCCGAGGACCGCTTCAAACGCATCGAAGGCGTCGCCGACCGCGAACTGCTGATCCCGGGCGACCCCACCGACCCGCGGAACCGGCGGATTTCGATAACGCTGATGGATTGAGGGGGATGGTGCGCCCTGGAGGACTGGAGTTGGTGGAGAGCAGTCACACGCTAACGGTGGACCTAATGCTCAGTTGCTTTCCGCTCACTCGACCTTTGCTGCCGTCGCAGATAGAAATCCCTGCAAAGGGCAAAAATGGTTCCCATGATTAGGCCCTCCCAAACATAATAGGTAACGTTCAACTTCGCGACTGCCACAGAGTTGCCTTTCAGCCGCCTTAGCTGTGTGGCACGATCCAAAATGATGGTTCCTTTGATGTCGCGAACGGACATCAATATGTTTCTTTGTTCAAATCGAAATATATCAACGCTTACTTTTGTAGGAAGCTGATCCCCATGCGGATAGCATCCTATTGAACGCTTGAAGCTGTCGCATTGAACTCGGATGCTGCCGCGATCAGTACGCAGTTGAAGGTACCTATGTCGGGTGTCCGCGAAATCAAGCACGCCTTCCAACCTAGTCGTCTTTGAGCGTGCTGCCACTTCATGTACCTGAGTGAATGATCTTGGTTCAGGTCCAAGCAACACCAGATACGCCGTGCATGCCGTGACAATGACAATGGAATTCACTAGCCTGTTTGACAGAGCCCAAGAGAACCATTGGATCGAATTGCTGGCTGCTGTCATACGAGATATCCGGGCGGCGTCACCGGAATGTCCGGTGTCTTCTTGAGAGCGATAGGGGTTTAAGCTAACGCGCCGTCACTAAGAAGGAGTTAGTGTCCGTAAATGGGCGATGCCGTTGAAAAAGTCGGCCTTGCAGTCGCGGTGAGGCTCTGATTCAGCGTTGTGATGCTGAAGGACGCAAAGCAATGATGGGCGAGCGCCGGGTGGCGCAAGAGGCCTTGTTCTACGAGTTCAGCCTGGATCGGCACGTGCCTGCCGACCATCTGCTGCGAGCGATCGATCGGTTCGTGGACTTGTCAGGCATGCGCGAGCACCTGCGGGGGTTCTACAGCGCGATCGGCCGTCCCTCGATCGATCCTGAGCTGATGCTGCGCATGTTGATCGTGGGGTACTGCTTCGGGATCCGGTCGGAGCGCCGCCTGTGCGAGGAGGTGCACCTCAACCTGGCTTACCGCTGGTTCTGCCGTCTGGGTCTGGACGGCGACGTGCCGGACCACTCGACCT
>Ga0268266_10003809_pt1 | contig 14753 bp, 12 predicted proteins | sample KBSS13metaG_FD_190356 | JGI IMG/M metagenome (GOLD analysis project Ga0268266, IMG submission 190356) | Switchgrass rhizosphere microbial communities from Kellogg Biological Station, Michigan, USA - KBS S1-3 metaG (SPAdes) (version 2) | ecosystem: Host-associated > Plants > Roots > Rhizosphere...
CGGGGTCTGAACCAGGCCGCCATGGCTGATGAGATCGGCATCTCAGCCTCCTATCTAAATCACCTCGAACGCAATCAGCGGCCGGTTACAGCCGGAATTCTCCTCCGGCTGGCCGAAGCGTTCGACATCGACATGAAGTCGTTCGCTTCGGAGGGCGGTGACACTGCCGGCGCCGACCAGCTTGGCGAGATCTTCTCCGATCCGGTGCTCGCCGACCTCGGCATCGGGCGTGCGGAGCTGATCGAGCTTGCCGACAATGCTCCCGCTGTTTCAGAGGGCGTGGTGCGACTCTACACCGCGCTTCGTGAGCTGCAGCGCAGGCCCCCGACGGGGACCGAAGAAGAAGAGGCGGCGGTCGACCCTCGTGCGCTGATCACCCCAGAAACCTGGGTGCGCGACTACATCCAGTCGCAGCGCAATCATTATCCGGAGCTGGAGGAGCGTTGCGAGACGCTCGGCAATTCGCTGACCGACCCGCTGTCGGTTTCGGAAGCGCTGCGCCGACGGCTGAAAGAGGCCTATGGCGTTGAGGCACAAGTCGTATCGCCCGAGCTGCTCGACAATTTCAGCCAGCATTACGACGGCGAGCGGCGGACTTTCATGATCTCCGCGCTGCTGCGGGCCGAGAACCGGACGTTCGGGCTGGCTTACCAGCTCGCGCTTCTCGAACTCGCGCCCTTGCTGCAGCACATGTCGGACGCGGCACGAACGCCAGATGCGGGCACCCGCGCTCTGCTGCACATGAGCTTCGCCAATTATGCCGCGGGGGCGATCATGATGCCTTACGGGCGGTTCCTGCGCGCCGCCGAGGAGCATCGTTACGCCATTGACCGGTTGTGCGGGCAGTTCGGCGCCAACGTCGAACAGATTGCCCACCGCATGACGACGCTCGGCCGGGCAGGTGCGCGAGGCGTGCCGTTCTTCATGCTGCGTGTCGATCCGGCCGGGAACATCTCCAAGCGCTATGCAGGGGAGAACTTTCCTTTCTCGCACTTCGGCGGCACCTGCCCGCGCTGGCACCTCCACGCCGCGTTCCAAACGCCCGGCCAAACCATCCGCCAGCTGATCGAGACTCCCGACGGCCAGCGCTTCTTCACCATCAGCCGCACGATCGAGCGGCCAATTCGCCCGGAGCTGCGCGACGATGCGCTGCTGGCGATCGGGCTGGGCTGCGATGTCCGCTACGCGCCGCGCATCGCCTATGCCGACGGCCTGGACCTCACGAATACGCCTGCAACGCCAGTCGGTCCCGCCTGTTCGATTTGCCCGAGAATGGAGTGCGCCTATCGCGCGATGCCTCCAGCGGGACGCAAACTGGCCGTGCACGAGAACCGAAAGACGATCTCGCCTTTCCCGTTCCTGCCCGGCTAGGGCGCGACTGGCTCACGTTCGAGCTTCGCGCGGTCCCAACTCGCAAGGTCGGCGGCGGCATCGTAGGTTGACTGGAGGAAGCTCGCGAGGAGGCCTTCAGGATCCGCGGCCATCCGCACCTTGTCGTAAGGCAGGATGAACTCCTGCCAGTCGCCGTTCCAGCCGCCCGCGGGAATGGGCTGACCGCGGAAGCCGCCGGGCTCGGGATAGGCGTAGCTGTAAAAGAAGGCGTCCGCCTGGGTCACGCCGCCGGCCCAGAAGCCGGCGCTCGACACTTCTTGGCTGTAGGCTTCACGCGTAATCCGGTCGGGCAGGCCGGGAACGCCGCCCGGATGCTGCGGCGCGGGTCGGCCGGAGAAGCGAGTGACGGCGAGGTCGAAGCTGCCCCACCAGAAGTGCACCGGGCTCGATTTGCCGGTGAAGCCAGCACGGAAACGCTCGAATACGGGCATCATCGCTGCCAGTGCCTCGCGGAAGTTCGCTGACGAAGCCGGGTCGTAGCTTCGCTTGGCCAGATCGTCGGCGAACGGCACGGCATCGGCGATCTCGTTGGGCGTACCGCTAAAGTCCGACGGGAGGTCGAGTTTCTTCAACATGGCGACCAGGCCGGAGTGCAAGTCCGCAATGCTCCCCGCATCCAGCGACAGTTCTTCGCGTTCCTCGGCGCTAGTCGTCAGGACGATGGCGTGGACGCACAAATCCAACGCCAGCGTAAGCGTCCGCCCGTCGCTTGCTGCGGTCGGCAGCGTCGCCAATCCACGCGCATTCGGCTGCAGCGCGACATGCCAGCCATGGTTGGTCCACGGCGCATGCTTCACCCTGATCTTGCCGAGCATCTGGGTTGCGAGATGCAGGATGGCGAGCGTTTCATGATCGCGCGCAGCGTTGAGGACGGGCCAGCTCATGCGCACCCCCTTAGCACGCGCCTTTGCATTTTGCGCTGCGGTGCAGCTAAGGCCACGGGATGGCGTCAGACAGCGATCTTCTCGACCAAATCCGTAGCGCGGCCGACCTCAGCTCGCTCGACCAGCTGCGCGTGTCTGTCCTCGGCAAGTCCGGCAGCATCACGCAGCAACTGAAGTCGCTCGGGTCGATGGACCCGGAAGCGCGTGCCGCCGAAGCACCGAAAATTCATGCTTTCCGTGAGGCAGTCACCTCGGCGATCGCCGATCGCAAGTCGGCGCTCGAGACGGCCGACCTCGATCGCAAGCTCGCGACCGAGACGATCGACCTTTCGCTCCCGGCGCAGGAAACGCCGGCCGGCACTGTTCACCCGGTCAGTCAGGTGATGGACGAACTGGCGGAGATTTTTGCCGACCTCGGCTTTGCGGTCGGGGAGGGGCCGGAGATCGAGGATCAATGGCACAATTTCACCGCTCTCAACATGCCGGAATTCCATCCGGCGCGAGCGATGCAGGATACCTTCTATCTCGAACGGCATGAGGGCGAGGACGAAGCCAAGGTCCTCCGCACCCATACCTCGCCAGTGCAGATCCGCGCGATGCAGTCACATGGCGCGCCGATCCGGTTGATTGCTCCCGGCCGCGTGTATCGTTCCGACAGCGATGCGACCCACACGCCGATGTTCCACCAAATCGAGGGTATCGTCATCGACCGCGCGATCCATCTCGGTCACCTCAAGTGGACGCTGGAGACCTTCCTCAAAGCCTTTTTCGAGCGTGACGATGTCGTGCTGCGAATGCGCCCGTCCTACTTCCCGTTCACCGAGCCGTCGGCGGAAGTCGACGTTGGCTATACACTCGTGAACGGCAAGCGGACGATTGGCGGCAGCGAGGGCTTCATGGAAGTGCTTGGCTCCGGGATGGTCCACCCTAAAGTGGTCGCCAATTGCGGACTCGACCCCGAGGAGTGGCAGGGCTTCGCCTTTGGCTGCGGCATCGATCGACTGGCTATGCTGAAGTACGGGATGGACGACCTCCGCGCCTTCTTCGACGGCGATATCCGCTGGTTGAAGCATTACGGCTTCAGAGCGCTCGACATACCTACGCTCAGCGGGGGAGTCGGCGCATGAAGTTCTCGTTGAGCTGGCTAAAACAGCATCTCGACACCGAGGCCGATGCGCAGACCATCGCCGACAGGCTGACGGCGATCGGGCTGGAGATTGAAGGCGTCCAGAATCCAGCCGAGGCGCTGGCGCCGTTCCGTGTCGCCAGGGTTCTGACCGCGGAAAAGCATCCGCAAGCCGACAAACTTCAGGTCTTGACCGTCGATGCGGGCGATGGCCCGGTGCAGGTCGTGTGCGGGGCTCCGAATGCGCGCGCGGGCATGCTTGGCGTGTTCGGTCCCCCGGGTGCCTACGTTCCCGGCTCCGACTTGACGTTGAAGGTTGCGGCCATCCGCGGCGTCGAGAGTCGCGGCATGATGTGCTCCGTCCGCGAGCTGCAGATTGGCGAGGAGCATGACGGGATTATCGAGCTTCCCGCCGATGCGCCGGTCGGCACAGCGTTCGCGGATTATGCCGCGCTCAACGATCCGGTTTTCGACGTCAACGTCACCCCGAACCGGCAGGATTGCATGGGCGTTCGCGGGATTGCCCGCGACCTCGCCGCAGCCGGTGTTGGCACGCTTAAGCCGCTGGCAGTTCCGCAGATCGAGGGCAGCTTCAAGTCGCCCATCGACGTCCGTATCGAAGATGAGGGCGGTTGCCCGGCATTTTTCGGCCGCGCGGTTCGCGCCGTTCGCAATGGGCCTTCACCGGACTGGATGCAGCGCCGCCTGAAGAGTGCAGGCCAGCGCCCCATCTCGGCGCTGGTGGACATCACCAACTATGTGATGCTCGACGTTGGCCGCCCGGCGCACGCGTACGATATTGCCAGGCTGGACCGTGCGCTGATCGCCCGCCCTGCCCGGGAAGGCGAAAAGGTGCTGGCCCTTAACGAGAAGGAATATACGCTCGATCCGTCTATGACGGTGATCGCCGATGAGCGCGAGGTGCACGACATCGGGGGCATCATGGGCGGCGAGCATTCAGGCGTCAGCGACGGCACCACAGACGTTATGCTGGAAATCGCCTTCTTCACGCCCGACCGCATTGCGCAGACCGGCCAAAAGCTCGGCCTGACCAGCGACGCCCGCAGCCGCTTCGAGCGCGGCGTCGATCCAGCATTTCTTTCGGACGGGCTCGACATTCTAACCGGGCTCATACTCGACATTTGCGGAGGCGAGGCGTCGGAGGCGATCCACGTCGGCGCGCCGCCGATCGAGGAGCGTACCGTCACCTTCGACCCCGCGCGTGCTTTCACTCTTGGCGGTGTCGAAGTGGCCGAGGATCGTCAGCGCGAAATCCTCGAATCCCTAGGCTTCGAGTTTGTGGACAGCCGCAACGTCCGCGTCCCAAGCTGGCGTCGTGACGTCATCGGAACCGCCGATCTGGTCGAGGAAATCGCCCGGATCACTGGCTACGATAAGGTCATCGCCGAAGTTCTTCCGCGCGCGGCCGGCGTTGCGAAACCGACCGCGACGCCCTCGCAAATGATTGAGCGCAATGTTCGTCGAGCAGCTGCAGCGCGCGGTCTCGACGAGGCAGTGACGTGGAGCTTCATTTCCGAAGAAGAGGCGGAAGCGTTCGGCCTTGCTGCCTGGCGAATAGCCAATCCGATCAGCGAGGACATGAAAGTCATGCGACCGTCCTTGCTGCCAGGCCTGGTTTCGGCGGCGCGACGAAACCTCGACCGTGGCGCCGCTTCGGCTCGCCTGTTCGAAGTCGGCCGCCGCTATCTAGCCGACGCCGAACGTCCGACGGCGACCCTGCTGCTCGCCGGTGACAAGAAACCGCGCAGCTGGCAGGACGGCAAGGCGCAGCGGTTCGACGCTTTCGACGCGAAGGCCGAAGTCACGGCTCTGCTTGAAGCTGCGAGTGCGCCAGTTGCCAACCTGCAAGTCTTTCCGGATGCCGGCTCGACCTGGCACCCGGGCCGCTCGGCGACGCTGCGCCTTGGTCCGAAGACCATCGTCGCGGCATTCGGTGAGCTTCATCCCCGGCTCGAGAAACTCATCGGCGCTCCCGAGCGCGCCGTTGCGGCGGAAATCTATCTTGACGCGATTCCAAAGCCGCGAGCGAACAGCCATGCGCGCGCACATTACGCGCCGCCTCTGCTCCAGCCCGTCACGCGGGATTTCGCCTTCATTGTTCCAGCGGAGGTGACCGCTGAAAATCTAGTCCGCGCCATTCGCGGCGCCGACAAACAGGCGGTCACGGCCGCCCGCTTGTTCGACCGGTTCGATGCCCCCGAGGGGCTGAGCCTCGCCATCGAAGTGTCGCTCCAGCCTGACGACAAGAGCTTCACCGAAACAGAGCTGGCTGAAATCTCAAAGCGGATCGTCGGCGCGGCCGAAAAACTAGGCGCGCGGCTGAGGACCTAGTTCCAGCGCATTGATCCCGGCTTGCACGCGAGCTTCGATCTCGTCACGCTTGAGCCCTGCGGGGATCGGGTCTCCGATCTTGATGCGAATAGTGCCCGCTTTACGTGGAAGATTTCGGCCCCACAAACGCCCGCTGTCGAGCGCAACCGGCACGACCGGGAGATTCATTGCCTTGTAGAGACCCGCGAAGCCGGCTTGTAGCGGCGGCATTTCCCCCGGAAGCACCCGCGTCCCTTCCGGGTAAATGAGGATCGGACGGCCGGAAGCGGCCGCCTGCTTGCCCGCCGTAAGCATGTCGCGCAGCGCCTTCGCGCCTGCATTGCGGTCGACGCCGATGACGCCATAGCTTCGCGTCGCCCAACCGAAGCCCGGCATGGTGGTCAGCTCGCGCTTCATCACCACGATCGGCGTTCGAGCGATGCGCATCATCTCGAGTGTTTCGAACATCGACTGATGCTTGACCGCGATCAGGTAAGCGCCGGGCGGGATGGCGCCCGTAACCTCGATGCGGGTGCCCAAAAGCCGCACAAACCAATGGTGAAAATCGGTCCAGAGATGAACCATTGCGCGCATCGGCTTTGACCCGAACAAGCTGCCGATAAAGCAGGCGAAGATGAACAGCAGTGTCGCGGGATAGAAGACAATCGCATAGATCGCCGATCGCAGGTGCGCCATCAGACGTCGATCCAGACTGCAGCACGCCTGAGCAGATACTTGTTATATTCCCCAAACAGGGTGGCGAAACCGGGCTCCGTCCGGACCGCGTCGGTGACGATCTCATATTTGCCGCCAAGCACGCGCCGGAACTCGTAGCCCGCGCGCCGCATGTGCCAATCGTTGGTGATCAGGCGAACCGACTTGTAACTGTGTTTTGCCAGCCAGCGCTGAGCTTCTTCGGCGTTGGACCGGGTGTCGACGGATTCACTCCCAAGGTCGACGCAGCACCTGACCAGCCTTCCCTTGGCGCCGAAGCGGTCCACCAGATCCTTTTTCGTTACCAAAGGGTCAGCACCGGCAACGAGCACTCGTTTCGTCTTCCCCTGCTCGAGAACGGCCATCGCATGTTCGATGCGACCCTTGCCGCCCGTAATCACCACCGTCGCGTCAGTGACCGTCCCCGCTCGTGCCGGGTGACCGAGCGTCACCCCGAACAGGATGAAACCGAGCGCGTAGAGAAGGGCGATGAACGAGAGGAAGCGGGCGATCATATGACCTTGTGCAATGCACTGAGCACGGCGAACCGCGCAACAAGCGTCGCAATCAAAACGGCCGCGACCGGGAGCAGGGCGAGGGCGATCAGGTCGGCGAGGTGAAGTGGTGGCCCGCCGGTGAGGTCGCTCGCAAGCGCCAGGCCGCCGCCCCCGACTAGTAGAAGCGCAAGAGCGGCGATTGCTCCGCCGGCCAACGCGCCAACCATTGCATCGAGCGCGATCTTGCGCTGGAAAAGCAGAGCGACCTGCTGATCGGTCGCGCCGATCCCGTGCATTACCTCGATGGTCTGGCGATGGGTGTCCAGCGCGCCACGTGCAGCAAGAACGACGGCGGCCGAAGTCGCCGCAGCCATCAACAGGACCATCGCGACTGCTAGCCAGCGAAGTGCCCTGAGAGAGCCGAGGAGCGGCTGAACCGTCGCCTGCTCGGCAATGAATCGCGCGCCGGGGATCGCACGAGTAAGGGCCGCGCCGATCCGGGCAGCATGGGTGTTGGGCTCAAGATTGAGGTGAATGATAGCCGGAACAGGCAAATCCTCGCCAAGACCGCCGGTCCCAACCCATTTTTCGAGCGTGCGACGCATTTCGGCTTCGGGCACCGGCTCGACGCTGGTGACCCCGGGCACTGCCTTGGCGGCGTTGACGGCTGCCGCCAGCTTCGGTGCCGAGCCGTCGGGCAGCTGCAACACGTACCGATGCTCGACCGCGCCCGCGACGATCCCCGCGGCATTAGCGAGCGCGAGTCCTGCAGCAGCGACGATCATCATCGCAAAGGTCATGATAGCGATGACATAGGGCGTCGGCCCCCGCAGCGTGCCACCAGGGAGAAGCCGCCGTTCGGCCTCCGTGCCCGCGAGCAGGGATAGACTCATTGTGAGCGGCCTTCACTGGGCGGATTGCGGAGACTTCCGGTCGGATCGGCCATCGAGCCCTTTTCAAGGCGCATCAGTTGCGCGCCCGGCGTCCGGGCAATCAGGCTGATGTCGTGAGTTGCTACGACGATGGTGGTGCCGAGCCGGTTGAGAGCGGTAAACAGGTGAAGGAGCCGCGCCGCCATTTCCGCGTCGACGTTGCCGGTCGGCTCGTCGGCGACCAGCAACTCAGGTTGGCTGATGACGGCGCGCGCAATGGCGACCCGCTGCTGCTCCCCGCCCGACAGCGTTGGCGGGCGAGCGCTCGACCGATCGGCAAGACCGACCCAGGCCAGCATCTCGCGCACGGGGCCTTCAAGCTCCGCCTCGCTCCTGCCGGTGATGCGCAACGGCAAGGCGACATTGTCGAATGCGGACAGGTGGCGGATCAGGCGGAAATCCTGGAACACGACACCGATGCGGCGGCGGTAATTGGGAAGGACATCGCGCGGCGCATCCGTCAGCTCTTGCCCGAATAGCTGGATGCGACCGCGTGTCGGGCGGCGCGCGAGGTATAGCAGCTGGAGCAGTGACGTCTTACCTGCGCCGGACGGTCCGGTCAGGAAATAGAAGCCGCCTTTTGCGAGCCGGAAATCGAGGTCGCGAAGGACCTCCGCACCCGTGCCGTAACGCAAACCAACGCTGTCGAATTCGACAATTGCCGACAGAGGCCAGCCCCTTCTTGTGAAGTGGCTTCTCGCATGCGTCCGCCGCCTTGCCAATGGCCGCGCATTCCTGTTTACCCTTTGAAAACGGCGTGAGACCAGCCCAAACATGATCCTGACCTGTCCTTCCTGCGGAACCCAGTATGTGGTGAAGGACGGCGCCATCCCACCGAACGGGCGACAGGTCCGCTGCAAGGCGTGCCAGCACAGCTGGCGCGAGTTTCCGCCTGCCGTAGAGGAGACGCTTGAACTCGAGCGTGAGGTTCCTGTCGGTGAATTTGAAGACCAGCCGGCCGCGGAAGCGCTGGACGAGCCCCGCGAGCCCTTCGCCGAACACAGCGAGATTCCAGACGACAATTCCGAGCCGGCCGGACAATATCCGGTCTATTCAGGGGACGAGCCCATTGCCGATGAGCCGGGACGCTCCCCGATTCCGCCTGAAACCGATGTCGTCGGCCTGGCGGAATCAGCGCCTTCGCACCGGCTCGAATGGGTCGAGCGTGACGAGGATTTCACGCCCTTCGCCCGGCAGGAACCGAAGACGAGCAGGTCTGGCCGTCGCCTGATCGTTCTCGGGGTCCTGGTGGTGCTTATTGCGGCACTGGCTGCGGGCCTGTGGTTTTTCGCTCCCTCTGAGCTCAAGCAGCGTCTCGGCATCGCCAATGCGAGTGAAACGCCACTACAATTGATGATGACTCACACTGATCGGTCCCCGCTGGCGAGCGGCAATGATTTGCTGAACATCAGCGGGCGGATCATCAATCCCACTGACGAACAGCAGAAAGTGCCGCCGATTTTCGCTCAGCTGCACGATGGGTCGGGCAAAGTCGTCTACAAGTGGACGATCCCGCCGCCGATGAAGTCATTGCCGCCAGGGGGCAGCGCTAGCTTCAACAGTGCGGAGCTCAACATCCCGCAAGCGGCGCAGGACCTAACGGTCAGTCTCGGCGAGCCGAAGATCTAATAGAATTCGATCAGCGATGCGGATTGCAGAGAGCCATCGCGCTCGCGCACCAATCCCTTGCGGTGGATGCTCTCTTCGGATCGCTGGAACGAGGCAAACCGAATCTGCACACCGCGCACTATCCTGACGGTTGCCTGCGCGGAGGCCGTTCCCGCTGTGCGCGGGCCACTTTGCGGCGTTGAAGTGGCGACCGCGGCGGCAAGGATAAGCGTCAGCATCCTGCATTGCTAAACGCCCTCAGGCGGATTGGTAAATAGCATCTTCACTTTTGTCCCGCACCGGGACGCACGGCAGCGTTGCGCGGTGCTGAATCCCTTGCTAGAGGCGCGCGCCTACCGGGATTGCGGTCACCGATCGCTCCCAACTTCATGACGTGCGGTCGTGGCGGAACTGGTAGACGCGCAGCGTTGAGGTCGCTGTGGCCGAAAGGCCGTGGAAGTTCGAGTCTTCTCGACCGCACCATATGACATGGCAAGTGTCGCTCGAACCAACTCACGCGGCTTCTTGTTTCTAAGAATCATTAGCGTCGATTAGTTGTCTGAGACGACTTCTACTGAGTGGACGCCACTCTGGGCAGCGGCGTGACCTGGATCGTACCCGTTCTCACGATCGAATGATCCTCATCGACCGACGCCGAAGCATTCAACGTCGGCAGGATTTTAGCAGCGGTCGCCGATTCATCCGCCACGCGGACCGAGTAGCTGCCGTATGCGACGCGCTCGAACAGGAAGTAACCGTCATAGTCAGTCTCGGTCGTCGCAACGACCTTACCGGCGCCGTCAACGAGCTCAAGCTTCAGCCCTTCGAAGCCGAGTCCGCCGTTCTTGACGACCGCGCCTTCAATCTCTCCGCCGCCGACCAGGCCGATTTCCACGTCGGCAGGCACGCCCGGCCGCGGAACTACTACCTGCAGTGCCTTCCTGGGCACGAGATTTGGGTCGGGCAGGCTGCTCGGATCGATGCCGACGGCAATCGGGGTAAATGGCGCCAGTCCGCCGACGAGAACCAAGCCGCGGTCATCCGTTGGTTTTTCCGTGATCCTGGACCCCGTGGTGACCAACGCGCCCTTCTCATAGGGCTCCGAGCCGTCGCGCACGCCATTGTCGTTGCGATCTCGATAGACGCGAGCGCGGACGGCTCCGGCAGCCGCAAGTGGCTGACGGGAAAGACCAAATCCGTGCCCCGGATCCAGTGAAAAGTTGAGGTTCAATCCAACGGCGACCGAGCCGTCGGTCGCAGCCTCCCCGGTCACGGCAAGCGCCATGGAGCTGAAGCGCCGGATGTGGGAAATGCGCGCACGAGCACGATTGGCACCCGCGTCATAGGCGAGCGCGCCTTCCCAATCGACGTTTTCGCTGGCGGACCAGTACGCGCTGAACTCGGCCGAACGGAATTTCGCCTCCGGCGCCACGACCATGCTGCCGAAGCCCCGGAGCCGGACATTGCCGATTCCGCCCGATCCGATCAGTGCGACCTCGACCTCGCCGGGCGGCGAAGGTCCATGCGCCAGAAGTTGGCGGCGGTACCGGATATCGGTCGCCAGGTTAAACCGTTGAATTGTCGTCGAAAGCCGAGCTGCCGCTTCAAGCTGGCTCGAATCGTCGGCCTGCTTGATCCAGCGGACGTCGGCGTGCGCCGGAACGAGCATTCGCCCGATCTTCAGGGGCGTGTCGACGGCGAGACGCATATCTTTCACCGTGCGGCGCAACTGCTGACCCTGCAAATGGAAGTTGGATGCAATGAGCGCTTCGCCGCTGACGTTCACTTTTCCAAACTTTGCAAGCATTTGAGCGTGGGCAGCCCTGCCGCCGCCGCTTTCCCAGGCAACGCCGGCTTCGACCAGAGCCGGTCCAATCGACCGGCGGACCGAGCCTTCGAGAAAAGTCACGCGCTCATCGGCGATGAGCATGGCCCGCGCGATTGCTCCGACCGAGGTGCGGTCATCGATGCCGTGCTCCATGGAGACAGCGGCTTGTGCTTTTGGAAGATTCAACGCGTCGGGCGAATCGTGAAAGGCGACAACGTCGCGGCCGGGCTGATTGACGCCGGCCCAATACCACGTCTTGCCCGCTGGTACGTTCTCCTGGCCAACGTTGATCGTCTCCTCGCGCGTTCGAATTTGGCCTTGCGGGCCGTACAGGACGATGCTGATCTGGTTCTCGCCGTACAAAAGCTGCACTTCTTCAAACACATAGCGCGAGCCGCCAGTCGGCCGGGCGAAGGCGAGCAGCTCACCGTTGCGGTAGAGTTCGGCTTCCCAGCCTGCCGGAAGATCGCCTTCGAAGCGCGTTTTGTCGAAAGCGGTCGGATTGAATAGCGGACGGTTGGTGACGACAGCGCCTCGCCCGCTCGCCCCCGTGCCGCCAATTCCAGAATCGAGGCCTGCAACGTCACCGAAGCCGAAGTGGGTGGCCCTCATCGGTCCGAGAAGGCGAGCATCGGGGTCTGAACGATAGGCGCGCAGCCGCAGGGTGCTCGGGACGCCCTTCGCATTTGTCGACAGGCGAGCGTCATAGGAGAGACGCGCAAATTCGCCTGCGGCATAGACCGAAGAACTTCGATCGACACGGACGCCGTCGCTGGCTCGGTAGGTGACACCTGCGCTGACGACGAAGTCCAGGGCCGGTGCGCGCCACATGCGATAGGGAAGCTTCACCTGCGGGAGAGTGCTCAGGTCGAATTTCGCCGGCTTGATCGAAGCGGCGCGACGTTCGCGCTCGATGGCTAGCTCGACCGGCAACTTTGCTTCGGATTCGATCAGCAAGGCCGACGCACCGGTCTTGGGTGTCACCGTAATACCAAACCATTTGGTCAAGGCGGCGCTATCGATGCACCAGCCTTCGGGGACTTCGCGAACGGTGTTCTTGGTCAGTTTTTCCGTCGATTGTCCGTAGGTTACGACGCCAGCAGACACATCGATCGAGATCCTGTGCTGTTCCTTGAATGCCCAGCCGCTGGCCTTCTTGGCCGCAAGGTCGATCTTCATGGGAACGTCGAGTGCGTTCAGGAAATCGCCAAAGACGATGCAAGTGCCTTCGGGGGTCTGATAAGCGCGAACGCCGTCTCCGAGGCGGAGACGGCGGAGATTCACATCGAGAAGATATTGAGATTCCGGGTCGGCGCTCCAGCCGTCCGCGATCGGGGTCGCGGCGGGCGCACTGATAGCGCCGGCACAAACGAGGCCGATTAGGGTGACCGCCCGAAGCTTTTTGCTCGCCTGGAGCATGCGATTGTCCGGAATCAGTCCTTGCGGCCTAGTTCAGGACCGCGTCCGTTTCCGCGATGGTCAGCGGACCGTTGTCGCTCGGCTCGACATATTGGACGGTGACGCGGCCGGTGGCCGACGAGAGATATTTTTCCTCGACCGGAATCGTCAAACTGCGCTGACCGACCTCGGTGTAGATCGCGACACCGCGCTGAACCGCGATCGGGTCCTTGATGCCGGCCAGCGCAGTGCGAATTTCGCCGAAGGTCGAACGGTCGCCTGCACGAGTGAGCTGAATGCTAACCGCCGGTTTTCCCTCGGCTTTCGTCAGCTTCACGTCAGAGATGCCGGCTTTGGCCTCGAGATTGCCGAAGCGGGCGATGACCGGGATGGTGACGCCGTAAATGGGGATTAGAGCGAAGGCGATCCCCTTCTGCTCCTTCGGCGCCTCGACCGGGGTCGGCGGTGGAACGGCGCGGAACAGCAAATGCACCCGATACTCGCCGTCGGGGAGATCCTTCGGTGCGCGGGCCGAAATGCGGATGGTCTGCGGTTCGCGAGGAGCGAGCGTCACGCGCCGGGGGGCGTAGACGATCATCGATTCCGCGAGCTTCTCCTCCGAATTCGGATCGGTCACGTCGTGGAGCATGCCGTCGGGCGTCATTCGCCGCAGCTCGACTGAAATCCGGTAGGTCGCGACGTCGTCACCGATGTTGTTGAGAATAATTTCGGTGCCGCGGCTGCCGTTGAGGACGATGCGTGTCGGCGCGACGAGAAGATCGCCCACGCCAGCCTGCGCGCTCGGCATGGCGGCCAGAAACGAAGCGAACAGCGCAACCGGCGCCGTCAAGCGAAACAATGCCATTGATGAAACTCCCCACGTGTATGGAGGAGCCTTCATCGAAAATGGTTGATATCCCGCTAACCATGCGGGTCTCAGGCGTCCGGTAACGGAAAAGGGGCCGCGGCGAACCGCGACCCCTTCCCTTCCGATCTACCCCCGCGAGCGGGGATATGGACGCTTACTGATAGTCGACGGTGACGTTGATGTTGCCCGTATAGACGCCATCGGTCGTCGCCGGCAGGATGGTGATCGAACCGCCGACGTTGAAGTCGAAGCCGGCGGTGCCGGAGTTCGGCATCGTCACGGTCGCCGGAGCATTCGGCGTGAACGACAGGGTCGTGGCGTCATTGGCGTTGGTCAGCGGGCTGGCAACGGCGAACACCTGCACAACCTGATTGTTCGTGCCCTTGACGTTGTAGCTGGCCGATACTGGCGTTCCCGAGCAGACGAGGCCGCCCGAACCGCAGGTGACGACGCCCGCCTGGGTCATCGAAACCGTTTCGCCACCGACCGCAACCGTGTTCAGCGTGATCGTGCCGAAGTCGAGGTTGCGCGTAGCCGTCAGCACGAGCGGCTTGACGATCTTGGCGCGAGCAGTCGCAGGCGTGCTTGCACCAACCGGCGCAGCGACGGCGGGCGTGGCGATCAGTGCCGTCGCTGCGACTGTCGCAGCCAGGCACGTCGTACGAAGTAGTTTCGTCATGAGAATTTCCCCACTTGTTCCGATGCATAAAAATCGCGGTTGGTAGGACCGGAAGTCCGCTCATCCGTGACTACTGCATTAACCGAGCCCGATTACGGGTTGCTTCAAGGGCATGGTTACCGAACCGGAAAGGATTCCCTCCAAATTGGAGTTAATCGTCAAAGGTATTCGACGGTTATCGGAAAATCGCCGCGGAAGTCGCCGGAGGAATTTCCACTCAGGCGGATCCGGCCGCCGATCCGGAACGACAGATTGCCGCCGGAATCTAGCCGCGGTGCCGCCGACAGGTCGGTGACGATCTCGTCGATGCTGATTCGCGAGCCTTCCATCGAGTAGAGTTCGATGCGCGACGGCAGATCGATTCGGACCGCCCGGCCAGCCTCGCCATGGACGCGCGCTTCGCCGACCATCGCGCGGCCGCTCATGGCCTCCACCGAGCCGCTGACCTGGCGGGAGCCATCGGGTCGAATGGTTGCACTTCCGTCCCCCCCGCCCA
>Ga0268266_10003810_pt1 | contig 14752 bp, 16 predicted proteins | sample KBSS13metaG_FD_190356 | JGI IMG/M metagenome (GOLD analysis project Ga0268266, IMG submission 190356) | Switchgrass rhizosphere microbial communities from Kellogg Biological Station, Michigan, USA - KBS S1-3 metaG (SPAdes) (version 2) | ecosystem: Host-associated > Plants > Roots > Rhizosphere...
TTCATTATTGAAGAGAATGGATTTCAGCGACGCCGGGGTACGGCTGGCGACGATCGAGAGAATGCCGTCCTTGACCTTGAACGGATCGAGGCCGAGCGGCGTTGTTTCCCGTCCGCCATAGCGTGGATCGACATAGATCTGCTGCTCGCCGTTCCAATTGGTCTTGCGCCTGAAGTCGGAGCCGTCGCCGCCCCAATAGCGCGCTTCCGGCCAGGTGGCCCCGCCGGCGTAATGCGGCGCCCATCTGTTGTTCAACAGGGGGTGGCTGTCGAAATCATCGTGGAAGGTGCGGTGCAGTGATACCGAAGCCAGCGACGCGGGATCCGGCGCTTCGATGCGGCGGCATTTTTCACCCAGGATGGCGGTCGCGACCTGCAGCGTGAGTTTGCTCGTCGCGGCGGCGAGGTCGGCCTGAGCGGACGCAGGGACGGCGGCGAACAGACAGCCGAGCCAGACCAGGGCGCGCAGCATCAATCTGTCGGTCTCCGGCTCGCTTCGACACGACGGGAGATCATTCACTGACGATGCCCTCGATCTTACGATTTTTCGGAGCCTGACCGGCACGTTCACCTGTTTGGAGTCCGTAGTTATACGGTGGGCGAGCTTAACGGCAAGGTAGCCAAATCTGATGTTGACTAAAATGCTTGCGATGTACGCGAGTGCGGGGCTCGGCCGTCCGGAACCGCCTGCAAGAAGGGCCACTACCTCAATACTACTTGCGTACGGATGTTCTTGGATGCTCGTCTACTTTGTCACAGACGAACCGACGAAGTTGCCTGCGATTCGTGCCATGCTCGAACCACAACACGCCGTGGTGCCCTGGGTACTGGACGGCGACGGCACCGGGATCAGGTCGCACGGCGTGCTGATGGTCGACATCGACCTGCGGCAAATGGCGCGCGTCGATCAGGTCCGGTTCGTCATGCAAGAGCTTGCCGACATTCCCGAAAAACTGTTCGTCGTTCACAATCTCTCCCGATCGATGGTCGCGCAGGCCCATGCACTCGGTGCAACCGCGGTCATTTCCCGGCCCAAGGAAGCAATTCTCAAGGTCGCGCAGATCGAAGAGGCGGAAACGGCCAAGGAAGAAGATGCTGCAGAGCCGGCAGTGGAGATGGACGAAGGTGTGGCGGTCTTCGCCTCGATGTTTTCGAACGTGCGCCATGGCAGGCCGCTCAAGCTGGTCGATGCCCAGCGTGCAACGTCGAAGATCATCGCCCGCGTCGGGCAGGACGGGCTTTCGACATGGCTCGACGAGGTGCGGCGCTATCACGAGGGTACGTTTCAGCACTGCCTGCTTGTGACCGGTGTTGCGGTCGCCTTTGGGCTGGATGTCGGATTCTCCGGCGGGGATGTCTCGCGGCTCGGCATCGCGGCGACCCTCCACGACATCGGAAAGGCGCGCATCCCGCTGTCGATCCTGGACAAGCCGGGACGTCTCGATCCCGAGGAAGAGGAGATCATCCGGCGCCATCCCGCGATCGGATATGATCTGTTGAAGGGCGTATCGGGCATCAGTCCCGAGACTCTGGATGGCGTCAGGCATCATCACGAATATCTTGATGGCTCCGGCTATCCGGACGGGCTGTCAGGCTCGCAGATTTCCGATCTGGTGAGATTGCTGACGATCTCGGACATCTTCGCAGCGCTGGTCGAGGCCAGGCCATACAAGCCGCCAATGGCCCGGCAGGATGCCTACCAGATCCTCTGCGGCATGGAGGGCAAGCTGGAGGGGGCGTTGCTCCGGGCATTCCGCAAGGTCGCGCTTGCGGCGTGATGAACCTGCGCCCTGTTCGCGCGCACTGACTTCCTGACCAAAGCTGCCATCGTGCCGCCAACTCACCGGCGGAAATCAGCGCATAGGCATTGTGTATCCGCAACCGCAGGATCCCGGTCCCTGTGGAGCGGGTGGACGACGCCCGTTCGCGTTCCTGCGATCGAGAGCCGAAGCCGTGAATGTCAGCACCCACGATATCCATCAAACGCTGGAATACAGGTCAGCCACGGCCATCGTCAGGCTGCTGCCAACCGGGCTTCTGCTGGTTTTCCTCGGTCTCGTGATATTTGCACTTGTTGACCTCGACCGTGAGCCGTGGACGTTGATCGGGATCGTCCTTTGTTGGGTTGTCGGCGGTGCCCTGGCGGGGGTGGCGCTCTGGCGGCGCGTGAATCCCGGCAAGCCGTTATTCACACTGTCGCCTGCCGGGATCCATTACCGGGTTCCGATGGTCAAAGAGGTCTTGATCCCCTGGCAGGAAATCCAAGATGTCGACACCACTGATATTGAAGCGGGGTATTGGTCGATCCTCTGGTTCACGTCGTTCCCGACCCCGAGATACAACACGTGGGTCGCCCGCGATGTCACCGTAATCCTGCTGCCGCAGCCGTTCTACGATCAGCGAATCTTCGTCGATTCGTTTTTGCTGCGAGGCCCCGGCTGGAACGCCAACTTCATTCGCAAGGGCGCGCTGGTCCAGATGGCTTTGCACCACGAACTCGTATCGGTCGAGCCGCGGGCGCTGCGCGAAGCGATCGAAGCGCGCTGGCTTGCATTTCGTGACAGGCCCGCCGTCGCGCCGGCACGAACGAGCGTGCCAAGTACGGCGGCAGCCAGCCATTCGAACGCTTCGAAGGGCGCGGCGGCTCGGCCCGCGCCGACGTCAGGCGTCGTGGCAATGGGAGATGACTCGAAGGCGATGTCACCGTGGGAGGCCACAAAGGTCATCGTCCCGTTGATCGGCATCGCCGTCGTGCTCGCCAATCTCATTGGACTTTGGGATTTGCCAGGCCAGGACAAGGTGCGCGAAGTACGCGCCAAGGCGCGCGAAGAACGAAAATATTGGGCGGACTCGATCAGGCGAAACAGGGAAGAAAGCCGAAAGCTCGAGGCGGAGCAGAAAGAGTTGCGAAGGCAGCTCGACGAGGATATGCGCCGCATGTTCAGCCGATAGATGTCGGCGTGGCTGCTATGGCCGAATACGCCGTTCGTCGCAGAAAAGATTGCGGCGATTTAACTGGCTGACTTCTCCGGCGCGGGCGATAGCAGCCCACGCGGCCAGCCCCGGCCCGCTAACATTTCGAGAGCGATGCCGGAGATCGAAATCACCGAGGAGTGCCGCGCCCTGATTGCGGCCGAGTTCCCGTTCGAGGAGACCGTGCGGCGCGTACGAAACGGCGAGTGGCAGATGCAGATCGATGCGGAAACGTGGCAGCGGTTGCAGAAGGTGCGGCGGCACGGCGAAACCATATCCGACTGTATCATCCGCGTTATCATCGTCAGCCAGCACAGGCGCGGCTTGCGATAATTGCCCTCGTGGCTGGACGTCAGTTACTTCGATGAGAACTCATCGTCTCCGCCCGCCGACGTGCGGAGCATGACCTGCCGCCCTGCGTGAATGTGTGCGCGCATCACCGCCACGGCCCAATCGGCATTGCGGCCATCGATGGCCTCGACCAGATCGTAATGATGGCTGACGCTACGCGCCAATTCCTGCCGGTCGAAGCGCGTGAAAGTGCGCACCACGAGCGGGATTTCGACGAGCGTGACAACGAGGCTGACGAGGCGCTGGTTGGCGGCCGCAACGACGATCAGGCCGTGGAAGCGATTATTAAGCTCGGTAATCCGGACCTAGTCCGGCACCTCGCCGCCGAAAGCGGCTTTCTCGATCTGCCCCGCGAGTTCGCGTAGCTCGGCCACCTGCGCCGGGTTGGCATGGCGCGCCGCTTGTCCCGCCGCGTATACAACGATTGCCTGTCTGACCGTCGTTTACGGTGATTGCTCGTATTCCCAATCCGGTGATTACGCGGAAGAGGGCCGCGAACGGTATCTGGCGACGCCGGAGTTGGCGCGAATTGGGGAAGCGGCCCGGGAGGCCGGGCGACCTTTCTTGATGTAGATCAATGCCATCGCAGAACTGCCACCAAGGATGGCGCGTGGCACTCGATCCAAGACAGGCTTCCATCATCGACATGGCCAGGATTGCGACTCGCACTTGTGTTGCTCTGATGGGTTACCTTGCCTATGTCCTGATTTCCATTCTGGCGACAGCATGAAGGCCGGGACGGAGCGCGTTGGATTGGAGGCGGCGCATGAAAAACATCGTGGACGAAGACGGCGAGATCATCGCAAAAGCAACGGACGACCATACGCTGGTCGGCGGCCACCACCGGCTCGCGGTGGCCGCTAGTCTCGGTCAAAAACTGTTCTGGAAAGATACCGGCGAACCTGTGCGGCTTGATCCCTTCTTCAAGGGAAGTTCTAATCGACATACAGCTTGATGCGGAGGCAACGCTATGCGACTGGCCGAGCATCTGGTCCAGCCGCATCACGCGTATGCCTGCGGGTTCATGCACCTGATGACCGCTAGCATTGCAAGAACCCAGACCCTCCATTCGCGTTGAACTAATAAAGTTCTGACCTTGATCTACATCAATCGTTCGAGCGCGCAGCGCCGAAAGCTATCGCTGCGCAAACACAAAAACCGGACCGTCACCTGCCTCGAGAGGTCGGCGTGAACGGACGGCAAGGGAGGAGCACAATGATTAAGTTGGTTGTTATTGCGGGCTTCGCCTTATCGATTGCAGTATCCGCGCAAGCGATGACACCAGCACCTATTCCTCAGCCGGACAGCATGATCACGGAAGTCGCTGCTGCCTGCGGTGCGGGTAGGACACGGGTTAACGGCGTGTGCGTGGCAAGAACCACCGTCCGCCAGACGCGCCGGGCCGTGCGCAGATGCGCGACCGGAATGACTTGCTAGTGCTGATGCTTTCAGATTTCGGATTGCAGGCGCTGGCGGTCTGAGCGCTGGGCTGCGAAGCTCAGGTGGAAGCCGATATCCGACTGCGTGAGGAGTACCTGTCATGCGCCTTCATTCATATCGCGACGAAAGCCACTCCCGGCACTTCGATTTGATCGGCGGAGGCGGCCACCCTTGGTCAATTGACCTGGTCTCAACGATAGCTTCGGGCATTTTGGTCGTGGGCTTCGTCTGTGCGCTCATGGCCCATTGGGTCCACTAAATCCTGGTGGGCATCAGCAGTTGGCAGGCTTCGGTCGGAGGGCCGCGTGGGTCCGAAGGCCCGCTCCCTCCGGCTGCCCCTTTCGATGGACTAAGCCCCCTCCGTCGGAAGGGTAAGGGCGGTGAAGCCCCCAGCTTCACCGCCGCTTTTTTTGATTGATCGATTGCGCGGGGTCTGACCAGTCAGTCCCGGATATCCAATTGCCGGTCGTCCCGGTCGTCCGGGCTACCCGGTCGCGGGCCGGGGGTATTATCGCGGATACGGATACGGTGCGGCGGCGGTAGGTGCCGCAGCCTATGCGCTGACAACAACTGCTACGATGCGTACGGCAATTGGATCTGTTCCAATCAATATCAATATTGATACGCGCCGAGCGCCTGCCGACGGCGGTTGGGTCCTCCTTGACCGCCGTTCCCGATTTCAACGGAATGAATGGTGCTGCCAGACAGGATTGAACTGTCGACCTCTCCATTACCAATGGAGTGCTCTACCACTGAGCTACGGCAGCATGCCCGGTATTGATGGGAATCGGCCTAAATGGCCGCCCACTAGGCGGCCGGTTCTTGCCACAAGGGCCCCTCTGGCGCAAGCGCGCGGGCAGGCGGGAAAGGGCCCAAAATCGTCAAAAAAGCGGCGCTTGTTGCTGGCAGACTCCTTCAAATGCGGCCAACCCTCCGGACCGGTCCGGTTCCCGGTCATCCGTGGCCAGCCTCCGCCGCCGCCGAATCATGGCCTCGCGCTGGCTTGCGGCGGCGGTGCGGGTCATTGCGGCGAGGGGCGGCGAAATCCACTATGTTCGGACGGTCACGCTGCGGGTGGCGTGGTGCACGGCACGATCAAGGCATATTCGGCGGACGGACGATGAAGGGCGATCAAGGCAAGGGCGCGGGGAAGAACGACGCGGAAGTGAAGGATTCACGACGCGACCGGCTGAAACTGGCGCTGCGTGAAAATCTCAAGCGGCGGAAGACGCAGGCGCGCGGGCGCGGCGAGGCGAGCGCATCTTCCGAAAGCGCCGATGCCTCCCTAGATACCGCCGGCGGAGAAAAGCCGTAGCCAGCAGCGCAGAGGGGAATCCCGCTTCGCTCGCCGGTTGGCATGGCGCGCTCTTTGCACGGTTCTGGTTCTTTTGTAGGCGGCGACAATGAGTGCAGACATCACGGCCGATCCGGCGATCGGCGCAACTTCCATCGCGTTTCCCCGCCATGAGCAGACCTTTCCGACGCTCACGGATTCCGAAATCGAGCGGATGCGCCGCTTCGGGGAGCTTCGTACCTACCGGCACGGCGACGCCCTGTTCGAAACCGGCAAGGTCGGTCCCGGCATGTTCGTGGTGCTGTCCGGCACCGTATCGATCACCCAGCGCGACGGCCTTGGCCATGTCACCCCGGTCATCGACCAGGGGCCGGGGCAGTTTCTGGCCGAGATCGGCCAGCTTTCCGGACGCCTCGCGCTGGTCGACGGCCATGCCGAGGGCGACGTCGAAACGCTGCTGATTCCGCCGGATCAATTGCGCGCGCTGCTGGTCGCGGAAGCCGAACTTGGCGAGCGCATCATGCGCGCGCTGATCCTGCGCCGGGTCAATTTGATCCAGGGCGGGACCGGCGGTGTGGTGCTGATCGGCCCGGCGTCGCTCGGCGACATGGCGCGGCTGCAGAATTTCCTGGCGCGCAACGGCCAGCCACACCATTTGCTCGATCCCGCCACCGACAAGGACGCCGCCGATCTCGTCGCGCGATATGTCACCGCGCGCGACGACCTGCCGCTGGTGGTCTGCCCGGACGGCCGGGTGCTGCCCAATCCGACGGAGGCGGCGATCGCCTACGCGATCGGCATGATCGGCGACCACGACCACGAGAAACTCTATGACGTCGCGGTTGTCGGCAGCGGGCCGGCGGGGCTCGCTACCGCCGTCTATGCGGCTTCCGAAGGATTGTCGGTCGCCGTGTTCGACGCGCGCTCGTACGGCGGTCAGGCCGGCGCCAGCGCCAGGATCGAAAACTATCTGGGCTTCCCGACCGGCATCTCGGGCCAGGCGCTCGCCGGGCGCGCGTTCAGCCAGGCGCAGAAGTTCGGCGCCAACATGCTGATCCCGGTCTCGATCCAGTCGCTCGATTGCAGCCGCGCCGATGGCGCCTTTCACCTCGCGACCGACTGCGGAAAGAACATGCGGGCCAAATCCGTCGTGGTCGCGAGCGGGGCGCGCTATCGCCGGCCCGAGATCGCAAATCTCGAGACATTCGAGGGGCGCGGCGTCTGGTATTGGGCTTCGCCGATCGAGGCCAAGCTTTGCAGCGGCCAGGATGTCGTGCTGGTCGGCGGCGGCAATTCGGCAGGGCAGGCCGCGGTGTTCCTGTCCGGCCATGCGCGCAAGGTCTACATGGTCATTCGCGGCGGCGGGCTCGGGGCCAGCATGTCGCGCTACCTGATCGAGCGCATCGAGGCGACCGACAACATCGAACTGATGTTCAACGCCGAAGTGGTCGGCCTCGAAAGTGATGACGACGCGGCGCTGGCGTGCGTGCGCTGGCGCAGCCGCCTCGCGCCGGATGATGTGCAGAACCTCGATATCCGCAACCTGTTCCTGTTCGTCGGCGCCGACCCCGCCACAGACTGGCTGGCCGGCTGCGGCGTGATGGTCGACCGCGGCGGCTTTGTCGTCACCGGCGCGCAATGCAAGCAGAAGGACGGGCAATCGGCATCACCGCTGGAAACTTCGGTGCCCGGCGTGTTCGCGGTCGGTGACGTGCGCTCCGGCTCGGTCAAGCGCGTCGGCGGCGCGATCGGCGAGGGTGCGCAGGTGGTGGCGGCGCTGCACGGCTTTCTCGCCGACGCCATGAAGCCTTCGCTGTGAAAGCGTTTTCGAGCGAAGTGGGGACCGGTTCGCGTTAAGAAAACGCGTCAAATCAAATTCTTGAAGGGATACGAATGTCCAAAGGCTGTAGTCATATCGCCGGCATTCAAACGGTGACGCCGAGCGCGCTCGGTTGCGAGGAGTGCCTGAAAAGCGGAAGCGAGTGGCTGCATCTGCGGATCTGCCGCACCTGCGGCCATGTCGGCTGCTGCGATGATTCACCGAACAAGCACGCCACCGCGCACTTCCATGCCACCGGCCATCCCGTGATCGAAGGCTACGATCCGCCGGAGGGCTGGGGCTGGTGCTATGTCGACGAAGTGCTGTTCGATCTGTCGAATCGAAAAACTCCACACAACGGACCGATACCGCGCTACTACTGATTCCTCTTCAACGAAGAATGAGGAATCTCACGTGCAATGCATGCCGAGAACGCTGCGCGCCATCGCTTCTGTGATGTGGATGGCATTATCGGTCGCATTGATCCCTTCGAGCGCTTCATTTGCGCAGGCGCCTCAGAGCAAATTTGCCGAGGTCAATGGCGTCAAACTGCACTATCTGGTTGCCGGCAAGGGCGATCCCGTCGTGCTGCTGCATGGCTTTGCCGAGACCAGCCATATGTGGCGGCCGCTGATCGCAAAGCTTTCCGACAAGCACACCGTGATCGCACCCGATCTGCGCGGCTTCGGCCAGTCGTCGGCGCCGGCGGGCGGGTACACCAAGAAGGCGATGGCGCAAGACATCCACGCGTTGGTGAAAAGCTTCAAATACGACCGTATCCGGCTGGTCGGCCATGATATCGGGCTGATGGTCGCCTACGCCTACGCGGCGCAGTACCCTAACGAGGTCGACCGGATCGTGCTGATGGAAGCGTTCCTGCCCGGCGTTGGCGAATGGAATAACGTCTTCCTGCTGCGCGATCTCTGGCACTTCCACTTCTTCGGCAAGACGCCGCTGGCGCTGGTCACCGGTCGCGAGCGCATTTATCTCGAACATTTCTGGAACGACTTTGCCGCCGATGCCACGAAATCCGTCTCCGAGGCCGACCGCCAATTCTATGCCAAGGAGTATGCCAGGCCCGGCCACATGAAGGCCGGGATGGAGGTTTTCCGCGCATTCCCGCAGGATGCCGTCGAGTTCGCGGACCTTGCGAAGACCAAGCTGACTATGCCGATGCTGGTGCTGTCAGGCGAGAAGGCCGGCGGTCCGTTCCTGATCGAGCAAGGCAAAATGGTCGCAACCAATGTCGAGGGCGTGCTGGTGCCGGGACGGGGACACTGGCTGATGGAAGAGGCGCCCGATCAGGTGATTCCCAAGCTGGTCGAATTTCTCAATCGCTAAAATTCGAGAAGAGCTTTGTCGTCAGGAGTTTGCTGTCATTTGTGACGGCCGTGCAAATATTTCGTGCATCATACAACTTTCGTTGATGTGCCTTTATTTGCGCACATGCCTGCATTGCCGAGTCCGCGCGTCATGCGTGTGGAAATTTTCCGTGCTGCATCGTAACCTTTAGAAAGTTTCTAACGGAGGGGCGCATCATGATTTTGGGTATGAGCATGGCGACGTTTATTCTTGTGCATGTCGTCATCAGTTTGATTGCAATCGTTGCGGGCCTGGTCGTGATGTTCGGAATGCTCGGCTCCAACCGTCTGCCGGGTCTCACCGCGATCTTCCTGCTGTTCACCATCCTGACCAGCGCCACAGGTTTTGTGATTCCGCCGCTGCTGACCGAAAAGCTGCTGCCCTCGCATATCATCGGCATTCTGTCGCTGGCGCTGCTGGCGATCGCCTGCATCGCGCTCTACGCCATGAATCTCGCGGGCTCATGGCGCTGGATCTATGTGCTGACGGCGCTGATCTCGCTGTACCTCAACACGTTCGTGCTGGTGATCCAGAGTTTCCTCAAGATCCCCGCGTTGACGGCGCTGGCGCCGGGCAACCCGCCCTCCGGACCGGTGTTCGCGGTCGTCCAGGGCATCGTGCTGGTGTTCTTCGTCCTCATGATCATCGGCGCCTGGCGGCGCTTCCGCCCGGTGTGAAGCTTGCTAACCACTTAACTCATTCCGGCGTGTGTCCCGGAACGACCACGTAACAGCGTAACAGAAGGATACATTCCATGCCCACCATCACGACAAAGGACGGCGTCGAGATCTTCTACAAGGATTGGGGCAAGGGTCAGCCGATCGTGTTCAGCCATGGCTGGCCGCTATCGGCCGACGACTGGGACACCCAGATGATCTTTTTCGCCAATAACGGTTTTAGGGTCATCGCCCACGACCGCCGCGGCCACGGGCGCTCCAGCCAGGTCAGCGACGGCCATGACATGGACCATTACGCCGACGATCTCGCAGCCGTCACCGCGCATCTCGACCTGAAGAACGCCGTCCATGTCGGCCATTCCACGGGCGGCGGCGAGGTGGTGCATTATATCGCCCGCCACGGCGAGAGCCGGGTGGCGAAGGCGGCGATCCTCAGCGCCGTGCCGCCGCTGATGGTGCAGACGGCGGCCAATCCGGGCGGCCTCCCCAAGGAAGTCTTTGACGGACTTCAGGCGCAGCTCGCGGCCAGCCGCACGCAATTCTATCGCGATCTCCCGGCCGGTCCGTTCTATGGCTACAACCGGCCGGGCGCCAAGCCGTCCGAAGCCGTGATCCAGAACTGGTGGCGTCAGAGCATGATGGGCGGCGCGAAAGCGCATTACGACGGCATCGTCGCCTTCTCGCAGACCGACTTTACCGAAGACCTGAAGAAGATCACAGTGCCGGTGCTGGTGATGCATGGCGATGACGACCAGATCGTGCCTTACGCCGACTCGGCGCCGCTGTCGGCCAAGCTGTTGAAGAACGGCACGCTGAAGACCTACAAGGGCTTTCCGCACGGCATGCCCACCACGCATGCTGAGACCATCAACGCCGACCTGCTGGCGTTCATCAAGGGATGAGCCGAGCTCACCCTGACATGAAAGTCATTCTGTTCGGCGCCACCGGCATGGTCGGGCAGGGCGTCCTGCGCGAATGCCTCGTCGATGCCAGTGTCACGGAAGTACTGTCGGTCGGGCGCGGCCCGACCGGGGTGCAGAACGCCAAGCTGCATGAAATCCTGCACGACGATTTCACGGACTTCTCGAAGATCGAATCCCGACTGGCAGGATATGACGCCTGCCTCTTCTGCCTCGGTGTCTCCTCGATCGGCATGGATCCGGAGCGCTACCGGCATCTGACCTACGACGTCACCATGGCCGCGGCGAAAACATTGGCGCGGCTCAACCCCGGCATGGTGTTCACCTATGTCACCGGCAAGGGCACTGATTCAACCGAGCAAGGCTCGCTCCGATGGGCGCGGGTCAAGGGCAAGACCGAGAACGACTTGCTGAAATTACCGTTCAAGGCGGCCTACATGTTCCGGCCCTCGGGCATCCAGCCGCTGCACGGCGTCCGGTCGAAGACCGGCTGGATCAACGTGGTTTACGCCCTCACCGCGCCGCTGCTGTCCTGGATGGTGCGCGCCGTGCCGAGCCAAATGACGACCAGCGAGCAACTCGGCCGCGCCATGATCAAGGTGGCGCGCGACGGCTATCCCAAGCCGATCCTGGAGAGCGAGGATATCAATCGCATCTGAGCTGTCATTCCGGGGCAGTCCGCAGGACTGAACCCGGAAGTTCGAGATTACCAGCTCGAGATTCCGGGTTCGCTCACTTCGTGAGCGCCCCGGAATGACGGTGGTTCGCGTTTAGTGGCCCCATCAAATCGCCGCAAATATCGCCGCTTCTGCTGTGAAGGTGCGCGCTGACAATTTGTGCATCGCAAGGGGGGTGGCATGGACCGCATTCGTATTGTCGGCGGCAGCAAGCTCAATGGCACCATCGCGATATCGGGCGCGAAGAACGCCGCACTGCCGCTGATGATCGCAGCACTCCTGACCGAGGAAACCCTCATCCTCGACAATGTGCCGCGGCTTGCCGATGTCGCGCAGTTGCAGCGCATTCTCGGCAACCATGGCGTCGACATCACCTCGGTGGGCAAGCGGACGGGCGACCGCGCGTATCAGGGCCAGACCCTGCATATTTCGGCGGCCGATATCATCGACACTACGGCGCCTTATGATCTGGTGTCGCGGATGCGCGCCAGCTTCTGGGTGATCGCGCCGCTGCTGGCGCGGATGCACGAGGCGAAAGTCTCGCTGCCGGGCGGCTGCGCCATCGGCACCCGGCCGGTCGATCTTTTGATCATGGCGCTGGAAAAACTCGGCGCCGAACTTGCCATCGACGGCGGCTATGTGGTGGCCAAGGCGCCCGGTGGCCTGCGCGGTGCTGAAATCGATTTTCCCAAGGTGACGGTGAGCGGCACCCATGTCGCGCTGATGGCGGCAACGCTGGCGAAGGGCACGAGCATCATCACCAACGCCGCCTGCGAACCTGAAATCGCCGACGTCGCCGATTGCCTGAACAAGATGGGCGCGCGCATTACCGGCGCCGGCACGCCGCGGATCGTGGTCGATGGCGTCGCGAAGCTGCACGGCGCGCGGCATACCGTTTTGCCGGATAGAATCGAGACCGGCACCTATGCGATGGCGGTCGCCATGACCGGCGGCGACGTGCAGCTTTCCGGGGCGCGTCCGGAATTGCTGCAGTCGGCGCTCGACGTGCTGGCGCAAGCCGGCGCCGTCATCTCCGTCAATAATGACGGCATTCGGGTCGCCAGGAACGGCGCCGGGATCCGGCCGGTGACGGTGTCGACCGCCCCGTTCCCGGGCTTCCCGACCGATCTGCAGGCGCAATTGATGGCGCTGATGGCCTGCGCCGGCGGTTCCTCGCAGATCACCGAGACGATTTTCGAGAACCGTTTCATGCATGTGCAGGAACTGGCGCGGTTCGGCGCGCGTATATCGCTGGATGGCGAGACTGCGACCATCGACGGCACCGCAAAACTGCGCGGCGCGCCCGTGATGGCCACGGATCTCCGGGCCTCGGTGTCGCTGGTCATCGCGGGGCTTGCCGCCGAGGGTGAAACCATGGTCAATCGTGTCTATCACCTGGACCGCGGTTTCGAACGGCTTGAGGAAAAACTCTCGGGCTGCGGCGCGTCGATCCAGCGCATCAGCGATTAACGCGCGTATCCCGCAAAAGCATGTCCTCGGACTTGATCCGTGGATGGGCACCGGTTTTGCGATTAGGATACGCGCAAATTAAAGGTAGGGATTTTTTGCGAATGTCGGCAGACCCGCTCAAACTGATAGCGCTCGATGCCGACGATCTCGCCGTCATATCGGCCCATGTGCAGGACGCCCGCGTCCAGGCCTCCGACATCGTCTGGCGGCAGGACGAAAAGCGGCTGGTGGTCGGCATCGACCGGCTGGACTGGGAGCAGACGCTGTCGGGCGGAACCGAGCCCCGGCGTTCGATCGCGGCGCTGCGCTTCGACCGCGTCCTGGCCTGCAAATCGCGCAACATCGATCTGGAGCAGCCTGAGGCGGTGCTGGAACTGGTCGGGATCGAATTCCATCCGGGCGAGGCCCCCGGCGGCAGCGCGCTTTTGTTGTTCAGCCAAGGCGAGGCGCTGCGGCTGGACGTCGAATGCCTGGAATGCGAACTGACCGACCTCGGCACCGACGATCTCGGCGCCAGCGACCTCGCCATCGCGCCGGAGGGGTAGGGGGTGATTCCGGTGCTGTAGGGTGGGCAAAGGCGCGCTTTGCGCCGTGCCCACCATCTTGCCTGCCCGGACCCATGGTGGGCTCGCTTCGCTCAGCCCACCCTACGGACTCTATTTCCGGAGCCGCAAGGGTTGACGGCCCTTGGCCGCCGCGCCATTGAGCAGGGGCCTTCGACGTCTCTCAGAAAGCCGCCATGCCCGTTCGCCTGGATACCAGCAGCGCCGATTTCGGCCAGCGATTCAAGCAATTCCTCGCCGCCAAGCGCGAGGTTTCGGCCGATGTCGAGCGCGCCACCCGCGCCATCGTCGATGACGTGGCCGCGCGCGGCGACGCCGCCCTGCTTGAAGCGACCAGGAAATTCGACCGGCTCGACATCGACGCAGCCGGCCTGCGCGTGACCGCGGCCGAGATCGAGGCCGCCGTGAAGGCCTGTGACGCCGCCACCCTCGATGCCCTGAAATTTGCCCGCGACCGGATCGAACTGTTTCACCAGCGGCAGCTGCCCAAGGATGAGCGTTTTACGGATGCGCTGGGCGTCGAACTCGGCTGGCGCTGGAGCGCGGTCGATGCGGTCGGGCTCTACGTGCCCGGCGGCACCGCGGCCTACCCGTCCTCGGTGCTGATGAACGCGGTGCCGGCGAGCGTTGCCGGCGTGCCGCGGGTCGTCATGGTGGTGCCGTCGCCGGACGGCAAGCTCAATCCGCTGGTGCTGGCCGCCGCCCAGCTTGGCGGCGTGTCCGAGATCTATCGCGTCGGCGGCGCCCAGGCGGTGGCGGCGCTCGCCTACGGCACGGCGACCATCGCGCCGGTGGCGAAAATCGTCGGCCCCGGCAATGCCTATGTCGCCGCCGCCAAGCGGCAGGTGTTCGGCAAGGTCGGCATCGACATGATCGCGGGCCCCTCGGAAGTGCTTGTGATCGCCGACGACACCGGCAACGCCGGCTGGATCGCCGCCGATCTGCTGGCGCAGGCCGAGCATGATGCCAGCGCGCAGTCGATCCTGATCACGGACAGCGCAGGCCTTGCGGCAGAGGTCGAACGCGCGGTGGAATCGCAGCTCGCCACGCTGTCCCGCGCGGAGATCGCGCGCGCCTCGTGGAACGATTTCGGCGCCATCATCATGGTCAAGAGGCTCGACGAGGCGGTGGAGCTGGCGAACGCCATCGCCGCCGAGCATCTGGAAATCATGACCGCGGATCCGGAAGGCTTGTCTGCGAAAGTCCG
>Ga0268266_10003813_pt1 | contig 14749 bp, 28 predicted proteins | sample KBSS13metaG_FD_190356 | JGI IMG/M metagenome (GOLD analysis project Ga0268266, IMG submission 190356) | Switchgrass rhizosphere microbial communities from Kellogg Biological Station, Michigan, USA - KBS S1-3 metaG (SPAdes) (version 2) | ecosystem: Host-associated > Plants > Roots > Rhizosphere...
GCCGGATGCGAGGTCTGCGTGCAGGCGGAAAGCGCGGCAATGCTAAGGGCGCCAATGAAAAAGAGACCTGACTTGCGGAGCATGATTGTTTTCCTCATTTCTGCCTCCGCTTTTGCCGTAGACGACTAGAATAGCAATCGCCTAAATTCCTATGTTGTCATACATAAATGGATGGCCCGCGGATGAGCCTGAGGAGTGATAGTTGGAACTACATTGGGATGACCTCCGCATTTTTCTCGCCGTTTGCGACGCCGGGAGCCTGAGCGGCGCCGCGCGGCGCCTCAGGGTGAGCCAACCCACTTTGAGCCGGAGGATTGCAGAGATGGAGTACGAGCTCGGCGAGCCGCTGTTCGTTCGCAAGAACCAAGGCATCACCTTAACGAAAACTGCAGCGAGGCTGCTTCCTGCGGCCCAAGGCATGGCGCAATGGGCGACCGAAGCTAGTCGCTCACTGGATGCAAAGAACTCACCCGTAAGCGGCCGCGTACGCATCGCGGCGATACCATCGTACGCCTTCGATTTCCTGGCTCCGATCGCGGAAAAGCTGAGGAGAAAGCATCCACAGATCACTCTCGAGGTTCTGGCCAGCACGCAACGCCTGAACCTCTCGCTCGGCGAGGCGGACATCGCGCTCAGGAGATACCCGTCCGATGATCCTGATCTGATCACAGTCGACGAAGTTGTCGTTCCGATCGGCGCCTACGCGAGCAGGGACTATGCACGCAGACTGCCCGCGAAATACGGTTACCGCGACCTCGACTGGATCGGCTGGGCGGGAGAGCGTGAGATGACGAGCCCTAATCCGGAGCTTGCGGCCAGGATCCCCGACTTTCGTCCCGCTTTCACATCAGACGATTACAGCGTGCAGGTCGCGGCCTGCCAGGCCGGCGTCGGCGCGATGATCCTTCTGAAGACCTCGCATCGGCTCAAGGGGCCGGGCGAACTCGTGGAGTTGAAGCTCGAGCTTCCAACCTCGCTCCGCGCAGAACTCGCGATCATCTGCCACAAACGCATGGCGAATCTACCCAAGGTCAGAACCGTCGTAGAACTGCTCAGGCAAGAATTCGCCGATCTGAGGAAGAGCCGAGGCGGGAAGAAACCCTAAATGGGATGAGAGCTCCATCGCGTGCATCCCCGCCTCGGGTAGCGGAATGCGCATTTCCAAATGAAGCAGCGCAAGAGGCAATTCAACGAATAATATCAACTGGCTGGGGCGGGAGGGATCGAACCTCCGAATGGCGGAATCAAAACCCGCTTGATTATTCAATGATTTCAAGGCGCATTTGGAAAAAATGGTCGAAAAGCTCTCTAGCAATATCAATAGCTTGCCAGTTGTTTCCAAATGATGTCGTGATCCCCTCCTCCATTGCCTTGGCGAGCGCGAACGGTCCGAAATGCTCGCGTGCCGCCGCGTCAGTGCTGAAGCCAGTGATACCGCGGGTGCGTCCGTGGAGGTTGTCGGTGCAAGCGAATATTCGGCTTGTCCATCCGGCACACGAGATAACGCTTCCAATGCGCATCCCACGCCCAGACGCCTTCGCCGCTCGACAGAATCACACCAAGTGGGCGCCGATACGCGGTTCCGCCGCGATGAAATCAGGGACCGCTGGCTCCTCGCCGTCGTCGACTTCGTCTACCGGCCACATGAGAGCTTCTTCCCGTTTTGATCCGTCAAAGCGCGCGGTGTCCACACATCAGGTGAGGGCTTCGTCCGATTGCAAGTTGCGACTGTGGGATGTCGTTTACCCTCTTCGAAGCGCGCAGTATCAATTTTGCAACCATGGTGTATTCTGAATCGATGCACGTCGATTGTCGACTTGCATCGAGCCAACTTTTGGGATCACGGAGGGCAACATGGCCAAGAAAGCGAAGAAGGCAAAGGCAAAGAAGACAGCCAAGAAGAAAAAGAAGTAGCGGTTCACCGAAACCTCTTACTATCCGGATAACATCTGACGTCCGTTAGCCCTTTGCAGCACGGACAGGCCGCAGCTTTCGCCAACAGAATATCCGCACTACAAACAGTCAGGCTGGACCATTATGCAGATGGCTGCTGCATAACGGTCCGGTTTTTCTTTGGGCTTGATCAGGCCGTCGCGTATTGCGCGCCGGATAGCTCGGGTTTCCTTCGAGCAAATGGTAGGCAACTTACGTGGACATGGGCGCTGCTCGCCTGTCGGAATGGCGTTGCACGTCAGCTATAAGTCAATGATGGGACGGTAAGGACTCAAGTTGCAGCCAACGATGAGCGCCTGAGCCAAATTGTCAGGCCGCTGCAGGATTAGCGGCGCAACGCCTGGCGTGACCGGATTCGCGTATGGCGGATTGTGGAGCAACGCGGCCTTAGCTCTCGGAGAATGTAAGAGTTACGAATTTGAGACCGTGCGTCCCGAACGCAGTGCATATTTTCCAAGTTATTGATTTTTCTAGCTGTGAAGCGGGCTTCGCTACGTTTGTTCACGCCCGTTTGAGCCATTTCATTGCGATTTCATTGCGGCGTTCGCCATCGGTTCGAAGCAGGGCCCGGTCCCGCCGGCGTTAGCGTCGTCGCCCGAGAAAAGGCCCGGCGCGAGGCCTGGCCACTCTTCGCCGCGATCAATCCTGGCGGCTTCGCTGCCCTCCGACTCGAGACGGCTGAGAAAGTCGCCGCGCAACCGGCGTGCGAGGTAGATCTGCAAACTCTGACGAATGGTAGTCTCGGCCTTCGGGCGTGGTGATGTGGATGTCGTAACACCCCGTTTGCGACATTTCGCGAGCCTTCTTCAGAGCAGCCTCAGGGGTCTTCCTGCGATGCAGGATCTCGCCGTCCCTGCACTTGGCCTTTATCGAGAATCTCATTTCGTCTTTTTCTTGTTCTTTTTGTTCTTCTTCATGACTTCGGCCTGGGCTCTGAAGGCCTGAGCCAAAGTCTTCATCTGATTAGCCACGAACGCGTCAGCCGAGGTCGCCGCTACCCGTTCTGCGGTGACTGCCTGCTGCCGGATTGCTTTGGCCATCTTCATGAGAGTTTAATTGCCAGCCCAGCGCGTGGTTCCAACGCAGTATCGGCTCCAGGTCCGGTTCAGGCGAGTTAGATGGCCGCCGATCCAGCCCTCCTTCGGGTGATCCACCTCCCAGTCCCACGCAGCCGCCCGCCCCTCGCCTACTTTTCGGCGCTGACGGCGGCGCCGGCAGAGCGTACGGCGGGAGCTGCGGTACTACTTCCCGCCTGATACCTGATGCGGCCAATCAGCGAGGAACGTTCCGTTACCCGGTCTCTTGAAGCTGGATGTACGATCCAAACACCATCTCTGCCGTTGCCGTTGGAATCGTCGCAATCGTTTTTGCCGTCGGCAAACTGATACAGTGGGTATGGCGCCCCTAGCCCACGCCGAAGGCTACTTGGGGCCGCCGGAGGGCTATCCAACCGGCGGCCACAGCCTGCCGCTTGCTCCTCGAGGTGAGGTCGGCGACCGACAAAAGTTCAACGAGTGAGCACCGGGGGAGTTGCAAAAAATCCGAGTGGGGCCGCCGGGATGGAGGTTCAGGCAATACCGACGACCCCTGCCGACCACCCTGAGGATCACCTGCAGTCGCGGCCGACGTGATTCAACAGCGATGTGCCTGCGTGGTTTCTATGGCACTATGCGACAGGGTGCGAACACCCCCTCTGCCAGTGGGGCCGCCGGAGTGGGGAACACGACGACGACCCCTGCCAGCCGCTTCCAGTCACCCAATCGTGGTTGCGACCGACAAGATTCAACGAGAGGCAGCCCGCTTGGTTTTATAAGGGCTGAAAACAAACGGCCCGCTGACCGACCCAATACCTGATCCCGCCAAACGGCCCCGCCACTCTGGGAAGACCGCTGGTGCGCCCGCCCGCTGCTGGCTGTCATGTGCCGGTCGATCGGCGTCAGCGCATGGGCGAGTCTGTGGCGCTGGCTGGTGGTAGCCCTTAGTGCTTGGGCCTATATTCCATTCAAAGGCTGCTTCACACACTGGCCCGTCGTCTGTGCGCACCGAAATTGCCAGACGAGGGGTGCCGTCATTGCGAACCGCATCGCGCGCGAGGATCGGCTAAAGAGCGGAAAGCTTCACGCCGTGCTGCTTCCACGTTCGGCAGGATCATGCCCTCTTCGTCAGGGATGAGGTTGCCAGCGGCCATAACATTGAAAAAGTAACGTGTCATTCTGGACGCTCCTGGTTGCGGCGGGAGCGCGGTGGCGTCTCTCTGTCATCGATGAATACCGGATAGGCCTTGCGATGATCGGGCTAAGTTAGCGACACGACGGCCTGATGTCTGTCGGGTGGCCAACAAAGCCGCAGATGCGGGATCAGGTCTAAGGATGGGAGGTCCGGCATCCCGACGCCTCGCGCGACTCAGAGCTTGGCGTATCGCATTCGACGCCAAGCCTGCCCCTCACTTTCGCTTTCGGCGGCAATAGCGGATATAGCCAGACTTGGTGCTGGCTCGACCCGGTCGCGAATGACGCTCCACAGACGTCATGGGCTGGGCGCGCAGATCTTCTAGATTCTCTCGATACGTAATCTCTTAGCGCGGCGAGCCAACAGCTCATTAAATTTAGCCTGGGCGGGCACGACGACCCTTGTCGTCCAAGACCTCAATTAGATGGTCGACCGACGAATAGGCTATTACAGGTTCAAGCACCCAATCGTATTTCTGGAGGTCTGCAAACATCTAGAACGGTTCCTGTCCTTCTTCCAGGATCGAGATAAGCGGCACCATGAAATCGGGAACGATTGCCTGCAACTCGAGCGGCGTTGACCGCGGGTTTGTGAGGTCAGCAATTATAAAATGGGACAGATTGGCCAGCAAACGCACCGTCTCGGTGAAATCCTTGGTCTCTGGCTTGTCGAAGTTGAAGACCATTGGCACGAAGCCGAGGCTGCGGAGTTTATCTCGCAGCCTCTCTAGAACTTGAATTCGACCCTCAGTGAAACGGCCCAATAGGAGCACACCCTTCTTGCCGATCGTGCCGATGACATTCCGCATCTTCGCATTCAGCAAGAGATAAATGAACTGCGCCCTCGATGTCATCGACGGAGAGCTCCGGCGCGTTTTCAAGTTCGAAAGACCTGAAGAACTTTGGCCCGTCTTCAAACCAAATGCTCGTGTGGTAGCCGGGACCCGATCTGGTTGAGGACTAAAAGTCAGGCTTGCGCTTCCGGTATGACTTCCGAATGCCCCTTACCGGGAGAAGGCGGCCCCAGTTTTTCCTTCCAGTTGGCTGGGGCCGTTTCTGGAATGAAAGAGGCGGTCAATTGGCGCGGCCTTTATGCCCATACTCGTGAACCTCAAACGTGAACTTTACCTGCATGACAGGCCCGGCATCGTCTCTGATCTCAATGGACATCTGGTGTGCACCGTCCGGTCGGCCCCGCATCGCATCCCTTGCCATGTCGGCAAGCGTGCGGGCCGCTTCCTCTTGCACGGCCTGCGGGGTGCGTAGTTCCATACCTTCTTCGTCTGGGGCGATATCGTCGCCCACTCTCATGTCGAAATAGTAACGTGGCATCTGCGGCCGTGCCTTACTGGGTCGAGGGAGTATCCTCGGCCTCCGCTTTGACTGTTCGGCTGGCTCGCCGAATACGCAGTGAAAGCCCGAGCTTGCATGCCTCAACATTTGTCGCCCCGAGGGTTCGACCCAGGCGAGTAGCGATCAGCTGAGCGGGTATCTTCCCGGCCATCGTTTTAAGCTTGGCGATGTCATCTTCTGTCCATGCACGTTTTCGATACGGCATACGCAGCCCTCCTCCAAAAACACCTTAAAACAGGATTTTGAGGAAGGTTCCTACGCATTGCGGCGGACCTCCGCCATGACTCTGGAAAGCCGCTGCTGGGTCCGCTCTGGCTGTCATGGGGAGGGAGCGATTGACACCAGCGCATATGCGAGTCTGAGCGACTTCCCAACCACGAAGCGTTGGAAGTACATGGTGTCCTACGTGAACTTGCCGCCCGGAACGAATCGAGGCGGCTCGGCTTTGGGTCTCTCCGTTCTTATGCGTGGCAACGACGAATTGAGAGGCTACAATGTTCCTGATAGTGCTTGGGGCGCTGCTCGTTATGGGCGGTGTCTTGTACACGGCAAGCGCTACGTTTTGGCGGGGATCGCTTAGCCGGCCGGCTCGCGACACTTTGGAGCCGCCACGGCGCGGCGTGGGCTTCCTGGGGTTGGAAGCGAACTGGCCAGGGATTCTCCTTATGGCAATCGGAGCAATTCTGCTGGTGTCGGGGGCCAGTTTCTAGCCCTCGAGCCCCGAGTGTAGCTCAGTCGACCGGCGCCAGTGCAAGCCTGCGCGACCTTCCTGGCCGCCGGACTGTGAATAACGGCGAGAAGGGCAACAATGTTCGTATTTGCGCTGCGCCCTATGTCAGCGTGCGAATCGCTCGGTGAAAAAGCAGAAGGCCGGCGCGCTAACACCGGCCTTCATGCTCACCGCGCTGGCGCGCCCAGTGAGGTGGACACGGTTCCGCTCGCGTCCACCTCACAGCGTGCACCATTGTTGCCAACCCGGCAACGGTAGGCGGTCATGTATGGCTGTGGAAAGATGCCGCCAACTGTGGCGGCCTATCCCGGCTTTTTGGACTGCTTCGAGGCCTCGATCATGGCAAGCTCAACCCGGTCGGCAAGGCTGGAGAGGTGGACAGCCAGTCTGTCGAAAAGCTCTCGCTTCGCCGGGTCCGTTGCTAGATCGCAGATCAGCCGGCATTCGGCTGCGTCAGTCCGAAGCTTTTCCAAATGAGTTTGATAGTCCTTCATCGACGCGTCCCACCGCCGTGATACCGCCACTCATTTTAACCTACGCCGACGATAGAACGCTACTTTCTGTCCAGCCCAGGAAGCTTCAGCGTTGGAAGTAATGTTCACGGCGGGAGTCTAGCCGTGGCTCTCAGCTGTTTCGGCCCCCAAGCCCCAGTTTGGCGGCCTCGGTTAAGCGGAGCAAGCCGGGGCCGCATTCCAACAAGGGCCCGCCAGTGAAACGGCGGGCTTCCAGCGCCTCTCTAGGAACGGGAAGCCGCTTCAGGAAAAGCGACCTGCGATCGACTTGCAAATCCGCCCAAATCAAAACCCGAGCAGTGCGGACGTCACAATATCTATTGTTAATCGAAGTGACATCAACATTGCTCCGCATTCCGTTTGAAAGCGTTGCGAATTTCAAAACGGTGCTATCGTCGCCGCAATGCACACAGCACACCAACGTCGGGACCTACTCACGGTCGTGCAAAGCCGCGATGCCGCCGCCATCACCACAGCCATCAACCAGGTGCTGGCTGACAATCCCAACGTCGACTTGCTGGAAATTGAAATGATGCTGCGCGCCGCGGCGTCGACCGCCTTCCTGGTCGCCGACGGCAGCGGATTTCGCGTCGTGATCGGCATCCGAGTCTGGATCGCCGAGTCTCGACCGGCTCGGCCGGACGCCGGAAGCGAACCGGCAGGCGCTGGCGAATATCCACTTACAACGCGAACAATAGGATGCAGATCGCGCCGACCGATAGGGTGAGCGCGGCCGTATCTGCCAGTGGATACGTTAATCGTACCGCGCCATTATCGCAGGTAAACTTGGGCCTTGGCCGCCGAATTGATCAAAATCAAACGAGCTTGCGGTCAGGGTTGCCGTCGGATCCTTGCCCTGTCTACGTGCGACCGCGGCCACCATCGCCGGCCGTCGCTATCGTCAGCAGTCACGCGGATAGCAGCATCCAAATTACCAAACCGCATAGGGTGACAAACCAAAACAGCGAAAGCCAAATGAATACGTCGTCTCGGTTCACAGTCGGTGCTCGGTTTGGGGAAGTCCCAACTCTGGTTCGAGCTCAACGCTGCGGATTGGGACGACATCCATCGACTTGCGCCCGTCCCACAACACGACCACGTTGGCTTTGTTGGCGGTGACGCGCTCGACCACGCCGCGCCGAGCGGTCCAGTCAAACATGCTTGGGCGCTTGTTGTTGTTGAACACGGCTGCGGCGCGGGCGGTGAGCTTCACCCTGTCCAGTCGCTTGATCATTTTCAGTCCCCAAGCGGAAAACACGTCCACATCGTCACACAGTAGGCAGTGAAAACCCCAGCAAGCGATAGCCAGACGAGCACGTCGTATCGAGTCATTGTCCGGTTCTGCCAATCGACATTAGTTTGGCCGCGAGTGCGGACTCGGGGGCGTCGATGTGTTACCCGAAACATCGGATTGAGGCTTGTGATTGCGCGCCAATGATTTGTTTTTGCGCGCCACCGAGGCGCGGCTTCGGCGATCAGCGCATTTCGTAATTGACGCGCCCGCCTAGCGATGCGGCAGCGCCAAGTCGCCTTACCCCTGGAAGCGGACATCGGCAGCGACGGCGGGCATGTCGGTTTTGTGCCCAACAGGCGACATGAGTTGCATCTATAAATGAGTGAGGCCGCCAACTGAAGCGACCTCACATCTTTCCTTTTTCCTCGGCGAGAATTTCAAGCTGACTTGCTAACGCGTTGTAACTTCGCGAAATGTTCATCAACACAGTTGCCCGCTTTGTCGAAATACCCGGCTGTTCCGCTCGGGCCTTGTTACGTTCTGCAAATGTACGGCACTGCGCTGCCGTCAGATCCTCGTAGCCCTCGTCAAGCATGTAGCGCGTCCCCTCGGAACTGAGGGGGACTAAATCATTTGTGTTTCTGCTAGAAGACACAGTTCTGCGTGACCCGAAAAGCGGCACCAACTTTGTATGCTTTTCCAAGCCAAGGTACAGCTTCTCCACTTTGCCGCAATGCCTTGTTGGGCCGTTTGAATATGGGTTCCTTGCGCCAGATCAACAAAATACCCCCGGTGAAAAATTCAAACAGGCTACTGAGCATTAGGCCATTCTGAGCATCAAGACAGGCAAGTACCCCAGGGGCTATGGGCATCGTGTGAGCTGGACCAATTCGGGGAACAGGCGTGAGCCGCACGTAGTGTCGGGACGGCAGCCGGTCGCCGCCGGTTGCTTGCCGGTTGGCTTAAAATGGATGCAAAAAACTACCGCCGCCGCTCGCGTCCCCACCGCGGGATTTTTTCAGACCCCGTGAAGTGATACTTGCCTTCCCGATTCTCGCCGGGCTAATTCTTGGTTGGGTTTTTGTTATTGGTGTCGGCCATCGGGCATTCCTCTTTGAAGGCGTAGTGGAGCGGCACTAAATTCGTTGAGTTCCGACGATCCGCAAAGGTCACTCAGACCGTCGAACCCGGCGCCGCGGCGGGTTTTCCTGGAAAAGTTCGTATATTGCTTGCCGATCCAATGTCTGGACTAGATGTCGAATGATCTGGAGCGGCCCCGATGACTCCCGTGGCATCAATGCATAGCTTGATAGCTTCACTCATGCTCGTAGCCACAAGATCCGCTTTTGCGCCGTCTCGCAAGGACTCCACAGCGGCAGGATCGATTTCCTTTACCCAGCACCCCAGAATGATGGTTGCCTTGGGTAGCTTTCGCCTCAGGCGTCGAACAGAGTAGCGCATGTGTGCCGGAGTCTCAGCATCGAGGTAGACTAAGCAGACGACCGCAACGCCGGTGGTATCAAGCCGGAAGATATTCGTCGTGGATAACGCTTCTGCGCCCTCGAAGCGTGCCGCTAGACCGTGGGCAGTCGAGAGTTGAGCCAGCATGATCGCTGCCGCCTCGTCGATGAAGCTGCGTCCGGCGACGCATAGAACGGGATGTTCAGCTTGCCATTCGGGCGGAAGAGTTTCCTTGCTGAGAACCGGCAAATCATCCCCAATTGCCGCGCTTTCGCTAACGCTCTCCACCGCGGAAGATGCTTCAGCATCGGTGGTTAGTTCGCCGTTCGGCGCCGGCCGGTCATCCCGATCGGAAAGATCGCTGGCAACTTCGTTCACCGCATCTCTAATTTTTGAGAGCCGCTCTTGGTCAAGCACGCCGCGCTTTGCGTCGGCTTGCGCCAACTGCAAGCCCTTTAAGGCGACCTCATCATAGTAGGAAGCAAGCGACCGTTCTTTTAGGAACTCTTCCGCCTTTTCGGCAGCTTCCGCGGGATCGCCAGCCAACATCCGCTGGTAAAAAATCTCTGGAGGAGAAAGTGCAGGTCGGTCGCCGAACATGACGTCAAGGAATGCAAGGCGTTCAACATGTCGCCCGAGCACTACTAGGCAAACCGTCAGGGGTGTCGCGAGGACTAGGCCGATCGGCCCCCAAAGTGCAGTCCAGAAGGTTGCCGCCGCGACCACGGCGACAGGAGAAAGTCCTGTGCTATGCCCATAAACCATCGGTTCGACCACATGGCCAACGACTGGCTCTATAACGAGAAATAGCGCGAGCGTCCAGATTAGCATCCACCAACCAGGATCGACGGCTAACGCCAACGCAAGCGGGAATGCGGCCGCGATCACGGCGCCGATGTAAGGAACGAAGCGTAAAGCTGCCGCCAGAATACCCCAAAGGATTGCACTTGGAATCCCTATGAACCAAAGACCTAGCCCGATCACCACGCCAAACGCGCCGTTCAAAATGAGTTGCGTCAGAAACAGCCTGCTAAGCCGGCTCGCGGCATCGTCGAGCGCCGCCGTCGTACGTTGTAGATCCGACGAGCCCGCTAATCGAATGAGGCGGTTTCGAAGATCTTCTCGTTGAAGAAGGATGAAAACGACGAAAATAATAATGATGCCGGTTGTCGCGAGCGGATGAATCAGCGGTGAGATCAAGGTCCGCAGGCTTTCGAGTGCGCCAGGGTCAGGTTGGCGGACTTCCACTGGCACGGGCGTGGCTGGCGGGGCAGCGTTGGGGCCGAGGATCGAACTTTGCGGACGCGCAGACGGTGCATCCTTGGGCTTATCGAGTTCCTTGCTCAGATCCTTCAGCATATCGGAAGCACGTTCAAGCGTGCCTCTGCCGGCTTTTGTGTCCCGAAAGGATTGGATCTTCTCGCTTATTGTCGATTGGTATTGGGGCAGGTCTCCGGCGAGTTGCGTCACTTGAGTGGCAAGCAGACTGCCCATAGCGAAAATCAGCGAGAAGGCGACTATAACCAAGCTCACGACGGCTAGCCCGCGGGGGACATGGATGCGTTCCAGTAATCCAACCAACGGCGCCAGCACGAAGCTAAGGAGAATAGCGAGCGCGACAGGCACAAAGATATCTCGACCGAAGTAAAGCATCGAAACTATGATGACGGCTAGAATCGCCGTCGCTACCGCGCTGATGAGTGCGATCAGTTCTGCAGGTGTCCGTGTTTTGAATGGCTGCCGCTGTAGGGGCGTCATCTGCAGTCCATATGAATGTCGCGTTGGGTATAAAAACAGCCGCGCAGGCATTACTCCGCGCGGCTCTGATAGTCGGCTGCCGTTTCCGGGTGTCCGCCGCCTCGTACCAATAGGTGAAGTGCGCGAAGGTTTCGTGCTGCGTAAAAGAAAGCCCTAGGCGCAGGAAGTAAATGCTTGATTGAGCGGCCCGAGACATAGGTGACAAAACGTACCGGACACATGGGTGCTTTTGTTCTGCGGGAGGAGTGGATGCCGTGGAAAGCGAGTTCGGTGATGGAGGAACGCCTGCGCTTTGTCCCCCGTCTGCTGGACGGGGAGGCCCGACACGCACGATGGACGGGCAAATACCCCTGGCGGCCCGGCAGAATGGCTCGCCGACGGACATGTAACCTGCAACATTCAATGTTCGGGCGGCAAGTGCGATCGACGGATGGTCGATGTCCGATCGGATACCCTGCCCCAGGACCTGGTCGGTGGGTCGGTAGGCGCCTCATCTGCAAGGAATGCGGCACCGCAGGTTCTGTGATCATCGTGCCAAACTGGCATGACAGAGCCGGTCATGCCGTGCCATTCACCAAGCACTGGAAAACGTGAGACTCAGCTTTTGAAACTGACCGCCGACCGACCCTTCGCCGACCCTGACAAGGCCGCCCGGCGCCTCCTAGAACACGCACACGCTTTCGAACCCGTTCAGGAAGGTCGGATCATATCGAGAAGATCAACGGGCCTCTCCTGTTTGGCGACAAGGGCGCGCCCGGGGAGTACCAGCGCCGGCCTGGAGCTCGCCGTCACACGGGGTTGGTTGGAATTGCACGAATCCGGAACCTACGTAAGGTTCACAACGACTGGCGCCGATCTGTTCGCCTGATGGCATGGAAATACGCCGACAGTTCTTCCGCTACCGGTCTTGATCCTTCGCCCCAAGAGCCGTCTGATTTCCGCTGGAGTGATCCGGCACGCTGACGTGGACTTCATGCCCCTCGCGGATGGCCAGCGACGCCGCGGCTACTGCGGCCTCGAAGGCGGCTTCCTTGGTGGCATACCTATTCTTGATATCGCCGTCGTGCAGCACGCCCCACTCGTCTCCTTGGGACACGATCTGATACTGTGCCAATCCCATCCACGTCTCCTGTAGCCGCATTCGCAATCAATGCGTTTTGGTTTCGTGCCATTTTTCGAGATCGGTCTTGGCGTCGTTGCGCTGTTCCTTCTCGGGATTGCCTTTCCAGGGCTTGTCCGTCTGCGCATGTGACCCGTGATCTGACTTCTGTCGGGGGTCGTCTTTGGGGGTCTCTTTGCTCATGGGGATACCTCCGCCGTTGAATAGATTAAGCTATGAACGGCATAGCGGTTCCTCGGAGGAACGAAATGTGTCTCGTCCCCTTAATGAATCCGGGTTCTGTAGCGTGGAGTTGCTTCAATGCGTAGGTCTAGCTGGACACCATCCATCGTTCCCGGCGGCGGTGAAAACCTTCAGACGGTTTATCTCGTGGCCGATGATTTTGGGAAGGTTGACGAGCTTGGCGCGAGACGGACGATGAGGCCAGCGATCTAGAAACGATCGTTCAGGATCTCCTCACCGGACAGTACAGCAATCCGATTCGCGTCATTGCGTTCAATACTGCTGAACGTTGGTCGGAAGACGTTTCCGAGGACGTGGCGCACGAATTGCGCCGCCGCTGCGATTTGCAGGTGCGAGACATCCCCTTCTTTCTCCAGGATTTTACTGACCGTTATGAGGGCCGATACCACGACATTCAACTCCCGCTGCCCATGCGCCTGGTGTGACCGGCCAATGAGCAATCGGCAGCCAGACTTCGACCGAGATGAGGTTATCGTTTGTATGGTAATCGCGTTCTCCGCAGGTAACGCGATTATCAGCATCATCTACAGGGTGATGACCTGATGAACAGTTGAAGCGAGAACAAAAACGTTGATGAGGCACTTCGATGAAGATGCCTGATCGGTCACTTCCGATTGCGCTCGCTGATTTCAAACTCGGCCTGAAGCCAAAACTCCAAGTCGCGGCCTGCTGGCCGTCCGTTCTGTTCCCAAAGCTCGTGGGCGAGCGCTCTAATCTCCTCCCGCATTCGGCGGACATCCCGACGCTGCCCGAGCCTCTGTCTTAGCTCCTCGACCCACGCCACAAGCGGCTCATAAAGCGTCTGGTCCGTAATGCGCGAAGAGATGCGGCTCGCTTGTGCGATCTTGCGTTCTAGCTCGAGGGGATCCTCTATTTCATCCATCGGTCTCCTCCGCCAGATATGACGGTGAGGACGCAGAATGGTTCGGCCGATGATGCTGGCTGACGAGTAGATCGTTTCTAACCGCCCCCTGAAGCCCGGTGGCCGAGGAACTTGATTCCCTTCCGGGAAGCCGGATGGGTCCCTGGTACCCGTTGGCGCAACACCGTCTCCGACGCAGCCCCAAAAAAATTTTGCGGCTTGCTTGAAACCAAAACCCATTTTCCTAATTTCTTCGTCGCCACCATATGGTGGTGTCCCGGGTGCCTGATGGGCCCGGGCTAGGAGACGGGCACCGGTCGTGTCCGGTGCCGCTCGTAACCAACTTGCTCACTGGAGGATTTGGCTATGCGCGCTTACGACTTTGCACCTCTCTGGCGCTCGACCATCGGCTTCGACCGCCTCTTCGATCTCGCGGAAGCGGCCGCCCAACACGCCGGCGAGGACCACTATCCACCCTATAACATCGAACGGCTTGGCGAAGATCACTATCAGATCTCGCTTGCTCTCGCCGGTTTTTCACCCGACGAGATCTCGGTGACCGCTGAGCAGAACGTGGTTACGGTTGAGGGCGACAAGGCCGAGAAGACTGATCGGGACTTCATGTATCAGGGCATCTCGACCCGGCGCTTCAAGCGCCAGTTCAACCTTGCCGATTATGTGCAGGTGAAGGGCGCCGCCTTTGACAATGGCCTGCTCAAGATCGAACTGGTCCGGGAGATCCCGGAGGCCATGAAGCCTCGCCGCATCGCCGTTAACGGCGTAGCCGGCGGCAACGTCAAGCAGATCGATTCCAAGGCGGCCTAATAACGTCGCTCCCTGATCTCACCGCGCGCCGGCGACCCGGCGCGCGGCATCGCAACCTCGTCTTAATAGGAGGGTACCATGCGGCCGACGACCGCTATCAAAGACAATGTCTTCGACATCAACGCCCTGATACACCCCGGCACGGTGTTCAATCACCCCCGAGAGGTCGTACGCCACCCCACGCTGACATTGGCCGAGAAGCGCGCCATTCTCGCCTCCTGGGCTTCGGATGCGTCTGCTATCGCTTCGTGCCCCGGCCTTCGAGCGCCCGATGGCCTGAAAGCGCCGGTGACTATTGACGAGATCCTCGACGCGCTCCGCGAACTCGACGGCAGGCCCTGGAATCCGCCGGGAGGCAAACCGTTCCGGTTACGGTCCACCGAGCGTGCACTTGCCGCTTAGAGGTCGACCGGGCACCGGGCATCTTAGATACCGAGAAGGACCCCAGCGGCACCGCTGGGGCCCTTCTG
>Ga0268266_10003814_pt1 | contig 14745 bp, 13 predicted proteins | sample KBSS13metaG_FD_190356 | JGI IMG/M metagenome (GOLD analysis project Ga0268266, IMG submission 190356) | Switchgrass rhizosphere microbial communities from Kellogg Biological Station, Michigan, USA - KBS S1-3 metaG (SPAdes) (version 2) | ecosystem: Host-associated > Plants > Roots > Rhizosphere...
CGTCGCTCACCGTCTCCTCGGTCTCGATCCCGTAGACGACGCCCTGGTTCAGGTCCGTCGCCCGCAGGCCCCAGGTGCGGCAGGCGAAGTGGATGTTGGTCGAGTCGTGGACCTTCGAGCAGTGGTACAGCGAGCCCGGCAGCTTCGGGAACGGCAACGTGTCCGACCTTCCCTTGTGCGAGATCTCGATGTAGCCCTCCTCGATGTCGATGTTGGGCTGGCCGTACTCGCCCATCGTCCCGAGCTTCACCAGGTGCGCCTCGGGGACGTGATCGCGCATCGAGAAGAGCAGGTTGAGGTTGCCGATCGTGTTCGCGTACTGGGTCTCGACCGCGGTCTGGCGGGAGATCATCGAGTAGGGCGCCGAGGCCTGCTGGCCGTAGTGGACGATCGCCTCGGGGAGGAAGTCGGCGACGATGCCGTCGAGGAAGTCGCCGTCCTCGATCGGGCCGACGCGGGAGGCGATCCGCTTGCCGGAGAGCTCCTCCCAGGCGGCGATCCGGGTCTCGAGGTTGGCGATCGGGGTCAGCGAGTTGGAGCCCGCGCCCTCGACCCAACGCCGTCGGTTGAAGTTGTCGACCACCGCCACCTCGTGCCCGCGCGCCGAGAAACGGAGTGCCGTCGGCCAGCCGAGGTAGCCGTCGCCACCAAGTATGAGGATCCGCATAGACCGGCAAGGTTAGTTGAATCGGGCCGATGCCAAACCGTCTGGTGGCCGGAAACGGCGGCACATGGGGGATCGCGGCGCTCGTCGCGATCCTGCTGCTGGGCGCGGGCCTGCGGGTCGGCGAAGCCTGGAGCGGCCGCGCCCCGGTCTTCGACGCCGCCGCCTACGCGGCGATCGCGAAGAACCTCGACGAAGGCAACGGCTTCACGGTGGGCGCGAAGGCGACCCAGCCGAGCACCGACTACTCCCCCGGCCTGCCGCTGTTCGTGGCGGGGATCTACAAGCTGACCGGGGGCGTCCACGAACGCCTCGCGCGGATCGTCCTGGCGCTGATCGGCGCCCTGGCGCCGCTGTTCGCCTACTTGTTGGCGCGCCGGCTGTCCCAGCCCTTCGTCGTTTGTAGCCCTGTGGGCGACAAGGAGCGAAGGGCTCCCGCGGGCGCGGAGGTCGCCGGGCTGATCGCGGCGCTGGTGGTGGCGATCTACCCGGCGACGATCGAGTACACCGGGATGCTGATGACGGAGCCGCTCGCCGCGACGCTCCTGGCGGGGGCGATGTTGGCGATCCTCTGGGCCGCGGACGGGGAGTCGCCGTGGCGATGGCTCGTGCCGGGACTCACGCTCGGGGCGCTCGCGCTGGTCCGTCCCGAGTACCTGGCGATCGGGCTCCTGCTCGCGCTCCTGGTCTTCCTCCGCCAACGGCTCCACATGCCATGGAGGCGCGCGCTGCTCGCGGCGGCGGTCGTGGTCCTCGGGATCGTCGTCGTGGTCGCGCCCTGGACCGCCCGCAACGCCTTCGCGCTTCACCGATTCGTGACGGTCTCCACTGGCGGCGGCCAGGTCCTCTATGCCGGGACCTACCTCCCCTCGGACGGGAACCCGGAAAAGGTCGGCGCCGGCGTCGTCGCCGAACACCCCGAGCTCTTCGGGCCGCACGCCCTCGAAAACCTGCGCCTCGAGCAGATCCTCGCCCGCCTCGCCGAAGCCACCCACCCCGGCATGGAACCCGACCAGGCCCTTTCGAAGATGGGCAAGGAACAGCTCCGGGACGACATCGAGCACCACACCGGCGAATACGTCGGCTTCGTCGCCACCAAGATCGGGCGCATCTGGTCCCACGGCCCCCGGGCGATCATGCGCACCCCGGTCTGGGAGGCGCTCCACTGGGTCCTGCTCGGCCTGGGACTCCTGGGTCTCGGCCTACTCGCCTACCTCCGCCGCTGGGAGGCCTTGCTGATCGGCGCCGTCTTCCTCGCCGTCACGCTGGTGAGCGCCCTGCTCGTCGCCTCCCCGCGCCGAGTCCTCGTCCTGATCCCCCTGCTGGCCGCCTGCGCCGGGACGGCGACGGTGTGGATCACCGCCGCCGTCCGACACAAGGGGGATCAGTCCGTGTTGTAGGTGACCGTGAACTTCAGTCGGATTTCCGTGGCCGTATCGGCACCGCGGAAGAGGCAGTTGTAGGCGACCTTCTGCGGTTCGACCGTGCCTTCGCCGCCCGTCATCACGCGCGGGGTGCAGCGGAAGCCTTCGAACACCAGCGGCTTCTCGATCCGCAGCGAGAGGTTCTTGTTCGCCACCTTCTTCACGATCGGGCACTGGGCGAATTTTTTCTGCGACTGCGCGACGTTCTTGCCCGCGACCGTGATCGTGACTTTGTTGCCGATCACGTTTTTCGAGTTCGTCGTGCAGGTGGTGTTGATCTTCGGCGTTTCCGCTTCCGGCGGGTTCATCACGCCACCGGCCGCGGCGGTGCCGACCGACGCGAGCAGCAGGCAGGCGAGGGCGCCGGCCAGGATCAGGGGGATGCGCTTCATGAAGTCAGTCCTCCGTGACTAGTTGTTCGCGTATTCGATCTTGAACGCGAGCCTGATTTCCGTCGCCGTGTCGGCGCCGCGGAAGAGGCCCTTGTACTTGATCACCAGCGGCGCTTCGGAGGTGATGCTGGGGGTGATCCGGAAGCCTTCGATCACGGTCGGCTTCTCGACTTCCTTGTTGATCACCTGGTTGAGGACGCGCTTGACGATCTTGCATTCGGCGTATTTCATCTGCGTCGGGTCGACGTTCTTGCCGTTCACCGTGGCGGTGAGCTTGTGGCCCGCGACGAGGTTCGAGCTGGTGCTGCAAGTGGTGTTGACGATCCCTTCGGTCGGCATCGCGCCGGCGGTGCCGACGACGGCGACGAGGCAGGCGATGGCGCCTGCCAGGATCAGGGAGATGCGCTTCATTGGGGTTCCTTTCCCGTGGTTTGCTGGTGGTTTCAGCGGGTCGCCAAGGTTTCCTGCCGCCGCGCGAGTAGCCTGACCGGCGCCCTTGAACGCCGTCCCCAACTGGTTCCGCACGCTGCCCGCCCGCTATGGGCGCCGCACGCTGATCGCGCTGGCGCTGATCGCCGCGCTCGGCCTCGTCTTCCGCGCGGTCGCCGTCGTCCACCCCGTCGCCGACCCCGCCGACGACTCGCACGCCTACTACGCCCTCGCCAAGGCGCTCTACACCGAAGGCAGCTACGGCGGGCCCGAATTCCACTCGGAAGCCTCCAGCGACTGGTCCCCGGGGGCGCCGTGGCTCTACGCCGGGCTCTTCGTCGTTACCGGCGGCCCGCGCGAAGGGACGATCCGCATCCTCGAGGCCCTGATGGGCGTCGGGACGATCCTCGTCATCTTCCTCCTGGGATGGCGCCTGGGCGGGCGATGGCCGGCGCTCCTCGGTGCCGCCGGCGTGGCGATCTACCCGCCCTTCATCCACTCGGTCGGCGAGATCATGAGCGAGCCGCCGGCGATGCTCTCGCTCCCGGCGGCGACCCTGGCCTTCTTATGGGCCTGGGACCGAACCGCGGCGGCGCGGAGCGGAGCGGGCAGCGCCTGGAGTGCCGCCTGGCCCTGGCTCCTCCCCGGCTTCCTCTTCGGCTGCACGGCGATGTTCCGCCCCGAGTACACGCTGGTCGCGGGTGCCTTCGTCGTCCTCGCCGCCGCCCGCTGGGCCTGGGAGCGGGAGTGGCGGCTCGGGGCGGCCACGGTCGGCCTGATGGTGGTCGCGCTGCTGCTGCCGATCCTGCCCTGGACGATCCGCAACTTCGTCGTCTTCGAACGCTTCGTGCCGATCTCGACCGGCGGCGGTAAGGCGCTCTACGTCGGTACCTTCCTCCCCGCCGACGGCGAATACCAGCGGGTCAAGGCGATCCTCTACAAGCGCAAGACCGGCATCTCGCTGCCGCCCCAGTCCCAGGAATTGAACGAAGTCAAACCGACCGAACTCTTCAACGAAGTCGCCGCCCGCTATCCCGAACTCCCGCGAGACTCGGCCCTCGGCAAGATCGGCAAGGAAAACTTCTCCAAGTACTTCGGCGAAGACCCGGTCGGCTATGCCGGGATGACCGTGCGCAAGGTCGGGCGGATGTGGTCGGCCGGGCCGGGCGCGGCGATGTCCTCGGGACTCGGCAGGGTCGTCCAGGTGATCCTCGTGCTGCTCGGGGTGGCGGGCCTCCTCGTGCTCGCCTTCCGCCGCAGGTGGTGGGAGACGCTCGCCCTCGCCGCGCCGATCGTCCTCGTCACCCTGGTCGGTGCCGCGACCCTGGCCGCGCCCCGCCGCAACGAGATCCTGATGACGCTGATCATCCCGCTCGCCGCCCTGGCGCTCACCAGCGCCGCCTCGGCCCTATCCTCAAGCCGCGAATGATCCCCCTTGCAGGCTTATTTCCCGCCGAACTGACGGCGCTGCGCGCGATCGGCCTGGCCGTGGCGCTGATCCTGGTGGTCTACGCGGTCGCCCGTCGGCGGGAGATGCGCAACGCCGACGTGGTGCTGCTGTTCCTCGCCGGTCTGGCCCTGGCGGTCGTCACCGGCACCGAAGTCGTGAACGGCCTGCTCTCCGCCTTCTCCTTCGAAAAGGGCAACGGCGGGCGGATCCTCGGCCTCGCCGTCTTCGCGATCTTCATCCTCTTCATCATCTGCCTGCGAGCGCTGTCGGTGGGCGCGCGGAACTCGCGCCAGCTCTCCGCCGCGCTCGAGGGGCTCGCCTGGGAGGAGTTCCGCCAGGCCGCCCTCCCCGCCCGCTTCAAGGACAAGATCGCGATCCTCGTCCCCGCCTACAACGAGGCCGACAACATCGGCGTCGTCCTTGACCAGATGCCCGCCGAGGTCTGCGGCGTGCGCACCGAGGTGCTGGTCGTCGACGACGGCTCCCGTGACGGCACCGGCGATGTCGCCGCCGAGCACGGCGCCCTGGTCGCCCGCCACGTCACCAACCGCGGCGGCGGCGCGGCGCTGCGCACCGGTTACCGGCTGATGGTCGAATCGGGGGCGCAGATCGTCGTCACCCTCGACGCCGACGGCCAGCACCTACCCTCGGAGATGCCGCGCCTGGTCGAGCCGGTCCTCTCTGGCGAAGTCGACGTCGCCCACGGCTCCCGCGTCCTCGGCCACGCCGACCGCAACCACTTCGCCCGTGAGCTCGGCATCGTCTTCTTCAACCGCCTCGTCTCCTTCATCACCCGCACCCACGTCACCGACTGCTCCAACGGCTACCGCGCCGTCCGCACCACCGTCCTCCCCCAACTCGTCCTGCGCCAAGAGCAGTTCCACACCTCCGAGTTCATGATCGAGGCGATCAAGCGCGGCGTCCCCGCCAAAGAGATCCCGATCACCGTCGAACAGCGCCTCCACGGCCACTCAAAGAAGCCCGCCGTGATGCGCTACGGCCTCGGCTTCGCCAACGCCATCGTGCGGACGTGGCTGCGGTAGCGGTTCCGGGACTCCGCGGGGTGAGGGACGGGGCCGCCTGAAGCTGGCGCCCGGGGAAAGGGACGCAAGGCGTCTCGGCGAGAGGGCCGTCTCACCCACGGCCCTGGCTGGCTGTGGCCGTGGGTGAGACGGCCGAGGTATGAAAACGATGGAGAAAGTGCGACGCCGTTGGGAGAGACGGGAGGGAGACGGCACGAACTCCACTCTTCCGTGAGGGTTCCTCATGCTTCGTGCGCCTTCCGTCTGACCCCGAATGTTGACGGGCCGAAAACCCGTCATATAGGTGGGTTTTCGGCCCGTCAACCTTGGGGTGCCGGAGAACTGTGCCGGGGGTGTGGAGTTCCGGGCGGAAGCGTCACATCTCTCGGGACTTCCCCACGAAACCCTCACGTCCTGGGCGTCTCATGGCGGCCACAGCCTGCCAGGATCGCCATGAGACGCCCAGGACCGACATAGGACTGCCGGGGCGGCCCGAACGACGCCCGTCCCGCAGTGCTAGCTGCGCACCCCCGGGTGCCGGACCGCTCTCGGGTCCGGCAGGTAGAGGTCCGTCCCGCAGCGGGGGCAGACCTGGACGTAGAGCTTCACCGGCTTCAGGCACGAGGGGCACTGGCGTTCGGGTTCGTCCTTGTCCCGGCGGGAGAGGATCACGGCGATGAGGCCGAGTATCGGGAGGACGGCGCCGACCAGGAACCAGATGAAGAAGGAGCTGCCCTTGGCCTTGCCGATGATCGCGGTGCCGAGACCGCAGAAGAAGACGATGACGAGGTACTCGAGGCCCATCTGCTTACAACAGTAAAGAAACGCCTTCAAAAGGCCGAAACAGACGCATGGGCCGAGCAGGGCCCTGCTCTCGTCCATGGCTATTCCGAAGGTCACCCCTACGCAGGCCGAGCTGGACTCGACCAAACCCGGCGGCAAGCACCGGCCGGACAAGCACGGGAAAAAACACCGCCACAAGAACCGCCACGGGCACAAGAATGGGCACGGACACAAACGGCGCAAACACAAGAAGCGCAAGCACCACCGTCGTAAGCATCACAAGCCTCTGCTGCCGAGCACGCCTCCGGCCGCCCCGCCGCCTCCCGCCGCCGCCTCGCCCTCCCCGCCGCCGGCAGGCGAATCGCGCCCGCCGGGCTCCTTCGCCGGCTCCTTCGGCGCCCCCCAGGCCACCCGCCTCCTCACCCGCGCGGGCTTCGGACCGGCGCCGGGACAGGCGGCCGCCGTCGCCTCGATGGGGATGGTCGCCGCGGTCCAGTCCCTGACCCGGCCGAGCGGCGCCGCCAACCTCATCGGCCCGCCGCCGACCGACGACGAAGGCGACCCGCTCGCGCCTGCCGACATCTGGGGCCACGACCACCTCTGGTGGCTCGACCGGATGATCCGCTCCGATCAACCGCTGGTCGAGCGGCTGGCGCTGGTCTTCCACGACTGGTTCGCGACCTCCGAAGGCGGGGGGCCGAGCGCCCAGCAGATGATCGACCAGTCGAACGTCTTCCGGAACTACTGCTTCGGCTCCTTCCTCGACCTCTTCAAGGCGGTGACGGTCGACCCGGCGATGCTGCAGTGGCTGAACGGCGCCGAAAACGTGAAGGGCGCGCCGAACGAGAACTACGCGCGGGAGATGATGGAGCTCTTCAGCCTCGGCGCCGACCGCGGCGCCTACACCGAGGACGACGTCCGCGAACAGGCGCGCGCGCTGACCGGCTGGACCTACGACTGGTCCTCGGCGCTCGGCACCTACAACTTCCGCTTCGAACCGCGCCGCCACGACACCGGGCTGAAGACCGTCTTCGGCAAGACCGGCAACTGGAGCTGGGAAGACGCCTGTCGCCTCTGTGTCGAAAACCCCCTCCACCCCTCCTTCTTCGTGGAAAAGCTGTGGAGCTACTTCGTCGGCGCGCCGCCCTCGGCGGAAACCCGCGACCGGCTGATCTCGACCTACCTCGGCAGCGGCCTCGGGATCCGCGCGGTGCTGGAGGAAATCCTGATGAGCCCCGACTTCTACGAAGGCCCGCCGATGGTGAAGCCGCCGGTCGTCCACCTCGCCTCGATGCTGCGGGCGACCGGCCGCCACGTCGACACCTCCGCCTGGGTCTGGCTCGGCAACGAGGCCGGGCAGCAGCTCTTCTGGCCGCCCAACGTGGCGGGCTGGGACGACACCCGCTGGCTCGACACCTCGCGTATGCGGGCGCGCTGGAACATCGTCGACTTCGTCCTCGACGGCATCTCGGTCGACGCCTGGGGCGCGCCCTACAGCGAAACCGAGACCGCCGAAGAAGCGCTGGCGCGGGCGCTCGCCGCCTGGGGCAACCCGGAACTGCGGCCCGAACACTCCGCCGAGCTGCTCGACTTCGCCCGCCGCTCCGAAGCCCTGATCACCGCCGGCTGGCAGAAGGGCCCCTACCGCGCCCTGCGCCAGAACGCGCTGCTGCAGCTGATCGGCGTGAGCCCCGACCTCGTCCTCCAATGAGCCGGAAGGAAGACCGATGAGCCACGAATGCTGCAACGACTTCACCCGCGCCCAACTCCTGCGTGACGCCGCGGCCGAGGCCGGACGCGGCCTGCCGGCGATCGAGCCGGGGATGCCCGCACCCGCCGGCACCGGGCTCACCCGCCGCCGCTTCATCTCCCGCAGCGCCGGCCTCGCGCTCGCCGTCTACGGCGCCTCGAAGATCCCGATCGGCGCCTTCGAGCGCGGCATCGCCGAGGCCGCCCAGGGCGACAAAGTCCTGATCTCGATCTTCTTCGAAGGCGGCATCGACGCGATGAGCGTGCTCGCCCCGGTCGGCGATCCGCTCTACGCCGGGCTCCGTCCGAACCTGAAGCAGACGGCCGGCGCCGGGCCGGCCTTCACCGAGGACGAACGCCTGCAGTGGCACCCGGGCGCCAAAGCCCTGGCCGACCTCCACGGCGCCGGCAAGGTCTCCGTCTTCCCGGCGATCGGCTACGAACACCCCGACCAGTCGCACTTCACCTCGCGCCACTACTACGAGATCGGCGAGCTTGACATCGGCCAGCACGCGGGCTGGCTCGGCCGTTACCTCGACGCGGTCGGCGACGAAGAGAACCCGCTGCAGGGCCTCTCGATGGACGGCTCCCTCTCGCCGATGATCGCGACCGCCGAAAAGCCGGTGGCGGCGATCGACAGCGTCGACTCCTACGACATGTGGTCGCCGGTGGGCGCGCCGATCAGCGACGAGATGTATGAGACCTTCGCCCGATTCGGCTCGCTGCCGTCCGACTCGGCCGCCCTGCTCCAGGTGCGCCGCGCCACCGCCCAGACCGAGCAGTTGCGCGAGGAACTCGGCGGCCTCGGCAAATTCGCCAGCCCGGTCACCTATCCGAAAAGCGAGTTCGCCCACAAGCTCGCCGGCCTCGCCAACTACCTCGCCAACGACCTGCCGGTCCGGGTGGTGACGCTCCGCGCCGCGGGCGGCTACGACACCCACTCCGACCAGGCCGACGACCTCGCCAAGTACCTGCAGGAAACGTGCGAAGGCATCGCCGCCTTCCAGAAAGACCTCGAAGCGCGGGGCCTCCAGGATCGGGTGATGATCGAGATGTGGAGCGAGTTCGGCCGCCGGCCGGAGGAGAACGGCTCCGCCGGGACCGACCATGGCGCGGCGGGCTGCGCCTTCGTCATCGGCTCGCAGGCGCAGGGCGAAATGGTCGGCGAGTTCCCCAGCCTCGCCAAACTCGACTCGAACGACAACCTGCGGGTGACGAGCGACTTCCGCGGCATGTACTGCTCGCTGCTCGAGCAGTGGCTCGGCTTCGACTCCGCCCGGGTGATCCCGGGCGCGTCGGGCTTCGAACGGCCGCGACTGGTGAAGGCGTAGCGATGCGCGTCAGATTGACACCCTCCTGGGGGGCGGACCTGACGCGCACCTTCTGCATCGCCGCCGCAGCGGCGCTCATCGTCGGTGCGGCCCTCTTTGCGCGGCCGCTCGGGCAGGCGCACGCGGCGACGAACTGCGTGAAACACACGAAGCGTGTCGTCAAGCACGTCAAGCGTCACGGGAAGCCCAAGAAGGTGGTGCGGATCAAGCACTACCGGACCTGCAGGACCGTGGCGACGCCGGAACCGACCGCTACGCCCGCGCCGAGCGCTCCGGCCCCGGCGCCGACACCCGCGTCGACCTCGCTGCCCACGCCGTCGCTGCCGATCGACCCCCCGGTCACGACGCCGCCGTCGACCACCGAACCCGAACCGGAAGCCAACGCGCTCGGCGTCGCCGCCGACGATCGCGGCGGGGTGAAGAGCTACACGCTTTCCCGCCAGACGGTGCGCTCCGGCCAGCTCAAGGTCCAGCTCCAGAACAAAGGTGAAGACCCGCACGACATGGACATCCAGCGGGTCGGCCCCTCGGGCGAACCCCTCGGCGAAGTGGTGAAAGTCCCGGTTACCGAACCCGGTGCGAACACGGACGCGTCGGTGACGGTCGAACCCGGCCGCTACCGGATGTGGTGCGACCTCTTCAGCCATGCCAAAGAAGGCATGGAAGCGACCGTCACGGTCGAATAGCGCTCAGCCGAGGCGTTTGGGACGGGTGGCCGAGCCGAGCTCGGCGATGTCCCGCTTGAACGGCATGCTGGCGGTCCAGTCGAGGATCGCGTGGGCCTTGCGTGAGTAACCCGGGATCTGGCTCATGTGGTAGCTGCGAGCCAGGAACCAGGCGGGGAAGCCGCGGAATTTCTTGTCGCCGATCCGCCCGACGGCCTTATAACGGCCGAGGTTCACGAAGGAGGCCTCGCTGCGGTAGGTGAAAGGTTCGGCGTTGCCGACGCCGAGCTCGGCGGCGATGTTGCGGGCCGCGACCGGGCCTTGGCGCACGGCGTGCTGCGCGGTCGGCGGGCAGATCCCGCCGCGCGGGTCGGGGGCGGCGGCGCAGTCGCCGATCGCCCAAACCGAATCGAGGCCCTCCACCCGCAGGTGGTCGTCGACCGGGACCCGACCCCGCTCGTCGAGCGGCACGTTCAACTGTTTGAGGATCGGCGCCGGGGCGACGCCCGCGGTCCAGACGACCGTCGTGGTCGGCACGACCTCGCCGGTCGACAGCGTCACCGCGTCTTTCGCGACCTCTTTGAGCGTCGTCTCCAGCTTGATTTCGATGCCGCGGCCGCGCAGCTCGCGCAGGGCGTAGTCGGCGAGGTCCTGATCGATCTCCGGCAGCACCCGCGGCGCCGCCTCGACCAGGATCCAGCGCATCCCGTGCAGCCGGGCCCGCGGGTAGCTGTCCATCGCGTCGGCGGCAAAGTCCTGGAGCTCGGCCAGCGCCTCGAGGCCCGCGTAGCCGCCGCCGACGAAGACGAAGGTGAGGAGTTCCTCGCGTCGTTGGTGGTCGTTGGTGGCGTTTGCCAGCTCGAGGTTCTCGACTACCCGGTTGCGCAGGACGATCGCGTCGGCGAGACCCTTGAAGCCCATCGCGTACTCGGTGAGCCCGGGGATCGGCAGCACGCGCGAAACCGACCCGAGCGAGAGCAGCAGCTGGTCATAGGGGATCGTCTCGTTGCCGCCGCCCTTGGCGGCCAGCTCGACCGTCTTCGCCTCGGGGTCGTGCCCGACGATCTCGCCGAGCCGCAGGTAGGTGCGCTTCAGGATGTCGCGCAGCGGCGTCACCACGTGGCGCGGCTCCAGCGTCCCGGCGGCGGCCTCCGGCAGGAACGGCGCGTAGGTCGCGTAGTTCTGCTCGTTGATCAGCATCAGCCGCGCCGACTGCTTCGGCATGACCTTCTCCAGCTCCCGCGCGGCCGACAACCCGCCGAAGCCTCCACCCGCGATGACGACGTTCCAAGCCATGGCCTCAAGCTAGCAGCTTGTAACAGCGTGTTACAAAGTGCTTTGCGTCACAGATTGGAGGGCCGCCGGCGTACCGGCTAGAGGCCCAGCTGCTCGCGGATCAGGCGGTTGACCTCGCCGCCGTCGGCGCGGCCCTTCGTCTTCCGCATCACAGTGCCGACTATCGCGCCGATCGCCTTGCCGTTGCCCGAGCGGATCTGCTCGGCGGCGGCCGGATCGGACTCGATCGCGGCGGCGACGATGGACGCGAGCTCACCGTCATCTCCCCCCATCTGGGCGAGGCCTTCGCGCTCGATGATCTCCGCCACGTCGGCATCGCCGTCGGCGACGAGGATCGCCAGCACCTGTTTGCCGCCCGCATGGGAGACCTGCTTGGAGGCGACCGCGCCGATCAGGTCGGCCAAGGGCTTGGCTTCCGGGCGTTCGGCATCTTCGGAGGCGCGCAGGGCGGCGGTGAGGTCGCCGGTGACCCAGTTGGCGACGACGCGCGGCTCGGCGCTCTCGCCGACCGCGGCGACGACGGCCTCGAAGTAGGTCGCCTGCTCGGGGTCGCCGGCGAGGAGACGGGCCTGCGCCTCGTCGAGCCCCAGCTCCGATTCGTAACGGGCGGTGCGCTCGGCGGGCAGCTCCGGCAGCGAGTCGCGGGCTTCCTGGAGCATCGCCTCGGTCGGCACGATCGCGACCAGGTCGGGCTCCGGGAAGTAGCGATAGTCGTGGGCTTCCTCCTTCGAGCGCAGCGAGGTGAGGGCACCGCTCACCGGGTCGAAGTGGAGCGTCTCCTGCTCGACCGTGCCCCCCGCGCCGATCAGCTCGCGCTGCCGCTCGAGCTCGGCTTCGATCCCGCGCTGGACGAAGCGGAACGAGTTCATGTTCTTCAACTCGGTCTTCACTCCGAGCTCGGTCGAGCCCTCCGGCCGCACCGACACGTTGGCGTCGATCCGCAGGCTCCCCTCCTCCATGTTCACGTCGGAGACGCCGAGCTGGCGGACCGTCTCCCGCAGCAGGCGCGCCCACTCGGCCGCTTCGGCGGCGCCGCGCAGGTCGGGCTCGGTGACGATCTCCACCAGCGGCGTGCCGCCGCGGTTGAAGTCGACCAGCGAGGCGGTCGAGGCGGCGATCCGGCCGGACTCGCCGACGTGGATCGTCTTCGCCGCGTCCTCCTCGAGGTGCGCGCGGGTGATGCGGATGTCGCCGAGCTTCCCTTCGCCGCAGATCGGGATGTCGTACTGACTGATCTGGTAGGCCTTCGGGTTGTCGGGATAGAAGTAGTTCTTGCGGTGGAAGATCGAGCGCGGGGCGATCTCGCAGCCGAGCGCCATCCCGATCTTCAAGGCATAACGGATCGCTTCCTCGTTGGGCACCGGCAGGACGCCGGGGTGGGCGAGGCAGATCGGGCAGGTGTGGGTGTTCGGCTCGTCGCCGAAGCTCGGTTCGCAGCCGCAGAACATCTTCGTCTTCGTCGCCAGCTGCACATGGATCTCGAGGCCGATGACGGCTTCCAGCTCAGGCACGGGACACCCCCAGCACGTTCTCCAGGGCATGGGCGGCCTCCAGCAGCTTCTGCTCGCCGAAGGCGGGTGCCGCGATCTGGAAGCCGACCGGGAGCTTGGACGCGCCCTCGGCGGCGGCAAATCCACCCGGGATCGAGATCGCCGGGATCCCGGCGAGGCTCATCGGCACGGTGAAGAAGTCGTTCATGTACATGGCCAGGGGATCGTCCGTCTTCGCCCCGAGCTCGAAGGCGACCGAGGGCGAGGTCGGCGTGATCACGAAGTCGACGTCGGCGAAGGCGGTGTCGAAGTCCTGCGCGATCCGGGTGCGGACCTTCTGCGCCTGGCCGTAGTAGGCGTCGTAGTAACCGGAGGAGAGCGCGTAGGTGCCGAGCATGATCCGCCGCTTGACCTCGGCGCCGAAGCCTTCCGAGCGGGTCCGCTCGTACATCTCGATCAGGTCCTCGTCGCCGGCCTCGCGGAGGCCGTAACGGACGCCGTCGAAGCGGGCGAGGTTGGAGGACGCCTCGGCCGGGGCGATCACGTAGTAGGCGGAGATGCCGTGCTCGGCGTGCGGCAGGCCGATCTCGACGATCTGGCCGCCGAGCTCCTCGATCTTGGCGACGGTCGCCTCGAAGACGGTGCGGACGCCGGCGTCGAGCGTCGACTCGCCGAGCTCGCGCGGGACGCCGAACTTCAGCCCGGAGAGGTCCTCGCGGCTCGGAAGCTCGATCCCGCCCTCGATCCCGACCGAGGTCGAGTCGAGCGGGTCCTTGCCCTGCAGGACGGCGAGCAGGAGCGCCGCGTCGGTGACGTCCCGGGTGAACGGGCCGCACTGGTCGAGCGAGGAGGCGAAGGCGATCATCCCGAATCGCGAGATCGCGCCGTAGGTCGGCTTCAGGCCGACGATGCCGCAGAGGGCGGCGGGCTGGCGGATCGAGCCGCCGGTGTCGGTACCGAGCGCCGCCGGGGCGAGGCCGCCCGCGACCGCCGCCGCCGAGCCGCCCGAGGAGCCGCCGGGGACGCGCCCGCGGTCCCAGGGGTTAAGGACCGGGCCGTAGGCCGAGTTCTCGTTCGAGGACCCCATCGCGAACTCGTCCATGTTCGTCTTGCCGAGCACGTGCGCGCCCGCCGCGGTCAGCTTGCGCACGGCGGTCGCGGTGTAGGGCGGGCGGTAGCCCTCGAGGATCCGGGACCCTGCCGTGGTCGGGATGCCCTGCGTGGTGAAGATGTCCTTGATCGCGATCGGGACGCCGGCCAGCGGCCCCGAGTCGGCGGGCGCCGGAGCGTTGGAGCCGTAGGGCGTCGCGTCGCCCTCGCCGGCCGGGGCGCTCTCGCCGTCGCCGTTCCAGTCGGGTTCGAGCGACTGGGCGTGGTCGGCCTTCCAGAGGTAGGCGTTCAGGTCGTCGGTCGCGGCGGCGGCGCGCCAAGCGGCACCGTACTCATCCGCCGAGATCTCGCCCGCGGCGATCTTCGCCGCCGCCTCGGCGACGGTCAGGTCGAGCAGGTCGGCCATCAGTCGGCCTCGTGTTGAGGTGAGGGGACGCGGAAGGCGCCGTCGAACGGCTCCGGCGCGTTGGCGAGCGCCACCTGCGGCGGCATGCTCTCCCACGGCGTGTCGGCGCGCAGCACGTTCTCCAGCTGCACCACGTGCGAGGTCGGCTCGACCCCCTCCAGATCCAGGCTTCGGATCCGGTCGACGTGCCCGAGGATGCCCGAAAGCTCCCCCGCCATCGTCTCGACTTCGGCGTCGTCGAGCCGCAGCCGGGACAGCCGGGCGACGTGGAGTACCTGCTCGCGATCGATCACGCCGACGATTCTAGGTGTGACGCGGCGACTCCAGCTTTTTGCCGATCGAGGCGAACGAGGCGCCCTCCTCGCCCATCGTCCGCCAGCCGCCGTAGGCGATGCCGAGGGCGGCGGCGAGGGCGAGGAAGATCGGCAGCTTCAGGGTCGATTCGTAGGCGAGTTCGGAAAGCGCGCCGAGCGGGCCGGGTGGGTCGATGATGCGGATCAGGATCAGGACGGCGGCGAGGATGCCGAGGACGCA
>Ga0268266_10003815_pt1 | contig 14743 bp, 12 predicted proteins | sample KBSS13metaG_FD_190356 | JGI IMG/M metagenome (GOLD analysis project Ga0268266, IMG submission 190356) | Switchgrass rhizosphere microbial communities from Kellogg Biological Station, Michigan, USA - KBS S1-3 metaG (SPAdes) (version 2) | ecosystem: Host-associated > Plants > Roots > Rhizosphere...
CGGCGGCACGACGGGCGAGAAGCCACCACCGGCCGGCGGCAGCGCCGTCGCGATCGCGAGCCACTTCATCGGGCTGCCATCGTGGTCGCCGAAGCTGCGCGACGGCATCCGCGGCAACGGCTGGGCCTACAACAACGCAGGCCGCGTCACGGACAACTGCGCCGAGTTCGTCAGCTCGGTCCTGCGCATGGCCGGCGAGATCTCGTTCCAGAACGCGAACGTCATGGGTCTCGAACGTCAGCTGGTAGCCGCCGGCTGGAAGTACCGCGCGAGCGCGAAGGAATCGAAGCCCGGCGACGTGTGGATCCACGAGAGCAATCCGCAGCACGCCGTGCTCGTCGTGACGGCAGGCGGCGGCGAGACCGTCGGCTCCGACGGCTCCGGCACCGAGATCATCAAACGCGAGCCGATGCCGTATCCCGGCGCGAAGTACCTGTACCGCGGCTGATCACGCCTGCTTTGCCAGCCACTCGCTGCGAAACCGCTGGCACCAGGCGTCGGAGACATTGTCGGCCATGCGCATCAGCGCGGGTGCGGGGATGGCGACGTCGGGAAGCTCGAGAAACGCGAGCAGGCGTCGCGCGGTACCAGCGAAATCCGCGACGAGGTCCTCGTACACGATCTCGTGCGGGACGACGTTCCACGCGGCGAGCTGCGCCAGGATGTCCGCCTCGCGGACGCTCGCTTCGAGCACGAGATGCGCGATCGCATCGTAGTCGTACGCGTCGACGGGTTGCGCCGCTTCTGCGGCACGCGGCCGGTGCCACTCGCCGGACTTGATCGCGCGCCACCACGAGACCGCGAGCCGAACCTTGTCCCTGCGGGTCATGAAGACGTGCTTGCACCTGGGAAACACCGCGCTCCATCCACCCACTGCGGCGAACAGCTCGGTGACGCGAGCGTGATTGCCAGCGTGCATCCCGTACTTCACGGCGAGCACGCCGTTCGAGGTGGTTCCGTCCGCCCACAGCGCTTGCTTCAGCTCGACGCCATCGCGCGCGTCGAACTTCCACAGCCACTCTCGCGGGCGTCCAGCGATGCCGGTGTCCTCGAGCATCTGCGCGAGCACCGTGCTGCCGACGCGCTGGCTGAACCACAGGATGTACGAGCTCGTCGGAGCGATCACACGCGCTCGATCTGTACGCGCGCGTCGTTCCACGCGCCCTGACCGCCGAGGTCGGCAAACTTGCCGGGGATCAGCGCGTTCGCGGTCATACCGTTGCGGCTGTGCTTGCGCCACAGGCCCTTGTTGAGGACGCACACGCCGGGCCGCACGTCGGTCGAGACCTTGGCGATGCAGCGGACCTCGCCGATCGCGTTCCAGATCCGTACGGCATCGCCGGACTTGATGCCGCGCTCGGCGGCGTCGGCGGCCGACATCTCGACCGCGGCCGGTGCGCTGCGCAGCTGGCCGAACGTCGACGTGATCTGCGTCGCGAGCGCAGGTGAGATCAGCGCGAGCGGGAACTCGTCGCTGCGCGGATCGGGCTTGTAGTTGTAGAGGCCGCCGTCGCACTCGCGATCGAGCTCGGGCGAGACGAGATGCACGCGGCCGCTCGGCGGGAAGACGTCGACGAACGGCACCGGGCGCGGTCCGTCGAGCGGGATCGCGATCTGGTTGGCCTCGAGCTGCTCGCGCAGCTTCGCGCCGCCCGGGCTGGCCGCGAACGTGCTGGCGACGAGCTCGTCGTCGGTCATCGCGTCGCCGGGTTTCACCAGCGAGAATTTCTCGAGCAGCGCGGCGAACACTTGATTGTTCGAGCGCGCCTCGCCGGGCGGCGTCGCGACGGCCGGGCTGTCGAACATGCGCATCGTGCCGTAGCCGCGGCGCAGCTCGCGATGCTCGAGGAACGCGGTCGCGGGCAGCACGACGTCCGCGAGCTGGGCGGTGTCGGTCCACACCTGCTCGTGCACGACGACGAACAGATCGTCGCGCGCGAGCTCGCGCACGAGCTGCGCCTGCTCGGGTGCCGTCGCGGCCGGGTTCGCGTTGAACACGAACATCGCTTCGATCCGTGGATCGCGCAGCGTGCGCAGCGCCTCGGCGATACCGCACATGTTGATGTGGCGCGCGCTCGTCGGCGGCTCGCCGATCGCGGTCTCCGACGACACGGTCCACTTGGCGTCGCTGTTGGCCATCGTGTAGCCGCCGCCGCGCACGCCGAATTTGCCGGCGACCGCGGGCAACGCGAGCGCCGCCGCGACCGCGCTGCCGCCGTTGCGGTTGCGCTCCATGCCCCAGCCGGTGCGGATCACGGCGGGCGAGCTGGCGGCATAGAGCTCGACGAAGCGATCGAGCAGCGCGACGTCGACGGCCGCTTCGCGTGCGGCCGCTTCGAGCGTCCACGCGCTCGCACGTCGCTCGAGCTCGTCGACTTCGGCGCAGTGCGTGTCGAGGAACGCGCGATCGGCGTGGCCGCGCTCGAACAGTGCGTGGATCAGCGCGAGTGCGACGGGCAGGTCGGCGCCGGGCCGCACCGGGATGTGCAAGTCGGCCTTGCGCGCGAGCGGCGTGGCGCGCGGATCGAACACGACGAGCTTGGCGCCGGCCTCGCGCGCGCGGTCGATCACCGGCACGAGGTGGATGCCGGTCGCCGACGGGTTCACGCCCCACAACACGATCAGCTTTGCGTGCTCGTAGTCTTCGAGGGCGACGCCGGGCATCGCGCCGTAGAGGCCGCGCATCGCCGCGCCCGACGCGGCCGCGCAGTACGTGTGTTCGCACACCGACGCGCCGATGCGGCGGAAGAATCGCGTGGGCAGCGCGCCGTCGGTGAGCCAGCCGTTCGAGCCGCCGTAGTGGAACGGCAGGATCGCTTCGCCGCCGGAGCGCGCGATGATCGTCGCGAAGCGGTCCGCGATCAGCGCGAGCGCGTCGTCCCAGCTGACTTGCCGCCACTGGCCGCTGCCCTTCGCGCCGGCGCGCACCATCGGATGGAGCAGCCGGTCGGGTCCGTAGAGGTGATCGGCGATCTTGCGGACCTTGCCGCAGATGAAGCCGTCGGTGAGCGGGCCGCGGCGATCGCCGTCGACGCGGACCACGCGGCCGTTGTCGACGGTGACGTCGAGCCCACACAGGTCGGGACAATCGAGGGGGCACGCACTCGAGCGATGCTCCATGCGCGCACTCTACTAAGTTTAGTCCGTCCCTCCCAGCACTCGTGATCTCGGCCGGTTACCTGGCCTCAGGTTGAGCTAGTGGAGAGCGTCCCTAAAAGTGGCCGGTGACGCCCAGCGTGGTGGTGGTGGAGCCGGCGGCGGTCGTGGCTTGGCCGATGGAGGGGGCGAGGTTGCCGGGCAGCTTGGGATCGTCGAGGTTGCGCGTCAGGATGCCGCCGACGACGAGGCCGGTGGCCATGCCGCCGAGCGCGTAGTTGGCGGTGCGCGCGTCGCTCTGCGATTCGTCGTCGCGCGCGCGCTGCACGAGGCTCTCGGCGGCGAGCGCGAGCACGATGCCGACGACGCCTGACGCGTCGATCAGCGCGGCGCGGCCGCGACTCACGGTGAAGTAGCGCTGCAGCAGCGTGCCGCCGGCCGTGCCCATCGCGAGGCCGGTGAGGACGAGACCGCCGGAGATCTGGGATCCGGGATCGAACGTGATCGCGAACAGGCCGCCGGCGACGGTGCCCCACAGCGCGCCGGAGTTGATCACGGCGGCGTCGCCGGGCGTGGGATGGGTTTGAACGCCGATGTAGTAGCCGACGCCGGCACCGACGAGCAGGCCGCCGCCGATCAGCGGAGCGCTGGTCTCGTTGCGGCCGAGCAAGTTGTTGGTGAGCACGGCCGCGAGCGCGCCGCCACCGACGCCGCCGATCAGCGACGACGTGACGGTCAACGAGCTCGTACCGAGCGCGAGATCTTTGGGCGTGCCCCAGTACACGCCGAGCAGGCCGGCGCTGAGACCGGCGACGCCGCCGCCGACCTGGACGAGCCGGTTCGTCTGCGCCGACGCGATCAACGCGCCGGCGACGGTGCCCGCGATGCCGCCGTAGATCATGAGCTGGCGGCGGCCGAACTCGGGCACGGGCGCGAGCTCGAAGCTGACGTCGGTGTCGCGATCGGGGAGCACGGTGATCTCGCGCGTCTCGGTCACGCGATCGGCGGCCTCGGCCTGGATGGTGTACTTGCCGCCGGGCAGCTTGGCTTCGTAGATGCCCGTGCCGACCTGGCGCTGATCGAGGAACAGGCGCGCGTCGCCGGGCGTGACGCGGATCCGCATCCGGCCCTCGAGCGGCTGGAGCTGCTCGAGGAACGTGTACGGCTTGCCGATCTCGGCGTGGAGATCGACGGTGGCAGTCTTGTAGCCGGGACGCTCGACGATCAGCTGGTACGGGCCGCCGACGACCTCGAGCTCGGTGCCCGACGTGCCCGCCGAGATCACCCGGTGGTTCTGCACGATGCTGACACGCGCGTCGGCCGGCACGGTCTGCACGCGGATCTTCGCGGTCAGCCCTTCGAGCACGTGGATGCGCGCGAGCACGTTCTGCTTGTCGTCTTGCGGATCGGGCGCGCACGAGTTGGCCTTTTGCGCGTCCTTCGGGACGTCGAGCACGTAGCGCTCGAGGTAGGCGATCGCCTTCGCGTACTCGAGCTGGCGCTCGTAGGCCTGACCGATGTCCTTGAGGATCGAGTAGTACGGGATCTCGCAGTAGCTCGCGACGAGCTCGAGCACGGCGCCCTTGTAGTCGCCTTGCAGGTACAGCACCTCGCCGCGCGAGTAGTGCTCGGCGCCGCGCTTGCGCAGCTCGTCGGTGGTCGCGTCCTTGTCGGGCGTGCACGAGTCGATCTCGAGCCGCGCGACATCCTTGTCGAGAAAGCCGGTCGACTGCGCGTGCGCGCGGCGTGCTGCACCCGCGATGCACGCGACGACGATCAGGGCTGCAAGCGCGACCCGCGTCACTTGTGCGGAAGCGTACCGCCACCAGCGCCGGGATATCCACCCAGCTCGCCGCCCGCGTTGTTCTGCGGCACGGTCGCGGCCGACCCGGCATGCGGGACCGTGTGCGGCACGACCACGCCCTTCGGCAGCTTCCTGAGCTTGAGCGGGATGGTCTCGCCGTCGCTGTGCTCTTCCGGGTTCACCGACACGCTCGCGTCGGCGTAGCCGTCCATGTGCGCCGTGATCTCGACTTCCTTGTCGCGCGCGACGAGCACGATCGATTGCGGCGAGTTGCCGATCGGCGAGCTCTCGCGCTCGAGCGAGGCGCCCGGCGGATCGGTGACGATGTGGAGCGTGATCTTCTTGAACGCCGGCTCGGTCGGCTCGGCGTCGGCGACCACCGGCGGCGTCGCGACCGCGGCATCGATCAGCGCGGCTTCGCGCTTGAGCTCGTGCTCGGCCTTGCGCTCGTTGTGGCCGCCGTTGCCCTGGAGGTAGACGACCGCGAGCGTGACGCCCGCGATCACGACGCCCAGGCCACCGACGGCCCATGCGGCGCGTGGGATCGCGGGCGGCTTCGGGAACCGGCGGCGCGGCCCGGTGATGCGCGCGCGCTCGGTCGAGTGCGTCGGATCCTCGAGCAGCGCGGTCAGGTCTTTGAGCATCGCGTCGGCGTCGGCGTAGCGCTGCGTGCGATCTTTGGCCATCGCCTTGGCGATCAGCGCCTCGAGCTCTTCGCTGACCTCGGGCCGGATCTCGCGCAGCGGCTTGGGCTCCTCGTTGAGCACCTGCGAGATCACCGACAGGTAGTTCGAGCCGACGAACGGCACGCGGCCGGCGAGCGACTCGTACATGATCACGCCGAGCGCGTAGATGTCGACGCGGTGATCGAGGTTCTCGTCGCCGCGCGCCTGCTCGGGCGACATGTACAGCGGCGTGCCAAGCACCATGCCGGTCTGCGTGAGCCGCTGAACTTCTTCTTCTTCCGTGCTCGACCGCAGCGACTTCGAGATGCCGAAGTCGACGACCTTCACGAAGTCCTGATCCTTGCGCTTCAGGAGGAACAGGTTCTCCGGCTTGATGTCGCGGTGAACGATGCCCTTGGCGTGCGCGGCGGCGAGCGCCGACGCCGACTGCGACGCGATCCGCAGGATCCGCTGCTCGGTCAGCTCGTGCTCGCGTGCGAGGCACTCGGCCAGCGACTCGCCTTCGAGGTACTCCATCACGACGAACGTGCGGCCGTCGTCGGTGTTGCCGATGTCGGTGATGTCGATGATGTGCTCGTTGCCGATCGACGACGCGAGCTGCGCTTCTTTCTTGAGTCGCGCGACGATCGCTTCGCGCTGCGCGTACTTCTCGAGCAGGACTTTGACGGCGACGCGCTTGCCGATCAGCGTGTGCGTCGCTTCGTAGACTGCGCCCATGCCGCCCTGGCCGACCTTCTTCGTGACGAGGTATCGGCCCGACAGCGTCGCGCCGATGATCTCGGTCATCGTCGGTCCGGACCTCGGGACGTCTTCGGCCGCGAGCGTCGGCGTCGTGCGTTGATCAGCCGCGACCGCGGTATCTCCGAGCCCGGTGGACTCGGAGCCAACGCCGATCCTCTGCGGCGTGTCGGCTGGCGGCCGCCCCGGCGATGAAGGAGAAGGAGGCTTGCCTTCCGCGGACACAGCGTTCCCGACCTCGATCGTAGAAGCCGAGTCCACTCAAGTCAAACCGTAGATGGCTGAAAACTCACGTGGTTTGCGTTAATGCTTGCAACCATGCGCATGATGGAATAAATACAAATCGTGCAGTCGGTACGCGCGGATCTGTTCCGTTTGCTCGGCGACGAAGATCGTCTCCGGCTGCTGGCGCTGTGTGCCGAGGAGGAGCTCACCGTCGGGGAGCTCGCGAGCTTGCTTGGCGAGAGCCAGCCGCAGGTGACGAAGAAGTCGCAGCCGCTACGTGAGGTTGGCCTGCTCGCCGAGCGCCGCGACGGCACGCGCACGCTGCTCAAATCCGATGCCGTGCACGACGTCGTGATCGACGCGGCGATCGCCGAGGGCCGCCGGCTGTGCGCCAAGGACGGCAGCCTCGCGAAGGTCGCGCGCGTCGTCGCGCAGCGGGAAGACCTGTCGAAGAAGCTATTCGACGAAGCCCGCGCGGCCTCGAACGATGCCGCGGTGCCGACGATCGACGAGACGCTCGCCGACTGGCTCGCGATCTTCGCGCCGCTGTTGCCCGGCCGCGCGCTCGCGATCGATGCCGGCACCGGTGAAGGCACGTTGCTGCCGTTGCTGTCGCCGCTCTACGAACGCGTCGTCGCGGTCGATCGCAGCGCTGCACGGCTCGCGCGCTGTGCCGAGCGGCTCGCGCGACTCGGGCTCGCGAACGTCCGCTTGCGCGAAGGCTCGATCGAGGACACCGCGCTCGCCGAAGAAGTGCGCGATCGCGGCGGCGCCGATCTGGTCGTGATGGCGCGCGTGCTCCATCACGTCGGCCGGCCGCAAGACGTGGTCGCGTCGGCGACGCAGCTGCTTCGCGGCGGCGGGCATCTGGCGCTCGTCGATTTCTTGCCGCACGACGACGAGTCGCTGCGCGAGCAGGGCCACGTGTGGCTCGGCTTCGAGCCCGACAAGCTGCGCGGCTGGCTCGCCGCGGCGCACTTGCAGCCGCTCGTCGTCGAGCCGCTCCCACATTCACATCACCCGCCACTTCAGCTAGCCGTCGGCCGGAAGCCGACTCGATAACGAAAGCCACGAGGAGAGCACCATGGAATCGCGCAACGAGTTTCCCGCGTTCAAAGTGAAGGACATGAGCCTGGCCGAGCTGGGCCGCAAGAAGATCCGCATGGCCGAGAAGGAGATGCCCGGCCTCATGTCGCTGCGTGCCGAGTTCGGCGCGCAGAAGCCGCTCAAGGGCGCGCGCGTCGCGGGCTGCTTGCACATGACGATCGAGACCGCCGTGCTGATCGAGACGCTCGTCTCGCTCGGCGCCGAGGTCACGTGGACGTCGTGCAACATCTACTCGACGCAGGACGAGGCCGCCGCGGCGATCGCGAAGGCCGGCGTGCCGGTGTTCGCGTGGAAGGGCGAGTCGCTCGAGGACTACTGGGCCAACATCGGCATGCAGCTCAACGCGTTCCAGGGCGGCAAGGGCCCGAACCTCATCCTCGACGACGGCGGCGATCTCACGCTGCTCGTCCACAAGGGCGTCGAGGCCGAGAAGAAGGGCATGGCGCCCGATCCGAAGACGGCGACCAACGAGGAGATGCGCGTGATCTTCTCGGTGCTGACCGAGAGTCTCGCGAAGGACAAGCAGCGCTTCACCAAGCTCGCGTCCGAGATCAAGGGCGTCTCCGAGGAGACCACCACGGGCGTGCACCGGCTCTACGAGATGGCGAAGAACGGCTCGCTGCTGTTCCCGTGCATCAACGTCAACGACTCGGTCACCAAGAGCAAGTTCGACAACCTCTACGGCTGCCGCGAGTCGCTGTTCGACGGCATCAAGCGCGCGACCGACGTGATGGTCGCGGGCAAGGTCGTCGTCGTCGCCGGCTACGGTGACGTCGGCAAGGGCTGCGCGTCGAGCGCGCGCGGGCTGGGCGCTCGCGTGATGATCACCGAGGTCGATCCGATCTGCGCGCTGCAGGCCGCGATGGAAGGCTACGAGGTCGTCACGATGGAGCACGCGGCGCCGCTCGCCGACATCTTCGTCACCGCGACCGGCTGCTCCGACGTGATCCGCGCCGAGCACTTCCAGGTCATGAAGGACGAGGCGATCCTCGCGAACATCGGCCACTTCGACAGCGAGATCCAGGTCGCGTGGCTCGAGAACCACAAGGAGATCAAGGAAGAGAACATCAAGCCGCAGGTCGATCAGTTCATCTTCCCGAACGGCAAGCGCATCACGCTGCTCGCGCGCGGCCGGCTCGTGAACCTCGGCTGCGCGACGGGTCACCCGTCGTTCGTGATGTCCAACTCGTTCTCGAACCAGACCATCGCGCAGATGGCGCTGTGGGCGAACGCGATGAAGGGCAAGGACGACATGACCGGCATGAAGTTCGACTCCGGCAAGGTCTACGTGCTCCCCAAGAAGCTCGACGAGAAGGTCGCGCGCCTGCACCTCGCGAAGGTCGGCGTGCAGCTGACCAAGCTCACGAAGGACCAGGCCGAGTATCTCGGCGTGTCGGTCGACGGGCCGTACAAGCCCGACCACTACCGCTACTAGAAGCTCGCTGCGAAGTCCGCGAGGAATCCGATTTCTCGCGGCTGCCAACCGAGACGCTCGCGCGTGCGCATACTCGACGCGGGCTGATCGGTGGCGGCCGACGGCCCGAAGAAGCCGAAGTGTGCGGCAGCTTCGTCGCGCGATTTCGACGCGACCGGCAGGCCGAGCTTTCGGCCGAGCGCCGCGGCGATGTCTCGCATCGCGATGCCGTCTTCGGCGACCGCGTGGAGTCGCGAGCCGGCCGGTGCCTGCTCGACGGCGAGCCGGTACACGCGCGCGGCGTCGAGGCGATGCACGGCCGGCCAGCGCTGCGCGCCGTCGCCGACGTACGCGGAGACGCCGGTCCTGCGCGCGATCTCGAGCAACGCGAGCGCGAGGCCGCCTTTCCAGCCGGCGTCGCTCGTGCCGTGCACGCAGCGCGGCAGTCGCACGAGCGACGATCGCACGCCGCGCTCGGCGAGCGCGAGCGTGAGGTCCTCGGCGGGCCCGCGCATCGCCGACACCGGGTTCGTGCGCTCGCCGACGTCGTCCTCGGTCGACGCGCGCCCCGTGACGAGCGGCGTTCCGGTCGTGACGACAAATGGCCGGTTCGATCCGGCGAGCACGTCGCCGATCGTCGCGATCGCGCGCTGATCGATCGCACACGCCTCGGCAAACTTGGAGAAGTCATGACCGAACGCCGTGTGGATCACGCCGTCGCTTGCCTCGGCGCCGCGCCGCAGGCTCTCGAGGTCTTCGAGCGAGCCGCGCGCGACGGTCGCGCCGGTCGCGGCGAGCGCCGCGGCATTGGTGTCGGAGCGGACGAGGCCGAGCACGTGATGCCCCGCGCCGAGCAATTCACGAACGATGGCGGCGCCGATGAAGCCGGTCGCGCCGGTGATGAAGATACGCATGGCCCCATCGTGGGGACGCAGCGGCCGAAGAAAAGCCGTGGCGGTATACCGGTATAATGACTGACAGGCTCATGGCGAACGGCGACGACGACAACGCGCTCGGCGCGTATCTGAAAGATCGCCGCCAGAAGCTCGACCCGGCCGCGTTCGGGTTCTCATCGGAGCGCCGGCGCACGCCCGGCCTGCGCCGCGAAGAAGTCGCACAGCGCGCGAACGTGAGCGCGACCTGGTACACGTGGCTCGAGCAGGGCCGCGGCGGCGCCCCGTCGGCCGACGTGCTCGATCGCATCGCGCAGGCGCTGGCGCTGTCCGACGTCGAGCGCGAGCACGTGCACCTGCTGGCGTTCGGCCATCCGCCGGAGGTGCGCCGCCCCGCGGCGAGCTCGTGCGAGATCACGCCGCAGCTCCAGCGCGTGCTCGACGCGATCGACTCGCCCGCGCTCGTCGCGACGTCGACGTGGGACATCGTCGGCTGGAACGCCGCCGCGACCGCCGTGCTGGTCGACTACGGCGCGATCCCCGCGGCGCAGCGCAACGTCATTCGATTCATGTTCGCGCCCGGTGCCCGCGAGCGCATGTCCGATTGGGAGCATCACGCGCGCTCGGTGGTCGCCGCGTTTCGCGCCGAGACCGCGCGCATCGGCACGACCGATCGCGCCGCGGCGCTCGTCGACGAGCTGTCGCGCTCGAGCCCGGACTTTGTCGCGATGTGGAACGAGCGGTCCGTCGCCGCGCTCGGCCCGGGGACGAAACGCTTCGTGCGTGGCGACGACGTCGTCACGTTCGACTTCTCGTCGTTCGCCGTGCACGGGCACAGCGAGCTCCACATGATGGTGTACACGCCGGCGACGCCCGCCGACGCCGCGCGCTTGCGCGAGCTGCTCAAAGCAGCCGGCGCGCCGCGGTCGGCAGCGGAATGAACGACCGCACGAGCTCGCAGCTGTGCACGAATAGCTCGCGGCGCGCGCGCTCGTCGTACGCCTGCGGGTGGGCGCGTCCCGGCTTGTCCTGATCGAAGAGCTCGCCGGTCGTGCCGGCGAGCGTCTTCGCGATCACGCCGATGATCGCGTCGGCGCCCTGCCGCGCGGTACCGAGCGGCGTGATGCCGGACTCGCGCACCATGCCGGTGTCGAGAAACGTGCCCGGGTGAAGCGCGTTGGTCGGCGTCGCGAACCGCGCCGCGGTGTCGAACGCGAGCATGACCTGCGCGAGCTTCGATCGGCGATACGCGACGATGCCGTCGTAGTCGCGCGCGACGTCGAAGTTCGAGAAGTCGAGCTCGCGCTGGCCGAGCGACGCGACCTGCACGACCGCGCGCGCTCGCTCGATCAACGCGTAGGTCAGCACGAACGGCGCCAGATAGTTCACCGCAAAGCGCAGCTCGATGCCGTCGTGGCTGACCTCGCGGCGCAGCTGATCGCTGCCGAAGCCGACGCCGGCGTTGTTGACGAGGACGTCGACCGAGCCGACCTCGCGTGCAAGACGCTCGACATCCGCGAGCCGCGCCAAGTCCGCGACGATCACCTCGACGCCGAGCTTGGCGGCAAGCCGCTCGAGCTTCTCGCGCGATCGGCACGTCGCGATCACGCGGGCGCCGCCGGCGACCAGTTGCTCGCACACGATCGCGCCAAGCCCGCCCGTCGCCCCGGTGACTAGATACGACTCGCGAGACAACAAGCGACAGGATAGCTCAGAAGCAGACGGTGGGCTCGACGCACGCGCTGCCGGCACACACACCGCTCACGCACTGATCGCTAGCCGTGCACGGCGCGCCGTCCGATCCTTGCGCCGCGCAGATCGGCATCGCGGAGCCGGTCTCGTCGGTGCAGTACGTGCCGGCATCGAAGCACGTGCCGCTGTTGCACGACTGCCCGAGCCCGGGCCCCTTCGCGCAATGCCCGCTCGCGTCGCACGGAAAGTACGGCGAGCAGTCGGCGTTTGTCGTGCACGTGTCGCCGGGCAAGCCGTCCTTCACGCACGTGCCCGCGCTCCCGCAGTGCTCGCCGATGTTCGCGCACACCTCATCGAGGCATGCCGATCCGGTGCCGGGCAACGCCTTGCACGTCTCCGGCGTGCCGACGCAACCGAGACCCGGCGCGCAGTCGGACGACTCCATGCACGCCGAGCCGGCCGCGACGTACGGCTCGCACGTCTCGCTCTGGAAGTCGCAGAAGTCGCCGGCGACGCACGGCGTGGTGCTCGCGCCGAACGCGCACGGCATTCCGGTCGCGGCGGGCATTGGCGGCGTATTGCCGATGCACGTGCCCTGACAGCACGCCGACCCACAACTCGGTACGTCGCACTCCTGCGAGATGCACTCTTCGCTGACCGCGCACATGCCGCCGGAGCCGACGGTGCCAGCGGCGATGCCGTAGCACGCGGCCGGCGTGGTGCGCGTCATCGTCGAATCGCACGACGCGTTGCTGATCGCGGCGAGACATGCTGCCGCGTTGTCGCCGAAGAACGTGATCTTGCCAGAACCGATCGCGTCGGCGGCGCTCTGGCTGTTGGTGAAGCTCACGCCGTTCTGCGCGCTCTCGCAGGTGGCCGCGTCGGGAAACAGCCCGCAGCGTGCGAGGTAGTTGCAATACGCGCTCTCGGCTTGCGCCGCGTATTGCTCGAACGTGAGCGAGCCGTTGTCGGACCCACACGCGGCGATCAGAACCAGCAGCCAGTTGCGCATGAAGCACGATCGCCCATCGTCGCGGCGGACGCGAGGATCTCGCCAACGCCTCACGGCTGTGTGCCGGAGATTACTCGCCGCTGCCGCTGCGGTTGCGCTTGATCTCGGCGTGATGCCGCTTGTCGGCGACGCGGCGCCGCTTCGACGCGCGCGTCGGCTTCGTCGGACGGCGATGCTTCGGCCGATCGAGTGCGGCGCGCACGATCAACGCGAGCTTGGAGACCGCGTCCTCGCGATTCTGCAGCTGGTCGCGGGTCAGCGTCGACGTGACGATCAGCGTGCCGTCGCCGGTGAGCCGGCTGCCGAGCCGCTCGAGCAACCACGCGCGATCGTCTTCGCGCAGCGCGGCCGACCGCTCCGGGTTCCAGCGGAGCTCGACCTTGCTCGAGACCTTGTTGACGTTCTGACCGCCGGGTCCGCCCGAGCGCGCGAACGCGAACGACAGCTCCCCGGCAGGAATCGTCAGCCGCGGCGTGACGACGACATCGCCACGCATACCGCTAACCCGTGACGGACTTCTTCGAGCGGCGCTTCGGCGGCGCCTTCTGCGCTTCTTCGTACACGCGGAGCTCGGTCTCGGCGGTGGTCTGGACCGCCTCGAGATACAGCGACGTCAGCGCGATGTGATCACCGCGCAGGGCCTCGTAGTAACGCTGCCGATCGATCGAGTGGATGATCGCGATCGGATAGCCGCCTTCTTGCAGCAGCAAGTTCGACGCGATCCGGATCGTGCGGCCGCTCTCTTTGGCCCACGGAAAGATCGCCATGAACTTCGAGTGCAGCGACGCGACGCGCTCGATCACGTGCAGATCCTTACCGGACGGCTCGTCGATCCATTCGCCGAGCTTGCGCATCGACGGCAGGATTTTCTCCGGCGGTGCGATGTCGTGATAGTAGAGCCGGTGGAGCGGGTTCTCTTTGCGGAAGGGCAGGCCCTTCGCCTTCTCCTCGGGCGCGAGGATCGAGTACAGCTCGCGAACCGTATCGAGCTTGAACGGCTTCTTCTTGTTCGCCGCTTGCTCGTTGGCGTAGTTGCACGCGTCGTCGAACCGGCGGATCTCGTCGTACGACGGGATCAATGACGGATCGCTGATGATCGTCGGATCGACCGCGGCTTTGATCTCGCTGTAGCTCAGCACTTCGCCTTCGAGTGCGGCGTCGTGGTGGATGAGCGAGATCCGTAGTCGGTTGTTGAACTCGGTGCGCGCGACCTGGTTCGCAGTGGGCAGCGCTTGCCGCCACGCCGCAACCGCACGCTCGACTTCACTGAAGCGAGCGTCGATGTCCTCGGTTTCTTTGTACCTGAGCACCTTTATCTCGGCCGAAGTCTATGGGACGCCATCCGGATCGTCAAGAAAACCGGGGTGATACTTCCTTACATCCAGCTGCACACGAGTTGCACGGCATCTACAAGATTTCTGCAAACTTGCGATGGGTGCGTGGTACGAACACCGCGCGTGGACTTCGCCCACGAATCGGTCTTGCTGGACGAGGTGATCGAGGCCCTATCCCCTCGATCTGGCAAGGTTTATTGCGATGGGACCGCAGGGGGTGGAGGGCACCTGGCCCGAATCGTCGCGACCGGCGCCACGGCCATCGGAATCGATCGAGATCCGACCGCGATCGAGGCCGTTCGGACCCGGCTTCCAGATGTCCGGATGGTCCACGGCCGCTACGCGGAGATGCCCGAGATCCTCGCAGGCACGAAGGTCGACGGCATCTTGCTCGATCTCGGCGTGTCGTCGCCGCAGCTCGATCGCGCCGAGCGCGGGTTCTCGTTCACCAGACCCGGCCCGCTCGACATGCGGATGGATCCGACCCGCGGTCCGACCGCGCGCGAGCTGATCGATCAATTGAGCGAAGCCGAGCTCGCCGACGTCATTCACGAGCTCGGCGAGGAGCGCTACGCCAAGCGGATCGCGCGCATGATCAAGGAAGCGCCGCCGAGCACGACGACCGAGCTCGCGAGCCTGATCGCGCGCGCGATCCCGATGGCCGAGCAGCGCACGTCGAAGATCCATCCCGCAACGCGGACGTTCCAGGCGCTGCGCATCGCCGTGAACCACGAGCTCGACC
>Ga0268266_10003817_pt1 | contig 14742 bp, 16 predicted proteins | sample KBSS13metaG_FD_190356 | JGI IMG/M metagenome (GOLD analysis project Ga0268266, IMG submission 190356) | Switchgrass rhizosphere microbial communities from Kellogg Biological Station, Michigan, USA - KBS S1-3 metaG (SPAdes) (version 2) | ecosystem: Host-associated > Plants > Roots > Rhizosphere...
ATGCCGATCGGTACGGGCACGCCGTACTTCTGGAACATCTGCTTGCCCTGGTACTCGTGGATCTTCACGAGACCGGGTGTATCACGACGGAAACGTGACGAGGACGAACAGCTGGGTGGAGTTGAAGACCAGCGAGCCTGCCGTCGACGCCTTCGTGAACACGATCTTGGTGTTGCCGCCGGCCCCGGCGACTGGATCGCCAACCGTGTAGCCCTGCGCGGTGAGCTGCGTCTGGTAGTACGCGAACACCTGGTCCATCGTCGCGGTGCCGGCGAGGTACCACTCCTGGACCGGCCCGCTCGGCATGTTGGGATCGGCGCCGCAGAGCTGAAGGCCCGACGGTGCTGCTGGAAATCCCGGCGGCGTGCTGTCGATGGTGGGCTGAAAATCCATGATGCCGCTCGTCAACGCGGCGCAGGTCGCGCCGGAGCCGTTCGAGGCGTCGGGCTTGGGCGGCGTGGTGTTGTGGCTCGAGCTCGAGCACGCCGCCGCTGCGAGGATCGCGAACGCTACTGCTTTCATGTCGCCTCCCGCGCGCGCGGCCACCACAGGTACGCCGACCACGCGAACACGAGGGGCACCGACATCATCGCCACCATCGGGATCAAGAGGTCGTTGAGCAGGCCGAGCACGGCCGTGGACCATAGATCACCGAACAGGTGAATCGCGAAGATCTGGCCGGCCATCGCACTCGCGCGCAGCTCGGGAGGGACCGCGCGCAGCGCGATCGCGTTGATCGGCGACGTCGACAGGAACAGAAACATCTCCGACACGAACGCGAACGCGAAGAACATCTGCGGCGACGGCATCACGATGCACAGCGCGGTTGCCGGCGCCGCGATCATCATGCTGATCGCACACACGCGCAGGATCGCGTTGGTGCCTTGCTTCTTCGGCACGGCGTCCCACGGCAGCGCGTCGTCGTTCGCGTTCGGCACGCGGCGGACCGCGCGATCGCTCCAGCGACCGCCGATCACGGTGCCGATCGCGCCGGCGATGACGGTCACGGTGCCGAAGTAGAAGTCGGCCTTCGCGCTGGTCAGCGAGCCGGCGTAGCGCTCGGCGAGATACTTCGGCGCCCAGAACGCGAACGCGCTGATCGCGCCGGTGTACGCGCAGTAGCCGAGCACGCCGCGCCGGAATTGCGGCAGCTTGCCGAGCGTGCGCAGGCCGTCGAGCAGCTTGCCCTTGGCCTCGCGCAGCTTGCGCTCGGGCTCGGCGATCAAGAGGCAGGTGAGGGCGAGCACGAGCCCCGGACCACCGGTGAGAAAGAACGCGTAGCGCCAGCCCCAGGTCGATTCGATCGCGCCGCCGGCGAGAAAGCCGAGCGCCGAGCCGACGGGAATCGCGAGATAGAAGATCGCGAGCGCGCGGCCCTTGGAGCCCGGCGGTGTGAAGTCGTCGATGATCGTCGGCGCGAGCGTCGCGTAGCTGGCCTCGCCGACGCCGACCGTGATGCGCGCCGCGAACATGCCGGCGAACGTGTGCGCCATGCCGGTCGCGAACGTCGCGATGCTCCACACCGCGACGCCGAGCGCGATGAGGCCGGTGCGCTTGCCCTTGTCCGCGCGCGCGCCGAACAGCGGCGACGTGATGAAGTAGCCGAGCAGGAACGCCGTGCCGAGCAGGCCGGCCTCGAGCCCCGACAGGCCGAGGCCACCCTTGGCGACCGGCTCCATGATCTTCGGAAGCACCGCCGCGACGATGTAGCGGTCGAGGTAGTTGAGCAGATTCAGCCCGGTGAGCAGCGTCAGGATCGCGGTGCGGTTCTTGATCACTTGAAGGTCACCTCGGCGCCGAGCTCGATCGGATCGACGACCCTGCTGGTCGCGGTCGTGTTGTCCATGGCGCTGACCGGCGCGTAACGCAGGCCGCCGTCCAGCACCAGCGATACGAGCATGTCGTCCTGTTGGACGACATCCCAGCGCACGCCGGCGAGCGCGAGATAGCCGTAGCCCGAGTTCTCGTACGAGGTACCGACGGCCACGAACGGCGTGATCGAGTTGTCCAGGAACTGCCAGCGCACCGCGAAGTCGTACGCGAGCGAGGACGTCGCGCGGCCGACCCGGAAGACGAGGTCCAAGCGCCGGATCCGCGTGCCGATCATGCCCATGGCCACGTAACTGCCGCCGCGGAGCTCGCCGCCGCCCGCGGCACCTGCGAGAAATGCGACCGTGCTCGGCGAATCGGGCACGTGCGTGACCGCCGGCGCGACGCGCACGAGCTCGGCGTCGACGTCGGTCTCCGCGGTCGCGGCGACGGTGACCGAGCGCTCGAACGGCGTGTAGCCCGCCGCGGTCACGCGCACCGTGTGCGTGCCCGCCGAGAGCTGCGTCTTCGCCGGCACGGTGCCGATCGTGATGTTGTCCACCGCGACGTACGCGCCGGCGGGCCCGCCGTTGACCGCGAGCGTGCCGGCCTGACCGCCGAGCGCGAACGCGACGTCGGCTGGATCGCCGTACTCGAGCGCGATGGCTGTTTCGGCGTGCTGGCCGTCGAGATCGACGGTGACGTGATGCGCGCCGCCGGGCAGCTTGGTCGCAAGCGGCGTGGTGCCGGCGGCCTGGCCGTCGATCGTGACCTGCGCGCCGTCGGGAATCGTGCGCACCGACAGCGGCGACGCGTGGCTCTTGAGATCCGCGACCGTGCGCGCGACGCGATCGTGATCCGGCGAATCCGGCGCGGCCGCGAGGTAGCGCTCGTACCACTCGCCGGCTTGCCGGAGATTTCCGAGCCGCTCGTAGTCGACCGCGATGTTGTAGAGGTTGATCGGATGCGGCAACACATCGTTCGCCTGCATGTAGTGACCGATCGCGGCTTCGAACTTGCCGGCGCGATCGTCGTCCTCGCCGAGCGAGAGCTCTTTGCGCGCCTGGTCTTGTTTGTCGTCGGCGCGCGCCTGCGACACGTGCGACATCGCCAACGCGATCGTCACGAGCACGGCGGGTCGATTCACGCGGCACATTATGATGGAAGTCGCCTGCTGGACGCGATAGCACTTCATATCGATGAACTGCCGTGCCGTCAGCGCGCTCGCGCTCGTGATCGCCACGGTCGCCGGCTGTGAGAAGGCGGCGTCGCAGCAGCAAAAAGGCTCCGGGCCGCTCGGGGCGAACGAGCGCACGCTGTTCCAGTTCCTGCCGCGCGGGGCGCAGATCTACTTCGCCGGCGACTACTCGAAGCTCCAAGATTTCATGAAGAGCGGGCTCGGGCAGTTCACGACGAGCCTCGCCGACAAAGTCTCGCCGAGCATGTCGACGCTGACGACCTGCCTTGCCGGACCGCGCGGCATGAAGTCGGCGATGTCGATGTCGTTCGCCGACAAGAAGTTCGAGGACAAGATCGTCATCGACGGCCTCAAGATCGAAGACGTCGCGCGGTGCGGAAAGCAGTCCGGGCTCGAGACCACCGTCGACGCCGACGGCAAGTTCGTCGCGGTCGTGCTGCCGATGCCGACCGGCGCGATCGACTTCGCGTACTACCAGCTCGCGAGCGGCGCGCTGTACTCGCACCAGACGATCACGCTCGGCAGCGACAAGCCGGTCCCGCAAGCGGTCAGCCGCGCGGTGTGTGAAGCGGAGCTCGCCGCGGTCGGCCACGCGAGCGCCGCCGACGACCCCGCGTTCACCGCGCTCGCCGCGAAGGCCGATCGCAGCAAGACCGGCTGGTTCGTCGCGAGCGGTGCAGGCACGGCGTTCGGCAGCACGCTCGGCGAGCTCTACGGCTCGGTCGACGCCACATCGGGCGTCGCGCTCGACGTCACCGTCCAGCTCGTGAAGGCGACCGACGCCGACAAGGTCGAGCAGGCGGTCGCGCAGCTGCGCAAGATGGCCGATCAGATGCCGGCGTCGTTCAAGGCCGTCGTCACCGCGCTCCGGTTCGAGCGCTCGGGCGAGCGCCTGCACGCGTCGCTCGCGCTCAGCGATTCGCAGCTCAAGAGCGTGTCCGAGCAGCTCGGCGGCATGCTCGGCGCGCAGATTCACTGAGCGCAGCACGTGATCGACGCGATGACAGCCGCCGATTGGCCCGCGGTCGTCGCGATCTATGAAGAGGGCATCGCGACCGGTGTGGGCACGTTCGAGACCGCGGCGCCGCGCTGGGAAGACTGGGACGCGGCACGGCTGCCGCACTCGCGGCTCGTCGCGCGCGAGCCGGACGTGATCGGCTGGGCCGCGCTCAGCCCGGTGTCGAAGCGCGCGTGCTACGCCGGAGTCGCCGAGATCGGCATCTACGTGACCGCGTCGGCGCGCGGCCGCGGCGTCGGTCGCGGCCTCCTCGAGGCGCTGATCGCGTCGGCGGAGCGCGCGGGAATCTGGACGCTCCAAGGCGCGACGATCGCCTCGAATGCGCCGAGCCTCGCGCTCCAGGTCGCGTGCGGGTTTCGCATCGTCGGACAGCGCGAGCGCATCGCGAAGCGCGACGGCCGCTGGCACGACACGGTGCTGACCGAGCGCCGCAGCGCGCGCGTCGGCGTCGATTAGTCGAGGTTACGTTCTCGGCTCGGCGGCGACCGCGACGACGGCCGCGGCATACGCCGTTGCCGCCGCTTCGCAGGCTTCGAGCGTGCCGGTCAGCCACGCGGCCGCGAAGTTCGTCTCGGTCGGCGGCGTCATGATCTTCACGGCGCGCACGTCGGCGGCCTTGAGCGCGGCATCGAGCGCGATCGAGGCCTCGATCGGCGGCGCGACGAGATACGCCATCGGCTCGCCGGGCGCGAGGCCGGCTTCGCGCGCCAGATACTCGCCGATCGACGCGATCACGTGCGGGAACACGGTCACGCTTGCCTTGGCATCGGCGGCGTAAAAGCACGCGTCGTGGGCGAGGCAGCGCTCGAGCGCCGCGAGCCCGGCATCGATCGATTCCGGATCGGCCGCGCCGATCACGCCGAGGATCTCGCCCGACAGCCGGCCGCTCGCATGCGCGGCACCGGCGTAGAAGCTCTTCGCGAAGATCACGTCGATCGGCGCGTGCTTGGTCGCCTCGTCGAGCGCGACGTAGGTCGGATCGTCCTGATCGACGGTGACGAGGCCGAGCGCGACGTGCTTGGCCGGATCGCCGCCGTATGCCCGGACCATCTCGGCATCGGCGCGCGGCAGGCGGCGTATGGAAAGAATCGTCGGCGTGATCGGCTCGAGGATCATGTCTCCACCAGCTTCTGCCGGACCTGCGGCGGCCGCGGTGCGCGCTCGCCGGACAGGCCGAGGCGTGCGAGGTCGAGCGCGACGCCGCTCGTCTTCTGCTCGATCATCGCGGCGGCGAGTGCGGCGAGCCGATCGGCGGCATCTTCGATCGGCGTGCCGCGCGCGTGGATGTTCGAGATCATGTTGCGGTCGCCGTCGGTCTTGCCGATCTTCGGATCGTAAACGACGTACGCCGACAGGCCGTCGCCGGTGCCGAGGCCCGGGCGCTCGCCGAGCAGGATCATCGCGACCTTGGCGCGAACCTCGCTGCCGATCTCGTCCTCGAGCCACACGCGCGCGAACCGCGCGGCGACCGGCGTGCCCGTCGTCAGGCCGCGGCGCTGACACGCGCGCACGACGGCATCGTGCAGCGCCTTGCCCGAGCCCATGCACGCGACCGCCGACAAGCCATCGGCGACGACGATCTGGACGTCGGGACCTTGCGTCGCCTTCGCGCGCAGCTCGGACAGCGACGCGTCGGACAGCCGGCGTCCGAGATCGGGCCGGAGCAAGAACTCGCGGTGGCCGGTCACGCGCGAGACCAGCGGCAGAAACCCATTCGCAGCGGCCCAGTCGTCGGGAAGCTCGGCGCCGACCGCGGCGTGCGCGACCGCGAGCTCGGCCTGGAACTGCAAGACGACGTCCGTCGCGTAGCGCGTGCCGACGTGGCCGATGCCGACGAGCGCGGTCGTGTGCTTCGCCGCTTGGTCGGCGAACGCGCTCGGCTCGGGCCTCGGCGAGTACACGCGCGCCGGCGGTGCGGGCACGTCGGGCACGAGCGGAGGCGGAGGCAGCGGCTCGGCGGATCCGAGCGCGCCGCGAAGCGCCGCCATCAGCTGCCTCGTCCTGCTCACGGCCGAGGACGTCACCACGCGGCGCCGCGCCACGCAAGCGTGTCCGGCGTCGTCCGAGCGCCGGACGAGTTTGGCCGAGCGTCGGACACGCCGGACGCATCGCCTCGTGCGTTCGCGTAGTTCGGCGCGGCACGCGCGCTGCAATTCCACGCCACCATCATGCAAACGCGACTCTGCTTGTTCGTTGTCCTCGCGGCGTGCGGCCCGTCGGCCGCCGTCGTCCCCGATGCCGCGCCCGATGCGTCGATCGTTCCCACCAATCCCGCAGGCTCGTTCGCGATCGCGACGTCGATCGATCTGCCGGTGTTGCCGCCGCCCGCCGACGCGCTGATCGCCGAGCTCGACGACGCCACCGACGGTCCCGACGATCCCGCGCGGTTCTTGTGCGATCGGCTCGTCGCCGAGCTGCCATCGAGCTGGCAGGCGATCGCGGCCGGTGTCGCGGACGACGTCGTCGCGCCCGTGCTCGAGTCCGAGCTCGATCAGGTCGCGCCGAGCTTCGCGTCGGGCCTGCGCGCGCTCGCGGCCGGGCTCGGCGAGCTCGCGCATCACGCGCGGACGATCGAGACCTTCACGATCCAGCCGAACGGCGACGCGACGCGCACGATCACCGGCATCGCCTACGACGAAGCGTCGATCGACTTCGCCACCGAAGGCATGGCCGACGTCGTCGCGACCACGTCGGTCACGCTCGATGGCAGCGGCAGCCTCGCGATCGGCTCGCATCACGTCGAGCTGCCGTACGGCACGCTCTTGCGGCTCGGCTTCGATCGCCAGGTGATCCCGAACGTCGACTTCTCCGCCGGCGATCTCGCGACCGCGCTGCGCGATCTCGTCGATTGTCACCAGCTCGGCGAGCTGTTCGCCGCGAAGCTCGGCGTGGGGAGCGTCACGCTGTACGTGTCGGCGTGCGACGCCGGCATGGCCGCGCTCTCCGACGACTTCTACGCGCGGCTCGCGGCGATCGATACGTCCCCGCTCGCGTTCGACGTCGGCGGTGCCGCGACCGGCGTCGACGTCGATCACGACGGCACGATGGATCAGATCGACGGCGGCACGTGGACCGGCACGTCGTCCTACGCCGGTGCGGCCACGCCCGTCGTCGACGCGACGTTTGCTGGGGCACGAGCGGGAGCGCCGTAGGTCTCGAATGTTCGAAATGGCGCGTCGTTCGCCGGCACGGTCTCCGGCATCACGTTGCCGTTCTAGCTGCTAGCGAATCGCCGCGACGTCGCCGAACCGCGGGCCCGGCGCGTCGCCGACCCAGATGCCCGAGGCGTCGAGCCAGGCATCGAACTCCGGCGTCGGCTTCTTGTGAAGCAGGCGGCGCAGCGTCGGGATGTCGTGATAGCTCGTCGACTGGTAGTTCAGCATGATGTCGTCGCCGACCGGCAGCGACATCAAATACGTGCAGCCGGCCGCGCCGAGCAGAACCTTGAGGCTCTCGAGCTCGTCTTGCGACATCCGCGCGTGATAGGTGAAGCACGCGTCGCAGCCCATCGGCAGGCCGAGCAGCTTGCCCATGCAGTGATCCTCGAGCGCGGCGCGCGAGATCTGCGGACCGTCCTCGAGGTACTCGGGACCGATGAAGCCGACGACCGTGTTGACGAGGAACGGCTTGTAGCGGCGCGCGAGCCCGTACGCGCGCGCTTCGATCGTGACCTGATCGGCGCCGTGGTTGGTTCCCGACGACAGCGCCGAGCCCTGACCGGTCTCGAAGTACATGCGGTTGGGGCCGCGCGTCGAGCCGCGCTCTTTCATCATCGCCCACGCTTCGTCGAGCAGCTTCACGCTGATCCCGAACGCGCGGTTGCCGCCTTCGCTGCCGGCGAGCGACTGGAACATCAGGTCCATCGGGCAGCGATGCTGCTCGAGCGCCTTCATCTGCACGGTCACGTGTGACAGCACGCAGTGCTGCGTCGGGATCGCGTTGCGCCGGAGCACCTCGTCGATCGCGGTGAGGATCTCGGCCGTCGATTCGGGCGAGTCCGTCGCCGGGTTCACGCCGATCACCGCATCGCCGCAGCCGTACGACAGGCCCTCGCGCATCGATGCGAGGATCCCGAGCACGTCATCGGTCGGGTGATTCGGCTGGCAGCGCGACGACAGCCGGCCGGGCAGGCCGAGCGTCGAGTTGGCGCGCACGACGACCTGGCACTTCGCGCCGACGGTCATCAGGTCGAAGTTGGACATGAGCTTCGCGGCGGCCGCGACCATCTCGGGCGTGAGCCCGGGCGCGATCGCGCGCAGCGTGGGGCCCGTTGTCTCGACGTCGAGCAACCACTCGCGAAACTGGCCGACCGTCAGGTGTGATACGGCCCGGTACGCTTGATCGTCGAGGTCGTGCTCGACGGTGCGCGTCAGCTCGTCGTCCTCGTAGGGCACGACCGGATTCATGCGCAGGTCCGCCAGCGTGAGCTCGGCGAGCACCGCGCGCGCGGCGACGCGCTCGACGGCATCGCGGGCCGAAACGCCCGCGAGATCGTCGCCGCTCTTGGGCGGGTTCGCTTTCGCGAGCACCTCCTTCACGGAGGCGAAGCGGTAGCGCACGCCTCGAATCGAGCTGACGAGCTGCAAGCGCCGCGCATCCTAACGGAACAGACCTTACGCGTGGCCGAAAACGCGCGGGCGACTCGAAATCGTACTAACGTGCGTGCCCTATGAAGCACCTCGCTATTGTCGCGCTGATCGTCGCGACTGCTGCTTGCAACACCAAAGCGAAAGAGAATCCACCGACGACGGGCTCGGCGACCACGGGCTCGGCGATGGCCGGCTCGGCAGCCGCGGGCTCGGCGATGGCCGGTTCGGACACTGGCTCGGCGGCGATGGCCGGTTCGGACACCGGCTCGGCGGCGATGGCCGGCTCGGGCTCGGCGGCCGCGATGGCCGGCTCGGCGGCGGGCTCGGACAGCTTCAACTGGGAAGCGATGTCGCACGAGCAGCGCGCCGACTACATGAAGAAGACCGTCATGCCCGAGATGAAGACGGTGTTCCAGACGTTCGACGCGAAGCACTACGAAAAGTTCAACTGCAAGACCTGCCACGGCAAGGATCCGAAGGCGTCGAAGTTCAAGATGCCGAACCCGGAGCTGCCGAAGCTCGACTTCGCGGCGCTCAAGTCCGGCAAGGTCAAGCCGGATGTCATGAAGGTGGCGAAGTTCATGGGCGAGGAAGTCACGCCGAAGATGGCCGAGCTCATGCACATGAAGAAGTTCGACCCGGCCGCGCCGGCGCCGGACCAGTTCGGCTGCCTGAACTGCCACGTCGAGAAGAAGTAGTCGTCTAGCGGCGCGGCGTCGGAAGGCGCTGCACCAGCTCGTGACCCACCGCCTGACTCGGTGGCTGCGCGTCGCGCGCCACGAGCATGATGACCCAGCCGAGCCACGCCGCGACGATCGCGGCGGCGAGCCCGATGCTGGCCAGCACCAGCGGCGCCGCATCGCCGAGCTGGTGCGTGCGCGCATAGCCGTGGAAGATCGTCGCGAACGCCGCCGAGAACGCGATCAGCGCGACGATGCCGCACAGCGCGTGGCGACGCCCGAGCGCGCGCAGCCGCGGCAACGGCGCTAGCGCGGCCAGATCGACGATCGACGGCACCACGGCGACGATCGCCACCACGACGCTCGCCGCGCTCGCGTACAGCGCCGCGCGATACCACGCGACTCCGCCGCCAACTGCGTGGCCGATCAGCGTCGCCACGGTCGCGGCGTACAGCACGATCGGAAACTCGACGAGGAGCGGATGGATCGGGTCGGTCGCGACGCGCGCGTGAACCGGCATGATCGCCGAGCGTGCACGGCACGTGCCCTCACTACGCCGCGGGCGTACGAAGTGCTCGTACGCGGGGCTGCCGCGCGACGAACGCGGCGCCGAGCGCGCTCGCGATGGCGATACCGACGCTCGCCATCTCGTAGAACCGAAGCAACGGGGCCGCGCCGACGCGATGGGGACCGAACCAATCGTCGAACATCGTCCACTGGAACGCCACGGCGAGCGCGGCTGCTGCACCGGCGGCTGCACCGATCGCCCAGCCGCGGCGCAGGACCACGCCGGCGATCGCGACGATGACCAGCGACGCCGCGAGCACGCCGAACGGGTTCGCGTCGAACGCGTACGAGCCGTAGAAGATCACGCCGCGCGACGCGCCGTCGTAGGCGACGCCCAGCAGGACGAGCGCGAGTGCTGCGCGCGTGATCTCTCCGCGCCGCCACGGCATCAGGAAGGCGACCGCACCCAGCGTCGCGATGTCGTGCACCCCGAAATAATGGAACAGCACGAGCGGGACGCTGCACGCGCAGGCAAACCCGAGCGCGAGCGGCCGCGCCCAGCGCTTGCGCAGCGCGAGCGCACCGATCACGCCGAGCCACGCGACCACGGACGCGACCAGCGTGGCCGGCGCGCGCGGCGACTCGATCACGTGCGTCAGTGCGTACAGCGCCGGGGCGCCGAGCAACAGCGCGGCGCTCCACGCACGTGCACGCGACAGCCGCGCGCCGAACGGCGAGCGCACGCGCGCATGCTCGCGCGCGATCTGACGCGGGTCGCCAACCCGGCGGCAAGCGAGCGCGGTGGCCTCGCCGGGCGCGACGCCCCGCGCGCACAGCTCGGTCGCGAGGTCGCGGATGTGATCCTCGATCTCGTCGAGGTCGGCGCGCGCGAGCTCGGCCTCGGCACGCATCTGATCGAGGTACTGCCGGATCGTCTCGTCGTCGCTCATGCCGGCCTCCACGCCTTGTCGAGCGCGGCGCCGATCACGTCCCACTGCCGGCGCTCTTCGGTGAGGGCGCGCCGACCGTCTGCACACAGCTTGTAATACCGGCGCTTGCGGCCGGTCTCGCCGACGCCTTCGTACGACTCGATCAGGCCCTGATCTTCGAGCCGGTGCAGGACCGGGTAGAGCATGCCTTCCGACCACTCGAGCTCGCCGCCGGACAGCTCGCGCACGGCTTGAATGATCGCGTAGCCGTAGCTCGGGCCCTTGTTGAGGATCGCGAGCAAGAGCGGCGTGGCCGACGCCGCCACCAGCTCTTTTCCGATCCGTTCGCGTTGCCTCATGCCTCTATGCATAGAGATGCTAGGTATAGCTGTCAAGAGGCACGTGGGTTGCTGACTTCAGCAGAGCATGCGCGCCGTGCTGCTGCTGCTCGCGGCCGCGGCGAGCGCTCGTGCCTCGCCGCCGCCAGTCGTCGGCGGATCGCCCGCGCCGCCGAATACGTGGCCCGACGCGGTGGCCGTGATCGGACACGCCGGGACATGCAGCGGGACGTTGATCGGCTCGGACCTCGTGCTGACCGCGGGGCATTGCTCCGAGATCGAGCCGGCGCAGATCGTCGCCGATACGGTCGACTACACGCGCGGGGGCGTCGGCGTCGAGGTCGCGCAGACGATCGTGCATCCGGGCTGGGCGAGCGGCTACGACGCCGCGGTGCTCGTGCTCGCCACGCCGGTGCCAGGCATCGCGCCGCGCGCGATCGGCACCGCGTGCACGTTCGACGCGTTCGATGCCGGCACCGCGGTCGAGCTCGTCGGCTTCGGGCTCACGGACGCCGGCGCGAACACGGTGCTGCACGAAGCGTCGGTGCCGGTCACCGATCCGGCGTGCACCGACGGCGATGGTTGTCGCGCATCGATCGCGCCGGGCGGCGAGTTCGTCGCGGGCGGCGACGGCGTCGACACGTGCAACGGCGACTCGGGCGGGCCGGTATACCTGGCGACTCCGCGCGGCGAGGTCGTCGTCGGCGTCGTGTCGCGCGGCGTCGCCGCTGCGAGCACCGCGTGCGGCGGCGGCGGCATCTACGTGCGCACCGACAAGCTCGCCGGCTGGCTCGCCGACGTCGCCTCCGAGATCGCGACCGACGTCACGATCGACGCGTGCGGATCCGGCGTCGCGCCTGCCGTCGCGCAGCCCGCGGCCGACGTCGACGGAGGCTGCGACGCCTCCCGCGGACAGGCCGGTCTGTTCGTCGCGCTGGCGGCGCTGCTTGTCCGGCGACGACGTCCGAACGCCGGACACGCTCGTCCGAGTCCGGGACAAGGCGCGCGCTAGCTCCGCGAGATCACGCGCGCGCATGCTGGCCGAGCGGTTGCTGTATGCGCCGCCATGTTCTCGCTCCTCGCGCTCGTCGCCCCCGTGGTCGGCGGCTCGCCGGTGTCGCCCGACGAGTTTCCCGATGTCGTGCTCGTCGCCGGCTGGACCGGCTTGTGCTCGGGCACGCTGATCGCGCCCGACGTCGTGCTCACCGCCGGTCATTGCGCCGAGATCGATCCTCAAGCCGTGCTGGTCGGCAGCGTCGACTACGGCGCGCCGGGCGGCGACCTCGTGCCGATCGATCGCGTGGTCGCGTATCCCGACTGGCAGCACGCGTACGACGTCGCGGTCGTCGTGCTCGCCGAGCCGATCGCAGGCGTCGCGCCGCGCGCGATCGCCGAGAGCTGCGCCGGGATCACCGGCGACCTGCGCGTGCTCGGCTTCGGCCTCGCCGATCCGGCCGGCAGCGGCGCGAGCTCCTCGCTCGAGACTGCGCTCGTGCCGGTCGACGATGCCGACTGCACGCACGATCCCGCGTGCGATGCGGCCATCGCGCCTGGCGGCGAGCTCGTCGCGGGCGGTGGTGGCGCCACCGCGTGCTTCGGCGATTCGGGCGGCCCGTTGCTCGCCGGCGACGCGCTGGTCGGCATCGTGTCGCGCGCGACCGGCGAAGCGACCACGCCGTGCGGCGGTGCCGCCGTCTACGAGCGCGCCGATCGCGTGGTCGGCTGGATCGAGCAAACGACCGGCCGCGCGGTCAGACGCACGCCGTGCGAGTTCGATGCACCACCACCCGGCGACGGTTGCGCGGTTTTTCCTGGGGCATCGCCGTGTCTGGCGCTCGTTCCGATCCTCCGACGGAGGCGACGCACGTGATACAACCCGCCGACATGGCGAAGATCAAGGTCAAGAACCCCGTCGTCGAGATGGACGGCGACGAGATGACCCGCATCATCTGGAAGTTCATCAAGGACAAGCTGATCCTCCCGTACCTCGAGATCGATCTGAAGTACTTCGATCTCGGCATCGAGCATCGCGATCAGACGCACGATCAAGTCACCGTCGATTCCGCGAATGCCACGAAGCAGTACGGCGTGGCAGTCAAGTGCGCGACGATCACGCCCGACGAGGCGCGCGTCAAAGAGTTCAACCTCAAGGAGATGTGGAAGTCTCCGAACGGCACGATCCGCAACATCATCGGCGGAACGATCTTCCGCGAGCCGATCATCTGCCGGAACGTGCCGCGGCTCGTCCCCGGCTGGACCAAGCCGATCGTCGTCGGCCGTCACGCCTATGGCGACCAGTACCGCGCGACCGACTTCGTCGTTCCCGGTCCCGGCACGCTGACGATGACGTTCACGCCGGCCGGCGGCGGCAAGGCCATCGAGCACAAGGTGTTCGATTTCCCGGGCGGCGGCGTCGCGCTCGGCATGTACAACCTCGACGAGTCGATCATCGGGTTCGCGAAGAGCTGCTTCAACTACGGGCTCAACCGCAAGTGGCCGGTGTACCTGTCGACGAAGAACACGATCCTCAAGCGCTACGACGGTCGCTTCAAGGATCTGTTCCAGCAGGTGTTCGACGCGGAGTTCAAGGACAAGTTCGCCGCGGCGAAGATCGTCTACGAGCACCGGCTTATCGACGACATGGTCGCGTCCGCGCTCAAGTGGGACGGCAACTTCGTGTGGGCGTGCAAGAACTACGACGGCGACGTCCAGTCGGACTCGATCGCGCAGGGCTTCGGCTCGCTCGGCCTCATGACCTCGGTGCTGATGACGCCCGATGGCCACACGATCGAAGCCGAGGCCGCGCACGGCACGGTGACGCGTCACTACCGCGAGCACCAGAAGGGCCGGCCGACGTCGACGAACCCGATCGCGTCGATCTTCGCGTGGACGCAGGGCCTCAAGTACCGCGGTCAGTTCGACAACACGCCCGACGTGGTCGCGTTCGCGAGCGCGCTCGAGACCGTGTGCGTCGAGACCGTCGAGTCAGGCAAGATGACGAAGGACCTCGCGATCCTCATCGGGCCCAACCAGCCCCACCTGACGACCGAGCAGTTCCTCGACGCGCTCGACGCCAACTTGCAGCACAAGCTCAAGGGCTGAACGTGATCGCCTGATCGGTCTGCGACTTGTACTGGGCGCCGATCCAGTCACCGGGTCGCTCGGCCTGATCGAGCTCGAATTCGTCGATCGATCCGTTGAGCTGGGCGCCGAGCGTGAACACGTCGGTGTTGTCCAGCGCGAGCCTCGAGCCGACCAGACCGTCGGACTCGAGCTCGAGCCCGTTCACGTACGCTCGCAGCGTGTCGCCGTCGTAGGTGTACGCGAAGTACGTCCATTGCCGGAACGTGAACGCGAGCGTCGGCGTGAACGTCGGTGAGGTGCCGCCGTCGAAGTTGAATGTCACCGCGAACTGCGGCAGTGGCAGCGTCTCGATGATCGTGCCGTTGGCGATCCCGCCGCCACGGTTCAACACGACCGGCGACGCACCGGTCGTCCCCGGCGCATAGTTGGCGTACATCCAGAAGCCGAGCGTGAAGCTCGACCAGTGGTCGTAGAGCATCTGGCTGTTCGCGAACGAGACTTGCCCGCCGTTGACGAACCCGCCGGCGGTGCCGATCTGACCGTCGGGCGCGGCCGCGACCATCGCGTTCGCGCTCGGCGGATAGCTGCCG
>Ga0268266_10003819_pt1 | contig 14741 bp, 12 predicted proteins | sample KBSS13metaG_FD_190356 | JGI IMG/M metagenome (GOLD analysis project Ga0268266, IMG submission 190356) | Switchgrass rhizosphere microbial communities from Kellogg Biological Station, Michigan, USA - KBS S1-3 metaG (SPAdes) (version 2) | ecosystem: Host-associated > Plants > Roots > Rhizosphere...
AAGCTTGAGCCGGAGATGATCATGTCGACCGAGCCGAGCGAAAGGCCCTGGTTGATGTCGGTTTCCTTGCCGAGCTGCGAGGCCGGGTAGACGTCAATCTGGTAACGGCCGTTGGTGCGCTTGTTGATTTCACCGGCGGCCCAGACCGAGGCCGTATGGAACGGCTCCGACGTCTCGTAAACATGCGCCCATTTGAGCTTGGTCTGAGCCATGCCGGGCGTGGTGGCGGCCATCAGCGTCGCGGCTGACGCAGCCATTGCAATCGTCAATTTCTTCAACATCTGAATTCCTCCCTGCTCCAATTTGCTTTTGTTACTCAACCGGTGCGGCATTTCGCCGAACCGCTCGAATTCTTCTCGCTCAGCCGTTCCTCGCGCGGGCGCGGGATGTGGGCGAGGCCTCAGTTCCAAAATTCTGCGCAAAGCGGGCCTGCGACCGCGCCAGATGCTCGCGCATCGCCACGCGGGCCGCGTCCGGGTCACGGGCGGCAACGGCGTCGCGGATCGCCCGGTGCTCGGCCAGTGCCGCGTTCCAGGATTGCGGGTTCTCGAAATAATGCGCGAGCTTGGCGAAATACGGATTGAGCCGCTGGTCGAACAACTCGCCAACCACGCGAACCAATACGGCGTTGTCGAGACATCCCGCTACCGCAACATGAAACGCGCGGTCATGGAACATCGAGGCTTCGCCCGGATGCTGCACATTGGCCATCGCCTCCAGCGAAGCGTCGATGCGCGCGATGTCCTCAGGTGTCGCCACCCTCGCCGCCTGCTCGGCGATGGCGCCTTCGATGAATTCGCGGGCGCGCAGCAGTTCGAACGGGCCTTCGATCTCGGCCGCCGCCGGCGCGAGCTGCGCGAGCGCCGCCGGCTCACTGACGTAAATTCCGGAGCCGACGCGAATCCGGACGCGGCCCTCGACTTCCAGCGCGATCAGGGCCTCGCGCACGGTCGGCCGCGACACCTTCAACTGTTCGGCAAGATCGCGCTCGGTCGGAAGCCGGCTGCCCACGGCGTATTCGCCGCTGTCGATCAAGGCGCGGAGCTGATCGGCAACCTGGCGATAAAGGCGTCGTGCTTCCACAGCTTCGAGCGGCACGCTCGGCTCTCCCTGACGATCCCTGAAGCGAAACGATTCTTCTTGCTTTGGTCGGGCTAGACCAATAATCGGATAATTGGCCTGACCAATTGACCGAGAATTGATGGATCGAGCCTGCGATGTCAAGCGAAACCGCGAAAATCCCGCCTTCCGGCCCCAAAGACGGCGGTTCCCGCCTGTCCAACAGCAATCTCGACAGGCTTCCCGGCCATGTCAGGCGTCCGGCCTATGACCGCTCGAGGGTCACGCCGGGCATCGTTCATCTCGGAATCGGTGCGTTCCACCGCGCGCACCAGGCGGTGGTGATCGACGACCTCCTCGCCGGCGGCGCCACCGAATGGGGCATCGTCGGGGCCAGCCTGCGCAGTCCGGGAACGCGCGATGCCCTCGCCCCGCAGGACTGCCTCTACACACTTGCCGTTCGCTCCGGCGCGGGCACCGAGCACCGGATCATCGGCTCGGTTCTCGCCACCGAAGTCGCTAGCGAGAAACCCGAGCAGTTGATTGCGCGGATGGCTAGCCCGGCGACGCGCATCGTCTCGCTGACGGTGACCGAGAAGGGCTATTGTCACACACCGCAAACCGGCGATCTCGACGAGCATCATCCCGACATCGTCCAAGACCTGCAGAATCCGGACATGCCGCGCTCGGCGATCGGATTTCTGGTGGCCGCGCTGGCGCAGCGGCAGAAGGCGGGTGTCGCGCCCTTCACGGTGCTGTCGTGCGATAATCTTTCGGCCAACGGCCACACGGTGGGACGGATCGTGACGCAATTCGCCGCCTTGCGATCGGCCGACCTCGCCAAATGGATCGAAGCGGAAGTCGCCTTCCCCTCCACCATGGTGGACCGGATCGTGCCTGAGACCACTGACATCGATCGCGCTGAGATTTCGGGCGCGCTCGGCATGACGGACGCGTGGCCGGTGATGACGGAGCCGTTCATGCAATGGATCGTCGAAGACCGCTTTCCGGCAGGCCGGCCGGATTTCGCGGCCGCCGGCGTGCAGATGGTCTCCGACGTGACGCCGTTCGAGCACATGAAATTGCGGCTGCTGAATGCCAGTCATTCGGCGCTGGCCTATCTCGGCTATCTCGCCGGCCATGAGACCATCGCTTCCACCATGACCGACCATCGCTTTGCAGCGTTTGCCCGACAGTTCATGCAGGACGCGGCGCCGACGCTCACGATGCCCGAAGGCACCGACCTCGCCGCCTACAGCGCGTCGCTGCTGCAGCGCTTTTCCAATGCCGCCCTGCACCACCGCACCTGGCAGATCGCGATGGATGGATCGCAGAAACTGCCGCAGCGGCTGCTCGCCACCATCCAGGACCGGTTGCGGCTGGGTCTCCCGATCGACACGCACGCGCTCGCGGTGGCGGGCTGGATGCGTTACGTCACCGGCAAGGACGAACAGGGACGCGCCATCGACGTGCGCGATCCGCTCGCCAAGGAATTGTTTGGGATCGCCGAACGCGCCGGCCCAATCGCGGATCGTCTTGCGCCTGCGCTACTGGAAGTGCACTCGATCTTCGGCGCTATCGGCAACGATCCCCGCATGCGCGCTGCCGTGACAGAGGCGCTGACGAAACTCTATACGCTCGGAGCGCGGCAAGCGGTGCAGACGTTTCGGCCGAGATGATTTCGTTCTGGCCGTCCACGCGAGGTTCGAGCGCTTATCACCACTTCCACCAGTTTTTCTTGCCGGACGAAGTACTGATGTATGCTACCGCATGCGGTACAAATATCCCACCTTCCCTTTTATAGGATAGTTTGAAGGCGTCTGATTGGCCTTCGATCTCAATCTTGCCTTCTGGAAGAGGTTTGCCCGAGCGGAGCAGCATTTCCGCCGTCAGGTAGGCATGCGACATGACGGTCCCCAGATCCAAGGATCCCGTTGCATATTCTAGATCTGCAAACCCGAAGTAATGCAGTCCCAACGTACCTCCGATCGTCCCCTCGGGCGTTTTGTAGTGCATGATGCGCACCCACAACGGAACGACGTTCCTATCCGGCTGACCGATGTTTTTCGTCAAGTCAACGAACTGCCTGGCCTCCATACAGTTTGAGCCATCCACCCATTTGATCCCGATACATGGGACAAGCCTGGCGATGACCGCGGCAAGCAATGTAACCGCTCTGGCCTGCTTCAACAGCCCCGTTTGATCAACCGTGTCCCGCGTGGCAGCGATAAGAAAATAAGCCGTGTGCTCGGCAGCGTCGGCTTCGGCGTTTGTCCAAATGTGATTTGCGAAATGCTCACGTTCTACAATCGTCACCTCGGCTGGATTGGAGACAACGACGACAGACATGGGTTCGTCATCGATGACGATTGTACTGGTACCCGAACTGGCATTGAGTTCAGGAGCGCTAGCCCAATCGCCGAATTTTGCTTGAGGCGCGATCCGCGTCAGCTCCGATTGAATTTGGGAGATGCTTAGAGGCTTAACTTCCCTAAGCAACAGCATTGCGGAAAACTTCATTTAGAAATTCCTGATGTTTCGGGAAATCCTTGCCAGCAAGAACAACTACCTTAGCGTGTTGACGAGCGCAACGATGGCTTGACGCAAAAGTTGTGGGCCGCAGCCGTCTCCGGATGACGCTATGGATCGTCAGGAGAATTGCGAGGCCCCGGGCCTGCATACTTCGAGACACTTGCTTCGAAAGCTGCTCAGGATTGAGGGAGCGCGTCGTGGAGCGGAAGTTAGCGCGGCACCACTGCCGTCGCTTCGATCTCGACCCGTGCCGCCTTCTCGACCAGGCGCACCACCTGAACCAGCGCCATGGCGGGATAATGCGCGCCAAAAATCTCGCGATAGGCGCGGCCGAGCTCTTTCAGGCTGGCGAGATATTCCTCGATATCGACGACATACCAGGTCAGCCGCACCAGATGTTCGGGCCTGGCGCCGCCCTCGGCAAGAATCGCAGAAATATTGGAGAGCGCCTGGCGTACCTGCGCGACGAAGTCCGGCGCCAGATGCCCTTGCGCGTCCCAGCCGATCACGCCGCCGGTCATCACAAGCCGGCCATCGGCCGCCATGCCGTTGGCATAGCCTTTCGGCATCGGCCAGCCGCTCGGCTGCAGCACTCGTGGACCCGACAGCGAGGTATCGGCTCTGGGGTCGGGCACCACACTCAGTGTGGGACCTTTGGGGGTGGTCACCGGCTTTCTCCGTCAGTTCGTGTCATTCCGCGGCGACGCCTGGCGACGCAGGGCCGGCCGCAGCCATCTGCCGGAGCGCAAAGCGCCTCAGCTTGCCGGTCTCGGTCTTCGGCAGTTGCGCGACATATTCGATCGCACGCGGATATTTGTACGGTGCAATGGTCTGCTTGACGTGATCCTGCAGCGCCTGCGTCAGCGCGGTGTCGCCCTCGGCGCCCCCCGCCAGAACCACATAGGCCTTGACGATCATGCCGCGCGCCTCGTCGGGCGCGCCGACTACGCCGCATTCGGCGACGGCAGCATGCGACAGCAACGCCGCCTCGACCTCGGGGCCTGCGATGTTGTAACCGGAGGAGACGATCATGTCGTCCGAACGCGCGACAAAGGACAACCGGCCGGTCGCGTCGCGGACAAAGGAATCGCCTGTCAGGTTCCAGCCGTCGCGCACATAGTTCGATTGCCTGCTGTCGGCGAGATAGCGGCACCCGGTCGGACCGCGCACCGCGAGCTTGCCGACGGTACCCGGCGGCAACTCGTTCATGTCGTCGTCAACGATCCTTGCCTCGTAGCCCGCCACGGGATGTCCCGTCGTGCCCGCGACGGCGTCGCCGACCCGGTTCGTGATAAAGATGTGCAGCAGTTCGGTCGAGCCGATGCCATCGAGGATGGTCTTGCCGGTCCTGCGGATCCAGTTTTCGAACACCGGCGCCGGTAGTGTCTCGCCGGCAGAGACCGCAATCCGTAGCGACGACAGATCGGCACCCTTGTCCATCGCCGCCATCATCGCGCGATACGCCGTCGGCGAAGTGAAGCAGATCGTCGCCTTGTAGGTCTCGATGATCTTGATCATCTCGGGCGGTGCGGCATTCTCCAGCAGCGTTGCGGTCGCGCCGAACCGCAACGGGAAGATCGCCAGTCCGCCGAGCCCGAACGTAAAGGCCAGCGGCGGCGAGCCGACGAAGACGTCGTCCTCGGTGACACCGAGCACTTCCCTGCCGTAGCCGTCCGCAACGATCATGAGATCACGATGGAAATGCATCGTGGCTTTCGGCTCGCCCGTGGTGCCCGAGGTAAACCCGAGCAGCGCGACGTCGTCGCGGCCCGTCCTGACGGCGTCGAACTTCACCGGCTTGTTCAGCGCCACCCGGTCGAGTTCGGCATCGTGATTGGACGTGCCGTCGAAATTCACGACCTGCTTGAGGAATTTGCTGGTCTTCGCGCACGCGACCAGCTCATCGGCAATGCGGCTGTCGGTCAGCGCCAGCGCGATCTCGGCCTTGTCGACGATCTTGCCGAGTTCACCGGCGCGCAACATCGGCATGGTGTTGACGACGACGGCGCCAGCCTTGGTCGCCGCAAGCCAGGCCGCAACCAGCGCCGGGTTGTTACCGGAGCGGATCAGGACGCGGTTTCCCGGCTTGACGCCATAGTTCTCCACTAGCGCATGCGCCAGGCGGTTGGACCAGTCGGCCAGTTCCTTGTAGGTCCGCTGGCGGCCATTGCCGATCAGCGCGATCCGGTCGCCCCAGCCCTTCTCAACAATTCGATCGGTCAGTTCGACCGCGGCATTCAAATACTCCGGGTATTGAAACTCCGGTCGGTCGAGCAGCAGGTCCGGCCATTGCTCCGACGGCGGCAGGTTTCGCCGGGAAAAATCATCGACATGGCCGGATGGACCAAGAGACGGACCGGCGGTCCGGCCGGGAGTTCTACCTGACATTTCCATCTCCCCTCGCTTCCATCGATGAAAGGCTCGAGATCAATATCGAGGACGCCCGGCAACGCCGTCTCATAAATCATTTTAGGCTTAAAGCAATTTTACGCAAGAGCGAAATCATGACCTTCCACCGCCGGGAAACGGCCTGCCGCTGCGGGTCGGAACCCGCCGCCTAGACCCCGCAGAGGCAAGGAAGCGGCTACGGGAGCCGCATCGGCCCCACGGACGGTGCCGCCACTCCGCGTTCTCCGAACTATTCGTTGGCCTCGGGCGGCAAGAAATTCACCTCGTGCTGCGCGGAGATCCGAACCACCTCTGCGGGGTCGGTCAAATTGTGCAACTGGTTGAACAACGCCTCGAGCTTCTGCATCGGCGACACCCAGAAGAGCGCCCGCGCCGGCTTGTCTGACTTGTTGAAGTAGCCATGCGGAATGCCGCGCGGTAGGCGCACCAGATCGCCGGCCTTGGCCTGCACCCAGACGCCATCGAGCTTGAGATCCAGTACGCCTTCCTGCACCAGGATGAACTCGTCCTGCGTGGGATGAATGTGCACCGGCACGAACTGGCCGGGCTCGCTGTTGGTCTCAAATGCAAAGGTGGAATCGGTCACGGCCTTGGGGAAGTAAACCTGACCAAGAATATTCCAGCTCTTGCCACCGTAACCGGCGCCGCTGGCAGTGATGCCTTTCTCAAGTGCAGCCATGTCATCCCTCTCCTCTGTCGCAGTTTGAATACATACTTCACGAGGCATTTGCCGACTCAATAGACCCACGCTCGCCGCGCGAGACGAACTAGCGCCCGGCCAGTTGCTTCAGCCGCAGTGTCATTGGCGAATTAGGATCCGCGAGTGGCGCGATGGCGGTGAAATGGTTGGCGTCGGGAATGGCCGCAAATCGCGTCGCGATGCCGGCAGCGTTCCAGCCATCGACGATGGTGCGGCTCTGCCGGAGATATTCGGCGCTCTCATTGCCTCCGACCACCGCATCCAGCGTGCCGTGCGACGGCGATTTCCAGAACAAGGGGCTCACCGCCCTCGCCGACACATCATCGAGCTTCAAGGCGGTGTTGATGGACGTACTGACCAGCGGACGTAGATCGAACAGGCCCGAAATGGCATAGGCCGCCGTCACGAGCTGGGCCGGTAGCGACGCGTCGAATGCGCGCCAGTCGGTTGCCAGCATGCAGGCGGCGAGATGTCCGCCGGCGGAATGACCGCTGACGACCAGCGGCCGCCCGAGTTTTGCGAGCTCCCGCGAGGCCGCGCGCATCTGGCCGACGATCTCGGCGACGGAAACTGCGGGACACAAATCGTAGCTCGGCACGGCAACATCGATGCCATGGGCATTCAGCCCGGACGCGAGATGACTGAAGAACGAACCATCCAGCGCCTGCCAATAGCCGCCGTGGATGAAGACGACGATCGCGCCTACACCATCGCCGGAAAACAGATCGATCCGGTTGCGCTCGCCCGTTCCGTACCGGATCACCTTGAGGTCCGCCTGGTGCGCCTCGCGGTAGGCCGCCGCATCGCGCGACCAACCGGCGATGATCGCGGGATTCTCCGGAACCCGCGCGCGATTATTGTATTCGACCTCGTAGTTCACTTCCGCGCTCAACGACCACCCCTTCCGCACCGGCCTCAGCCGGCTCGCGCCTTCGCGGACTTCTGTGCCGACGCCTTGGTCTTGGCCAGAAGACGCATCAGCTCGCGGACGTCCTTTGGCGTCAAGTCGCCGAAGACATCGGCAATCCACAATTCATGCTCCGCTGCCATCTTGCGGAATTCGGCCCGTCCCGCCTTGGTCAGGCGGATCACCTGCACGCGGCGGTCAGCATCCGATGTGCGGCGGTCGAGATGGCCGGATTCGACGAGCCGTTCGACCAGTCCGGTGACGTTGCCGTTCGAGACCATCATCCGCTTGGACACATCGGACAGCGTCATGCCTTCCGGCACCTTGTCGAGCTGGGCCATCAGGTCGAACCGTGGCAGCGTGACGTCGAAGCGCTCGCGCAGACGGCTGCGCACCTCGCCCTCGATCAGGGTCGTGCAGGTCAGCAGGCGAAGCCACAGCCTGAGTTCATCGCCATGATGTTCCGGGAGTTCGACGGCCTTGGTCTCTGAATCGAGGATCATAATGCAAATCGTGTCCGGCTTGGGCGTTCGGTGACCCGAACGGCGCTGCATGCGATCATCGCCCAGATTTCTTTAGGTTTCAAGCAATTGGCGCATGGCTTGCATGGTGCCTTGCATGCTGACTTGCATGGATGCGTTCTGCTTGCAGGTGCCGTCACCGTCAGAATAAGCTGCAATCCGATCGTTTGGTGTGACTTGTAGTGTGGTTTGGGTTCGGCTGCAGAGGCCGGGTGGAGGAATATCATGAAGCCGTCGTTGAAGTTGGCCGGACTTGCCGTCTCGCTGGGTATTGCCGCCGCTCCGGCCGCAGCGCAGGAGAAGATCAAGGTCGGCATCATCGTGACGCTGTCGGGGCCCGCCGCCGTGCTCGGCCAGCAATCCCGCGACGGGTTTCAACTCGCGATAAAGGACCTCGGCGGCAAGATGGGCGGCAAGGATGTCGAAGTCGTCGTCGTCGACGACGAACTCAAGCCCGATGGTGCCGTGACCAAGGCCAAGGGCCTGCTGGAGCGCGAGAAGGTCGATTTCGTGGTCGGGCCAATCTTCTCCAACATCCTGCAGGCCATTCACCGGCCGGTGACCGAGAACAAGACGTTCCTGATCAGCCCGAATGCAGGGCCGTCGAGCTACGCCGGCAAGGAGTGCAACCCGTTCTTCTACGTGACCTCCTACCAGAACGACCAGGTTCACGAGATCCTCGGCAAGGTCGCGCAGGACCGCGGCTACAAGCGCGTGTACGTGCTGGTGCCGAACTATCAGGCCGGCAAGGATTCGGCGGCCGGATTCAAGCTCGACTACAAGGGCGAGATATCGGAGGAGAGCTACACGCCGCTCGGTACGCTGGACTTCCAGGTCGAGCTGACCAAGATCTCCTCCTCCAAGCCGGATGCGTTGTTCACCTTCATGCCGGGCGGCATGGGCGTCGGGCTCGTCAAGCAGTATCGGCAGGCCGGCCTCGCCGACAAGATCCCGGTGCTGTCGGCTTTCACCGTCGATGAATCCACCCTGCCCGCGCAGCAGGACGCCGCCGTCGGCATGTTCGGCGGCGCCAACTGGGCGCCGGACATGGACAATCCGCAGAGCAAGAAATTCGTCGCCGCCTACGAGGCGGCCTACAACAGCGTGCCCGGCACCTACGCCATGCAGGGCTACGATACGGCCCTGCTGATCGACAGCGCGGTGAAGGCGGTGAAGGGCGATCTCAAGAACAAGGACGCCGTGTCGGCCGCGCTGAAGAAAGCCGAGTTCACCTCGCTGCGCGGCGACTTCAAGTTCAACATCAACGGCTATCCAATCCAGAATTTCTATCTGACCAAGGTGGCGAAGCGGCCGGACGGGAAATTCCAGACCGAGATCGTCGAGAAGGTTTTTTCCAACTATGGCGACCGTTACGCCAAGGATTGCACCGCGAAATAATATCGGGAGGGATCAACCAATGAAGACCGAAATCGCCGGCATCACACGCGCCAATGAAGGCATCCAGGGAATCTCCTGGAACATCCTCGGCCAGACCTATGTGCCGAAGAACGTCAGCGAGCATTCCTTCTCATGGCATGCGACGTTCCCGGCCGAGACATTCGTGCCGCCGCATATTCATCCCGACCAGGACGAATATCTCTACATCCTGGAGGGCCAGCTAGACTTCTTCCTCGATGGCGCCGAAACGCAGGCCACGCCCGGCGATCTGGTGCGGCTGCCGATGGGCAAGCCGCACGGCATCTTCAACAAGTCCGGCCGCACCGCGAAGACGCTGTTCTGGGTGTCGCCGACGCGGCGGCTCTACGACCTGTTCTGGGCGATCCACAACATGAAGGAGCAGACGCCGGACGCGGTCGTGGCGCTCGCGGCCGAGCACAACATCCACTTCCTGCCGCCGCCTCCGGGGGCGTGAGTCGCCGATCCTCATGGATAGGAGCGCGTCTTCGCGCTGTCACCGGACGATGCTTCGCATCGCCGGGCGAACCATGAGGCCCCAGACGGGCCTTCATCCTTCGAGACGACCGCTTCGCGGTCTCCTCAGGATGAGGATCTCCTACGCCCGGACCGCTGCCAGCCCCAGTGGTGGCGGCGCGAAGCCGGCCTTGGAGGCATAGCCGCGCACGATCGCCTCGCGCTGGGCGTGGCTCAGCACCTTCTCGATATCGGCGAAACCATCGGGCGCCAGTTGTTCGACGGCGTCAATCACGCCCTCGGGACCGCCGCGGCGGTTCGAGCGCACGATCTCCGCCGTCATCGGCAGGCGCTTCTGCTCGTAGGCGACCAGCGCCTGACGCGGATGTTCGCTGCGCGCCAGTTCGTCGGCCAGCGCGCGGGCATCGAGGATCGCCTGCGACGCGCCGTTGGAACCGACCGGATACATCGGATGCGCGGCGTCGCCGAGCAGCGTCACCCGGCCCCAGGTCCAGTGCGGCAGCGGATCGCGGTCGCAGCACGGGTACTCATAGAATTCCGGCGTCGCCGAGATCAGGCTACGCACATCGACATACGGCACATTGAACCGCTCGACGTGCGGCATCAGCTCCTCGCGCTTGCCGGGCCGCGACCAGTCCTCACGGCGCGGCGGCTGCGAATTGCTCTCGCCGATCTTCACCAGCACGGCCCAGTTCGTCAGCCGGCTCGCCGGGCTCGATCCTTCCGCGATCGGATACACTACGACCTTGGCGTTCAGCCCACCGGCTACGATCATCGAACGGCCGGTCAGGAACGCCGGCCAGTCGCGCGCGCCGCGCCACAGCATCAGCCCGTTCCAGCACGGCGGCCCTTCATCCGGAAACAGCATCTCGCGCACCCGCGAATGAATGCCGTCGGCGCCAACAAGGATATCGCCGCGCGCGGTTTTGACATGGGCGCCGGTGCGGTCGAAGAAATGCGCCACCACGCCGCCCTCGTGCTGTGCAAACGCGCCGAGACGGCAACCGGTGTGGATCGCCTCCGGCCCGAGCCGCTCCTCGACGGCGCGATGGATCACGCTCTGCAGACGGCCACGATGAACGGAGAATTGCGGGACATCATGGCCAGCGTCGAGGCCGCGGGGCTCGCGCCAGACCTCCTGGCCATGGCGGTTCAGATAATACAAATCGTCGGTGCGAACCGCCGCGGCATCCAGCCGGTCCAACAGCCCGAGGCCGGCCAATTCGCGGATCGCATGCGGCAGCGTGTTGATGCCGACGCCGAGTTCGCGGATGCTGTCGGATTGCTCGAACAACTCGCAGTCGATGCCGCGCGCCCGCAACATCAGCGCGGTGGTGAGGCCCCCGATGCCGCCTCCGACGATGATTGCCTTCATCAGCTCGACTCCAACTCTACGCGCTGTTTCACCTCCCCCGCTTGCGGCGAGAAGGAGTGATAGAGCGTGCCATCCGCCCTATTCGGCCGCAAGCGGCTTTGTCGCCTCGGCTTTCAGCTCGGCACGGGTTTTCGGCTTACCCTTAATTTTGAGGTCCTCGAAATCCTGCCGGTCGCGCACGCTGTTGCGGAAGATCTGCTCCTTGCCCGGCAGATATTGGGGCGGACAGGCGATATCGGCGCCATACCAGGCGGCCGCCCGGATCGTGAAGGACGGATCGACCAGATGCGGCCGGCCCAGCGCCACCAGATCGGCACGCCCGGCGGCGAGGATGGTGTTGACCTGGTCTGCGGTGGTGATGTTTCCGACGCACATGGTCGCGACCCGCGCTTCGTTGCGAACCTGATCGGAGAACGGTGTCTGGAACATCCGGCCGTAGATCGGCTGCGCATCGCGCACGGTCTGACCGGTCGAGACATCGACCAGATCGACGCCGGCCTCGCCGAAGGCGCGTGCAACCGCCACCGCGTCGTCGCCGGTGATGCCGCCCGCGGCCCAGTCGGTGGCGGAGATGCGCACCGACATCGGCTTGTGCGCCGGCCACGCCGCGCGCATCGCCTCGAACACTTCCAGCGGATAGCGCAGCCGGTTCTCAAGCGAGCCGCCATATTCGTCGCTGCGCTGGTTGGTCAGCGGTGAAATGAAACTCGCCAGCAGATAGCCGTGGGCGCAGTGCAGTTCCAGCATGTCGAAGCCGCAGGCCTCGCCGCGCAGGGTCGCAATGACGAACTCCTGCTTGACGCGATCCATCGCGGCGCGATCCATCTCGCGCGGCATCTGGCTGTCGGGGAAGTAAGGCAATGGCGACGCCGAGATCGTGTCCCAGCCGCCCTGCTCCAGTGGCCGATCCATGCCCTCCCACATCAGTTTGGTCGCGCCCTTGCGGCCGGCGTGCCCAAGCTGCAGGCAGATCCTCGCCGCCGAATTGGCGTGGACGAAATCGACGATCCGCGTCCACGCGGCCTGCTGCTCGTCGTTCCACAGCCCGGTGCAGCCGGGCGTGATGCGGGCGTCGCGGCCGATGCAGGTCATCTCCGTGAATATCAGCCCGGCACCGCCGATGGCGCGCGAGCCGTAATGCACCAGATGGAAATTGCCGGGCACGCCCTCTTTCGCCGAGTACATGCACATCGGCGACACCACCGCACGGTTCGCAACCTGCATCTCGCGCAGCCTGAGCGGCTGGAACATCGGCGCCACAGGCTTGTCGATATCGACGTCGAACCCTTTCCCGCGCACCTGCTTCGCAAAGGCCACGTCGACCTCGCGAACGAACTCCGGCGCGCGCAACGTTAGATTATCGTAGGTGATCGCCTTGGCGCGGGTCATGACGCCGAAGGCGAACTGCACGGGATCGAAATCCCAGAAGCGGTCGACATGTTCGAACCAGACCAGCGACACATCGGCCGCATGCTGGGTCTTCTCGACTTCCTCGCGCCGGCCATGCTCATAGGTCTGCAACGCGGCATCGACCGTCGGTGCCTGCGCCATCGCGTCCGCGAGCGCGATCGCATCTTCCATCGCGAGCTTGGTGCCGGAGCCGATCGAGAAATGCGCGGTTGCCTTGGCGTCGCCAAGAAGCACCATGTTGTCCTTCACCCAACGCTGGCTGCGGATCATCGGGAAATTGCGCCACATCGAGCGGTTGATCAGCAGCGGATGACCGTCAAGGAACCAGCCGAAAATCCCGGCCATCCGATCGGCGGATTGCTGCTCGCTCAGGCCTTCGAGCCCGGCGCGCTGGAAGGTGTCGGCATCAGTCTCGAAAATCCAGGTCGAGCGTCCTGCCTCGTATTGGTAGGCATGCGCGATGAACGGCCCCCACTCGGTCTCCTGGAAGATGAAGGTGAAGGCATCGAGCGGTTTGGTCGAGCCCATCCAGGCGAACTTGTTGGAGCGCAGGTCGACCTGCGGCTGGAAGTGATCGATGTGCCTGTCGCGAAAACGGCTGTTGATGCCGTCGGCGATCACGATCAGGTCGGCATCGGCAAAGCGCGCCTCGTCGTCGACATCGGTCTCGAACGCCAGCGTCACGCCGAGTTCGCGGGCGCGCTCCTGCAGGATCAGCAGCAGCGTGCGGCGCGAGCAGCCGCAGAAGCCGTTGCCGCCGACACGGTGCACCGTGCCGCGGAAGTGCACGGCGATGTCGTCCCAATAGGCGAACTCCTGCGTGATGCGGCGATAGCTCGGCGGATCATATTTCTCGAAATTATCGAGCGTGGCGTCGGAGAACACCACGCCGAAGCCGAACGTGTCGTCGGCACGATTGCGCTCATGGACCGTGATCTCGGCCTGCGGCCGCTGTTTCTTCAGGAGGATCGCGGCGTAGAGACCGGCCGGTCCGCCGCCGATTATCGCGACTTTCATCTACCGCCTCCGAAACAGGCTGTCGGGCTAATCCGAATTACTTTAAGTCTAAAATAATTTCCCGGCAAGCCCTCTACCGCGATCCACGTCGTCATCCTGAGGAGCCGCGGAACGGCGTCTCGAAGGATGGCCACGGGCGACATCCGGGCCTCATGGTTCTCCCGGCGCTGCGAAGCATCGTCCGGAGATGGCGCTAACGCGCCTCCTCACCATGAGGGATAGAGCTCAGGAGAGCGAAGTCCCGGGTATCGCTGCGCTCACCTGGGCTACGGTCTCACGTTTCTAGTTCCCCTGGAATACCGGGGTACGCTTGTTCGAGAACGCCTCGAACGCGCGGGCAAAATCCTCCGTGGTCATGCAGAGCGCCTGCGCTACCGCTTCGGCCTCGATCGCCTCCTCCACCGACATTGCCCATTCCATCGCCAGCATGCGCTTGGTCATGGTGTTGCCGAAGGTCGGTCCATCCGCAATCTGCCTGGCCAGCAATTGTGCCTGCGCCAGCACCTGCTCGGGCGTGACGATGCGGCTGAAGAAGCCCCACTTCTCGCCCTCCTCCGCCGTCATGAAGCGGCCGGTATAGAGCAGTTCCGAAGCCCGCGACTGGCCGATGATGCGGGGCAGGATTGCGCAGGCCCCCATGTCGCAGCCGGCGAGCCCGACCTTGTTGAACAGGAACGCGACCTTGGCGCCTGACGCGGCGAGACGCATATCGGAGGCCATCGCGACGATCGCGCCGGCCCCGGCGCAGATGCCTTCGACGGCGGCCACGATCGGCTGTGGACAGGCCCGCATCGCCTTCACCAGATCGCCGGTCATGCGGGTAAACGCCGTCAGTCCCTTGGTATCCATCTGGATCAATGGACCGATGATCTCGAACACGTCGCCACCGGAAGAGAAATTGCCGCCCGCGCCAGTGAC